>Ga0116109_1000222_pt1 | contig 12247 bp, 16 predicted proteins | sample June2015DPH_8_10_2_FD_89718 | JGI IMG/M metagenome (GOLD analysis project Ga0116109, IMG submission 89718) | Peatland microbial communities from SPRUCE experiment site at the Marcell Experimental Forest, Minnesota, USA - June2015DPH_8_10 | ecosystem: Environmental > Terrestrial > Soil > Wetlands... | reverse complement strand
TTGTCGGCGCCGACCAGGCGCTCGACCTGGCTTTCCTCGCCGTGGTGACACCGATAGCCGTTGCGTTCGCCGTCGGTCCGCTGGCTCACGTCGTTCCGAAGCCGAACGTCTACCTGGTCGTCGCAATGCTGGCCGGTGCCGTGATCCTGCTCGGTGCGCTTTGGGCATGCCGACGGAACATCGCAAGCGCAGTGATTGCCTTATGCGGCCGTGTTCGATGGCTCGGGGCGCTGCGAGCTCGGTGGGACAAGTTCCGTCAGAGTGTGGGCCAGCAGATGAGCGTGCTCATGACGGGGTCTAGCTATCAGTTCGCCGGCTTGCTGGTGTTCACCACCCTGCAATGGCTGCCTCGCTATGGCGTGCTGTGGTTCGTGCTGCTCGAACTCGGCTACCGGTTGCCATTCGGATTCGTGTGGGCTGTGCAGGCTGTGGTGCTGCATGCGGCGCTTTGGACAGGCATACCGGCCGGCGGCGCCGCCGGCGATCTGGGGCTTGCGGCGGCATTTGCAAACTGGATTCCACAAGATGCGATGGCGACAGCACTGATCCTTTGGCGCTTCGCGACGCTCTATGCTCCGTTGATGCTTGGCGCCGTGGCGTTTGTTGCGCTTGCCTGGCGTCGGGGCTCGGCAATGTCGGCTGCGGAATAAGGATCTCCGGAAGCATCAAAGCATGCTCGCGCGGCTTTCTGATTCGTACCGAAAACGGTGCCCGGTCAGTATGATCGACCCCCATAAGGAATAGACGAAACGCCAGAGGCGTAACGCGGCAACGCGGAACTCGCCCAAAATCCGTCGACTGCTTTCTGTGCAACGATCCTACCTGCCATCGCTTTGACCGAAGCTCAACAAATTGCCAACGCCGTCGAGAGTAACGCTTTGCAACCCGCCAGCTAGAGCGGTAGTGCCGGCGAGGCCCGACCCGGCGTAGCAGCAACGAGCAATACGATCTTCCGCATCTACTCGATGACCAAGGCTGTGGGCAGCACCGCCGCGATGATTTTGATGGACCGCGGCAAGCTCAATCCCGATACGCCTGTGGCAGAAATCCTGCCCGAGTTCGCGAAAAAGCAAGTGCTCGAAGGCTTCGACGCTCAAGGCAAGCCGCTGATGCGACCGCCTCGCACGCAGGCCACTGTGCGGCATCTCGCCACTCACACCTCTGGACTGACTTACGAGTTCTGGAACGCGGAACTCCAACGCTACATGGAGTCCACTGGGCAGCCTAGCATTCTATCGGGCTTGCGCGAAGGGCTGGACTACCCGCTCATGTTTGATCCGGGCGACCGCTGGGAGTATGGTATTGGCATCGATTGGCTCGGTCAGGTGGTCGAAAAAGTGGACGGCCGCGCAATTGATGACTTTTGTCGCGATGAGCTTTTCCTCCCTTTAGGCATGCAGGACACCAGCTTCGAGGTGGAGCCCGATATGGTGCCGCGTCTGTCTAGCGTGCGCATGCGCGGGGAGGACGGATTTTTCGCCGGGGTCGAGCTTGCACCGCCTTCAAGACCAGCGTTCTACGGCATGGGTCACGCGCTTTACTCAACCGCTCCGGACTACATGCGCTTCCTACGGATGTACCTCAACAAGGGGCAGCTCAACGGCCGTCGTATCCTGAGCGAAGCGGGCCTGGCGCGGTTGCTGACGAATCAGATCGGTGACACTTCGACTGCACCGCTTAAGACAGCCGCCCCGTCGATCACTGCCGACGCCGAGTTCTTCCCCGGCCGCAAGAAGTCGCACAGCATGGGCTTCCAGCGCATCGATGAAGATGTGCCCGGCATGCGCTCGGCCGGCTCGCAGTTCTGGGCAGGTGTATGCAACACGCACTTCTGGTTCGACCCGAAAAAGGACGTGATCGGGATCATCATGACGCAAACGCTGCCGTTTGTTGAACCGCGCTTTATGGGCATGTACGAAGCCTTCGAACGCGGTGTCTATCGAACACTCGCAGAGTAATCTGCTGCTCGACGGAAAGAAGATGATTGTCCGCTGTCACGCGCGGAGCCGCCGGTTGAATGTCCAACCGCGCGCGCTGGCGAATGGCAGGAGATGGCCGGTTGCACCCACTGAGCCATGACGCCACAAAGCCGCCACCCGTGCAGGAAGAAAAGTTTCAAACGGCGGATTACGGAGAAGCGCGCCGAACGCGTACAGTCGGCCACGCGAAACCGTTCAGTTGCATGCAACATCTGACGTTCGAGGGCAGCTTTGCGCGCAAGATGCGCCGGTGGCTCTATCTGAGCTATTCTCGACATGCGTCGGACCGGCGATCAACACTCTCCGTCACGCTGTAAGAGTGTCGGAGTTCAGCGACACCGGTGAAGTGCCGTGATCGACCAGATGCAGCCGGTAGCCGCGTAGGTCCTCGACGGTGGCAGTATCAGGCGAGCGCCCAAGGTATCGGGAGAACTCGCGCACGACGCGCAGATGGTTGGCTTGCGTCCTGGGGGAAAGCTGGCGCATGCGCATGTCGTCGATCACGCGCTGACGCAGCTGGCTCAGCCGGAGCCCCCTACCGCGCGAGCGGTTTCGTTCGTCGCCCCGTTGCGGCCCGTCGCCGTTCACGGCCACTGACATTCGCGAACACCCCAGAATGGCACCGGGGCATCTGGGTACTGGACCGTCTACACCTTCAAACGCTGGCTGACCGAGACAAAACGGTCGGCTGCGGTGCCAGCGTTCCGATGGCAGGAATTGCACAAGACAATGGGCCGCCTTCCGTCCTGCACAACTTGGTTATTTCCCCGGGGCGCTGACTTCGCTAAGCAACTTCAGGTCTTCCGGAGAAAGTTGCAGGCGCGTCGCCGCCACCAGACTTTCCAGTTGTTCCACCGAGGTAGTGCTCGCGATCGGCGCCATCACGCTCGGCCGTGCGATGATCCAGGCTAGCGCCACGCTCGAAGGTGTGGTGTCGTTGCGTTTGGCCACTTCAACGAGCGCATCGACGATTCGTAGTCCACGGTCGTTCAGGTACTTGTTCAGGAATGGACCACGTGCACGCTGCTCAATGTCCGCTTTCGAACGGTATTTCCCGCTCAGGAAACCGCTCGCCAGGCTGAAGTATGTGACTACCGCCAGTTTGTGCGCCTGCGCGACCGGTTCGAGATCCGTCTCGTAACCTTCCCGATCGTACAGATTGTACTCAGGCTGAAGCACCTGATACGTCGGCAAACCCGATTCCTTCGATACTTTCAGCGCTGCCTCAAGCCGCGCGCCGGTGAAGTTCGACGCGCCGATCACACGCACCTTGCCCGCCTTGATCAACTTCTGATACGCGCCGAGCGTCTCTTCCATCGGCGTCGTTTCGTCGTCGAAGTGAGAAAAATAAACGTCGATGTAATCGGTTTGAAGACGGCGCAGCGAATCGTCGACGGCTGCCTCGATATTCGCGGCCGACAGTCCCAGGCGCGTCTTCAACCTGCTGACCTTGGTCGCAAGCACGATCTTGTCGCGCTTGCCGCTTTCCTTGAACCACTTTCCGATGACCCGTTCGGACTCGCCGCCCTGATGGCCCGCGGCCCACTGCGAGTAGGAGTCGGCGGTATCGACGAAGTTCAAGCCGTGGTCGACGAACGCGTCGAGGATGGAGAACGACGTCCGCTCATCGGCCGTCCAGCCGAAGACGTTGCCGCCGAAGACAAGGGGTGCGACCTGAAGATTCGAGGTTCCGATGATGTGTTTTTGCATGGCTTTTTTCGCGTACGGTATTCGGTTGGAAACGAACGCAAAAGGATACGCGCTAATACGGCAGCTCGCTTGCAAAGCGCTCGAGACATTTGGCTTGTGTTCCGGGTCGCGATCGACCCATGACGGGCGCGCGCGAACGGCCGATATGTGGAGCCATGTTCATGATCGAAGAAGGAAGCCGGGGATTCGGGTTATGCTCGCCGCTGGGCGCCCCGCGACCGTGCTCGCGAATCCTCAACGACACTGTGCTATGCCTCTATGAAAAAAATCGGCTTTCTCTCTTTCGGTCATTGGACCAACTCTCCGCATTCGCAGGCGCGGTCGGCCGCCGATGTCCTTCTGCAATCTATCGACCTGGCGGTGGCCGCCGAGGAACTAGGCGCAGATGGAGCGTTCTTTCGTGTCCATCACTTCGCTCGACAGCTCTCGTCCCCTTTTCCGCTTCTTGCGGCAGTGGGTGCGAAAACCAGCAGGATTGAAATCGGGACGGGCGTCATCGACATGCGTTACGAGAATCCGCTCTACATGGCGGAAGATGCTGGAGCTGCCGATCTGATCGCCGGCGGACGGCTGCAGCTCGGCATCAGCCGTGGCTCCGGCGAACAGGCTATCGAGGGTTGGCGCTATTTCGGTTACGCACCTGAGGAAGGCGAGACCCATACCGACCTCGCGCGGCGCCACACGGAAGTATTCCTTGAGGTGCTTCGAGGCGAGGGCTTTGCTCCGCCGAATCCGAGGCCGATGTTCCCCAATCCGCCAGGCCTCCTACGCGTCGAGCCTCATTCCGAAGGTCTTCGTGACCGCGTCTGGTGGGGTTCGGGCTCGAATGCAACTGCGGTCTGGGCGGCCAGGATGGGGATGAACCTGCAGACCTCAACATTGAAAAACGACGAAACTGGCCGCCCCCTTCATGTTCAGCAGGCAGAGCAGATTCGAGCTTACCGTGAGGCCTGGAAAGACGCCGGGCATCCGCGAGAACCACGAGTGTCGGTCAGTCGCAGTATCTTCGCGCTTGCGAACGACCAGGACCGGATGTATTTTGGTCAAGGCGCCCAGAGCGATGATACCGTCGGCGTCCTGGACGGTGATGTCCGGACGGTTTTCGGCCGGAATTACGCTGCCGAGCCCGACGTCCTGGTGACCGAGTTGGCGAAAGACGAGGCAATCGCGGCGGCTGATACTCTGCTTCTCACCGTGCCAAATCAATTGGGCGTGGAATACTGCGCTCATGTTATCGAGTCAATTCTCACGCACGTCGCGCCCTCTCTCGGTTGGCGATAGGACAACGTGAATTGCACAGCTTGTTAGCTCCCCTTCGGTCCCGTAGGCAGCTCCTCGAGCTTTTCCACGTAAAGCTGCATCCTTCGAGTGGCATTAAGATCAATTGCCTTCAGCGGCGCCCGGGCTGGAAACATTCTCATGACCCCAGCTAGACGAAGACGGCGCCGCACCGCCGTAGGAATCGCCCGATGCTGCTCTGCGAGTCCACCAGTGAGCACCTTCGACTGTTTGTTCGCTTTGGCCTCGCTGTGAAACAGGTGCGCCGACCGACGGCCGGTAAAATGGAGCTGGCCCGTAACCACTCGCAATGGCGGAAGCTGAGAGGAATGCTGACGCCGCAACGAAGGTCGCGGCGATGCGCTTGCTGTCCATAACTAGACTCCGATATATTCGCGAACTTTATTACGCCAATTGAACTCGGCGCAATACCACGCAAAACAGAAGTCTAGGATGTGTACACCGAAAGTCTATGTCACTGGGGTGAAATCGCCGTTGCTGTAACAAAAAGAATCGACCGGAACCCTCGCACGGCCTGTTCGCAGCCCACACAGACACCTGTCCCTCGATTCCTTTCGTCCGACAGGGGCACCAGGTCGAGGGCGATCGCGGAGAGACTAGGGTCTGGGGACATGCCATCCTGCAGCAGGAAGATATCCTGATGCAGGAACGCTACGCTGCAAGCGGGACCATCTTTCACAACAACAAAGCTGTTGAAGCATCTGGAGTGCTGGGTCATTTCTATACAGATGGAGAGGCGCAGCAGCGCTGGACTCGCTTGGGCGTGAGCATGGATAGACATTCACGGTTATTTGCCATGCCCGCCGGCCGAGCCACCAGCAGCGCCTCCGGCAGTGCCGCCGTGACCCATGCCTCCACTGGGAGCCGCGCCGCTGGGCAACGCGCTGCCACCACCAGCGCCGCCAACTCCACCTCCAGCGGCGTGGGCGCCTGGATTGCCGGACACGCCATTGCCGGGGTGCATGCCGTCGGGGCCATGAGGCCCCTGGCCCGGCCGGCGAATCCGAGAACCGCCGCCATCGTTTACCGGCGGACAGTTCATCGAGCTGTCCGCGTGGCTGCAGACAACTTGCGCGAAGGCCACACCCGGAGCTATCAAAGGCGCAGCCAGGGCGGCCAAGACGGTTAACTTCGTAAGTAATCTGGGCATGATGTTTCTCCCTCCTTTAAATGCTTAAACGGCCGCCGACGCACGAATATTCCACCGTGCAGGGAGTCGGCGATTCGGCGGCGTCGGTCATACGTGCATTTCAGAAGTGGCACGGAGACTTCCATATTGACCGGGCGCCGCCGCTAAGAACCTCATTCGCAACGTCGGTGCCCGGTGCGACAGCCGGCCCAAAAGAGTCAGCCTGTCAGCGCGACGCCTGTTGAAAAGATGGAGGCACGCAATCGCGCTGGATTTGGACGGCCTAATGCTGCGACTGGGTGTCGCTCGAGGAGAGAGGCACAGGCGGAATGCGGACCTGCCGGTAATCTGTCGTGGGTTCATGAGACCACGTGGAAGGCGAGGAGCGAGGCGCGCGGCGAGACGGATAGCGCATGGCTTGCAACGCTGGTCTCTGCTAGAAATGCTGTTTACGATCGCATAAAAGTCCCTGCCTGCGGTTTGTGCAACAACAAGAAATCCGAGCTCGAGCACTATCTGACAGCCGTCCTTCCATCTGGCGTAGCAATTGGACGGAAGACCGAGATAAGCCTACACATGTCCGATGTTTGGGTATGTCCTAATGACACCGACGCGCGCCTCACAGCGAAGGTTACTTCGATCGTTTCGCAACCCGCGAAAGGCTTGATCGACCAACTCATCGACATACTGATCGGTAAGGGGAGCCGATCGGAACAGCAATCGGTAGTAAATTGCACCAAACAGTGCATCTACAACGAGCTCTGCGTTGGTATCCGTCCGCAGCTCCCCGGACCCTTTGCCCCGTTCCACCGCGGCGACAGTATCCTCGCGTCTCGAATGAACGTGCTGTTCATAGAATTCCTGTAGTACCGTGTGCTCGCTCTGACCTTCGGCAATCAAGTCGGCAAGATCTTGCCCAGGGGTCCATTGAACGCGACGATTAGTCGCCGCAAACGTTGCCTAAGATTCTCCTCGGCATTGGATGCTTCGACTGCATCGGGATAGCGTTCCATCCGTTCGGAGAACATCGATATCACCAGCGCCGCCTTCGTCGGCTACCACTTATAAAGTGTTTGCTTCCCGACACGCGCCCGCTTGGCAACCTCCTCCATGGTCATGTACCGCACCGACTTTTCTTGAAGAAGCGCGTAGACGGTCAACATAGACCGAACGTCTCGGTTAATTCATTAATAATCCTATTAATTCAAATTAACTCGAAATCAAGGAGTGTCTCGATGAACGCAGTACTTTCATCAAACCCAGCATCATGGTCCTCGACCCATCCCATCACCGCAGAAGACAAAGTCGCAAGGGCAGCCCTACGAGCCATGGTTGAACCGCTCAAAGGAAAGCTACAGGGAACGGCAGCCCGCCAACCGTTTGACGCGATCATGGAACGTGTTCCTGCGCCTGAGCGTGTGCGCTTTGAGGCCGATACCGTGGGAGGGGTCTCTGGATGGTGGTGCCGACCCAGCCAGGCGAAATCGGAACACGTGATTCTTCACCTGCACGGTGGCTGGTTCAACTGGGGGTCGGCGCAGGCATTCCGGCACCTTGTCGGCCACATCGCTGTGAGCGCCGGCGCCCACGCCTTTATTCCGGAGTACCGGCTCGCACCGGAACATGTGTTCCCGGCGGCCGTGACTGATGTGGAATCCTGCTACGACGGACTTGTTGAACGGGGTTTCGCCCGGATCGCTGTGGTTGGAGATTCAGCGGGCGGTGGCCTGGCGCTGGTCTTGTTAAGACTCGTCACGGCGCGGAGTACTGCAGGCGGTGTGATTCCGGTCGGCGCGGTGGCGCTTTCTCCCGTGACCGACCTCACACTCTCAGGAGAAAGTTGGAAGACCCGGGCGGCAGCGGACCCATATTTCGTTGAATCTCAGGCGCGTGAGCTCGTCCGCTCATATCTGAACGGCGCTGACCCGACGGACCCGAAAGCTTCAGCACTCTATGTGCGACCTCGCCGGTCTGCCGCCGGTTCGCGTCCATGTCGGCGATGATGAAGTCTTGCTGGATGACGCGCTGCGCTATGTCGCGCGTGCCGTTGACGCGGGAGTGGATGCCAGGGTCGATGTTTGGCAAGGCATGCCGCATGGCTTTTCATCCGGCGTAGGCAAACTCGCGGCTGCGAACCAAGCGCTCGCGGCGATCGGGGCGTTCCTGGCCCAGCGTCTGGACGTCGGCATTGGCTGAAGGCGGCGGCGGAGTCGGACGGCGTCATCCACGTCGCGCATAGGCAGGACCTGCTTCCCTCCGACGGGCTTGACGCCGTGGCCGCTGCGGAGCTCCAGATCATGCTCGCGTACGGCGAGGCACTAGCCGGAACTGGAAAGCCGCTGGTCGTGTCGGCGAGCCTTGGCTCGCCCGGGTGGGAAAACCTGGGCCGGCCAGCCACCGAGGAGGACCCGGCCCTTCCCGGCGGCGATGCGTACAAGGGGACCGTGCGGGTTCGTAACGTCGTGGAGATCGCTGTGGTCAGCCTCGCGGAGCGGGGCGTGCGGTCTTCGATCGTGCAGGCATCGCTCGCGACAGGCGAACTCCCTCCCCGGCCCACCGTGCGGCGAAGGCTGAACTGCCATGTGCCTTCGCTGCGGCATTGAGCGCTTTGGCGGCGTCAAAGGCAATTGGGAAGTCGGGAATTGGTGGGCAATCAGGATCGCGCTCGAGAACCATGTAGGCGTTTTCGATACCACGAGCAAGCCTGCCGGAAATCGCCTTCGTGAAGGCAGTACGGCTTCGTGGGTCGAGCAGCGCAGCGCGGCCGACCGCATCAGCTGCTGACTCAGGAGTAACAAGAAATGCAGTGCCGAGTTGCGCGGCTTGCGCACCAAGCGCGAGCACAGCTGCAATACCCGCACCCTTCATGATTCCGCCCGCCGCGATGATGGGCAGCGACGTTTCGCGGAAGGCGGTCGGCGATTACCACCTCTCCATACCGTTCGGTCGGGACGAGATGGCTGCACGCATTGAGGTTACTTCTAGGGCGCGGCGCGCCCCTCTTCCGGTTCCCGGTTACGGGTTGGCGGATAGGGAATACCCGCATGCCTGTCCAACCGTGAAAATCAGGCGTTGAGTCTCACACCCGCCGGGCGAAATTTCCATAGAACGTCTGAATATCGTATCAACCTTGTTGATATATCGCGTGGCCGTTCCACCTCGCGGCTCACATCCCGGTGCACGACGAGGACGCTATTCCTAAAGCTTAAACAATGCTTAATCGGTTTGGCGATCTCCGGTCATTTCGCTTCAGTCATCATGCCAGCATGATCCTTTAGAGGGCCGCCCATGAATCGCTTGCATGCAATGCGGGTACTGATTCGCGTTGCCGAGCTTGCCAGCTTCGCGCAGGCGGCAGAGCAACTCGGCATCTCTGCGTCCTCTGTGACGCGCAGCATTTCGATGCTGGAGACCGACCTGAATGTACTATTGCTGAACCGCTCGACGCGCAAGGTATCGCTCACCGACGTCGGCCGCGAATACCTCGATTCTGCAAGAACGGTCATCGCGCAACTCGACGAGCTGGAATCAAGACTTTCGCGCGCAAATCGTGAGGTCCGCGGCACACTCCGCATCGTGGCTTCATCGACATTCGCCGGGTGTGGCCTGTTTTCGCTCCTTGCCGCTTACCAGAAAGCACATCCGGATGTCTGCTTTGACGTCACCACCTGTGATGGGGTGATCGACCTGATTCCTGGGGGCTACGACGTCGGCTTTTCTACGGAATGCGAGATCGCCGACTCCGCTCTTGTCTACAGGCAGTTGACCACGCTAAGGGAGATTGTCGTTGCTTCGCCATCGTACCTCACGAGACACGGCTTGCCCGCCACACCCGGTCAACTCAATACCCATCAGTTACTTTCGGCCTCCTGCGGTGCATCCTCCTGCACATGGAAGTTCTCGGGATCTGGAACGTCGTTCAGCATTGAAGTGAATTCAGGCTTGCGTGTCTCGAACTCCTCTGCGATATGCGCAGCCGCGATAGCTGGCATGGGAATCGCCCTGTTACCCGCATTGCTAGTTAGCGAGGACCTGCGGGGGGGACGTCTGCTTCCAGTGCTCAGCCAGTTTGAAGTGTCTGGGGAGAGGCAGCGAGTATCGGTCATTTACGCAGGGAGAAATTACGTCGCGGCCAAGGTGCGAACTTTTGTGGAATTCACCATCGGCCAGTACCGTGGCGCGGAAAGCGTATCCACCCTTCGTGCAATCGCTTAAGTACGGCAATTATCATTGGATATCCCAAGATGCGAAAAATTCTATCAGTTGAAGACGATGAGCTGATGATTCAGGAAATCCTGATGTCTCTCCCAGAACCCGGTTACGACGTCGACGTCGCCCGGTCCGGACGCGCTGGTCTCGCAAAAATCATGGCTGGAGAATATGACGTGGTCACCCTTGACCGCATGCTCCCCGACCTGGATGGACTTGCAATTCTCGCCTCCATGCGCAACGTCGGCATAGACACCCCCGTGCTCCTTATGAGTTCGCTATCAAACGTAGATGAGCGAATTCGGGGATTGCGCGCGGGAGGTGACGACTACCTGACGAAGCCCTTCTCGCCCGATGAAATGGTGGCACGCATCGAAGTACTCCTTAAAAGGAAGGCTCCAACACACGTACCCGAAACAATTCTCCACTTAGGTGTCGTGGCGCTCGACCTCCTTAAGCGGAAAGCGACGCACGGGGGAATGGAACTTTGCCTGCAGCCCACGGAACTGCGGGTGCTGGAGTACTTAATGCGCAATTCCGGTCAGGTATTGACACGTACGATGATTTTCGAGGGCGTGTGGGGGTGTCGCTTCGACCCAGGCACAAACCTGATCGACGTACATGTAGGACGCCTTCGGAAAAAGCTGGCGGAGCGTGGTCCGTCGCCATCCATCCGCACCATCTATGGGGCAGGTTATCTGTTGAGCGAGTAAAGCCATCAGGTCCAAACACCGGCCTCGCGCAGGGGTAAGTCGAGTGATCGAACGTTTCGGGAAACTGAGAGGCCTTCCACTGTTCTGTACGAAATGTCCAGACAGGCACTGCTGTAAATGCCTGCGGAAACCCGTGCCACGTCAAGGGCATCGTCGTTCCAGGCATTGCACTGCGTTACGGCTGCGACTGCTTTCACGCCCCCGGAAAGCCGTCGCTTCCCAATTCTCACTGAATTAACGGGATTCCATGAACGCCATTGTCCTTGTCGCGTTACGCAGACCTCTGACCTTCGTCGTAGTGAGCATCCTGATCATGCTGTTCGGCGGCATGGCAGCGTTCAAGACTCCTACAGACATTTTTCCGAACATTCGTATCCCGGTCGTGGCGGTGGTGTGGACGTATAACGGGTTGACGCCACAGGATATGTCAGGCCGCGTGATCTATTACTACGAGCGCGCGCTGACCTCGACCGTGGAGAACATCGAGCATATCGAGAGCCAGTCGCTCTACGGCCGCGGCATCGTCAAGGTGTTCCTGCAGCCCGGCACCAATGTGGCCGCAGCGCAGGCGCAGATCACCGCGGCCTCGCAGACGGTCCTCAAACAGATGCCAGCCGGTAGCACGCCGCCGCAAATTCTTTCATACAACGCCTCGTCGGTGCCGGTGCTGGACCTCCAGGTGTCAGCCGCCGGCATGACGGCGGCGCAGGTCTACGACATGGCGTCCAATCTCATTCGCCCGCAGTTGGTCGCGGTTCCCGGCGCGGCGATTCCGACACCATACGGCGGTGCCTCGCTCAACGTTGAAATTGATCTGGATCAGACCAAACTGCTCGCGCACGGCCTGTCTGCAGTCGACGTCGCGCACGCACTTAGTTCACAAAACGTGGTATTGCCTGCTGGCGACCAGAAAATCGGCGTGCTCGACTTTATGGTGGAGACGAACGCCAGCCCTGTCGCCGTTTCCACCTTCAATAACCTGCCCATCAAGACCGTGGACGGTGCAACCGTGTATCTGCGGGACGTGGCCTACGTGCACCGCGGCTCGCCCCCCCAGATCAATGCCGTTCTTGTGAAAGGCAAGCAGGCCGTGCTGATCCAGATCCTGAAGAGCGGAGATGCGTCGACGCTTGCAGTGGTCGACGGCATCAAGAAGGCGCTACCCAGCGTCATTCGCACGCTGCCTCCCGGCGTGACGATCACCACAT
>Ga0116109_1000221_pt1 | contig 12288 bp, 5 predicted proteins | sample June2015DPH_8_10_2_FD_89718 | JGI IMG/M metagenome (GOLD analysis project Ga0116109, IMG submission 89718) | Peatland microbial communities from SPRUCE experiment site at the Marcell Experimental Forest, Minnesota, USA - June2015DPH_8_10 | ecosystem: Environmental > Terrestrial > Soil > Wetlands... | reverse complement strand
GTCATACGCCTTCGCTTCGCCGCCGAACTTCGCGGTCAGCACCGTCGTGATCGCTGCCGTCAGCGTGGTCTTGCCGTGGTCAACGTGACCGATCGTGCCGACGTTCACGTGCGGCTTGGTCCGTTCGAATTTACCTTTAGCCATGTTTCTCTTCTTTCAAAAAGTTAATCGTTGAATGACTTGCCGCGCGATTACTTCGACTTCGCGTTGATGATCGCTTCCGACACGTTGCGCGGTGCTTCCGAGTAATGCTTGAACTCCATCGTGTACGTTGCACGACCTTGGCTCAGCGAACGCAGCGACGTCGAGTAGCCGAACATTTCCGACAGCGGCACTTCGGCGCGAACGATCTTGCCGCCGCCAATCATGTCTTCCATGCCCTGGACGATACCGCGACGGCCCGACAGATCGCCCATCACGTTGCCCATGTAGTCTTCCGGCGTTTCGACTTCCACAGCCATCATCGGTTCGAGGATGACCGGGCTTGCCTTGCGCATTGCTTCCTTGAACGCCATCGAACCGGCCATGCGGAACGCGTTTTCGTTCGAGTCAACATCGTGGTACGAACCGAACGTCAGGTGAACCTTCACGTCAACGACCGGGAAGCCTGCCAGCACGCCAGCCTTCAGCGTTTCCTGGATGCCCTTGTCGACTGCCGGGATGTATTCACGCGGGATCACACCGCCCTTGATCTCGTCCAGGAACTCGTAACCCTTGCCTTGCTCGTTCGGCTCCAGCGTGATCACAGCGTGACCATACTGGCCGCGACCGCCCGACTGCTTGACGAACTTGCCGTCAACGTCTTCAGCCTTGCCGCGGATCGTTTCGCGGTAAGCAACCTGCGGCTTGCCGACCGTTGCTTCGACGCCGAATTCACGCTTCATCCGGTCAACCAGAATTTCGAGGTGGAGCTCGCCCATGCCCGAAATAATAGTTTGACCTGATTCTTCGTCCGTTTGCACGCGGAACGACGGATCTTCCTGAGCCAGACGGTTCAATGCCAGACCCATCTTTTCCTGGTCGGGCTTCGTCTTCGGCTCAACAGCCTGCGAAATCACCGGCTCCGGGAAAATCATGCGTTCGAGCACGATCGGATGTAGCGGATCGCACAGCGTATCGCCGGTGGTCGCGTCTTTCAGGCCAACTGCAGCCGCGATGTCGCCTGCGTGCACTTCCTTGATTTCTTCGCGCTGGTTCGCGTGCATCAGCAGAATACGACCGAGACGTTCTTTCTTGTCTTTGGTCGCGTTCAGCAGCGTGTCGCCCGACTTGGTCGTGCCCGAGTAAACGCGGAAGAAGATCAACTGGCCGACGAACGGGTCCGTCATGATCTTGAACGCGAGCGCCGAGAACTTCTCGTCGTCCGCTGCACGGCGCTCGGCCTTCTCGCCATTTTCGAGCTCGCCGGTCACCGGCGGAATGTCGATCGGCGACGGCAGGAAGTCGAGCACGGCGTCCAGCATCCGTTGCACGCCCTTATTCTTGAACGCGGTGCCGCACAGCATCGGCTGGATTTCGCAAGCGATCGTACGGTCGCGCAGACCCTTTACGATTTCCTCTTCGGTCAGCTCACCCGACTCGAGGTACTTGTTCATCAGGTCTTCGTTCGACTCAGCCGCAGCTTCGACCATCTTTTCACGCCACTCATTGCACGTGTCGACGAGCTCAGCCGGGATTTCTTCGTACGAGAACTTCGTGCCCTGGGACGCTTCGTCCCAAATGATCGCCTTCATCTTCAGCAGATCGACCACGCCCGTGAACGTTTCTTCGGCGCCGATAGGCACCACGATCGGAACCGGGTTCGCCTTCAGACGCAGCTTGAGCTGGTCGTAGACCTTGAAGAAGTTCGCGCCGGTACGGTCCATCTTGTTGATGAACGCGAGACGGGGAACCTTGTACTTGTTAGCCTGGCGCCACACGGTTTCCGACTGCGGTTGCACGCCGCCCACTGCGCAGTAAACCATGCACGCACCGTCGAGCACGCGCATCGAGCGCTCAACTTCAATCGTGAAGTCAACGTGGCCCGGGGTGTCGATGATGTTGATGCGGTGCTCAGCGCGGTCGCCAGCCATGCCTTTCCAGAAGGCGGTGGTAGCAGCCGACGTGATGGTAATGCCGCGTTCCTGTTCCTGCTCCATCCAGTCCATGGTGGCAGCGCCGTCGTGAACTTCACCAATTTTGTGGTTCACGCCGGTGTAGAACAGAATGCGCTCGGTCGTCGTCGTTTTGCCGGCGTCGATGTGAGCGCTAATACCGATGTTGCGGTAGCGCTCGATAGGTGTCTTGCGAGCCACTTTGATCCTCTATGGGGATAACGCGATGCTAGAAATACCCATCGCGCTGTAACACAAACGGGCGAGGCGCCTTATAAGCGCACCCGCCCGGAATTTCTTGCCGATTTCTTCTGCTAACCCGGGGTCGGGAAGCTTAGAAACGGAAGTGCGAGAACGCCTTGTTGGCTTCTGCCATCCGGTGAACTTCGTCGCGCTTCTTCATCGCGCCGCCACGGCCTTCGGCCGCTTCGGAGAGTTCACCTGCCAGACGCAGGGCCATCGACTTCTCGCTGCGCTTTTTCGCAGCTTCACGCAACCAACGCATCGCCAATGCCATACGACGCGACGGACGCACTTCGACCGGAACCTGATAGTTCGCACCACCAACGCGACGGCTCTTCACTTCGACCACCGGCTTCACGTTGTTGAGCGCTACCGTGAACACTTCCAGCGGGTCCTTGCCACCCTTGGTCTGGATCTGTTCAAAAGCGCCGTACACGATACGCTCGGCAACCGACTTCTTGCCGGAGAGCATCAGCACGTTCATGAACTTGGCTACATCTACGTTACCGAACTTCGGATCCGGCAACACTTCCCGCTTGGGGACTTCGCGACGACGCGGCATGTTTCTTCCTTTAACTTTTCAGTTGGAGCTAGGTTTAGCCCCGCGGCCACCAACTAACCCGATTCATCTCTAACGACTTACCAGCCCGGTCGGGTGACCACTTACTCGACGGCACCGGCGATTCCGGCACCACCGCTATTACCGCCTTTGCAGGCGACCTGAAATACTTGACCGGCTAATTACTTGCCAGCTTATTTGCCTGCTTTCGCACGCTTCGCGCCGTACTTCGAGCGAGCTTGCTTACGATCCTTGACGCCCTGGGTATCCAGCGAGCCGCGAACCATGTGGTAACGCACACCCGGCAAGTCTTTCACACGACCGCCGCGAATCAGTACGACCGAGTGTTCCTGCAGGTTGTGGCCTTCACCACCGATGTACGAAATGACTTCGAAGCCGTTCGTCAGGCGCACCTTGGCGACCTTACGAAGTGCCGAGTTCGGCTTCTTCGGCGTCGTGGTGTACACACGGGTGCACACGCCGCGACGCTGGGGGCAGTCCTGCAAAGCCGGGCTCTTGCTCTTCACTGTTTCCGAAGCGCGGCCTTTGCGAACCAGTTGATTGATGGTTGGCATTGTTTATTCCTGAAATTGAACAAAATCGACGCAAATCTTTCTGGGCAAAGCAGAAACGATTGCGCATCGAACTTCCGGACCCGATTGACGGCGCGCGAGCTCACGTTGCGTTTACCTCGCCCAACGGCACTCCAAGAACCGGAACCTAGCATAATATTCCGAAAATGCTAAGCGAGTCAACAGGTTGCAAGGATTTGTGCGCCTGAGAGGACTCGCACGCACCTAGTCGGCACTCACCACTTCCAGCAACTCCCAGCCGAAGCGGTCAAGTTTGCGTGCACCCATGCCCGGAATGCCACGCAGGTCCTCGATTGAACCGGGGCCGTTGCGGGCGATTTCCGCTAGCGTAGCGTCGTGGAAGATAACGTAGGCCGGTACGCCGTCGGTCTTCGCTGTCTCCGTGCGCCAGGCGCGCAACCGGTCCCAGCGGGCCCGTTCGCGCGGCCCCATGCCGATGGTCGGATCCGCGCGCTCGCTGGTGCGCCCGGAAGACTGACGTGTGCGCGTGGGCTTCACGTAGCGGCGCATGGTGACGTTCTGCTCGCCTTTGAGCACAGCCTTGCTCGCCTCGGTGAGCACCAGCGAGCCGAAGCCCTCGTGGTCGACCGTTAAATAACCGAAGGCCACGAGCTGACGAAAGATAGCGCGCCATTCCGGCTCGCCGAGCGCCGCTCCGATGCCAAAGGTGGTCAACTTTTCGTGCCCGCGTTGCAGGATCTTCTCGCTGCGGTTGCCGCGCAAGATGTCGATCAGGTGACCCGCCCCAAAGTGAAATCCGCTCGCCCGCTGCGCGCGGAACACGCAGGACAGTGCCATTTGCGCCTCGCGCGTGGCATCCCACGTGTCGGGCGGTTCGAGGCACGTATCGCAGTTGCCACAAGGTTTGCTCGTTTCGCCAAAATAGTTGAGCAAGCGCACACGGCGACATGTCGCGGCTTCGCATAGGCCGAGCAACGCGTCGAGCTTACCGGTCTGCACTCGCTTGTGGGCATCATCAGCGTCCGACTCGTCGATCATCTTCCGCTGCTGAACAACGTCGCCGAGACCGTAGGCCATCCACGCATTGGCTGGCATGCCGTCGCGGCCGGCGCGGCCCGTTTCCTGGTAGTACCCTTCCACGCTCTTCGGCAAATCGAGGTGGGCGACGAAGCGCACGTCCGGCTTGTCGATACCCATGCCGAACGCGATCGTCGCGCACATGACGATGCCTTCCTCGCGCTGGAACATCTCCTGATGTTTCTGGCGGATTTCGAACTCCATGCCGGCGTGGTAAGGCAACGCACGCATGCCCTTTTCCTTCAGCCACTCCGCGGTTTCTTCCACCTTCCGACGCGACAGGCAATAGACCACGCCGGCATCGGTCGTGCCGTCGGGCCTCGTGTGCTCAGCGCGAATGAAGTCGAGCAGTTGCGAGCGCGCATTGTCCTTTTCGACGATACGGTAACGGATGTTCGGGCGATCGAAGCTGGAAACAAACACCCGTGCATCGTCCAGCGCCAAGCGGTGGATGATCTCGTCACGCGTGATCGCGTCGGCAGTAGCCGTGAGCGCGATGCGCGGCACGTTCGGAAAGCGCTCGTGCAGCACCGATAGCTGGATATATTCGGGTCGGAAATCGTGCCCCCATTGCGACACGCAATGCGCTTCATCAATCGCAAACAGGCCGATGCGCGTGCGCTCCAGCAGATCCTGGAAACGCGACGTCATCAACCGTTCCGGCGCGACATATAAAAGATCGATCTCGCCCTCGCGCAACGCACGCTCGGTTGCAGCGGCTTCCGGGCCAGACAGCGTCGAATTCAGATACGCCGCCCGCACGCCGACTTCCTTGAGCGCCGCGACCTGATCCTGCATCAGCGCGATCAAAGGTGACACGACGATCCCGGCGCCAAGCCCTGCCTCCAGGCGCACCAGAGACGGGATCTGGTAACACAGTGATTTCCCACCACCCGTGGGCATCAGCACGAGGCAATCCCCGCCGCCGGCGACGTGCTCGACAATTTCGCCCTGTTGCCCTCGGAACGCGGGATAGCCGAATATTTCGTTGAGGATTTCGAGCGGACGGGACATGAATTTGAGAGAAGCAGCGTGATGCCGGTGACACGAATTTTACCAACGCATTCGCGCTGCGCCCGCCCTTTCCGTCAACGTTAGCCAATCGGCCTACAAATCTGCGAAAGAAAGCGCGACAAAAAAACGACGATTGAGTAGGGGACGGAGTTACCCCCGAGTGAGTGCGCCCTGCCGGGCGCACCATAAAAAAAGCCGCTCAGTCGAAACTGAGCGGCTTCGCTAGCTGGTGAGCCCAAGCGGCTTGCGCCGCCCGAACTTACTCGCCTGAGTGTTGCTGTTCGGCTGCCGGGGTTTCCGGTGTGCCGAAATCGAAGGCCTCTTCGGCCGCGATCTGATCGAAACGCTCGCGGTCCGACAGTTCCTTGCTCTTGCGTGCCTTGTGGAACGCGAGACCCGTACCGGCCGGAATCAGACGGCCGACGATCACGTTTTCCTTCAGACCACGCAGATCGTCGCGCTTGCCCATAATCGCCGCTTCGGTCAGCACGCGGGTCGTTTCCTGGAACGACGCCGCAGAGATGAACGAATCGGTCGACAGCGACGCCTTCGTGATACCGAGCAAGACGTTGTCGTAGGTTGCTGGGATCTTGTCGTCCGCAGCCATCCGGTCGTTCTCGTCGAGCATGTCCGAGCGCTCGACTTGTTCGCCCATGATGAAGCGCGTGTCACCGTTATCGACGATCTGCACGCGGCGCAGCATCTGACGGACGATCACTTCAATGTGCTTGTCATTGATCTTCACGCCCTGCAGACGGTACACGTCCTGCACTTCGTCCACGATGTAGCGCGCCAGCGCTTCGACGCCCTGCAAACGCAGGATGTCGTGCGGATCAGCCGGCCCGTCGACAATCATTTCGCCCTTGTTGACGACCTGACCATCGTGCACCAGAACCTGCTTTTCCTTCGCGATCAGGAACTCGTGCTGATTGCCTTCAAGGTCCGTGATAACGAGACGCTGCTTGCCCTTCGTGTCCTTACCGAACGACGTCGTGCCCGTAACTTCCGCCAGAATGCCGGCGTCCTTCGGCGAGCGCGCTTCGAACAGCTCGGCCACACGCGGCAGACCACCGGTAATGTCACGCGTTTTCTGCGATTCAACCGGGATCCGCGCGAGCACTTCACCCACCTGCACTTGCTGACCGTCCTTCACCGTGATCAGAGCGCCGACCTGGAAGCCGATCTGCACCGAGTGCTCGGTGTTCGGGATCTTGACTTCTTCGCCGTTCGCATCGAGCAGCTTGACCTGCGGACGCACCGTCTTCGACGCTTGCGAACCGCGGCGCTTCACGTCGATCACGACCAGCGTCGAGAGACCCGTCACATCGTCGATCTGCTTGGCAACCGTCACGCCTTCTTCGACGTTTTCGAACTTCACCGTACCACCGTACTCGGTGATGATCGGACGCGTCATCGGATCCCACGTCGCCAGTTGCGTGCCGGCCTTGATCTGCGCGCCGTCCAGCTGCAACAGCGTCGCGCCGTACGGCACCTTGTGACGTTCACGCTCACGGCCGTGGTCGTCGGTAATCATCGCTTCGCCCGAACGCGAGATGACGATCTGCTCGCCCTTCGCATTCGTCACGTAGCGCATCGTCGACGTGAAACGGACCGTACCGTTCGACTTGGCTTCGATCGACGAGGCCACTGCTGCACGCGATGCCGCACCACCGATGTGGAACGTACGCATCGTCAGCTGCGTGCCCGGTTCACCGATCGACTGAGCAGCGATCACGCCCACTGCCTCGCCGACGTTGACAGACGAGCCGCGGCCCAGGTCGCGGCCGTAGCAGGCTGCGCACAGACCGTAACGCGTTTCGCAAGTCAGCGGCGTACGCACGCGCACTTCGTCGATGCCGAGGCGTTCGATTTCTTCGACCGCGTCTTCATCGAGCAACGTGCCCGTTTCGTACAGCGTTTCCTGCGATTCCGGGTTGACGACGTCAGCCACCGCTACGCGACCGAGGATACGGTCACGCAGCGCTTCGACGACTTCACCGCCTTCGACCAACGCCTTCATGGCGACGCCGTTCGACGTACCGCAATCGTCTTCGACCACCACCAGATCCTGTGTCACGTCCACCAGACGACGCGTCAGGTAACCCGAGTTTGCCGTCTTCAGTGCCGTATCAGCCAGACCCTTACGTGCACCGTGGGTCGAGATGAAGTACTGCAACACGTTCAGGCCTTCACGGAAGTTCGCCGTAATCGGCGTCTCGATAATCGAGCCGTCCGGCTTCGCCATCAGGCCACGCATACCGGCCAGCTGACGAATCTGAACTGCGGAACCACGAGCACCCGAGTCGGCCATCATGTAGATGGAGTTGAACGACTCTTGACGCGTTTGATTGCCGTCGCGATCGACCACAGGCTCTGTCGAGAGCTGCTCCATCATCGCCTTGCCGACCGCTTCCGACGTCGCCGACCAGATGTCGACCACGTTGTTGTAGCGCTCTTGCGACGTGACGAGACCCGACATGTACTGACGGTCGTATTCCTTCACCTTCTTCGCGGCGTCGCCGACGATGGTTTCCTTTTGCGGCGGCACGAGCATGTCGTCCACGCAAATCGAAATACCTGCGCGCGTTGCCAGACGGAAACCCGACTGCATCAACTGATCGGCGAAAATCACCGTTTCACGCAGACCGCACTTGCGGAATGCAGTGTTGATCAGACGCGAAATTTCCTTCTTCTTCAGCGGCTTGTTCAGCACCGAGAACGGCAGGCCCGGCGGCAGGATTTCCGACAGGATCGAACGGCCGACGGTCGTCGCGTACAGCGTGATCTTCGGCACGAACTTCGGAGCACCTTCGGACGTGTCTTCGTTATGGACCATTTCAGTGATCCGCACGTTGACGCGCGAGGCCAGCTCGACTTCCTTGTTCTCGTACGCACGCAGCGCTTCCGAGACGCCCGTGAACGTCAGGCCTTCGCCCTTGGCGTTCACTGCTTCACGCGTCGCGTAGTACAGGCCGAGCACGATATCCTGCGACGGTACGATCGACGGATCGCCGTTAGCCGGGAACAGGATGTTGTTCGACGCCAGCATCAGCGTACGCGCTTCCATCTGCGCTTCGAGCGACAGCGGCACGTGCACAGCCATCTGGTCACCGTCGAAGTCGGCGTTGAACGCCGCGCAAACGAGCGGGTGCAGCTGGATTGCCTTACCTTCGATCAGCACCGGCTCGAAAGCCTGAATGCCAAGACGGTGCAGCGTCGGCGCACGGTTCAGCATGACCGGATGTTCGCGGATCACCTCTTCAAGGATGTCCCACACCACCGGCGTCTGGTTCTCGACTTCCTTCTTCGCAGCCTTGATGGTGGTAGCCACACCCATCACTTCGAGCTTGTTGAAGATGAACGGCTTGAACAGTTCGAGCGCCATCAGCTTCGGCAGACCGCACTGATGCAGCTTGAGCGTCGGGCCGACCACGATCACCGAACGGCCCGAATAGTCAACGCGCTTACCGAGCAAGTTCTGACGGAAACGACCGCCCTTACCCTTGATCATGTCAGCGAGCGACTTCAGCGGACGCTTGTTCGCGCCGGTCATTGCCTTACCGCGACGACCGTTGTCGAGCAGCGAATCGACGGCTTCCTGCAGCATCCGCTTTTCGTTGCGGACGATGATTTCAGGCGCCTTCAGTTCGAGCAGACGCTTCAACCGGTTGTTACGGTTGATCACGCGGCGGTACAGGTCGTTCAGGTCCGACGTCGCGAAGCGGCCGCCATCCAGCGGCACCAGCGGACGCAGTTCCGGCGGCAGCACCGGCAGCACTTCGAGCACCATCCAGTCAGGCTTGATACCCGAACGCTGGAAAGCCTCGAGCACCTTCAGGCGCTTCGCGTACTTCTTGATCTTCGCTTCCGAACCCGTGTTCTTGAGTTCGGTGCGCAGCATCTCGACCTGTTCGTCGATGTTGATCGCGCGCAGCAGCTCGCGCACGCCTTCCGCACCCATTTCGGCGCGGAATTCGTCACCGTACTCTTCGACCTTGTTGTAGTAATCCTCTTCCGTCATGATCTGCCGCGCTTTCAGCGGCGTCATGCCCGGATCGATCACCACATATGCTTCGAAGTACAGCACGCGTTCGATGTCGCGCAGCGTCATGTCGAGCACCATGCCCAGACGCGACGGCAGCGACTTCAGGAACCAGATGTGCGCAACCGGCGAGGCCAGTTCGATGTGGCCCATCCGTTCGCGACGCACCTTCGCCAGCGTGACTTCAACGCCGCACTTCTCGCAGATCACGCCACGGTGCTTCAGGCGCTTGTACTTGCCGCACAGGCATTCGTAGTCCTTGATCGGCCCGAAAATCTTCGCGCAGAACAGACCATCACGTTCCGGCTTGAACGTCCGGTAGTTGATGGTTTCCGGCTTCTTCACTTCACCGAACGACCACGAACGGATCTTGTCCGGCGACGCCAGACCGATCTTGATTGCGTCAAAAACTTCTTCTTGTTGGACTTGCTTGAATAGATCGAGCAGAGCTTTCATTGCTTTCTCTCCGTAGTCCGATTAGTTGCGGTCGAGGTCGATGTCGATACCAAGCGAGCGGATTTCCTTCACCAGCACGTTGAAGGATTCCGGCATGCCCGCATCGATCACGTGATCGCCCTTGACCAGGTTCTCATAGACCTTGGTCCGGCCAGTCACGTCGTCCGACTTCACCGTCAGCATTTCCTGCAGCACGTACGATGCGCCGTACGCTTCGAGCGCCCACACTTCCATTTCACCGAAACGCTGGCCACCGAACTGCGCCTTACCGCCCAACGGCTGCTGCGTCACGAGCGAGTACGGGCCCGTGGAACGCGCGTGCATCTTGTCGTCGACCAAGTGGTGCAGTTTCAGGTAGTGCATGTAGCCGACCGTCACCGTCCGTTCGAACATCTCACCCGTGCGGCCGTCGTACAGACGCACCTGGTTCTTCGACGGCGTCATGCCGAGGTTCTTCGCGATGTCGTCCGGGAAAGCCAGATCCAGCGCGCGCGACATTTCTTCTTCCGTCGCACCGTCGAACACCGGCGTGGCAAACGGAACGCCTTCGCGCAGGTTCTTCGCCAGTTCGACGATTTCGTCGTCCGTGAAGCTGTCCAGCTCTTCAGCGCGGCCCGACTCGTTGTAGATCTTGGTCAGGAATGCGCGCAGTTCTTCGATCTTCGCCTGACGCTGCAGCATTTCGCCAATACGCCAGCCGAGACCCTTCGCGGCCCAACCCAGATGCACTTCGAGAACCTGACCCACGTTCATCCGCGACGGCACGCCGAGCGGATTCAGCACGACGTCAGCCGGACGGCCGTCGGCCATGTACGGCATGTCTTCGATCGGAACGATCTTCGACACCACACCCTTGTTACCGTGACGGCCAGCCATCTTGTCGCCAGGCTGCAGACGACGCTTGACTGCCAGATACACCTTGACCATCTTCAGCACGCCCGGCGGCAGTTCGTCGCCCTGGGTGAGCTTCTTGCGCTTTTCTTCGAAGGCGAGGTCGAACTGATGACGCTTCTGTTCGATCGAGTCCTTGATCGCTTCGAGCTGTGCCGCTGCTTCTTCGTCCGCGAGGCGGATGTCGAACCAGTGGTAGTGGTCGAGATCTTCCAGGTAAGCCTGGTCGATCTTCGTACCCTTCGCGAGCTTCTTCGGACCGCCGTTCGCAACCTTGCCGTCGAGCATACGTGCGAGACGCTGGAACGCGTCGCCTTCCACGATACGCAACTGGTCGTTCAGGTCGAGGCGATAGCGCTTCAGTTCATCGTCGATGATCTGTTGAGCACGCTTGTCGCGCTGGATGCCTTCACGCGTGAACACTTGCACGTCGATGACCGTGCCGCTCATGCCGGACGGCACGCGCAGCGACGTATCCTTCACGTCCGACGCCTTTTCACCGAAGATCGCGCGCAGCAGCTTTTCTTCCGGCGTCAGCTGGGTTTCGCCCTTCGGCGTCACCTTGCCGACCAGCACGTCGCCTGCTTCGACTTCCGCGCCGATGTAGACGATGCCCGACTCATCGAGACGGCCGAGTTGCACTTCAGCCAGGTTCGAGATGTCGCGCGTGATTTCTTCCGGTCCGAGCTTCGTATCGCGAGCAACGACGTTCAGTTCTTCGATGTGGATCGAGGTGTAGCGGTCGTCAGCAACCACCTTCTCCGAGATCAAAATCGAGTCTTCGAAGTTGTAGCCGTTCCACGGCATGAACGCGACCAACATGTTCTGGCCGAGAGCCAGTTCGCCGAGGTCGGTCGATGCACCGTCAGCCAGCACGTCGCCACGCGACACGATGTCGCCGACCTTCACGATCGGGCGCTGGTTGATGTTCGTGTTCTGGTTCGAACGCGTGTACTTGATCAGGTTGTAGATGTCCACGCCGACGTCGCCAGCAGCCGCTTCATCGTCGTTCACGCGAATCACCATACGGCCTGCGTCGACGTAATCCACCACGCCACCGCGGAATGCCTGAACCGTTGTACCCGAGTCGACTGCCACCGTGCGTTCGATACCCGTACCGACCACGGCCTTTTCAGGACGCAGACACGGCACAGCCTGACGCTGCATGTTCGAACCCATCAACGCGCGGTTCGCGTCATCGTGCTCGAGGAACGGAATCAGTGAGGCAGCCACTGAAACGATCTGCGACGGCGCCACGTCCATGTACTGGATGCGGTCCGGCGTGACCATCAGCGTTTCGCCCGCTTCACGCGAGGACACCAGTTCGTCGGTCAGCGAGCCGTCAGCAGCCACTGCCGC
>Ga0116109_1000220_pt1 | contig 12289 bp, 12 predicted proteins | sample June2015DPH_8_10_2_FD_89718 | JGI IMG/M metagenome (GOLD analysis project Ga0116109, IMG submission 89718) | Peatland microbial communities from SPRUCE experiment site at the Marcell Experimental Forest, Minnesota, USA - June2015DPH_8_10 | ecosystem: Environmental > Terrestrial > Soil > Wetlands... | reverse complement strand
CCGAATTCGCCTCGTCAAAACAAGGAGAGCGCCGAGCGGCGGGGCTCTCGGCGGTGCCGGGGCGTTATGCGCGTCCGGGCTGTCCCGATCGCTCAATGGCCTGGCGGGCCAGGCCAACGCTTCGTCAACCGCGGAAACATATCGTTGCTCGATATGTCAGCAATCGGACATGAGGCGCACTGTAACAAGGAAATGGGGTACGAATTTGAACAGGACAAATTTCGCCATGCGAATGACAACTGTCGGGCGCACCTGGCGATGCACCCGACAGTTCTAACATCCCACCACGCGCTGAATCAGTCTAGCGCGGACGTTTCCAGCAAGCCGCGCTTTTCCAGCATCGGCTCGACCGACGGATCGCGCCCGCGGAAGGTCTTGAAGGCCGTGGCCGGATCGATGGAGTTGCCCGCGCTGTAGATCCACTTCAGCAGGCGCTCGGCGGTGGCACGGTCGAACGGATCGCCGGCCTCCTCGAACGCGGCGTAACCATCCGCCTCCAGCACTTCGGCCCACATATAGACGTAGTAACCCGCTGCGTAACTGTCGCCTGAGAACAGATGCTGGAAATGCGACAGGTAATGACGCATGCCGATATCGTCAGGGACCCCAAGCCGGGCAGCCTGCTCCGCTTCGAACTGCACGATATCGACCGGCGCGTTGCTGCTGCGTGCGTGCAAGGCCATATCGACCAGGGCCGGACCGACATACTGCACGGTCGTAAAGGCCTGATTGAAGCGGCTCGCCGCCTGCAGGCGCTCGAGCAGTGCAGCCGGAATCGGTTCGCCGGTTTCGACGTGACGCGCATGGCGCAACAGCACTTCACGCTCCCGCGCCCAGTTCTCGAACAACTGCGACGGCAGTTCCACGAAGTCAGCGAGCACGTGAGTGCCCGCCAGCCGCTCATAGCGCACGTTCGACATCAGGCCATGCAGCCCATGACCGAATTCGTGAAACAGCGTGCGGATATCGTCGAAGCTCAAGAGCGTCGGCGAGCCCTTCGCGAAGTTGTTGTTGTTCAGTACGATCGGCAGCGTGCCGCCGTTGCGGCCCGACTGCGAGCGCAAGATGCTCATCCACGCGCCACTGCGCTTGGTCTGCCGTGCGAAGTTATCGCCGATGAACACGCCGATCAATTTTCCTTCGGAGTCCGTTACTTCCCACAGACGGGCGTCGGGATGATAGAGCGGAATGCCGTGACGTTCCTTGAAACGCACGCCGAAGAGCCGCGATGCGCAATCGAACATCGCAGCCAGCATGGCGTCGAGCGAGAAGTACGGCTTGACCTGCGCATCGTCGATGGCGAAGCTCTTTTGCCGCACCTTCTCCGACAGATAGCGCCAGTCCCACGCAGCGATCGGCGTCGGCTGGCCAAGTTCGGCGGCCAGCGCATTCAGGCGCTCGCGGTCATGCTCGGCCTTGTTGATGGCAGGCTTCCAGGCACGCTGCAGCAGTTCATCGACAGCCGCCACGGAAGGCGCCATGCGATCGGCCAGCTTGTATTCGGCATACGTCGCATAGCCGAGGAGTGCCGCCTGCTCCTGGCGCAGCGCCACGATGCGCGCGGCCAGTGGCCGGTTGTCGTGCTCACCCGCGTGGCCACCGCGTGCACGGCGCGCGTGCCAGACCTGCTCGCGCAGGTCGCGCCGCTCTGAGAACGTCAGAAAGGGCTCGGCAAGCGACGGCGACAGCGTGATCACGTAGGCGCCTTCCGGCAAACCGCGTTCACGCGCCGCCTGCAAGGCCGCGTCCAGAACGAACGATGGCAGGCCGGCACGCTCGTCAGGCGTAGCGAGCGTCAAGGCAAAAGACGACTCATCGGCGAGCACGTTCTGGGAGAACTGCGTGGAAAGCGTAGCCAGCTCCTCGACGATCGCCGCGAAACGCGCTTTGTCCTGCCTGGCGAGCGTGGCGCCAGCCCGCTCGAAGTCCAGATGAATGCGCTCCAGCAAACGCAGTTGCTCGGTCGTCAGGCCGAGACTGGTGCGCTTTTCGTAGAGAGCGCGGAGGCGCGCAAACAAAGCTTCGTTCTGATAGACCGCGCTCGAATGCGCCGCCAGACGGGGCGACAACTCGCGCTCGATCGCCTGCAACGCGGGCGAGGTTTCGCTCGATGAGAGGTTGTCGAACACCATTTCGATGCGGCGCAGCGACTGGCCGCACGCATCGAGCGCCGCCACGCAATTATCGAAGCCCGGTGCGTCAGTAACAGTCGCAATGGCTTCGATTTCGCGCTGATGCTCAAGCATGGCGACGTCGAAGGCGGGAGAGAAATGCTCGGGGAGAATGCGGTCGAACGGCGGTAAGCCGTAGGGTGTTTGCCATTCTTCGAGTAGAGGATTGGCTTCTGGCGAGACGGACATGGATGGTTTCCTTAACGCGGGGTCACCATTCTATTCCTCGTCTATATACGTTGCATCAATCTCATAGAGGTCGGGCTCAGCGCGGCCTGCCCCCTGGCAACACGCGCCCCGTGTTACGCAAAACACATTCTCTGCGAGCGCGCGTTAAGACGCAGTGTTCGTTGATACGACATCCGGATATTCGTAGTCGCGGTATTCCGCACCTTCCCTTACGCATTGAAAACCCGCTGACTCGTAGAGGAAGCAAGCCGGGTTGCCATGGAACACACTCAACGTCAGTTTCGCAAAGCCTCGCGCACGCGCGTCGCTGATGTACTGATCGAGCAGCACCCGGCCCAGACCGCGCTGACGCAACTCATTCACCACGTAAATCGAGGCGAGACACGCCGCGCCGTCGATCACCTCCCAGAAGCAATAGCCCACCGGCACGCCGTCTTGCTCGACGACGAACATGCGGTCGAGCGCAGAGCTCCACTGCCGTAAATGGGAATGCATCGCATCGTTCCACCGCGCTTCGTGCTCGGGCTCGATGGTCTGGATGTAATTCAGCTCGCCCTTGTAGACCATCGGCAGGTCAGTTGGCTGCGCCTTTCTAACTGTATGCTTCAGATTCAAGCCACACTCCTTTGGCGGAAGATCGCGTTCCCGCTGGGATTGCGCGGTCGGCGCATTCTATAGGCTATCGCCGTACCGTGTCGGCGTGTGCAATATTCCCGGCAAGGCTTTGCTCGACGCGCGATGGTTGCGCGTGCAACGATCCGCTGGGCTCAAGGCTCGGCGTCCCAGTAATCGAGCGAATTTTCCTTGCGCTGAATCGCGGTGAACGTACCGCCTCGCGCGCCGCGCACCATTGCCTGGTACTTGCCGGAATCGGGATATTCCACCACCTCCGGATCGTCGCGCGTGCTGATGGACAGGTACTTCAAGGGCGCCGCGGATGAGTTAATGATCTGATGTGGATATTGCGGGCCAGGCGGAATGAAAATGACGTCGCCTCCGCGGAGCGGCAGCAGTTCTCCGGCCACCCGCAAGGTGCCTTCGCCATCGAGGATCACGAACATCTCCTCCTGAGCGTAATGAAAGTGGTAGGGGCATGAGCGCTTGCCCGGTGCAACGATATCGATCGAGGCGCCAAGTTTCTGTGCCGCCGTCCCCGAGGCGAGCCGGGTACACAACGTTTCATAAAGCGGGGGCCGGACTTCGGCATTCAATTCGACGTTATCGAAATTTCTGATGAGCTTGGCTGCCAGCTCCTTTGCGGTGTCGTTCACGTTTCCTCCGGTTGAAGTGCGTCAAAAACGTTGTGCGCGCAACGGCTGCGTCGATATTGTCTGATCTTACCCCGCTGCCCTCAGGTAAAAAAGCGTCCGCTCACCTGCACGTCCGTGCAGGGCAACTTCACTTCTGGACGGACGCTGACAAGCCGTTGACGTACGCCTGGCGGCCAATCTTGAGATACGTTTTCTTTTTTGCCAAACGTTTGCGTCCTGCATATCAAGTTTCCCCGCTACCTGCCGAAAAGGCGTTATAGCGTCGACGACACTTAAGGGGAGCCTGTTGTGAAGCAGCTATTGTTTTTCGTGGCCCTTCTCACGTTGGCCGGATGCGCGCAGGTGCCCGTGGTGACCGCCACGCAACCGCAGAAGCCGCCGGTCACCACCGAGATCATGAGCTTCACGATACCGCCCGATGCACTCGGCGCACGCGATCCGCAATTGACCGCCGTGCTCGCCAAAGCGGGCGCGCTTGCTGCAACGCAAAAACAGCCGACGACGATTCTCGTGACTGCGCTTGGACAGGACTTTCCGTACCTCAACCAGGCCATCTGGAGAGGCGTGCCGGCGCAACATGCCGTGAAGCTGAGCCTCGATAACCTGACGGCCGGTGCGAATCAGCCGTACAGCGTATCGGTCAAGCCAACGCAATAAGGAAACCGAGTTTATGTATCGCCTAACCGTACTGGCGACGGGCCTGCTGCTGGCTATGTCCGCGTTCGCGGGCCAGGGCAGCGAGGCACAGCCTGTGGCTGCCGCGGCCGTCCCGGCCACGCCTGCCGCGGCAGACAAGGTGTATCCGCCGCTGCCGAGCCTCGCCATGCTGCCGCCGGCGACCGATGACGATGACGAACCGCCGGCCAGGCCGTCGGCGAGGAAAAAGAAGGCGCGTGCCCAGAGCCAAAAATGGGCGCTCCCGGCAGCGCGTCTCGTCGTGTCGGACGCATCGCATGCGTACCTCGGCAACATCGAAAAGCAGCTCGATCTCGCTCTCGCCAGGTAGCGTCAGCACACCAGTGCGCCAGTAACCGGTGCGCCAGCATTAACCGTCATTCCCGAGTACTCCGGACAACGCCCACGCCACACCGGGCTCCATCACTCATCGCCAGCACGCGGAGGCCTGAGCCGTGTCGATCGAAAAACCTGTCGCTGTGACGGCTGTGCGCCGCCACGCCACTGATGCCAGTCATGTCCTACGGCGTGCGTACGCGGCACTCGTGCTGTCGCTGTTCTGCGGTGCCGCGCATGCGGAGGATTGCTTTAATCAGGCCGCCGCATACCAGGGCGTCAATCCTTCTGTGCTGCGCGCCGTGGCATGGTTCGAAACGAAGGGCGACGCGAGCGCAATCAACCGGAACGCGAACGGCTCGATCGACGTCGGCCAGTTGCAGATCAACTCCATCCATTTCGGCGATCTGGCCCGCCAGGGCGTGCCGCACCGCGCCCTCACCGATCCTTGCGTCAACGTTTACGTGGCGGCATGGCTGCTCAAGCAGAAGATGGTGAAATACGGAAACACGTGGCGCGCGATCGGTGCGTACCACTCGGAGTCGCCGCGGCTGCGCGACGCCTACGCGCGAAGCATTCAGAAGATCCTCGTGATGTGGGGCGAATTGCAGGTTGCGCAGAAAACGGACTAGCATGCGGTTCGGCCGAGGTCCGGCAGACCTTGGGCAGACACGCCGAGATCCGGCCTGTCACGTTGCTGGGGGACGGTGGAATGGGGATTGCTGCCCACTCTGTACCTCCACTCCTGTTAGGGAGAGCAACGTGATGAGCGCACCCCACGATCCACACCAGCCCCCGAACCTGCCCGCTGATGAACCTACGCCGCCGGTCTCGAAACCGATTGGCGATGCCATTCCCACGCCCGTCGAACCGGGTCTCGACCAGCCGTTGCCTGAGAAGCCCGCGGATGAGCCGCAAGAACAGAGGCCCTAAAGAGCAGCCATCAAGCGGGAAGCCCGGCGCGGACCGGGACATTATGCACAGTCTTCCTGCTCGACCTGCTGCGCTCGCAACGATGTGTAGTCAACCCGTTCAATGATGAGGCAGAGGCTCGTGTGGCGGTTCGGTGACGGGTGCGGCCACCCGCACGCTCCGCGACTGTGCCTCATGCATCGCCTCAGCAACGATGCGCTTCGCCTCCTCGCTGCTGGAATCGATCACTAACGCGTTGCCGGCATTGTGCCAGGCACAGGTCCAACGTCCCATGTATTCACAGCCGCGCGCGGTATCGAGCGCGGCGTCGCGTTGCTGTTGGCGTGCGCTCAGGTCTTCGCGCATGCTGAGTGCGTCACGATTGTTCGGCTGTACCGCGAGGATCGCCGCGACGCGGGACTCAGCCGCGGACAGGTTGTCCCTTTGCAGCATTGCGTGGGCAATTTGCAGATTCCTCGATACATCCGGGCGCGCCTGATCCAGTTTGCCCGTGACATCGCGTTTCGTTTCGGGCGCCGGAGACGTTGCACGATGAGGCACAGCCGCGAGTGTTTCGGCACGCCTGGCGACGATGGATGGCTTCGGCGCGGACGGGGTTGAGATCTGAGCGGTTTGTGCGGTTGATTTTCGTGCGGCCAAGGGTTGGGCCGCCGGAGCCTGCACGACAGTGCCCGGCGCGATCGAAGGACGCGAGACCGAGTTTGGCGCGGTTGAACTCTGCGAGCCGGCAACCTCAGCGTTGGAGCCGCGCGCCACTATCGCCGGTTCGCTTGAACGCTGCCCAGTCGGAGTCGGAACAACCCGCTCAGGCGCGCTGACAGCGGGCTCAGCCTGTTTTGCCACCAGCGGCGCAGACGCACTGGGTTTCACAACAACAGCACCCGTGACCGTGGCTGAAGGAGCGGGACCAGCAACAGCCGCGGACGCCGGAGCAGGAACGGCCGCGACCTGCCCCGCCGTCTGAGCCGCGCCCTGCCCCGCCGTCTGGGCCGTGACCGACCCGAACACCGCTTTCGGAGCAACTTTGCCCACCTCGCTACTGGGCCGCAAGACGAAGTACCCCGCTACCGCAAGAACCAGCAACGCCAGCAGTAGCGCCACCAAAACCGGCACCACGCGCGATCGGCTCGACCCACCCCATGGATCATGCTTCGCGTAGAACCGGTCGTCCTCAGCCCCGGCGAGCGTGGTCCACGCAGCGGGCGCGGCGAGTTGCGGTGCGATCGGGGAACGGGGCGGAGGAAGGCGGCCTTTCGCCGACGAGGAAGTCGGCGGATACCAACCGAGCGGGTCGAGCGAGTCGGCCTGGTTGGCACCACATGAAGGACAGGACAGCAAACGGGCGGCTAAGGTTACACCGCAGTGCCGGCACTGTATCGAATCGGAATGATTGGAAGTGATTTCGCTAAGCATTGGCCGAACCGCCACTCACGTTGCGAGAACAGACACGTCCGCCTTTTGAGTGCGGCACGCGTGACCCACTGCGTCTGGCGCGACTGGTGTTATCGATAATCTCGTTTGCTATCGCGGCGCGCCCGCGCACGGATAAGCGGGCTAAGCGCAATATGACTTGCTCGCGCACAAAGATCAATCGGCGATTTCAGCCAAGTGGCGGATGAAGGATATTCGTGTGCGTTAATGCCTGAATACTGCGCAATAAGGTGGGATGAACCACGTATCCGATCTGATTCCAGCGCCTGGCGCAAATGTTGCGCGACAACTCAGACAATTCAGCGCACACTGAGTGGAGGCTCGGTCATTTCGCCGGGCGCACATGCAAAAGGGAGTCCTGTCATGGCAAAAGGTCAAATGCGCAGCAATCGTGAAGTCAAGAAACCGAAGCAGGACAAGAAGTCCGCTCCCGCCACTTCACCCTCGGGCGCGCCGCCCATTCGGGTGACGCCGGCTTCATCGACGACTACGAAGAAGCATTAAGCCAAGGTCGATAAAGACCGCGGCGAATCGCAGTTCGGTAGTGCGTGTGGCGAGCGGCAAAAACGGGCGCCACACGCGAAAACATTCAATGACGGTCAGCCGCGCTGTCCAGCAGTCAGGGGCATCCGCCTTTGGGTGAGCAGGTTCTCTCCTTTCCAGGCGTGCGATCGCAGCCGCCGAAACCGACTGGTTAGTGTTGGCCGCACTGCCTTGGAGTGAGCGAGGCCATCATTTGCAGCCATCCCTGATCGTCCGCGCTGTGGTTCATTTCGCATGGACTCCTTATGAGCAGGTATCCCCCGTTGGAGATCGGCGCCATGGCGGCCCCCATGCACGGATAGGACACGCTGACGCGTCAGTTTTGCGACAATAGCGGCTTTGCCGCGCCAGTTCGCGCCGCTGATCCCACGTTCGTCGTGGGACGCGTCGGCGTCGAGCGCGGTTTGCAACCCCATACGACCGACCACGGTCCGCTCCATGGCACTCCCCCACATCGAACCCCTGTATGCATTCTCCGGCCTGTTTGTCGGTTTTCTCGTCGGCCTGACAGGCGTCGGCGGCGGCTCGCTGATGACGCCCATCCTGGTCCTGCTGTTCAACGTCCACCCCGCCACCGCAGTCGGCACCGATCTGCTGTACGCGGCCGCCACCAAGGCGACCGGCACGCTGGTGCACGGGCTGAAGGGGTCGGTGGACTGGCAGGTGACCACCCGGCTTGCCGCCGGTAGCGTCCCCGCCGCCACCGTGACGCTGATCCTGCTGCACCGCTACGGAATGGATTCGCCGGGCGCAAGCCGGCTGATCCAGATCGTGCTCGGCGCGGCCTTGCTGATTACCTCGTTGGCGCTGGTGTTCCGGCCGCAACTCGCCAAACTCGGCGCGGGCCGTCAAAGCTCGCTCACCCAGGGCCGCACGCTCGGCCTGACCGTGCTGACCGGGGCGGTGCTAGGGGTGTTGGTGTCGCTGACTTCGGTGGGCGCGGGGGCGATCGGCGTGACGGTGCTGTTGCTGCTGTACCCGCGGCTGCCTACCACGCGCATCGTCGGGTCGGACATCGCCCATGCCGTGCCGCTCACGCTGCTCGCCGGCGCCGGCCACTGGCTGCTCGGCTCGATCGACTGGTCGATGCTGCTGTCTCTGCTGGTGGGCTCACTGCCGGGCATTGCGATCGGCAGTTACCTGTCCGCGCGCGCGCCTGATGCGCTGCTGCGCAATATCCTCGCCGCCACGCTAACGCTGGTCGGCGTGAAACTGGTGACGTCCTGACGCCTGACGCCCAGGCTGGGCGTCCGCGCCAACCGCTCCATACTGCCCCCAAGGCGGCCCGTCCTGGGAATCCGGCCTTTGCGGCCACAGTTCGCGGCCAACCTGCGGCAGCGCGCTATTTGAAGAACCGGCAAGTCAGGTCGGTTTCGAACTGCCGCACCCAATAGCCCGCGGCGTCGGCACGATAAGACTGCGCCCACCCGCCGCGCCGCACCGTCACTAGGCGGCGCAGATGGTTGACATCGTCCGGGTCGGGCGACCCGGTGATTTCAAAGTGCGCCGGCGCGAAGCCGTGCCGCGCGCACACCAGTTCGAAGGCGGCCCGATCGCCGATCGGCAGGTCCGTGTAACGCTGAAAGATCGTGTCCATCTCGGTTCACTCCGGGTTCACTCCGGTTCCCAGCCTTCACAGTACGCCTCAACCAGGGAAATTTGTGTGTCACAACGCACAACACATATAGCTCGCATCGGCCAGCTTCGCGACGCTACCCGCAGCGTCGGGTCTGGCCAAAAACAAAACGGGCCCCGGCGAATCGCCGGGGCCCGTTTTGGGCAACATCAAGCGTCCCCAAACCTGGCGCTTGTGATGGTCAGGACACCGGAGCCGGGACCCGCAGGAGCCTTGCTCGTCTGTAGACCGGCGCCGGTTGCTGCGGCGCGCGCGCCACGGCAGGTCAGCCCGGCCGCGACGATGACGCGCGGCTTCCGTCAGTTAGTTGCCACCACCGTTCGGCAGCACCACCGTCAGCTTGTTCGACACCGACGTTACGCCGTCGACACCCTTGGCGACGTCGCCGGCCTTGTCGATCTGGCTTTGATCAGGCACCGAACCCGTCAGTGTCACTGCGCCGCCGCGAGCGCGCACGGAGATGCTCGACACGTCGATACCCTGAGCCTTGGCCAGCGCGCCGCGCACTTTGCGACCCAGTTGACGGTTCTCTTTCTTGACCGTCTTGGCACTCGGAGCGGCCGTTGCAGCCGTTGCATCGCTTGACTGTGCGTACGTGTTGCACGCGATAACCACCGCCACCACACCACCCAGCGCCTTCAGAAAATCGACCGATTTCATGATTTCTCCTATTTACTTCGGTTATGACCGCGTCTAGCAAGCGGCTTCGTTACGACTTCAGGCGGCCGTTGCGGCGCGCGCATACGCGCGGCTGGGCCACGGCCGATTGGGGCTTCGACGCGGTGTGCGAGAGGCGAGAGATGCCGGCCAGGGCCATCGCATTGCGACGCACCAGCCAGCGAGCCGCGAAGTCCGCCAACGCGCCCGGTTCTACTTTGTCGCGCCGGGTCGCGCTGCGCAAACGTTGAATCGCGGCAGCGATGCACAATTTAATCTACACGCGCCAGAAGCGCAAAGGGTTTAGCGAAGCACGCCGGCCACCCGACGCGTCCGGCCCACATCCGAATCACCCCTGGTTCACCCCTGGTTCACGTTTTGTTACGGGTTTGTGGTTCCCCACCCACGCCGCACCTGCCGCCGCGGCATCAATCTCCTGTACCATCGGCGCGAATAGGTCGCCTGGCGCCGCAGCCCCGCCTGCGGGAGGGTCAAGCGGCGCTCTGTCAGGCAAAACCGGGCCGCCGCAGCGCGGCTTGCCGCCGGCCTGAATCCGCTCTATTCACCGAACGATCGTCGCCGCCACGTCATCAAATGAAGCCTCCCACCGGCCGCAAACCCGCCCGCCTCGTCGCCCGTTTCGTGGCGATCTCCTGGCGCGATCTGGCGGTGTCGTTCGGGCCGATCCTGTTGATCAGCGCCGCCGCCATCTGGGTCGCCGTGCGCCTGATCCAGCCGGCGCCGCCTGACACGCTGACGATCACCACCGGTCCTGAAGGGAGTTCGTTCTGGAATGCCGCGCAGAAGTACAAAACGATCCTCGCGCGCAACCGCATCACGCTCAACGTGCTGCCCTCCGAGGGCTCCGCCGACAACCTCCAGCGCCTCGCCGAGCCGCATAGCAAGGTCGACGTGGGCTTCGTGCAGGACGGCGTGGCGTCGGGCCCGGTGCCGGAAGGCCTGACGTCGCTCGGCAGCGTCGCATACGTGCCGCTCGCAATCTTCTACCACGGCCCCACTGTCACCCGGCTGTCCGAATTCAAAGGCCTACGCCTTGCGATTGGTGCAGAGGGCAGCGGCACGCGCGAACTGGCGCTGGCGCTGCTGAAGGCCAATGGCATCGAGCCAGGCGGCGCTACCAAGCTGCTGCCGCTATCCGGCGACGATGCGGCCGAGGCGCTGGTTTCGGGCCAGGTCGACGCGGCCTTTCTGACCGGCGATTCCGCACAGCCGCCCGTGATGGGCAAGCTCTACCGCACACCCAATGTGCAGTTCTACAATTTCACCCAGGCCGAAGCGTATGCCCGGCGCTTTCCGTACCTGACGCAGATCCATCTGCCGATGGGCGCCTTCGATCTCGGCAAGAACCTGCCGTCGGCACCGATCCAGATGGTCGCACCGACCGAGGAGCTGGTGGCGCGCGACTCGCTGCACCCGGCGCTCTCCGATCTGCTGATCGAAGCCGCCCGCGAAGTGCACGGCAAGGCCAACGTGATGCAGCATGCCGGGGAGTTTCCGGCGCCGCTCGCGCACGATTTCCCGATCAGTGACGACGCTGCGCGCTACTACAAGTCGGGCAAGAGCTTCCTGTACCGGATCCTGCCGTTCTGGATCGCGAGCCTCGCCGATCGCATGCTGGTGGTCGTGGTGCCGCTGATCGTGTTGCTGGTGCCCGCGCTGCGGCTGGTGCCGTCGCTGTATGCGTGGCGGGTGAAATCGCGAATCTACCGCTGGTACGGCGCGCTGATCGCCATCGAGCGCAGCGCGCTCAGCGAGACCTCGGCCGAAGAACGCCGGTCGCTGATCGAACAGCTCGATGAGATCGAGGAATCGGTCAACGGACTGAAAATGCCGCTCGCCTACGCAGACCAGTTTTATGTGTTGCGCGAGCATATCGGCTTCGTGCGCGATCGGCTGACGCATGGGGGTGAACCTCCGGTGGAGGCGGCACCTTCGCCGATGCACGCAGAGAGTCCGCAGGCCCCCGCTGCCCCGGACGAACCGTCCGCCACGCCGCATCAGACCGCATGACAGACACGAAGTAGTGGTGAAGTCGCCGCGCAATAGTCCCTTAACAAACCAGGCAACGATCGCAAGCGGCCTGCAGTCGCGTGTTGTGGCTGACCCCGCCGATCGAGGGTGGGCGGGGCAGCTGCACGGCATCCGCAAGCTCAGGCGGGTTGTGAGCAGCACATTTCAACAAGCATTGAAGACAATTCGGCACTGCACAGGGCTCCGGCTCCGCGTAAGATCACGACAAACTGGATGGTTTAGCAGACGCGTGTAACGGACGCATGTAACAGATGCGCCTGAGGGCCGCGGCAGTCCCACGCATCAGCTACCGTACCATCCAGTTCCGAGCAATCCGGGAGACATTTATGACCGATGGCATCGACGCCACGCAACCGTTGTGGTTTTACGACTTCGTCTCGCCGTTTACGTATCTG
>Ga0116109_1000219_pt1 | contig 12312 bp, 19 predicted proteins | sample June2015DPH_8_10_2_FD_89718 | JGI IMG/M metagenome (GOLD analysis project Ga0116109, IMG submission 89718) | Peatland microbial communities from SPRUCE experiment site at the Marcell Experimental Forest, Minnesota, USA - June2015DPH_8_10 | ecosystem: Environmental > Terrestrial > Soil > Wetlands... | reverse complement strand
ATGGTGGTGGATCACTTACTTATTTACTAGGTAGCGAGCGCTTCCACAAAAAGTCAGGGCGCGCTTCTATAACCTTAGCCTGTTGTTGATTCGCGCTACGCGCGTTCTAACGTAGGCGATATAAGGTACGGACCCTGGGTTTTAAATAAAAGAAAAATAAATGGTTGGGCGTTCCTAGTCTGGTGCTTGCGCGTGAGCGTTAGCGAAACGCGTTGCACAGGCAGTTGAACAAATCAACGAGACCCTAGCAGGTTGAGGGTCAGGGGTCTCGTTGTCTGTACGGCAAATCGGAGCCTCGTTCGTGGGCGAGCTTGGGCTACGCCCTGCGCCCGCCTGCTGAACGTAGCGCGAGAGGCTGCGCTACGCGCAATTTTCTCTTTTTTCGATTTCTCTGTAGAAAACCCTGCATTTCGGCCTTCGGCCTACCCGAGTATAGGCTGTATATAGAGAAAACTCCATTTCATCCTTTCCTTATACAGCCTATACCCTACCTAGGTTTATAGAAGCGCGCCCTGACTCCAATTTCAGGCAACCTACCCGAGTATAGTAAATAGTGACTATACCCTACCTCTACTTTGTATATGAACCGCTATCACCCACGCATCACCGAAGCCCCCGACGAGCCGTTCCCGGTCACGCGCATCCACTACATCAACAGCGTACCCGGAGCGGGCAAGACTCATGCGGCTATCAACATGGCCGTAGAAACGCTGCATAATGGTAAGCACGCAAATTATGTTCTAGTGTACGCGGCTCCAACTACAGATCTGTTGAAACAGGTACAATCTGACCTGAGAAAACGCGTCAAGAATAGGAGGGACATGAAAAATGTATTTATGATCGATAGCGAAGCCTCACCCCTTCGAGTTGCTACCATGTTCAATGGTCTCCTCAATAGTTACAGTGATGCAGACTTGACGATAGCCAGAATTTCCAATGGATCCGTGGTCCTCATCACGCACGAATGTTTACGTAGAATTCCTCTAGACATGCCGGGCAAAGAACGCGTGTCCCTGATCTTTGATGAAGCACGACAATGCATGCAATCATCGATAGATATGAAGGCCCCGATCCGTGTTGTGAGTTTCGTTCAGAGTAATTACGTGCTCAACCATGAAGCTTTGGCGGGCACCGCAATTGCGCGCTGGTCGTGGATTCCTGGACGACGCCTAGACGAGGACAAGGTACGTACAGTATGGAAAGAGACACATCCGAAGCCGAACCGGAAAGACGTAGATAACTTTATGGCCTTTCTGGAGACTATGAAGAACGACTCACAGCACGTGTGGGTCAAACTCGATTCAGACAAGAACAGTATTCAGGATTTCCAGGTTAATGTAACGCTTAGCCCCTCCAGGTTGTTCGCTAACTTCGGAAAAGTTTTGATCATGAGTGCGTTCTTTGAGTACTCACAGATGCATCATATGTTGCGTAGACAGGAATGCGATTTAACTACTGTTCGTGGACTTGCTAGAGCCGCACGTTTTTCAGACGGTGATCGTGTGACGTTGATCAACGTAACAGATGATGTAATCGATAAGAATCGAGTAGAACGAATTTTGAAGGCTCGTTTGAAGTGCGCGACCTTGACCTATATTCTTGAGGATGAGAGCCTGTCAAAATATCACATAAATGGCGGGATCCTAACGAAATACACACCACGCGATGAGCAGATATTAATACAAAAACGCTACAATGAATTATACAAACTTGAACCTCTGCACAAGAAGACTGCCCCTAGCTATCAATCGTTCCTGAAAACGATCCGTAATCGCGAGAGGTTCAATGCTGAGATTCCGACATCAGCATATGATAGACGCGACCTGTTGCTATCTCTGAAACCTCATGTGTATTCACCGGTACAGTACCTATCAGTTGCGAGCCTATATCTGCAAACAGCGTGGCTGCGGGCAATGAAGTTAGACTTAGAGCCCTTGCTTCTGTGCATCAATACTCATGGGTTGCGCACCGATCCTCTTGAACTCTGGGAGCGTGAGAACTTAGGTCCCATCCTAAAAAAGGCATTTGTCAAGCTAGATAATGGAAATTTGAACAAAAAGAAACTCAAAAAATATAAACCTACGATACAGGTTCCGGTCATCAACCAAGGCCGTAACGAATGGATGCAGTACAATACCGCAGCGTTCATGGCCACGGTCAAGCTCGCGCCCGAGCAGATCCGATTCCTTAAGAATTTGCTACCCTCCTACGATCCTGATCTTGACCGCACTGTAGACCAGTGTATTCAGTTCGTATTTCGGTCCTCACTGAGGGAAGCTACCTCTGAAGCTAATTGTTTTTTGATTGTGTCCGATAAAAAGCTTGCGATGCAGGTTAATGATGCGTTATTCAACAGCATCAATCTGGTAAAACCTCAATCGTTGCTTCCTAAATGGAAACCCTATTCGATTCAGTGTTCGCGTTCTGAAGAAAGCAAAGAAATTGTTCAGGCCCGTAGAAATAAAGCAGAGTACAAAGACTACATGTATGACTATAACAAAAGGCGTGTATCTACCGAATACGGCCATAAATACAAACGTCTTAGCGGGGTAATATTTAGACGCACTGAACGGTTAAAGAAGGATCCGACGAACCGTGAATTGATTGCCGAAATCGCGGCACTAAAAGAAGAACGCTCTAACCTCAAGAAGGATTAAATCATGACTGACAATGAAAAGAAAGTTGACGCTCAGATTCGAGAACTGATCAACAAAATGCTGGTGCCCGAAAACTACGTGGCTGCTGACAAGGTGCGGAGTTCTGATGAATTGTTCCGAACTACTCATGGGGTGGTAAACGCCACTAATGCTTCTACCGAAAATTCTAATCTGACGGCTGCTAGCATCGCTGCTGCCGCTATCGAGAAATTCAAGGCCATTGTCGATCATCAGCACCCATGGTCGAACATTCAGATCCGGTCCTCGTACATGGCGACCGCGCTCACGGACAAACCCAGGGTCGTACACCGCAAGCGCTGGTTTCACACACAGAGATATCATGAACGGGCACAGGCGCGATTGATTGCCGATCATGGATTTGTTGCCGAACCCTGCATCTATCTGGTTGATCCTTCGGCAGCTATTGATGATTCATTTATCGTTCACCATCACCAGCAGGCACCGTACCTGGTTGTCCACCCATCTTTGTACGATTGTGTAGCACAAGCCGTCAACAATGGTGACTTTGCAACTTTGCGGTCTATGGTAAATAGATTGGGTAAAACCTCAACTAACAGGGATAAATAATTATGAGTAACAACAGCAACAACAGTAACGAACAACCGCAGCGTAATGCGCGTGGGATCCCCACCGAACTCGAAGACGTGTTTGCGGCCCTGAAGTTTGGGGCCAAAAAATACGAAATCCTGGGGGATTCAGATACTGATGACGTAGATGATCGAACTGTTGTCGAAGTCCCTGCCGTAGGGTCTTTCTGGCGCGGTTCGGTTGACGAGCGTTCGTATCGCGTGGTAGCAATTGCCAGTGATCGGGAAGTGCGAGGCGGTCATGGTATGGCCACGTTCACGAATCCTTCAGGATTTGATGGTGCTCAGGTCGAGCAGATGAAGACCGAAGTTCGGATTAATGCGCAGACCAAAGTCGTATTCCAGGAAGCAGAGACAGGCGACGTATTCACGATGAAACCCTCCGAATTCTTTTCGGACGTTGCCCTGTTAGTTGCTGACGATGACCAGCAGCCGTCGAAGGGTCCACGCTTCGTTGCCGAAGATCAGAAACCGAACGAATGGAAATGGTGGTGGCCGCTACTCCAGAAGGTCCAAAACTGGAAACGCAAGCGCTGGGTTGCGCCCCTTGACTTCGAAGCCGTGAAAGCGGATCTAGCGTCGTCTAGCACCAAGCCCCTGTACGTGATCAACACGATGATTACCAAGCATGGTATGGCTGATCTTATATTCCTGGCCTATCCACAGGCTAGTACTGAAATCGATACGTCGAATCCTAAATCACAGCCCCCTACTATAGTCAAGATCCCTGCCACATGGTATCCGTTCGATTTAACAGCCGTAGTCACCAGGGCACAATTGCGAACCAATTCGGCATTCCTTAACCTGCTAAATACGGGGCATTTGACGATCATTGATTCTAAGCGTGCGCGCCAGTTCATGAACACTGAGGTAGCAATCGCAGAGAGGAAACGCGTAGACGAACGTCAGGCCTTTATTAAAAATACAGGTAAAGCACGTACCGTTAGTTACTGATTAGGAGCCTATAATGGCATGGATCAATTACTACTATCGGCAAGCCTACGGTATCAGATACTTTGAGGATATGGATCGATGGTAAACGCTAGAGAGCGCAAGGTCATCGTGTCCTGTGTAGAGCGGGGTCTAATGGATGCTAAGGCCGGTCTCTTCCGTACGGTAGAAATCTACGCCCCTCCTGAGACCCAAAGGCTACTGGACCGAATTAAGGCCCGCCAGATCGTTGATGACCTTCACCATGCTCCCGGCTGCGAAGCCAATCACTGGCATCGGCAGCGTCTAGTATTCTGGCCATGTAACTGCGGTGCGGATAAGGATCAATTATGATTATGAAATACGATAAAGAGAAAGTAGAACTGTATCTGACGAACGGTGCACAAACGGTAATCGATCACTGTGTACCTGGCACTGCGCTTTGGATAGCGTGCATTGCCAATGATATAGATACCGCATTCGAAATCTCTGATGGGGTTTGGAACCTTATTCGGGCTAGTGGTACGGAAGCCCCGATTAATGTCGAATCCCTAACCTACCCGGTGCCCTTGTCGGAACTTCGTGGCTCTACCCGGCTCCTTGTCCTTGTAGCGACCGACGCACTGCGGCATATGTTAATTGAGGATGACGAACAGTATCGTGGGCTTCATAATTCGCTAGCTACTACTGCGTATTCTCTAGAAGTTACACCGTTGGATCTTATCATCGAAGTTAGCGAGGAACAGAACTGATGGAGTGCGTTGCTGTAGGTGACCTTCATTTAACAGATGCGGCAGGAACAGGTGGATTGGCCAAGTACGTACCTGATTCGGATTCCATGGTAATTGCTGAAGTCGAGAAGGTAATCGGCTACGCACGCGATCACGGAATCGATACCCTGATTCAGGAAGGCGATGTTTGCGATGGGCCGCGTCTTTCGTATCCGGCTATGATTGCATTATCTTCCATGTTTGCGCGTAACGATGACATCAGTTTTCACATCATGCTAGGCAATCATGATCAGTATGGGGAATCACCGGCTACCGGACATAGCCTGGAAGTGTTGAAGCTCCTGTATTCGAGACCCAACGTCAAGTTCTATACGAAGCCCAAGACGGTTACCATTGACGGGGCCAAAGTCCGGTTCTTGCCCTACCCGCACGAAGATTTCGACCTGAAGGCGTTGAACGTATTCCATAAGGAGGTCCATGGATCGAAGGGCGACAGCGGACGGCTAATGACCGATGACAAACTGTCTAAATCAAAAGCTGTAGTCGTTGCCGGTCACCTACATACGGCGCATAAGGTTCGCAACACTCACTATACGGGCACCTTGTACCAGACGAATTTCGGTGAGCGCTTGCCTAAGTATTTTCACCATATCAACTTCAATTCGGTCAATGACTACACACTGGACCTGATTGCGCACGAACCTACGTACAAGCTGCACACGGTGGTTCTCAATTCCAGATCGGATCTGGCTCTGATACCCAAGGGTCAGTTCAACCTCGTCAAGCTCGTGATTCAGGACGGGGCCGACGTATCAGCTTCTGACTATGCGGACTATTCGAACATAGCGGTGCTGAAGAATTTCAAGTCCAAGGAAGATCTGCACGCGGTATTAACCGAAGACCTGATAGAAGGCGAACAACTGGTAGTTAACATTGACGACTTTTTCAAGTCCTGGATCGCATCCCTGGACGTGACGAAGGAAGAACGAGCACACGTGCGGGCTGTCCGTAGACGTGTTCTGAACCGGGCGGGAGCCTAAACAGTGAACAAAGAACAGTTAGACACAGTTGATCAGTTGTTGACTTCGTTGATTAACAATCCGAAGTACGGTACGGTAGGCTTGACCCTCAATGACTATCCGCGAGCCGCAGTTGGTGATGAGCCAACGCATGAGTGCTCAGTCAAGGAGATGGTAGAGGATCCTGACTTGGCTAGGGACTACGACTGGTACGCAGAGGCTGATACGGCAAAGGCAGTACAGTACAACACCTTCTGGACCCTGTACTGGTACCCCGATACTCCAGTTGGTTCGTACTCTTCCAATGCGTTTGATCTTGGTTGGTTAGTAGAAGACGCACTGATCACTATGAAGAGGCCAGGTTTCGACTACGATCTGATTCATGACTTCGAAATCTTCCTACGTAAGCACCTCAGGAACCCTACCGATGGACTGACTCTACAATTCAACGATCACAAGACGTACTATCAACCTACAGAGAAGCGCGTTGCTGATTGCGCACCTGGCACATGGTTCAGTACTGAAGAACGTGACAAGGTGTTGGCAACAGATCGTCTGTGGGAAATCTATCAGCGAGACTTACAGTCTCTTCGTGCTTCTTCCTTGTCTGCTTTGTTTGGACTCTGATCATGAGCACTGTAACCGTGTAATCGCGTTAATGAAGAAATTCAACTACTGAAGTCTACACAGGAGCCCCGAGCATGACCCCGAATATGAATGCACCATACGTGAACATGCAGGATCCGGCTATTGCTTTGTGTTATTCGCAACTGAACGTTCAGGATCGACAGGCTCTAGACCAGGCGACTCCAATAGTCGCGAACCTGAGTCTAGTGGATGGTAACTTTCCCCCTGCCGATCAAGTGACGCTTCAGCAATTTGTAGCCCTATCTGTGGTCAAGGAATTTTTGGCACAGTGCAAGAAGGTGCGAGATAAACTGAACCCACCATCACCAATTAAAGCCTAATAAGGATCCTAAATGAATCACGTAATTGGTGTCGCTGCGGTCCTGTACGATGAATTGGGCAACGTTCTTCTACAGCATAGGAGGAAAGAACCGGGCTACGGCCTGCACGTTCTACCCGGTGGCCGTCTTGATGAACCCAGTCCACACAAAGGTATAGTCCGTGAACTGAAGGAAGAGTTGGGTATCGAGATTAATACGTCATCGGTAATTCCTATATGGGTTGCGGACGATATACTCATAGATGGTTCCCCTATGGTTATGATTTATTTTTCAGTCTGGATCAATAACGAGAATAAGGCAAAGCTTCAGAACATGGAACCTGAGAAATGCTATGGAATTCACTGGCGTCCCGCACTCGAAGCCCTACACGCTAAAGACATGTGGTTAAACGACAGGCTCGCTATAAGCTGTTCTGTAGGTTTACTACACATAGATCAGTCACGCAAATTGGAGACCGTATGATCAATAAAACAGAGTTAAAGACTGGTTCTTATTACAAGGGCGAAGGCAGGGGCGTTGAAGTCGGACGTTGGAATGGCAAGGTTTTCATCTACATCCGTCACAAGTGGGGTTCTTCCTATCCTGCGGAAATGCCCCACGTCGAAGACGATGAAAAGTATAACTGGATTGCTGGTCGTTACGCAGTGTTTGTTCCTGAGCAGGAAACTACAGCAACCGATCCTGAAATACCGTTGGAGGTCACATGAGTACGACACCTGAACCTAGGGGCACCTACTGTGCGGTAATCGAAAAGCAACTGATTACTGCCGCGTGCCCGCTACCTAGCGGATGTTGCATGTGGAAGCATCGAATTCACGGCTATTGCACCTACGATGAGGATTTTGCAACATCATCGTTCACCGCCAATGAATTCGCATTCCACGTAGGCTTGCCCCCAATAGACGAGGCAATGACCGGAATATTGAAGCGCGTAGTAATTCATAAGATCAGAGCCGAAATCAGTACTTAGCGGCCTCTAGTAAATATATGGCAGTGGATATATTAGTCACTGTGCGTAAAATAACGGGCACGATCCCGGACCACAAATATTACCCATCCCACGAACACTCAGTTTAACTAATCAATTATTGTTGGAGCATCATCATGGGTATCAAAGGAATTTCACTGTCCGAACTGGACGACAAGAACAGCGGTCCCGTCTGGATCATCAATAGCGCAGCATCCTCGCGTTTTCAACTGACGGGCAACATCGTAGTCAACATCCCGCAACCGAACGGTATCAAATCGGATGCATTGGTTGTGCACCAGACGTGGCTACCTGTTGACATCTCGCAACGGTTCCCGCGCAAGCGTATTCTGGAAGCTACCGAATTCCGGGCCGCTGTCGTCAACGGGCTGATTACCGTCGTTAGCGAAAACGATGCAGCGCGCCTTTTGCGACAGGAAGGAGCAGCCGAAGAAACGCAGCGATTGACCCAGCACGAAGCGCATGTGCGTGCTGCTGGTGCGGCTCGTACGATTGCGGATTCGAATGTTGAGATCACGCGTACGGATGGAGTAACTGACGAGGATGAAAATCCGGTTGAGATCTTCGGCATGGATGACGAGCCGGAAAATCTGGGTAAGGCAGCAAAGAAGGGCATCGAGACCAATGAAGATGGGTTACTTCCCTCGTTCCTGATGTTTGTCGAAAAGCTTCAGAGCGAGACCGACCTTGCGGCCCTGAACGCGATTCGTGCTCGCGCTAAATTCAGCCGTCGCGAAATCAAGTACCTGGCTAAGACGCTGGCCGACAAGCCGAAGACGATCAAGCAATTGCAATCCCGTATCTCCAAGTACACGAAGGATAAGACCGACAAGGCAGCAAAGGCTGCACGCGCCTGATTTCCCGTTAGAGGTTCACAATACCCACAACAAAGGAAAAATTCATGATACGACCCGTTGACGACTATCCAGTTGATAAGATGCCCGAATCAAAAGATCGCAAGGATCAGCCTCTTGATATCGTACAGAAGGCACCCCACTATAACGGCCATCCGTCTGGTGTTGAATGCATTGACCTGGCAGAGCTAATGACGTTCAACGCCGGTAATGCGTTCAAGTACGTATTTCGTCGGGGCTCTAAAGGTAACGAAGCGCAGGACCTGGAAAAGGCATTGTGGTACACGAAGCGGGAACTCTCACGTGTGTCGCTCCTGCTTCAGAATGTACCGATCTATATCCTACGCAAATACGGATCTAACAATACGTTCACAGAAGCTGATGAGGCTAAGGCCAATTTAGTGATCGAGCGCGAAACAGATCGTACCGTGCGCGTAATTTATGCGGCACTACTCACACGGGCCGATATCAAGACGTATAGAATTCATTTGCAGAACGTACAGTCTCGTATTCAGGATATGATCTTTAACCTCAACAAGGACGCCAAATGAAGCGCACCGACCCACTCCGTATGTGGTGTACAGCAGCCGGAATTGACTTGGACACGTTGATCGCCGAACTTAACCGCGATCCGAAATCTCAGGCGCGCTGCTCAGAACCGGACGAGCCCAAGCGCACCGCTAGCAGTAAATACGGTGATGAGGAACAGTGGCCTGTCCCGGAACCTGTTGCGGTCCTAGAGATGCTGCTTTCGAATTTCGATACCGAACTCCAGTATCTGCATTCGGAAATCAGCAACTTGCGGGCCAAGCTCCGAGACCATCTCCCATTTTCTGAATTTGACGAGGACTCAGACAAAGCTAAATCTAACGAGGGTGTGCCCGACGTGGGCTACAACGATACGGGCTTCAGTCAGTCACCAACCGAACGGAAAATCGCACGGGGTCTGAACGATCTGGTGCGTGCTCGTGAACGCTTGCTGCACTTGCGTAATATTGTAGTTGTTTAACTAATAAATGCCCTGCACGGTTAACCCTGGCGGGGCGTTTGCTATTGCGCCGCACAATTTCGGAAATTTGTTGCACTGTTTGACGATCTGAGCTACACTGAAAGCATTGAAAAACAAACGGACCTCTAACAGTGAAAGCTAATTCTCGTCTTATACAAATCGGGGATCAACTCCACGACGTGCAGCGCCAGATTCGTGACCTGACCCTGGAATTGAAACAGCTTGCGGAGCAGGAACAGAAATTGCGTGCCCAAGCCCTTCAGGTAACCAAGGGCCTTGACGCTCAGTATCCATCTGCTGATGGATTTGTCAAGGTCATTGAAATCAGTAATGAACCGGATGAGGAAGTCGTAGACGTCCCGGCCATGATCGAAACCCTCAAGAAACTGAATCGAAGGATTCCGCTTAAGGCCGGTCTCTCTGTTGTTGTTAGGTATCTGACAAACGAGGAGATTTAAAATGCTAGTCACGTTGCTTTCCTGCCTCTGTTTTCTGTTCGTTGTCGTCGGTGCATTGGCTACCCATTATCGGATGACAAAAGATGACCGTGTATTTGATGTACGGGATATTAAGTATCCTTTGTCTGACGCCTCCGCTCCTGTACGCGGTCGTCTGCCTGTGGTTAGCGCGTAAGTCAGAAGCGCGTAGACAGCAGCAGCTTTGCTACATTCGAGTTCTAGCCAACACCGACGCCGAAGTAGATAACGATTACCCGCGTGAATGGGAGTAAATATGCAAGTGTTCATTATCCTTATTTTGTGGTTTAGCGATTCATTGGTGTTTGGTGCCCGCTCCGAGTACGGGTACCCGCTCGCGGTTCCGTTAGTCTGGACCGCCTTTATAGCGATCATCATGCTTATCCCGTGGTTGAGGCTCCCATGCGAAGACGAATCAAACGTATCCGACTCAGAGACTATGCACGGTATATAGAGGTCGAGCGCTGCGACCCGTACCTGGTAGAACTTTCGGTGTACGATGTGCGAACGGAACCGCCAGTTTGTGAGCAGACTGTGCGGTTCCTGATCCCAACTAACGGTGATGCTAAAGCCCAATGTACGGCTTGGGTTCACCGTAACTATCCAAGAGTGAGTGTATGAGTAATAACGAACGTGCAGCATTCGAAGCCGCATTTGATTGGAAGTCATTAGACGAGCGTCAACGGACTATCACCGAAGGAAGTTGTTACGGGGCATTTGTAAAGGGCTATCGCGCTCATACAGATGATCATACTGATGCGGTTGTAGGCGCCTTCAATAAAGGGTTTGCAGCCGGTGAACGCTCAGGCGCACGCAAGGCCGAAGACGCATTGCGTTCGGTTATGTACAGCCTTAGCGCTGCGATTGGATTCCTATACCCATCACGGAAGATCCCGACCGAGGAGTTCAGCGCCCAGGTCGGTGAAGCTCGCGTAAAGTATCACGCTGTGCTAGATCTATTGGCCGATGAAGCTGAAGATCCAGACGCGGTAGGGAATATGCCTCCTGAGGAAATCGACAAGATTGTTGAGGAAACAGTCCAGTGGATATCGAATGCTGAACTCAAAGCAGCCGAACAGCGGAAGGGTCCCGAATCGTTCACTAGCGTAGGGTCTTGGTCTGCGTACTATCTGCCGAAGAAGGCTGCTGCTGCTGAAGATAATCAGGAAGAAATTCCCCAACTTGGTAATCAGCTATTGACACCTGAGGAAATCGACAAGATTGCAGAATCAATGCCCGGTGGCCTGGACGGATTCCTGAAGGGTTGGGGCTGGCGTCAGTTTGCTGCCGCTGTCGAAACCGAAACGCTGCGCAGGCGTGACGACTTGATTCAAAAACTTGCGCTAGCCGTCGTCATGGTCGGGAACTTGGATACCCCAGAGGACAAAGCGCAGTGGTGGTCGAATTTCCGAACGACGTTTGAAATCGCGAGTGAAACCCTTAGCATGGAGTCTATCGGTAATTTCGTAGATCCCGATCCTAAAGAAGTCAAGCAGCAGGCTCCTGATTCCGGATTCCAAGAAATTCTACAGGAAGTATTGGAAGACATTAACGCTATGAGTGTAGATGAATTACGCGCAATTCACGAATCCCATCGTAACGGAGACATAGCAATTGCGCTGCGTGACCTAAACAAGATTAGTGCGCTCAAGAGTCCGGTCGTTTTTAAATCGATTCGAACTGAGGAAGACTATGCGGTTATGGTTGCGCTGGCTAACACGTTAGCTGATAGGCTTGACGGCACGGGGTCAGGACCTGTTCACGATACGTTTGCAATCGTTACCGATCTGATTGAGGTTTGGGAAACTCATCACCCCTGTATATTGGACAAGGACGAACGGAAAGACGCGCTTGAAGAAGCGGCCATCATTTGCGAGCAGCTATCTGCTGAATTCGGTGAGCAGAACAGGACGCGCACTCGCGTAGTTGCTGCCGCAATGCAGGGGGCTTTGACGTGTGCCGCTGCTATCCGTGCCCGCAAGGATGGAAAATGACAAGCCACTCTAAAGACGTGATTTGGCATCTGCTTATCTTCGGGTCCCTCACCGCGTTTTCTGCATTTGAACGGCCTT
>Ga0116109_1000218_pt1 | contig 12318 bp, 8 predicted proteins | sample June2015DPH_8_10_2_FD_89718 | JGI IMG/M metagenome (GOLD analysis project Ga0116109, IMG submission 89718) | Peatland microbial communities from SPRUCE experiment site at the Marcell Experimental Forest, Minnesota, USA - June2015DPH_8_10 | ecosystem: Environmental > Terrestrial > Soil > Wetlands... | reverse complement strand
GATTTGGCGAAATATAGACGAGTGGCTTTCGGAACTGAAACGACCTTTCGCTCTATGAATATGACTGAAAGGGATTTGCACGCCAGGCGGGTCCAGCGAGCGCAGATGCGGGTCAGATGTCGAGCGGATCGACTTCGAGATTCCAGCGCAGCACGCCCTTCAAGGTGCGCAAAACGGGTTGCCAGGCGCGCAGCGTGGCCTGCAAAGCGGCACGCGACGCACTTTCGATCAGCAGTTGCGCGCGATGCACATGCATCACCTTGACGATGGTCAGCGGCACGGCATCGTAGACCGTGACCCGCTCGGCGGACGGCATCTCCGTCAGCGCCGCCGCGGCCTGCTGCAGGAAGGCCAGCGCCGCTTCGAGGGTGCGCCCTTCGGCCCGCAGCAAGGCCTGATAGACGAACGGCGGCAGATGGGCATCGCGGCGCTCGGCCAGCGTCGAGTTGGCGAAACCCACATAGTCGTGCCGCGCCAGCGCGTGATACAGCGCATGCCGTGGATAACGTGTCTGCACCAGCACTTCGCCGGGCAACCCGGCCCGACCGGCACGGCCGCTCACCTGCATCAACTGGGCGAAGAGGCGCTCGCCAGCACGGAAGTCGTGCGAGAACAGCGCGGTATCCGCATTGAGCACGCCGACCAGCGAGACGCGCTGGAAGTCGTGGCCCTTGGCGATCATCTGCGTGCCTACCAGGATGTCGACGTCGCCCGCGTGCACGTCGGAGAACAACGCCTGCGCGCTGCCCTTGCGGCGCGTGCTGTCGGCGTCGATGCGCAGCACGCGCGCCCCCGGCACCGCGCTAGCCAGCGTCTCCTCGACACGCTGCGTGCCGCGCCCAAGCGGTGCGATATCGACGTTGCCGCAGTCCGGGCACGCACGCGGAATGCGCGCCTCCCAGCCGCAATGGTGACAACGCAACGCGCGCTCAGGCTTGTGCAACACGACGTAGGCGCTGCAACGCGGGCAGCCGGCCACCCAGCCACAGGCGTCGCAGGCCAGTTGCGGTGCGTAACCGCGGCGGTTCAGGAACACGAGGCTTTGTTCGCCCTTTTCCAGGCGCGTTTTCAATGCCGCAATCAGCGGCCCGGACAACCCTTCCACCGAAGCTCGTCCGCGCCGCCGCTCCTCTTCGAGGTCGATCAGCTTGACGGTGGGCAACACCGCTTCGGCGACCGCACGACGCGACAGCGTCAGCCGCGTATAGCGCCCCTGGTCGGCCTGCCACCAGCTTTCGAGCGAAGGCGTCGCGGAGCCAAGCACCACCGGCAAGCCCAGTTGCTTGGCGCGCCAGATGGCCAGATCGCGCGCCGAGTAGCGCAGGCCCTCCTGCTGCTTGTAGGCGGGATCGTGCTCCTCGTCGACCACGATGATCGCCAGCTTCGGCAGCGAGGCAAGCACCGCGAGCCGCGTGCCGAGCACGATCCGCGCGCGGCCGCCGTGCGCCGCAAACCAGTGGCGCGCCCGTTCGCCCTCCGCGAGACCGCTGTGCAGGGTAACGATCGAGGTGCCGTCGAGCGCCGCGAAACGCGCGCGGAAGGCGGCCTCGAACTGCGGTGTGAGATTGATTTCGGGGACGAGGACCAGCGCCTGGGCGTCGGGCCGCGCCGCGAGAATGGCGGCGAGCGCGCGTAGATAGACTTCGGTCTTGCCGCTGCCCGTCACGCCGTGCAGCAGGAACGGGGCGAAGCCGTTGGCGTCGCGGATCGCCTCGACGGCAGCGGCTTGCTCGTCGGTGAGGGTTGGCAAGGGCGGGGAAGCGGCACGCTGCGCGTCGTCGCTCACTACTGGCGCAGCTAGCGCAGCCGCTTCGGTGACCTCCAGCGCCACCCAGCCTTCGGCTTGCCAGGCGTCTAGTGTCGCGACGGCCTTTGGGTGGATCACACGCGCGGCGGCAACCAGCAACGCTTCCGCTTCGATCAGTGCCTGAGCGAGGCGCCGCAGGGCGCTCGCGCGTGCCGGCAACGCGTCGGGCAATGCCACGCGCCCAGCCGGCAGCAGGCTGTAGCGCTCCTGTGGCGCCAGCAGGCGTGCCCAGCGCGACGGGTCGCGCAGCGCTTGCGGCAAAGCTGGCAATGCGACTTCGCCGAGACCCCGCTGGTAGTAGTCCGCAGCGAAGGCGGCAAGTGCCAGCCATTCGGCCGACAGGGGTGGGCATGCATCGCAGCTACTGTCCAAGGCCCGCAGCTTGTCGACAGGCACATCGCTGTGAGCGGTCACTTCGCAGACAAGCCCCACCACCTGACGCCTGCCGAACGGCACACTGACGAGCGTGCCAGGCCGCGGCGGCTCGATTGCATCGCAGCGATAGTCGAACAGGGTCGGCAATGGATGATCCAGCGCGACGCGGACGAAGACGTGGCTCAAATTGGGTTCAGGGTGGCAATCGGGGCTAACGGACGCGGGGCGCTGCTTGGCGCGACACACCGTGAAACGGCTACGAACACGGCGAAGTTAAAGTAAAACTTCACTTTTCGCGCTAAGTTTTGGATTCGACTGAACAATTGCAGTTGGGCCGCGCGCCCTGTGGATAACTTTGTTGAGAACTCCGTCCGGAAGGCCGGAAAACCGCGCCGTTGCTGCGTTGTGTGGGGTTTCGCACATTTCTCCGAGGCCCGTGGAAACCCTTGCCAGTCAAGGACTTGATCAAATGCGCACGCAACTTGCAAACGCAATGCCGCGATTAAACCCTCTACTGCGCCGCAGCGTGATAAGTGTGTATAAGTCAAGTCTTGACAACGGCAGAAGCGCCTTCTGACGGCCCAGGTAACACTTTTTTTACCTTAGGCCGAGAGCCCAGGTCGCCGCACTGCAACAAAACTGTCACGTAGTTAGCGTCGTTCCGCCTGCTCCAGCAGCGCGAATGGCACGGCTGTGGCGATGCACTTCGTCGACCAGTTCCGCGACGTGTTCTGGCGGCGTGAATTGCGAGATGCCGTGGCCCAGGTTGAAGACGTGGCCCGGATGATTGCCGAAGCTGTCGAGCACGGCGCGCGCTTCGATGCGAATCGCCGAGGGCGGCGCGAACAGCACCGACGGATCGATGTTGCCCTGCAGTGCCACCCGGCCACCGACACGCTCGCGCGCCTTGGCGAGGTTCACCGTCCAGTCGAGGCCGACCGCGTCGACGCCGGTCGCCGCGATTTCCTCGAGCCACAGGCCGCCGCCCTTGGTGAAGGTGATCACCGGCACCTTTTCGCCGTCGTGAGTGCGTTTGAGCTGGCTCACGACCTGCTCGATGTAGTACAGCGAGAAGCGCTGATAGATGCCGTCGGCCAGTGCGCCGCCCCAGGTGTCGAAAATCATCACGGCTTGCGCGCCGGCTTCGATCTGGGCGTTCAGGTACGCCGCCACGCTTTGCGCGTTCACCTCGAGGATGCGCTGCATCAGGTCCGGGCGGGCATACAGCATGGACTTCACGGTGCGGAAGTCGTCCGACCCGCCCCCTTCGACCATGTAGCAGGCAAGCGTCCACGGGCTGCCCGAGAAACCGATCAGCGGCACGCGCTGGCGGCCCTGCGCGTCGGTCAGCGCCGTGCGGATTTCGCGCACCGCGTCGGTAACGTAGCGCAGCGTGGCGTCGATGTCGGGCACGGCGAGACGTGCGACGTCCGCTTCGGTACGCACCGGGCGGGCAAACTTCGGCCCTTCGCCAGCCACGAACTCCAGCCCGAGGCCCATTGCGTCGGGCACCGTGAGGATGTCGGAAAACAGGATGGCCGCATCGAGCGGGTAGCGATCGAGCGGCTGCAGCGTGACTTCAGTCGCGTAGGCCGGACTCTTCGCAAGGCCGAGGAAGCTGCCGGCGCGGCTGCGCGTTGCGTTGTATTCGGGCAGATAGCGGCCCGCCTGACGCATCAGCCAGATCGGCGTGTAGTCGGTCGGCTGGCGCAACAGCGCGCGCAGGAAGGTGTCGTTAAGAAGGTTATGGGCCACGGCGCACGAGACTGAAGGCAAAACGCCATTTTACCGGACACTGCGCGCCCATTCTTGCATCTTCATTGATCGCTGTGATAGCTGTGCGTTGCAGCCGGGCTGGCTTGGCCATTCGGTCAATGTTCGATGGCGAATTGCCGGGCTATCATCGGCGGCCTTACCAAACAATTACAGTGTTCGAGGAGAACCGATGAAGAGGGCAGCATGGATCCTGACCGGTCAGGCGGATGTAATGGTCACGGACGCTTCGGAGACACTACTGCAACAGAAGCTCAACCCGGGCCTGTGTTCGGTACATCCCGACAAACCGTTCCAGTACGGCGAGAAGGCATGGTTGCTGCCGCGCGGCGACGTGGTCTTCCAGCAGTACGTGGGCCAGTGGTTGCACCTGGCGCAGGCTACGGGTGAATATCAGGCGATCTCGGACAAGTGGTTGAAGTGACGGCGTAAGGACCACGCCCAGGCACCGCTGGTCGGACTGCGGCGCCTTAAAACCGGCTGCATCGTCATCGTTCCAGTACGCGGGTCCACCGGCACAATCCTGTAACCGAGCGCCTTCATGTAAGCCGATACGGAATAGCTCGGTTGATACTGTTGATTTAACGAGCCGATTACCGCAATGACGCAATCGCGGCCAAGTAAGCGCTGCGGCGTCGCGCGCTGCCTCAGCTCATCGTCTTTCAGGTTATCGGACCCGTGACGGCCCATACAGACGGCGATCGGCGGCCATAGCGCGTCCCGCACCACGCGTTCGCGCAGTGAAAATCGAGCCAAAAGCAGTGCACCGCTCATCTCGAATAGCATCAATCGCGCCGTGTAACGATCGGCCGGAATGTCGGTAATAATTACGTGTTGAACAGCTTTCAATGGCAATAAATCCTTGGAAGCCTTATCTGGCGGGCGTTACAACCTGAAACACTTTGTTACCGCGTTGCCAGACTTATTCGCCCACAATGCCTTTCAACGGTTTCAACACGGATGTGGCTGGGTGCGTGGTGTGAGCGGATACGATGCACTTGCCGGTCGGCAGCAAGCCGAAGCCCTGGAAAAGGGGCATCCCTGTTGGCGCCGTGGTCGACGCGTAGAGCGTCTGCCCACTTGGTTCCTCCAATGGTCTCCTCGCGCTAACCCCGTAGCGTGTGGTTTTTAGCGGGCTCCAGGCCCGCTTTTTTTTTCCCAGCCAAACGTTTGCGCGCTGCTCAGTCGAGCCTTGCCGAAGTCGTTTTCGAACCCGGCATCGCAAATGGTCGCTAATCCAGGTCGAACCCTGCGGCGTCACGTAAGCGTTACGTGACGCCGCAGCCGTATCAGGCCGTCTTGTCCTCCTCCACTTTCAGTTCCTGCATCATTCGTTCGCGCATCACGAACTTCTGCACCTTGCCAGTCACCGTCATGGGCAACTCGTCGACAAAGCGGATGTACTTCGGGATTTTGTAGTGGGCAATCTGGCCGCGGCAGAAGTCCTGCATCTCTTCGGCGCTCGCCTGTTCGCCGGCGCGCAGCACGATCCACGCACACACTTCCTCGCCGTACTTCGCGTCCGGCACGCCGAACACCTGCACGCTCTGGATCTTCGGATGGCGAAACAGAAACTCCTCGATCTCACGGGGGTAGATGTTCTCACCGCCGCGAATCAGCATGTCCTTGAGCCGGCCAACGATGTTGCAATAGCCGTCGGCATCGATCGTCGCAAGGTCGCCGGTGTGCATCCAGCCATCGACGATGCTTTCGCGCGTTTTGGCTTCGTCGCCCCAGTAGCCCTGCATCACCGAATAGCCTTTCGTGCACAGTTCGCCGGTCTCGCCGACCGGCACGACGCTTCCCAGCGGGTCGATCACTTTGACCTCGAGATGCGGCTGGATGCGCCCCACCGTCGAGGTGCGCTTGTCGAGCGGGTCGGTGGTCGAACTCTGGAATGACACCGGGCTCGTCTCCGTCATGCCGTAGGCGATCGTGATTTCCGCCAGGTGCATCTTCGATACGACCTTTTTCATGGTTTCGATCGGGCATGGCGAGCCGGCCATGATGCCGGTGCGCAGGCGCGTGAGATCGAAGCGTGCAAAAGCCGGGTGGTCCAGTTCGGCGATGAACATGGTCGGAACGCCGTGCAACGCCGTGCATTCTTCCTCGGCAACCGCAGCGAGCGTGGCGGCAGGGTCGAAGCCCTCTGCGGGGAAGACCATGTTCGCACCAACCGAAACGCAGGCCAGCACCGCCAGCACCATCCCGAAGCAGTGATAGAGCGGCACGGGAATGCAGAGTCCGTCCTGTTCCGAGAGGCGCATCGCCATGGCGATATAGCGCGCGTTATTGACCACGTTGCGATGCGTGAGCGTGGCGCCCTTTGGATTGCCGGTAGTGCCGCTGGTGAACTGGATGTTGATCGGATGGTCGGCTGACAGCGTGGCACCGATGGCCTCGAGCTCTGCTGGGTCGAACGTGGCGCGGCCCTGCTCGATCACATCGGAGAAACTCAACATGCCCGGCGTCTGGCTGTCGCCCATGCGGATCACCGCGCGCAGGTCCGGCAGGCGAGCCGCGTGCAGCGCGCCGGGCGCGTCCCTGGCGAGCTCCGGCGCCAGCTCTTGCAGCATCTCAAGGTATTTCGAAGACTTGAAGCACTCAGCGGCAATGATGGCCTTGCAGCCGACCTTGTTGAGCGCGTATTCGAGTTCGGCCAGCCGGTAGGCCGGGTTGATGTTGACCAGCACGGCCCCGATGCGCACAGTAGCAAACTGCGTCAGCAACCACTCGACCCGGTTTGGCGACCAGATGCCGACGCGATCGCCCTTGCCGATGCCGCGCGCGAGCAAACCGGCGGCAAGCACATCGACCTCTTGCACGAACACCTGCCACGTCCAGCGGATACCCTGCTCGCGGAACACCACGGCGGGTCGGTTAGGGAAGCGCCGGGCGGTATCGAGCAGAAATTGTCCGACGGTCGCGTCACTCAATGGGATAGCGGTCGAGCCGCGCACGTAGGACAGACCGTCCTTCGGTTCAATGAGTGCGCCTTCACCTGACGCTTGCGTTGCCATGGTGGTGTCTCCGTGAGCGGATGTTTGCTTTTATAGAGTGCCCCCTGACCTGCCGCTTCGCGCCAGGCCCCCGGGAGGGGTCAATCCCACAAGGGGAGTGCCTGCAGGGGGGAAACTTGGGGCGGCCCGGCGTTTTCTTGAGGAATTTGAAACCGATTGTGCCTCGGCGGATAACTGCCAGGCATCAAGTCTTACCCGCAGATGCTCGGTGCCTCCCTGCTTCGACCGCACTAAAGTTACGCCTCTGCTTCCCCTTCCGTAAACGTCAAGTAACGCAAAAAAAAAGCAGCCGGTCAGGCTGCTTTTTCTTTGATGCTTGCCGCTTAGTTCTGACCGCGCAGCTTCCGCAGACGCTGAATCGCCGCGAGCTGAGCCGTCGCATACGCGAGTTCCGCCTGAGCGGTTGCGTATTCGAGGTTCGAACCCGTGTTCTGCAGCGCCTCTTCCGCGTGCTTGCGTGCCTCTTCGGCCTTGGCTTCGTCGAGGTCCTTGCCGCGGATTGCCGTGTCGGCGAGGACCGTCACCGCGCCCGGCTGGATTTCGAGAATGCCGCCGGCGACGAACACAAACTCTTCTTCGCCGTTTTCAGCTTCGATACGCACCGCGCCCGGACGAATCCGCGTGATGAGCGGCGTGTGGCCCGGCAGAATGCCGAGCTCGCCCGCTTCGCCCGGCAGCGCCACGAATTTCGCCTGACCCGAGAAGATCTGCTCTTCCGCGCTGACGACGTCTACTTTAATGGTTGCCATATCGACTCCTGTGGCGACCCGAGTTAGCGCTTTAGCGTTGACTCGGGTCCCCTGCAAAGCTCGACGAGTGTTAGCGCTTGGGCGCTGACTCTCGTCCCGTGCAAGGCTGGGTTGAGCGTAGTAAGAGGCGCCGGCTTTGCGTTCCGATCCGCAAACACGTATCGATACGCGCGAAGCCGGCGCCCGCCTCGTTACACCCGGCCTTTACTGGATCTTCTTGGCCTTTTCGAAGGCTTCGTCGATCGTGCCGACCATGTAGAACGCCTGCTCCGGCAGATGATCGCATTCACCGGCAACGATCATCTTGAAGCCGCGGATCGTTTCCTTCAGCGGCACGTACTTGCCCGGCGCACCCGTGAACACTTCAGCGACGTGGAACGGCTGCGACAGGAAACGCTGGATCTTACGAGCACGCGCAACAGCGAGCTTGTCTTCCGGCGCCAGTTCGTCCATGCCCAGAATCGCGATAATGTCGCGCAGTTCCTTGTAGCGCTGCAGCGTTTGCTGCACGCCGCGCGTGATGGCGTAGTGCTCTTCGCCAATCACGTTCGGGTCGATCTGACGCGAGGTCGAATCGAGCGGGTCGACTGCCGGGTAGATACCCAGCGAAGCGATGTCACGTGACAGCACGACGGTTGCGTCCAGGTGGCCGAAGGTCGTAGCCGGCGACGGGTCGGTCAAGTCATCCGCAGGGACGTACACGGCTTGCACCGACGTGATCGAGCCAGTCTTGGTCGACGTAATACGCTCTTGCAGCTTACCCATTTCTTCAGCCAGCGTCGGCTGATAGCCCACTGCCGACGGCATACGGCCGAGCAGTGCCGACACTTCCGTGCCTGCCAGCGTGAAACGGTAGATGTTGTCCACGAAGAACAGCACGTCGAGACCTTCGTCGCGGAAGTGCTCAGCCATCGTCAGACCGGTCAGCGCGACGCGCAGACGGTTGCCCGGCGGCTCGTTCATCTGGCCGTACACCAGCGCGACCTTGTCGAGAACGTTCGAATCCTTCATTTCATGATAGAAGTCGTTCCCTTCGCGGGTACGCTCGCCAACACCGGCGAACACGGAGTAACCACCGTGTTCCTTGGCGATGTTGTTGATCAGTTCCATCATGTTCACGGTCTTGCCCACACCGGCGCCACCGAACAGGCCAACCTTACCGCCCTTGGCAAACGGGCAGATCAGGTCGATCACCTTGATGCCGGTTTCGAGCAGTTCCGTGGACGGCGCCAGTTCGTCGAACGCCGGAGCCTTCTGGTGAATACCGCGCATCGTGTCCGAGTTGATCGGACCGGCTTCGTCGATCGGACGGCCCAGCACGTCCATGATCCGGCCAAGGGTCGGCTTGCCGACCGGCACGCTGATCGGCTTGCCAGTGTTCTTCACCATCGTGCCGCGGCGCAGGCCGTCCGATGCACCCAGACAGATGGTCCGCACGACGCCGTCGCCCAGCTGCTGCTGGACTTCGAGGGTCAATTCCGAACCGTCGAGAATGAGCGCGTCGTAAATCTTCGGCATGTGGTCACGCGGGAATTCCACGTCGATCACCGCGCCGATGCACTGTACGATCTTGCCTTCTACCAAAGCAGTAGTACTCATCGCTTTTCCTTTAGATACTCAATTCTTCACTCGCGCAAAGGCGCAGTTTCGTGGCGCTTGCCCTAAGGCGCGCCTGACTGTTATGGTCAGACCGCAGCGGCGCCACCGACGATTTCCGACAGTTCTTTCGTGATCGCAGCCTGGCGGCTCTTGTTGTACACGAGCTGCAGTTCGTTGATGACCGTCTTCGCATTGTCCGAAGCGGCCTTCATCGCGACCATCCGTGCCGACTGCTCCGACGCCATGTTTTCCGCAACGGCCTGATAGACCAGCGCTTCGACATAACGCACGAGCAACTCGTCCACCACCGCCTGTGCGTCCGGCTCGTAGATGTAGTCCCACGACGTGCTCGGTACGGTGCCCTCGTCTTCCTTGCGCTCGAACTGGTCTGCCGACAGCGGCAGCAGTTGCTCGATCACCGCTTCCTGCTTCATCGTGTTGACGAAGCGCGTGTACGCCAGGTACACCGCCGAGATCTTGCCCTCCGAGTACATGTCGAGCTGCACTTTCACCGCGCCGATCAGCTTCTCGAGGTGCGGCGTGTCGCCCAGATGCACGACGTTCGACACGACCTTCGCGCGCAGGCGGTTCAGAAAACCGAGGCCTTTGCCGCCGATCGCCGTTGCTTCGATCGTCTTGCCCAGGCCTTCCAGTTCCTTGAACTTCTGCAGCGCTACGCGCAACACGTTCGTATTCATGCCGCCGCACAGGCCCTTGTCGGTCGTGACGAGGATCATGCCGGCCATCTTCGCGCCTTCGTTCGACACCATGAACGGGTGACGATACTCTGGGGTCGAACGGCTCATGTGTGCAGCGATGTCGCGGACCTTGTCGGCATACGGGCGAGCAGCGCGCATGCGCTCCTGAGCGCGGCGCATCTTCGATGCGGCCACCATCTCCATCGCTTTAGTGATCTTGCGCGTGTTTTGCACGCTCTTGATCTTGCCGCGAATTTCCTTCATTCCAGCCATTGCTTGCTCCTTTGTCGGCCCAAGTTAGCGCTTTAGCGGTTACTCGGGGCCATGCAAAGCTATCGAAGCAGCGCGGGGGCATTCACATGCGGCCCGCGCCGCTTCAAGGTCCGTTTATGCCTTGCGGGTCACTCGCGGATCAATAAGCGCCGGACTTCTTGAAGTCTTTGACGGCCGTATGCAGCAGGCCTTCGTCGTCCTTCGAGAGTTCCTTGGTATCCTCGATGCGCTTGATCAGGTCAGCGTGCTTCGACTTCAGGTAGTCACGCAGGCCCTTTTCGAACGGCAGCACTTGCGCGACTTCGAGGTCGTCGAGGTAACCGTTGTTCGCAGCGAACAGCGCGATAGCCAGTTCCCACACTTGCAGCGGCTGGTACTGCGGCTGCTTGAGCAGTTCCGTCACGCGGCGGCCACGTTCCAGCTGCTTGCGGGTTGCTTCATCGAGGTCCGAGGCAAACTGGGCGAATGCTGCCAGTTCACGGTACTGCGCCAGGTCGGTACGAATACCGCCCGACAGCTTCTTCACAACCTTCGTCTGAGCCGCACCACCCACACGCGACACCGACACGCCGGCGTTAATTGCCGGGCGGATACCTGCGTTGAAGAGGTCGGTTTCGAGGAAGATCTGGCCGTCGGTAATCGAGATCACGTTCGTCGGAACGAAGGCGGTCACGTCGCCTGCTTGTGTTTCAATGACCGGCAGTGCCGTCAGCGAACCACTCTTGCCTTTCACTTCGCCGTTCGTGAACTTCTCGACGTACTCTTCCGAGACGCGAGCCGCACGTTCCAGCAGACGCGAGTGCAGATAGAACACGTCACCCGGGTAAGCCTCACGGCCCGGCGGGCGGCGCAGCAGCAGCGAGATCTGACGGTATGCCCAAGCTTGCTTGGTCAAGTCGTCATAAACGATCAGTGCATCTTGACCGCGGTCGCGGAAGTATTCGCCCATCGAGCAACCGGCGTACGGTGCGAGGTACTGCATCGCAGCCGATTCCGAAGCCGAAGCGGCCACGACGATCGTGTATTCCAGCGCGCCGGTTTCTTCCAGCTTGCGCACCACGTTCATGATCGACGAAGCCTTCTGGCCGATCGCGACGTAGATACAGAAGAGGTTTTTGCCCTTCTGGTTGATGATCGCGTCAACCGCCACAGCCGTCTTGCCGCATTGGCGGTCACCAATGATCAGCTCGCGCTGGCCGCGGCCAACCGGGACCATTGCGTCGATCGACTTCAGACCCGTTTGAACCGGCTCCGAAACACCTTTACGCCAGATCACGCCCGGTGCAATCTTTTCGATCGCGTCGGTTTGCTTCGCGTTGACCGGGCCTTTGCCGTCGATCGGGTTGCCGAGTGCGTCGACCACACGGCCGAGCAGCTCCGGGCCCACCGGCACTTCGAGAATGCGGCCCGTCGTCTTGACGATGTCGCCTTCCGAAATGTGTTCGTATTCACCCAGAATCACGGCGCCGACCGAGTCACGCTCGAGGTTCAGCGCGAGACCGTAGGTGTTGCCCGGGAATTCGAGCATTTCGCCCTGCATCACTTCCGACAGGCCGTGGATACGCACGATACCGTCGGTCACGGAGATCACGGTGCCCTGGTTGCGAACGTCTGCGCTCGCTTCAAGGCCCTGGATCCGGCTCTTGATCAGCTCGCTGATCTCAGAGGGATTGAGTTGCATTATTCGCTCCTGATAGTCAATTCTGTTGCGTGCCAGCCGCGTAAGCGCTTCAGGCAGTCAGAGCCGTCTGCATGCTGGCAAGCCGCGCGCGGACCGAGGTATCGAGCACTTCATCGCCGACTGTCACGCGCACACCGCCGATCAGCGACGAGTCGACCTCGACCACCGGCTTCAGCTTGCGCTTGAACTTGCGTTCGAGACTTGCGACGAGTTCGTTCAACTGCGCGCCTTCGAGCGGGAATGCGCTGACGATCAGCGCATCAGCCGCCCCTTCGCGGGCATTTTTCAGCTCTTCGAACTGCGTAGCGATTTCCGGCAGCAGTTGCAGACGGTGGTTGTCCAT
>Ga0116109_1000217_pt1 | contig 12387 bp, 9 predicted proteins | sample June2015DPH_8_10_2_FD_89718 | JGI IMG/M metagenome (GOLD analysis project Ga0116109, IMG submission 89718) | Peatland microbial communities from SPRUCE experiment site at the Marcell Experimental Forest, Minnesota, USA - June2015DPH_8_10 | ecosystem: Environmental > Terrestrial > Soil > Wetlands... | reverse complement strand
GGAACACGTCTTCGAAAAGCTGGGTGTGGAAACCCGTACCTCGGCCGCACGCATGGCTTTGAATGTGGTGACCCGGCACACCACACAGTGAGGCGCGTCGAAAGGCGGCAAGCTCCCCGAATCACGGCTCGAACTCAAGGCCGTGGAGACGCTCACGCAGGTGCGCCTCGCACCTCGCCGTCTCAGGCATGTGCGTTGCGCGTCCCAGTGTGCACCGGTGCGACCTCGGAGGGAGCTCATGCTACAAGTTCTCGTTGGTCTTTTCACCTCGAACCGCGACGGCGAAGAGGCGCTTCAGGCATTACAGGCGCTGGGCTTAACCCCAGGGAACGGGCACCTTTATCAGGAAAATAGACACGACTCAGTGCCGCCATTGCCTTGCGGGAATCCACCGCCGGATTTGCACTCAGAAGAGCGCGCGGAGTACGCCGCCCATGGTGAGTACCTCGACGTCTCCGGCGCGGCAAATCGATTCAGCGCAGAAACGGACGCTGCCGCGCCCAGCACTGGTGGAGGCAGCCCGGCAAGCGGCACTGCGACCGAGCGTACGCTCCTGGTTGTTGAAGACATATGCGGGCTGCGACCCGCCACCGCTTGCGGAGTACTGTTCGACCACGGTGCGGTGGCAGTAAAAGACCCTTCTGGCCATTGGCGGTTTTCGCCTTATCGAAACGTCTGCGGTAGATAGGGATAAGCAAGAGGGATGGTCAAGAGGAGCGAACGGATGGCCAACGTGCTGCTGGTTGAGGACGATGCCAATTTTCTTCAGGCACTCGAAACCATGCTTGTCCTTCAAGGACATCAGGTACGAATGGCTGGAAGTGGAGCAGAGGCACTCCATGATGCGGCGCTGTATGTTCCTGACATTATCGTGACCGATGTCGTGATGCCCGCGATGGATGGCATAAGACTGGTCCGTGCCCTGAAGGCAGCGCCGTTGCTCGCCGATATCCCCGTGATTCTGACGACCGGGATCAACGTGCCCCGAGACCTGCCCGTGCAGGCTTTCCTGCGCAAGCCGTTCTCCGCCGCCCAGCTGGCGGAACTGATTGAGCGGCTTTTGCCATAGCGTCTTCTGCCATACCGGCTTTTGACTTCGGCTTTTGCGAGTCCAGGCACAGGCGCGGTGCATTCACGCGATCCGTCGGACAGCGCACAGTCATTCGCCCCCTGTTGCGTCATTCTGCACGCTGTGTTCGATCGAAAGTCTGTTGAAACCGCTCAAGCGGCTTGTGGCCGCCTACCCTGAAGGAGTCGCTGCGATGTATCCGCTTTCGCATACGCTCGCGCGCAAACGAAACAATTTCGACCTGCTGCGTCTGTTCGCGGCCATGGCGGTGGTCTATTGCCAATCGCTCCTGCTGTTGCCAGACGGCGGCGCCGACCCCGTCTGGACCGCGTTCGGGTTCGACGGCACCGGCAGTCTCGGCGTCTACGCCTTCTTTCTGATGAGCGGGATCCTCGTGACCGCGAGCTTCGACCGGCAGCGCTCGGCGGCGCGCTTCATCGCGCTGCGAATTGCGAGAATCTGGCCGGCGGTGGCAGGCGGCGCGCTGTTTGCGATTTTCGTCGTGGGGCCCCTATTTACGACCTTGCCGCTACGCGACTATTTCGCTTCCAGCGCGACCTGGGCCAATCTCGACAATTTTTCCACGGTCACACGCTACAAAGTCTGGCTGTTGCCCGGGGTATTCGCGCACAACCCCTTCCCCGATACGATCGGCCAGCCGCTGTGGACGCCGACGGGCGTGCTCCGTTGCTACTTCCTCGTGCTGGTCACGGGTGTAGCCGGACTCCTTTCGAGCCCTGGGCGGGTGGCCGTCGCCGCCCTGATCGGGATAGCTGCTTTCACGCTGAGGGTGCATCTTCCCGATTTCCACGTCGGCTTCCGGGACTTCTCGAGCAAACCGGGTGGCTACTCGTTCTGGCCGGAGTATTTCTTCATACTCGGCATGCTGCTGTACGGCTGGCGCGACTCGATTCGGATCGATGGATGGTCGGCTTGCCTGCTCGTGATGACCTTTCTGGCGTTTCGCGATACAGCCGGCGCGCAGCCGCTGTTCTATGTGGCCTTCGTCTATGGTCTGCTGTGGCTTGGCAGCACACCGATGTTGCGCCGCCTGGTACCGCGCAACGACTACTCATTCGGAATTTATATCTACGGATTCGTGGTCCAGCAATCGGTAGCCAGCATCGCGCCTCATCTGAACCATTTAGTCGCGCTGCTGATCTGTGCGCCGTTCATCTTCGCGTTTGCGTATTTGTCGTGGCACTGGGTAGAACGTCCCCTTCTCAGTTGGTGCAGGCGGCGACTCGCGCGCCCGCACAACGCAGTTCATGCCCGCATGGCCACGGATGCCGGAGCCAACTGAACACCCGCTGCCGCGTCTCCCGACGCTCAGACTTCGGTGCCGACGTTCGTCGCATTCGCCTTCGTGGCCGGGGTCAGCCTGAACGCCCCGGCAGCACGCAGGGTCACCAGCAGCTTGAACGTGGACACGGACCCTGCCACAGCTAGCAGGACCGGAATCAGGAAATCATGGCTGACACGCGTGAATTCCAGCATCAGCACCACAGCCGTAATGGGCATCTGCATTGAAGCCGCGAGAAAGGCGCTTGCGCCGACAATGGCAAACGCTCCGGGCGCTGTACCCGGCCAAACCATGTTCCACACCCCGCCGAGCACGATGGCCAGCAACGCGCCATTCGTGAGCCCCGGCGTGAGCAGGCCGCCCTCGGCACCGGCACGCAGAGTGCCGGCAGTGATGGCGACCTTGAGCACCAGCAGCGTGGCCGCGAGTCCGATCGTCAGGTCGCTGTTAAACGAGAGGGCCGCCGGCCCTTTGCCGTTGCCGAGCAGTTGCGGAAAGTAGATGGCAAGGCCGCCGATGATGGCGAAGTTGAGCAAGGCAGCAACCGGCAGGCGCCAGTCCTTCGGTGCAGCGGCCCGGGCCCGCGTCGTGAGCTCGGTGAAACCCCACGCCGCCAGCCCGAAAACCGGCCCGCACAACACGGACCATACGACGAGCGGCGCGCTGAACGTCAGTTGCTGCACCTCATACTGATGTTCGTTGCCAAGACCGATCCAGGCGACGACGGCGGCGATCGACGAGGTCGCGATGGCCGGCACCAGCGCCGCCCAGCCGAACGTGCCGAGCAAAACCTCGAGTACGAATACCGCCCCGCCCAGCGGCACGTTGTAGACGGCCGCCAGCCCCGCGCCAGCGCCGCAGGCCACCATGATCCGGCTCTCCGCCACCGACAACCCCGCCCGATGCGACAGCCAGCCGGCCCACACCGAGCCGATCTCGCGCGGCGCCACTTCCCGGCCCAACGGCGAACCGAGCGCGACGGTCACGATCTGCAGCAACGCATGCACCACCGTGCTGACGACCGGCATGCGTGGATCGTTCGATTTCACTGCTTTTTTGATGCTCACGAGCGGACGCCCGAACCGGTACAACGCCCCCCATCCAAGTCCCGCGACGAGTCCGCAAATGACCATGACCAGCACGCGCCGCCCGGGAGACGCGGCACTCACTCCTTCCAGGAAACTCTCGCTGCTGATGACGTGTGTCACGCTGTAGTCAAATGCGATGTGCTGGATCCAGTGGAGCAACAGCGCCAGCAGCATGCCGCCCAAACCCGCGCCGACACCGGTCAGAAGGGTAACGGCCGCGAGTACGGTGAAGGGGCTTGGTTCGCGAAGCGCAGGCTCGCTGACAATCGGTCTGGCAGACATGATGGACGAAGAGGACAATCAATTTCGAGATGTCGTCATCGTATGCCGCACGGCAACATGAGGCAAATTGATTTTTCTACTTCAATGATGATCGTTCTGCATATGTTCTCCGGGTAACGCCCACGCAACATGGTTGGTGTTCCGACGAGACTTTTGAACCATGCGCCGCACTGGCCACAAATGCAAATCACCAACCAAACGAAAAAATTACGCATACAAAACGAATACATTACATTCATGCTTTCAATTTCATAAGCCGAATGGTCCGACTGTGTCCTGTACGCTGCAATTTGCTGCCCGGACTTAGGGACATTTACTAAGAAAGCGCATTTCAAGCATGCAGACGCTTAACGGTCGGCGTACACTCCGTCGAAGCCCGCACCACGGGGTGCGCGGGTTGCACAGCGGCCCGCCGTCAGGCACGGGTTGTTCGGAGACTTGGAGAAAAAACACATGAGTTGGACTCGGGAACAGAAAAACGTCACGATCGCGGCGTATCTGGGATGGACACTCGACGCATTCGATTTCTTTCTAATGGTGTTCATATTGAAAGATATCGCGAGTGAGTTTGGTACGGACGTTAAGACCGTAGCCTTTGGGATCACGTTGAGTCTTATGATGCGCCCGGTCGGCGCGCTCATTTTCGGCTGGCTGGCCGACAAATTCGGCCGCCGCCCCACGCTGATGGTCAACATCGCGTGCTATTCACTGCTCGAACTGTTATCTGGTTTTTCGCCTAACCTCACCACGCTGCTTGTGCTGCGCGCGCTGTTCGGTATCGCAATGGGCGGCGAATGGGGCGTTGGCGGCGCACTGACCATGGAAACCGTGCCGGCCAAATCGCGCGGCATTGTCTCCGGTCTGCTGCAAGCCGGCTATCCCAGCGGCTATCTGCTCGCTTCGGTCGTATTCGGCGTGCTGTATCAGTACATCGGCTGGCGCGGCATGTTCATGGTCGGCGTGCTTCCTGCACTGCTGGTCCTTTACGTGCGCGCGCATGTGCCTGAGTCGCCAGCCTTCAAAACGCTGGAAAAGCGCGCAAGGCCAGGTCTTATTGTTACGCTGAAGAAGAACTTCACCTTGTCGATCTACGCGATCGTCCTGATGACTGCGTTCAATTTCTTCTCGCACGGCTCGCAGGACCTGTATCCGACCTTCTTGCGTGAGCAGCATCACTTCGGCCCGCATACCGTCTCGATCATCACGATTGTGCTGAATATTGGCGCAATCTGCGGCGGCTTGTTCTTCGGCTTCATCTCCGAGAAAATCGGCCGCAAGCGTGCGATCTTTATCGCTGCCTTGATCGCACTGCCGGTGCTGCCGTTGTGGGCGTTTTCGAGCACGCCGGTGCTGCTGGCTGTCGGCGCGTTCCTCATGCAGATTTCGGTGCAAGGCGCCTGGGGCGTGATTCCGGTTCATCTGAACGAAATCTCGCCGGATGAAATCCGCGCTACCTTCCCGGGCCTCGTGTATCAGCTTGGCAACCTGCTCGCCTCGGTCAATGCGCCGCTGCAAGCGGGCCTCGCCGAACAGCACGGCAACAACTATGCATTAGTGATGGCGGTGGTCATCGGCATCGTGGCCGTAGTCATTGCGGTGCTGATTCCGTTTAGTCGTGAACGTCGGGGCATCGACATGACACAATCCGCCAAAGAGGTCGCCGCGGTTTAACATCGTTTCATAGCGGCTGCACCGCAAGCAGCAGCACCGAAACACATAGACAGGTGGCCTCCGGCCGCCACGCCAGACAGTATGAAGAGGCCGTTCCGATTTCGCTCGGAACGGCCTTTTTTATTTGGCGCCTGAACCGTTGTCCGAAACATTTGACGCACCGCAGCGGAGCCTTTTAGAGGATTCCGTCCACACAGAGCCCTTGCCCTGGCCCATTGTGTCATCTCGCACCCGGCGCAGCCTGACGCGGGCGTGCCTGGCCGGCTAGAGGTTGCCACCCAGGCGCCGCGTTGCACCTGGCACCGCAAGTGCTGTCAAACAATTAAAGCGAGCCCTCCGCATCCGGCGGAAGTGTCCGCACGCACCATCAAAACAGGGAGGAAGCGTCATGTCGTGGTTCTTCTTAGTGCTGGTCGTCGCCGCCGCGGCGCTCGTCTACCTTCAGGCTCGCGCCTCGTGGTGGCTCGCCTTCCTGATCGTCTGGGTCGCGGCCGCGCATCTGAGCGGCGCGGCGGGACCGCTCGCCACCGCTATCCTCGCCATCGTGTTCGTGCTGCCGGCCCTCGTCCTGACGGCGAAGCCGCTGCGCCGCGCATGGCTGTCGAAGTCCATACTCGAGATCTTCCGCAAGATCCTGCCTGCGATGTCACCCACTGAGCGCGACGCCATCGAGGCCGGCACGGTCTGGTGGGACGCAGCATTGTTCTCGGGACGCCCGCACTGGGACACCTTGCTCGGACACGGCCCCGCCAGGCTGAGCGCGGAAGAACAATCATTTCTCGATGTCGAATGCCAGCATCTGTGCGACCTCGCGAACGACTGGGAAACCACCGCCGTCTGGCAGGACCTGTCGCCACAGACGTGGCAATACATCAAGGAGCGCGGCTTCCTCGGAATGATCATTCCGAAGCAGTATGGCGGCAAGCAGTTCTCCGCCTACGCGCATTCGCAGGTCATCATGAAGCTTGCCACCCGCTGCTCGGCGGCCGCCGTCTCGGTGATGGTGCCGAACTCGCTCGGCCCCGCTGAGTTGCTGATGCACTACGGCACTGAAGAACAGAAGAACCACTATCTGCCGCGCCTCGCACGTGGTGCTGAAATCCCCTGCTTCGCGCTGACAAGCCCCTATGCCGGCTCGGATGCCGCGGCGATTCCCGATGTCGGCATTGTCTGCAAAGGCAGCTTCGAAGGCCACGAGACGCTTGGCTTTCGCGTGACGTGGGACAAGCGCTACATCACGCTCGGCCCGATTGCGACCGTACTTGGCCTCGCCTTTCGCGCGCTCGATCCGGATCATCTGCTCGGCCTGGCGGACGAGCCCGGCATAACCTGCGCACTGATTCCCACCTCGCACCCTGGCGTGAGCATCGGCCGCCGTCACTGGCCGCTCAACGCGGTGTTCCAGAACGGTCCGAATTCGGGCAAGGACGTGTTCATCCCGCTCGACTGGGTGATCGGCGGACGCGCCCAGGTGGGCAACGGCTGGCGCATGCTGATGGAGTGCCTGGCCGCCGGCCGGGCCATTTCGCTGCCGTCGTCGAACGTCGGCATGGCGAAGATAGCCGTGCGCGGCACCGGCGCATACGCCGCCGTGCGCCGCCAGTTCCGCACCGCCGTCGGCAAGTTCGAAGGCGTGCAGGAGGCGCTTGGCCGCATGGGCGGAAATCTGTATGTGATGGACGCAGCGCGGCGGCTCTCCGCGCATGCGGTCGACCTCGGTGAAAAGCCCTCCGTGATCTCGGCGATCGCGAAGTATCACATTACCGAGCGTGCCCGCAAGGTCATCAACGACGGCATGGATGTCGTGGCCGGCAAGGGCATCTGCATGGGACCGTCGAACTTCCTCGCGCGCGCTTATCAACAGGTGCCGATTTCGATCACCGTCGAAGGCGCCAACATTCTGACGCGCTGCCTGATTATCTTCGGCCAGGGTGCGATCCGTTGCCATCCGTATGTGCTCAAGGAAATGGCCGCGACGCGCGAAGCCGACCGCAGCAAAGCCCTGCGCGATTTCGACGAGGCGTTCTTCGGTCACGTTAGCTTTACGCTGTCAAACGTGGTGCGCAGTTTCGTCTACGGCATCACGGCCGGCGTATTCATCCGCAAACCGCAACGCGCCTACGCACCGCTCCTGCCGTACTACCGTGCAGCGACACGCATTTCCACTGTGTTCGCGCTGCTCGCCGATGTGTCGATGTTCGTGCTGGGCGGCGATCTGAAACGGCGCGAGCGGATTTCCGCGCGGCTTGGCGATGTGCTGTCGCAGCTCTATCTGATCTCCGCAACGCTCAAGCGTTTTGAGGACGAGGGCCGCCAGCAAAGCGATCTGCCGCTCGTGCGCTGGGGCGTCGAGGACGCGTTGCATCAGGCGCAGGAGGCTATCGACGGCGTGCTCGTCAATTATCCGAACCGCCTCGCCGCGGGTCTCGTGCGCGTGCTCGCGTTTCCGTTCGGTCTGCCGCACCGCGCGCCCTCGGACAGCCTCGGCAGCGCGATCGCCGAATTGATGCAAACGCCGGGCGCCGCGCGTGAACGGCTCGTCGCCGACTCGTATGTGCCGCATCCGGACGTCGATCCGCTCGGCTACGGCGAGGTGCTGTTCGCGCTGAGCCCGCGCATCAACGCCATCGACCAGAAGCTGCGCGAAGCGGTCAAGCAAGGCCTGCTCACGCCGATGCCGCAAAGCCTTGCGCATCTCGACGCGTGGACGGAAGAAGCGCAACAGCAAGGCCTCATCGACGCCGACGAGCGCCAGGTGCTCGACGACTACGCGCGCTATGGCGCCGAGGTGGTGAAGGTCGACGACTTCGCGGCCGAATTCGGCATGCTCGAGGGCCTGCAACAGCGCAAGGAGGCGCTCGAAAAAGCGATCCAACTTGCAGCCTGAGCATCGGGCCCTGCACACTGAGGCAAAACCATGACGCGAACCCGACTGGCCAGCGGAGCAACAGAAGATGAAAGACACCTACCTGAACTTCGTCAACTCGCCGTTCGGTGCGCGCCTTGTGCGCTCGATCGGTTTGCCGAAGCCCGAGGTATTGCGCCGCTATCGCGCGGATCAGCCCGAGTTCGACGGGCTCGTCGCGATCGGGGCGGGGCGGGAACCGCATCTGCTCGATGCGCTCGCGGGTGTGATCGCGCGTAGCGGCTTCGTCAGCGTCGCGCATGAAAGTGCCGGACTGTGGATACCGCTCGCGTCGCGCCACGCCCTGATGACGGGCCGCTTCGAGCCTGCCGAAGCCGGGCCGCACGGGCGGGTCGCCGCACTGATCTTCGACGCAAGCGGTATCGAAGACAGCAGCCAGCTCGATAGCGCCTTTGCGTTCTTCCACGACACGCTGCGTTCGCTCGGCAAGTGCGGGCGAATCGTTGTGCTGGGGAGGCCGCCCGAAGCCTGCGCGAATCCACGGCAATGGACCGCGCAACGGGCGCTCGAAGGGCTCACACGTTCGCTCGGCAAGGAGGCGCGGCGCGGTATCGCGGCTAATCTGCTCTACGTCGCGCAAGGCGCCGAGAACGAGGCCGAGGCGACCTTGCGCTTTTTTCTGTCGCCGCGTTCGGCTTACGTTTCCGGTCAAGTGATCCGCATCGCTGACGCCGCCTCTGAAACATCAACAATCGACTGGGCCCAACCGCTCGCCGGCAAACGCGCCGTCGTGACGGGCGCGGCGCGCGGCATCGGCGCGGCCATCGCGAACGCGCTCGCGGCCGAAGGCGCGCATGTGATCGGCATCGATATTCCGTCCGCCCACGAGGCGCTGGAGGCGACGATCCGGCCACTGTCCGGCACCGCCCTCGCCTTCGATATCGCCGCCCCCGAAACGCCTTCGCAGATCGCCGCCGCACTTGACGAGCTCGGCGTCGACATCGTCGTGCATAACGCCGGTATCACGAAAGACAAAACCATCGCGCGGATGACCGAAGCCGCATGGCACAGCGTGATCGATATCAACCTGTCCGCGCAGGAACGCCTCGACGAAGCGCTGCTCGCCGCCGGGACGCTGCGCGACGGTGGCCGCATCGTCTGCGTGTCGTCGATCAGCGGCATTGCCGGCAACCTCGGCCAGACCAACTACGCAACTTCTAAGGCCGGTGTGATCGGCCGCGTGCAAAGCATGGCTGCGCGGCTGGACGAGCGGCGCATCACCATCAACGCCGTCGCACCGGGTTTCATCGAAACCCAGATGACCGCGAAGATTCCGCTGGCGCTCCGCGAAGCCGGCCGCCGGATGAATTCGATGAGCCAGGGCGGCCAGCCGGCGGATGTGGCCCAGACCATTGCGTGGCTCGCGCATCCCGGTTGCGCCGGCGTCACGGGACAGGTGGTGCGCGTGTGCGGCCAAAGCCTGATCGGAGCATGAGCATGGGCGAGCCCTCCGGCATCGGTCAGTCCTACGGCGCGGCGCGCCCCCGAACCGTGTTGATCGAACAGTTGCCCGCGCCGGCCACGCTGTATGCACGCGCGTTGTCCGGCGTGCTCAAGCGCGGCCGCGCCTCACAGTTGCCCGCGCTGCGCCTCGTGCGTCCGGCGGCGCCGCTCGAACCCGCCGGCATCGAACGCTATGCGCGCGTCTGCGGCTTTATTCCGGAGCACGGCGTCCCGCTGACCTTTCCGCATCTGCTCGCCTTCCCTCTGCATCTGCTGATGCTGACCGACCCCGCCTTCCCGTGGCCCGCGCTCGGGCTCGTGCATCTGGCCAATCATGTGCGCCTCAGACGGCCGCTCGCGTACAACGAAGTGTTGCGCGTCGAGGTCGAATTCGGCGCCTTGCTACGCCATGACAAGGGCCAGGCGTTCGTGCTGCACACGCGCCTATATCGTCGCGGCGAAGCCGTCTGGGACGGCGACAGCGTGTATCTGAAGCGCGGCGCCGCCCCGGTGGGCGACCCGTTGGCCGCGCTCGAGATTGAACGCGACGCGTTGCGGCGCGTGGCGCGCTGGCAGCTCCCCGCGCAACTCGGGCGCGACTATGGGCATGCGTCCGGCGATTACAACCCGATTCATCTGACGACGTTGTCCGCCAAAGCGTTCGGCTTTCCCCGTGCGATTGCCCACGGCATGTGGACCCTCGCGCGCGCAACCGCTGCGCTGCAACCGCCCAGGCCGTTCGCCGAAGCGGTCATCAGCGCCGAGTTCAAGCTGCCGATGCTGCTGCCCGGCGACGCCTCCTTATGGACCACCGTACCGGCGACGGCGGCAGCAGCGATAGCGGCGACGACCACGCGCGAACTCGAAGTGCGCGACGCGGCCGGCGACAAGCCGCATTTGCGCGGCCGCTTTCAATGGACCACGCTATGAACGAGCGCCATTCATGACCTGGCGCTCGCCCCCGTTCAGCGGGTAGCGCGCAGCGAAACACCACCACCGACCCACCCGCCATGCCCTGAAAGGAGCTACGCATGTCCCACCCGCTTCCCGCTGTGCGGCGCGTCGCCATTATCGGCGGCAACCGGATTCCGTTTGCGCGTTCGAACACGGCCTACGCAAACGCCTCGAATCAGGACATGCTGACTTTCACGCTGCAGGGACTCATCGACCGCTTCAACCTGCACGGCGAACGGCTGGGAGAAGTGGCAGCGGGCGCGGTCATCAAGCATTCGCGCGATTTCAACCTCACGCGCGAGTCCGTGCTCTCGACCACCCTCGCCAAAGAAACGCCTGCCTACGATGTGCAGCAGGCCTGCGGCACCGGTCTCGAAGCTGCCATTCTGGTGGCCAACAAGATCGCCCTCGGCCAGATCGAAGCCGGCATTGCGGGCGGCGTCGACACCACCTCGGACGCGCCGATCGGCGTCAACGAGCGGATGCGCAAAATTCTGCTCGAAGCGAATCGCGGCAAGACCACCGGCCAGCGCGTCGGCGCGCTGACCAGGCTGCGTCCGGGCATGTTCTTCAAGCCGCTGTTGCCGCGCAATGGCGAAGCGCGCACGGGCCTGTCGATGGGCGAACACTGCGAACTGATGGCCAAGCGCTGGGGCATTGCGCGCGAGGCGCAGGACGAGCTCGCCTACGAAAGCCATCGCAAGCTCGCCGACGCGTACACGCGCGGCTTTCTCAACGACCTGATGACGCCGTATCGTGGCCTCGCGCGCGACAACAACCTGCGTGCCGACCTGACGCTGGACAAACTCGCTGGACTAAGACCCGTATTCGACCGCGACGCCGGCACGCTGACCGCCGGCAACTCCACACCGCTCACCGATGGCGCCTCAGCCGTCCTGCTCGCCAGCGAGGCCTGGGCCGCCGCACATGGGCTGCCGGTGCTCGCGTATCTGACGTGGTCAGAGACGGCCGCGGTCGATTACTTCGACAAGAAAGAAGGCCTGCTCATGGCGCCGGCTTACGCCGTGCCGCGCATGCTGGCGCGCGCTGGCCTCACTCTGCAGGACTTTGACCTCTATGAAATTCACGAGGCGTTTGCGGCCCAGGTGCTGTGCACGTTGACCGCGTGGCAGGATGACGAGTATTGTCGCACGCAACTTGGCCTCGCCGGTCCGCTCGGCACCATCGATCGTGAGAAACTGAATGTCAACGGCGGTTCGCTTGCCAGCGGGCATCCGTTTGCCGCGACCGGCGGCCGGATCGTCGCGGGCCTCGCGAAAATACTGGCGCAACTCGACAAACCGGCCGGCACGGCGCGCGGCCTGATTTCGATCTGCGCAGCGGGCGGCCAGGGGGTGGTCGCGATTCTCGAACGCTAGCCGTCACAAACTTATTTTCATGCCACATACCCGCATCGATACCGCTGCATATAAACAGACACAGACGAAGCGTTGCGCTTCAGGAGACATGCGATGAACCAGCCTACCCATTCAGCGCCGACACCCTCCGTCGAGCCCAGACCGGCGCAGCGTGCGCCGAACACCGACGGCATCTGGTACAACTCATATCCGCCCAATGTGCCCCACGAAATTGACGTGCGGCAGTACGAGTCGATCGTGCAGTTCTTCGACGAATGCACCGCGCAATTTCG
>Ga0116109_1000214_pt1 | contig 12420 bp, 8 predicted proteins | sample June2015DPH_8_10_2_FD_89718 | JGI IMG/M metagenome (GOLD analysis project Ga0116109, IMG submission 89718) | Peatland microbial communities from SPRUCE experiment site at the Marcell Experimental Forest, Minnesota, USA - June2015DPH_8_10 | ecosystem: Environmental > Terrestrial > Soil > Wetlands... | reverse complement strand
CGCTCGTGTGGCTGGTCGCCGGCCTGTCGTGCTTCGTGCTGTGGAGTCTGTGGAGCCTGTGGAAACACACGCGCCAGCGCTTCGAAGCGCAACAGGCGCTGTATGCCGAAGCGTTCTTCCGCCGCGCCATGGAAAACTCCGTGCTGATCGGCATGCGCGTGCTCGACATGCACGGCCGCATCACCCACGTGAATCCCGCCTTCTGCCGTATGACCGGCTGGGACGAAAGCGACCTGGTCGGCAAGAACGCCCCGTTTCCCTACTGGCCGCGCGACGCGTATCCGGAAATGCAGCGCCAGCTCGACATGACGCTGCGCGGCAAGGCGCCCTCCTCAGGCTTCGAGCTGCGCGTACGCCGCAAGGACGGCTCGCTATTCCACGCCCGGCTTTACGTGTCGCCGCTGATCGACAGCTCGGGCCGCCAGACCGGCTGGATGTCGTCGATGACCGACATCACCGAACCAAAACGCGCTCGCGAAGAACTCGCCGCCGCGCATGAGCGCTTCACTACCGTGCTCGAAAGCCTCGACGCCGCCGTCTCCGTGCTGGCCGCCGACGAAGCCGAACTACTGTTTGCCAACCGCTATTACCGCCACCTGTTCGGCATCCGTCCGGACGGTCATCTGGAACTTGCGGGGGGCGGCTTCGACAGCGGAGAGGCCTCGTCCGATTCGATCGACATGGTCGACGCTTACGCCGGCCTGCCGGCCGCGGCACTGACCGAAAGCACTGCCGATGCCCAGGAAGTCTATGTCCAGGGCATCCAGAAGTGGTTCGAAGTGCGCCGCCAGTACATCCAGTGGGTGGACGGCCATCTGGCGCAGATGCAGATCGCAACCGACATCACCACCCGCAAGCAGGCGCAGGAGCTCGCGCGCCAGCAGGACGAGAAGCTGCAGTTCACCAGCCGCCTGATGACGATGGGCGAAATGGCCTCGTCACTCGCCCACGAACTGAACCAGCCGCTCGCCGCGATCAATAACTATTGCTCCGGAACCGTAGCACTGGTTAAATCTGGGCGGACAACGCCTGACAATCTGCTGCCCGTGCTTGAAAAGACCGCGCAGCAGGCGGTGCGGGCGGGCATGATCATCAAGCGGATCCGCGAGTTCGTGAAGCGCAGCGAGCCGAAACGCCAGGCCACCCGCGTCGCCGATATCGTGGCGGACGCGGTCGGGCTTGCCGAGATCGAGGCGCGCAAACGTCGCATCAGGATCGTCACGGACCTGCGCTCGCGGTTGCCGGTGATCTACGTGGATCCGGTGCTGATCGAGCAGGTGCTGGTGAACCTCTTGAAGAACGCCGCCGAAGCCATGCACGATGCGCGGCCCGACGCGGTCGATCCGGTGATCCGCGTAGTCGTGCGGCTGGAGAGCGGCTTCGTGTGCATCAGCGTGGTCGACCAGGGTCCGGGTGTCGACGAAGCCACGGCCGAGCGTCTGTTTGAACCGTTTTACAGCACCAAGTCCGACGGTATGGGCATGGGGCTGAACATCTGCCGTTCGATTATCGAATCGCATCGCGGTCGCCTGTGGGTGATCAACAACGTCGAATCTGACGGCCACATCACGGGCGCCACGTTCCATTGCAGTCTGCCTATTGGAGAGCCTGACGGCCCGAGCAACGGCGGGTCAAAGGCGCCGACACCACAAACCGTTACGGGAGAGCTATGAACAGCCCAGTCACCACACAGGAAACAGTCTTTGTCGTCGATGACGACGAGGCCGTGCGAGATTCGCTGCGCTGGCTGCTGGAGGCGAACGGCTACCGCGTGCAGTGCTTCTCCAGCGCCGAGCAGTTTATCGACGCCTGGCAGCCGCACACGCACCCGGGCCAGATCGCCTGTCTGATCCTCGACGTGCGGATGTCGGGCATGAGCGGCCTCGAATTGCAGGAACGTCTGATCGCCGACAACGCCTCCTTGCCGATCATCTTCGTGACGGGCCACGGCGATGTGCCGATGGCGGTGTCGACGATGAAAAAAGGCGCGATGGACTTCATCGAGAAGCCGTTTGACGAGGCCGAACTGCGCAAGCTCGTCGAGCGCATGCTCGACAAGGCGCGCAGCGAAAGCACCAGCGTGCAAGTGCAGCGCGCAGCGGCCGAGCGTCTCGGCAAGCTGACCGCGCGTGAGCACCAGGTGCTGGAGCGCATCATCGCCGGCCGTCTGAACAAGCAGATCGCCGACGACCTCGGCATCAGCATCAAGACCGTCGAAGCGCACCGCGCGAACATCATGGAAAAGTTGAACGTCAATACGGTCGCCGATCTGCTGCGGCTGGCGTTGTCGAACAAGCCGCAACAGGCACAGTAAGGCTTGTCGCATCAAGGCTTGCTGCGGTGTTACCGGGCAAGCCTCGTAACACCTCCCGCCTGACCGCCGTGCCGGCCGGACTGCTTCAAGTTCCGTCGGTGCGCGCTCCCTACCGCTCCTGTCTTCCCCTGCTTTGCGTCCCTCTTCGCTCACCGGGGACCGCCAAGCCCATCCGGCGCGCGGGCCCGCGACGGTATAATGCTGTACTTCGCAGCGACGCCTTTTACACACCGCGCGCTTTTCGCGTTTTCCGACCGGTTCGTGCCGAAAAACGCCATCGCATGTCGCAAACGCGCATGTCGCGAACGCGCCGAGTGTGCCGAACGTGCAATCACGCGCGCCGCCTTGCCCCGCATTCCGAACTGCCCAACCTCGACCGACCATGACAGCCAAACTGATCGACGGCAACGCCCTCTCCAAGACCTTGCGCGCCGACGTCGCGACACGCGCCGCCGCACTCACCGCCCGTGGCCACCAGCCAGGCCTCGCCGTCGTACTGGTGGGCGATAACCCGGCCAGCGAAGTCTATGTGCGCAACAAGGTCAAGGCCTGCGAGGACAACGGCCTGTACTCGTCATATGACCGCTACCCGGCCACCCTCTCTGAAACCGATCTGCTCGCGCGCATCGACGAGTTAAACCGCGATCCGAAGATCAACGGCATCCTCGTGCAATTGCCGCTGCCGGCGCATATCGACAGCCATAAGGTGATCGAGGCGATCGCCCCGGAGAAGGACGTGGACGGCTTCCACGTCGCCAACGCCGGCGCGCTGATGACCGGCAAGCCGTTGTTCCGCCCCTGCACGCCGTATGGCGTGATGAAGATGTTCGAAACCTATGGAATCGACCTGAAGGGGGCGAACGCGGTGGTAATCGGCCGCTCGAACATCGTCGGCAAACCGATGGCGCTGCTGCTGCTCGAAGCCGGCGCGACCGTTACGATCTGCCATAGCAAGACCCGCGATCTGGCCGCGCATACGCGTGGCGCCGACGTGGTGGTGGCCGCGACCGGACTGCGCAACATCCTGACGGCGGAGATGGTGAAACCCGGTGCCGCCGTGATCGATGTCGGCATGAATCGCGACGAGGCCGGCAAACTATGCGGGGACGTCGATTTCGCGGGCGTGAAGGAAGTGGCCGGCTATATCACGCCGGTGCCGGGTGGCGTCGGTCCGATGACGATCACGATGCTGCTCGTCAACACGATCGAGGCGGCCGAACGCGCTGCCGGCAACGCGTAAGGAATGAGGCGGCCCGCTATCCGGTGACGCGCTCGAGGCTTCACCGGATAGCGGGCCAATCTTTTAGCATCTAACCACCGCCCCGCAGCAGCGGCGCGAATAGCACCCTCAACGCGTAGCCGGGTCAGCCGGCCATTGCCGCACCGCACAACACCCGGCGCACCGCTCGGCGGCCACTGCGGCACGGTCTGAGGTGCCGGCAATCTGGCACAAATATCTGCGCAGATACACGCCGGGCGAACTTCTGATAATTTGTGCCGTAACCCGATTGGAATCGCGGCCCTCCGCCCCAATAATGTTGGTATCGGGCGCCGCCACGAGCCACGTCCGCCGATTCACGCCTATTCACCCGCGTCAGACAGGAAGCCGCCTCATGTCCACTACTCAATCGACACACGACAATCCGCTCCTCGATTTCTCCGATCTGCCGCGCTTTGGCGACATCCGCCCTGAACACGTGACCCCCGCTCTCGACGTGCTGCTCGCCAATGCGACGGCCGCCGTCGAGCGCGCCGCAGAACCGAGCACCCCCGCTTCCTGGACCGACGTCGTCGAGCCCGTCGAGCGTGTCACGGAGCCGCTCTCGCGCGCATGGGGCGTCATCGGTCACCTGAATGCAGTGGCCGACACGCCGGAACTGCGCGCCGCCTACGGCGAGAATCTGCCGCGCGTGACCGAGTTCTGGTCGAGCGTCGGGCAGAACCTCGCGCTCTACGAAAAGTACAAGGCGCTCGCCGCCAGCAGCGACTTCGGCTCGCTCACGGGCGAACGCAAGAAAATCCTCAGCAACGCCCTGCGCGATTTCCGCCTGTCGGGCGCGGAATTGCCGGAAGACCAGAAGCCGCACTTCGCCGAATTGCAGGAGCGCCAGGCGAACCTCTCGAAAGCGTTTTCCGACCATGTGCTGGACGCGACCAACGCCTACACCTACCTCGTCGAAAACAAGGCAGATCTGGCAGGCTTGCCGGAAGACGTGATCGAAGCCGCCCTGGAAGCTGCCGAGCGCGAAGGCAAGAGCGGCTGGAAATTCACGCTGCATTTCCCGTCGTACTTCCCGGTCATGCAGTACTCGGAAAACCGCGCCATGCGCGAGACGATGTACCGCGCTTACGTCACGCGTGCTTCCGAATTGGCTGGCACCTACGGCGGCGGCAAGGCCGAGTGGGACAACACCGCCAACGTCGCCGAGCAGTTGAAGATGCGTGCCGAAGAGGCGCACATGCTCGGCTACCAGAATTTCGCCGAAGTCTCACTCGCGCCGAAGATGGCTGAGTCACCCGCGCAAGTGATGGCCTTCCTCGAGGACCTGGCGACGCGCGCCCGTCCGCACGCCGAACAGGACTGGAAGGAATTGCGCGAATTCGCCGCAAACGAACTCGGCATGACCGAGATGCAGCCGTGGGACATGACGTTCGCCGCTGAACGTCTGCGTCAGAAGCGCTATTCGTTCTCGGAAAACGAGGTCAAGCAATACTTCCCGGAAGACGTGGTGTTCAAGGGCCTGTTCAAGGTCACGGAAACGCTGTTCGACGTGAAGATCCGTCGCGACGACGCAGCCGTGTGGCACCCGGACGTGCGCTTTTTCCGCATCGAGAATCAGGACGGCGGTCTCGTCGCGCAGTTCTACGTCGACCTGTATGCGCGCGAAGGCAAGCGCGGCGGCGCATGGATGGACGATGCACGGGCCCGTCACAGGCATGCCAACGGCGGCGTGCAGACGCCGGTTGCGTATCTGACCTGCAATTTCTCGGCACCGGTCGGCGGCAAACCGGCCTGCTTCACGCACGATGAAGTGATCACGCTGTTCCACGAGTTCGGCCATGGCCTGCACCACATGCTCACGCGCGTCGATGAACTGGCCGTGTCGGGCATCAACGGAGTCGAATGGGATGCGGTCGAACTGCCGTCGCAGTTCATGGAAAACTTCTGCTGGGAATGGGACGTGCTGAGCGACATGACCTCGCATGTCGAAACCGCCAAGCCGCTGCCGCGCGACCTGTTCGACAAGATGCTGTCCGCGAAGAACTTCCAGAGCGGCCTCGGCACGCTGCGGCAGATCGTGTTTTCGATGTTCGACATGAAGCTGCACACCGACTTCGACGCGAGCGGCCCAAAGAGCGCCAACGACCTCGCCCGCGAGATCAACGAGCGCTTCCATGTGGTGCCGCAAGCGGCGTTCTCGCGCTGGCCGAACACGTTCAGCCATATCTTCGCGGGCGGTTACGCGGCCGGCTACTACAGCTACAAGTGGGCCGAAGTGCTGTCAGCCGACGCGTATGCCGCGTTCGAAGAAGCGGCGCAGGCGGCGAGCGGCAGTGTGCTCGATACGGCCACCGGCACACGGTATCGCAAGGAGATTCTCGAAGTGGGCGGCAGCCGGCCGGCGATGGAATCGTTCAAGGCGTTCCGCGGCCGTGAGCCGAATATCGACGCGCTGCTGCGTCATAACGGCATGACGCCGGCTACGACGCATTGAGCCTGGCGTCGCGGCTGGGGTTTCTGCCGTTGCGTGCCTCAGGGTAAAAAACCGGTGTCTTGCTCACGCAAGCACCGGTTTTTTTGTGGCTAGAGGGCCTGATGCGCAGGTGGGGCTTACGCTGGCTGCGTTGCTTACATTGGCGACATTGCCGCGTTTGCGAGCACTGCTAGCCTTATCTGCGTTGTGCCCTTGGCTGCTATAGCAGCCTTCACCTCAACTAACCGCGCTGCAACTTGAAGTCGATCTGCGACGGCCGGCCCTCGAGCGAAAGGGTCGCGCGCGCCGCAGGCGAGCGGGCCACCACCTTGCCCCGCCGGATCACCGCCAGGCGCGTGGCACGCAGACGGATCGCTTCGACCGGGTCACGGGCGTCCAGCAGCACGCAATTCGCTTCGCATCCCGGTGCGATGCCATAACCTTCAAGCCCGAGGATGCGCGCCGCATTCACGGTCACCGCGTTGAAGCACGCATGCATCGCGTCGATGCCGGTCATCTGCGCGACGTGCAGCCCCATGTGCGCCACTTCGAGCATGTCGCCCGAGCCGAGGCTGTACCACGGGTCCATCACGCAGTCGTGGCCGAACGCGACGTTGATACCCGCGGCCAGCATCTCCGGCACGCGCGTCATGCCGCGCCGCTTCGGATAGGTATCGCTGCGGCCCTGCAGCGTGATGTTGATCAGCGGATTCGCAATCGCCGCGACGCCCGACTCGCGCATCAGCGGCAGCAGCTTGCTGACATAGTAGTTGTCCATTGAGTGCATCGAGGTCAGATGAGAGCCGGTCACGCGCCCATGCAGACCGAGCCGGTGGGTCTGCGCCGCGAGCGTTTCGATGTGACGCGAGAGCGGATCGTCCGACTCGTCGCAATGCATGTCGACGCGTAAGCCCTGCTCCGCCGCGTACTCGCACAGAATCCGCACCGACTCCGTGCCATCGGCCATGGTTCGTTCGAAATGCGGAATCCCGCCAACCACATCGACGCCGAGCGCAATCGCCCGCTTCAGGTTGTCAAAAGCACCAGGGCTGCGCAAGACGCCGTCTTGCGGGAACGCCACCAGTTGCAGGTCGAGGTAAGGCGCCACCTGCCGCTTCACATCGAGCAGCGCTTCCACGGCCAGCAAGCGTGGGTCGCAGACGTCGACGTGACTGCGAATCGCCAGCAGGCCGCGCGCGACCGCCCAGTCGCAGTACTGCAGCGCGCGCTCGATCAACGCTTCCTGAGTCAACTCCGGCTTCAGTTCGCCCCACAGCGCGATCCCTTCCAGCAGCGTCCCGGATGCATTGACGCGGGGTAGGCCATACGACAGCGTCGCGTCCATGTGGAAGTGCGGGTCCACAAAGGGCGGTGTGACGAGCGAACCGGCCGCGTCGATTTCTTCCCGGGCGTTCGCCGCCAGACGCGGTTCGACCGCGACGATGCGTCCGGCCTCGATGCCGATATCGACTGGCTCCTTATGTTGGGCAACGCTACGCGGCAGGCTGGCACGGCGGATGATCAGGTCCATGTCTCGCTCCTTTGACTGCCATCGATTCTATCGGCGTCAGAAAGTATTTGGGCAGACAGGGACGGCACGCGCGAGAACGGCATCAAGCGGATTCACGCCAAACTACTGTACAAAAATACAGTGGTATTATGAAGACACCCACGGACCTTCACGCCCATGCCGTCTTCCATCCGCAATTCGCTCGTCTGGATCTTCGACGCTTTCGAGCGCGAACCAACCTACCTTGGCAAACGGATGTTCGGCTCCGACGCCGCGTATATCGACGGCCTGCTGTGTCTGGTTGCCTCCGATCGCGATCCGCCATGGAATGGCTTGCTGGTATGCACATCTCAGGAGCGCCACGCCGCGCTCATGGATGAGATACCCGCTTTGCAGCCACATCCGGTCCTCGGAAAATGGCTTTATATCCCACAAGACGATCCGGCATTCGAACCCACCGTTGAACGATTGACGGCGCTCGTGCTCGCCCGCGACCCGCGCGTGGGCGTCGAGCCTAAGCCGCGCGCACGCCGCGGCAAATCCACCCTGCCAAAGACCTAAGGATGAATTGACCACCTTCCCTCGAGCTGTACCGGCGCGATCCTGCCGATCCGTACCGCTGTCCACCGCGCTGCCCGGCCTATACTCAGCGCTCGGCTATCAGCACCGGCAGGACAGCGATGAAAACGATCGGCATTATCGGCGGCATGAGTTGGGAGTCGTCCACTGAGTATTACCGGCTTCTCAACCGCCACGCGAAGGCGCGTCTAGGCGGCCACCACAACGCAAGCAGCCTGCTGCTCACGGTCGATTTCGCCACCGTCGAAGCCCACCAGCGGGCGGGCGATTGGGACGCGCTCGGCGCGCAGATGGCTGGCGCCGCACGTCAGCTCGAACGCGGCGGTGCGGAGCTCGTCATCCTCGCCACCAACACGATGCACAAGGTATGCGAGTCGATCGAGCAGGCCATCACGATTCCCTTCCTGCATATCGCCGATCCGACCGGCAGCTCGCTGCGCGCAGCGGGCATCGAGCGGGTCGGGCTACTCGGCACGCGCTACACCATGGAGCAGACGTTCTACACGGGACGGCTACAGGAGCGCTACGCACTCGACACGCTGGTCCCGAACGAAGCCGATCGCGCCGACGTGCATCGCATCATTTACGACGAGTTATGCCATGGCGTGGTCCGCGACGACTCACGGCGCGTTTATCAGCGGGTGATCGCGGACCTCGCTGGGCGCGGGGCGCAGGCGGTGATTCTCGGTTGCACGGAGATCACGCTCCTGATCAAACCGGAGCATGCCGCGTTGCCAGTGTTCGATACCACAGCGCTGCACGCGCAGGCTGCGGTTAACTGGGCGATAGAGAGCGATCAATGAGGCGCAGCGGCAGGCCAGTGCCGTTGCGCCCGTGACGGTCCAAGCTCGCTCAGGACAGGTTAGGACTCGACGTCTTCCAGACTGAAGAGTTCGGTCTGGTCGTTGTACGAGAAGATCTCGCCGTAACGGCCCCAGTTGATCACTGCGTCGAGCGTCTCTTCCGCGGCGTTGTCCGACAGAAGATCTTCCAGCTCCTGTTCGAAGCGCACGCGCGGCGCGCGGTGCCCCGGCCGTTCGTTGAGCACCGTCTTGATCCGCGCGGCAAGCGGCACATGGCGCAGCAGATGCTCGGCGAACATCATCTTCCGTTCCTGCGTACCCAGTTCGGCGAACACGCGCGCGGGCGGTGTCAGCAGGATGTCGCCTTCGCGCACTTCCGCGAAACCCAGATGCTGCAGCACTTCGGCGACCGGGAACAGGTCATCCACCTCGAGGTGCAGCGAACGGGCGATTTCCGGCATGTCCGCACGGCCGTGGTAGGGCGCCGCAGCCAGCGTTTCGATCAGACCAGCCATCAGGTTGGTCGAGACGTGCGGCAACCAGCTTCCCAGCTCCAGCCCCTTCTTCGTCGTTTCGTCGGTCTGACGCGCGGTCATCTTGGCGTAGATCTCGTCCACGAGGCGGCGGAATGCCGGGTCGAGACGGTTACGCGGGTGCTTGAACGGCACCTTGATCTCGGCGATCACCCGGCCCGGGTTCGACGACAGCACCAGAATCCGGTCGCACATGAACACCGCTTCTTCGATGTTGTGCGTGACGATCAGCACCGACTTGATCGGCATGCGGCCCTGCGTCCACAGATCCAGCAGGTCGGTACGCAGCGTTTCGGCCGTCAGCACGTCCAGTGCGGAGAACGGCTCATCCATCAGCAGGAGCGTCGGGTCGACCACCAGCGCACGCGCAAAGCCCACCCGCTGACGCATGCCGCCCGACAGTTCACGCGGATAGGCGTTTTCGAAGCCGTCCAGACCGATCAGGTCGATGGCCGCGAGCGCGCGTTCGCGCCGCTCGCGGGCGCCGACGCCCTGGGCTTCGAGGCCCGCTTCCACATTCTGCAGAACGGTCAGCCATGGGAACAGCGCGAAGGTCTGGAACACCATCGCCACGCCCTTGGCGGGACCGTCGAGCGGCTTGCCGAGGTAGTCCACCGTGCCATCGGTCGGCTGGATCAAGCCGGCAATGATACGCAGCAGGGTCGACTTGCCGGAGCCGGAACGACCCAGCATGCCGACGATCTCGCCTTCGCGCAGCGACAGGTTCACGTCGTCGAGCACCAGCAATTCGCCCTGATTCTTGTTGAAGCCTCTGGACACGTCCTTGACCGCCAGAATCTCTTCACCGAGGCGTGGTGGCATCGGCGGCGTCTGGACCGGCGCAGCGGTTACGGCAACTTTAGGATTTTGCATCGCGGTTTGCCTTTAATTTCCTGTCAATCGAGCCGAAGCTTGGATTCGGCATAGGCGTACATCGGACGCCACAGCAGGCGGTTAAACAAGGTTACAAACAGGGACATCACGGCAATGCCGAGAATGATCTTCGGAAAGTCACCCGCAGCGGTGGTTTGCGCGATGTACGAACCCAGCCCATGAGCGACGACCTTGGTATTGCCCCACTGGACGAACTCCGCGACGATGCTCGCGTTCCACGCTCCGCCCGACGCGGTGATCGCGCCGGTGACGTAGTACGGGAAAATGCCCGGCAGCATCACTTTGCGCCACCACTGCCAGCCCCGGATGCCGAAGTTGGTCGCGGCCTCTTTGTAGTCGTTCGGGTACGAACTGGCGCCTGCGATCACGTTGAACAGGATATACCACTGGGTGCCGAGCACGATCAGCGGCGACAGCCAGATGTCCGGGTTCAGTTGAAAGCGCACGATGACGATCACGAACACCGGGAACAGCAGGTTTGCCGGGAACGCGGCCAGGAACTGCGCGAGCGGCTGGATCTTCTCGGCGAGCGCCGGGCGCAGCCCGATCAGCACGCCGAGCGGCACCCAGATCAACGACGAGACGAGAATCAGCAGCGCCACACGCAGCAACGTGATCAGACCCAGCACCAGCACGTGCCCCACTTCGGCAAGATCGACACCGGTACGGACATAGCTCACGACGCGATAGACGACATAGAGCGTCGCAAGGATGACGAGAACGCCCCACACGAAGTCGCCCAGCCGCGATGACTTCTGCAGCCGCGGAATCGGGAAACTGACGTTTGCGAACGACGGCAGGCGGATCGGCACCCGCGCGGCGTTCGCGAAGATCCAGCCCATCGGTACGAGCAGCCGGTGAATCAGCCGCGTACGGCGGATCAGATCAAGCAGCCACGACTCCGGCGCGTTACCGGAACTGGTCGTTTCCATGCGGAACTTGTCCGCCCAGGCGACCAGCGGACGGAACAGAAACTGGTCGTACGCAAGAATCACGATCGTCATGGTCAGGATGACCCAGCCGATCGCATGCAGGTTTTTGTCGGAGATCGCCTGCGCCAGATACGCGCCGATACCCGGCAGCGTGATCGTGTTGTTGCCCACCGTGATCGCCTCCGACGCCACCACGAAGAACCAGCCACCCGACATCGACATCATCATGTTCCAGATGAGGCCCGGCATCGAGAACGGCACTTCGAGCTTCCAGAAGCGTTGCCAGCCGGTCAGGTGGAAACCGCGTGACACTTCATCCAGATCGCGCGGCACCGTGCGCAGCGACTGATAGAAGCTGAAGGTCATGTTCCACGCCTGACTCGTGAAGATCGCGAAGATCGCCGCCAGCTCTGCGCCCAGCACGCGCCCTGGGAACAGCGCGAGGAAGAACGTCACCGTGAACGAAATGTAGCCAAGCACCGGCACCGACTGCAGGATGTCGAGAATCGGCACCAGCACGAGGCCCGCGCGTCGGCTCTTCGCCGCGAGCGTCCCGTAGGTCAGCGTGAACGTCAGCGACGCCACCATCGCCGCGAGCATGCGCAGCGTCGTGCGCAGCGCGTATTCAGGCAGGTTCGCCGGGTTGAGCGAGATGACCTGGGTCTTCAACGTCGACATCGGCGCGAGCGTCTGGTGAAAACCGATCGCCACGGAAGCGATCACGCAGATGATCAGCGGAAAGGCGACGAAGTCCCAGCCGTTGGGCAGCAGACGCCACGCGGAGGCATTGGCGGTACGTTTCAGGTCGAAACTGAAGTCCATCAGACGCCCTTCCTGTTTGCGTAGGCTACGTGGAGACTGGCCGCGTTGGACGGCGCCGGAAGTGCAGGATTGGCAGGACTTGCCGGCTGCGCGGCAAGCACAGCGCGAAGGCCGGAAGACGGGTCCGGACAGCGGAAGTCAGGCATGACAACAAGCATATGCACGGTAGTCGTTAGCGTCGGAGATACATAGACCGGCGGCGGCAGATCCTGGGCGAAACGCCCCGGATCACCGCTGCGGCCGCCTGTCAGGGCAGGCGCCGCCCGAGGGCTGGCGAGCTTTCCTTGTTTTGGACGGCACGACACTACTACAACCTGTGTTTCAGGCACAACCTTTCG
>Ga0116109_1000212_pt1 | contig 12430 bp, 12 predicted proteins | sample June2015DPH_8_10_2_FD_89718 | JGI IMG/M metagenome (GOLD analysis project Ga0116109, IMG submission 89718) | Peatland microbial communities from SPRUCE experiment site at the Marcell Experimental Forest, Minnesota, USA - June2015DPH_8_10 | ecosystem: Environmental > Terrestrial > Soil > Wetlands... | reverse complement strand
GCACCCCGTTTGCCACCGACGCATGGCAACGCGAGCCCGGCGAGAAGCTGCGCGGCGGCGGCACGACGCGAATTCTGGAAGGCGGCCAGTTCTTCGAGCGCGCGGGGGTTGGTTTTTCCGACGTCGCCGGCGACGCACTGCCGGGCTCGGCGAGCGCCGCCCGTCCGCAACTCGCCGGACGCGGCTTCGAGGCGATGGGTGTGTCACTCGTGCTGCATCCGCACAATCCCTACTGCCCGACCGTGCATATGAATGTGCGCCTCCTGATCGCCACCAAAGCGGGCGAAGCGCCGGTGTTCTGGTTCGGCGGCGGCATGGATCTGACGCCCTATTACGGCTTCGAAGAAGACGCGCAGCATTTCCATCGCGTCTGCCGCGATACGCTGGCGCCTTACGGCGCCGACCTGTATCCGCGCTTCAAGCGCTGGTGCGATGAATATTTCTTCCTCAAGCACCGCAACGAACCGCGCGGGATTGGGGGGATTTTCTTCGACGATTTCTCGGAGCCCGGCTTCGATCAATCGTTCGCGATGCTCAAAAGCGTCGGCGATGGGTTCCTCAAAGCCTACCTGCCGATCATCGAAAAGCGCCGCAACCTGCCGTACGGCGAGGCTGAACGCGATTTCCAGGCGTACCGGCGTGGCCGTTACGTCGAGTTCAATCTGGTCTTCGACCGTGGCACACTGTTTGGGCTGCAGAGCGGCGGACGCACCGAGTCGATTCTGATGTCGATGCCGCCTGTGGTGAACTGGCGCTATAACTGGCAGCCGGAACCCGGCACGCCAGAAGCGCGCCTTTATAGCGACTTCCTCGTGCCGCGCGAGTGGGTCTGACGGGTTTGGTCGCCCGCCAGCCCCCGGACCTGCCCGTGCCGTCACGACAAAGGACTCTCACCTGAAGCCGAACGCTCACTCCGCTGCCCTGCCCTGCCGGATTGGTCTCCTGGGCGGCACCTTCGATCCGATCCACGACGGCCACCTGGCGCTTGCGCAAAGATTCGCCGAGGCGCTGCAACTGACCGAACTGGTGCTGCTGCCAGCTGGCCAGCCATGGCAGAAACCGGACGTCTCGCCAGCGGCCGACCGGCTCGCCATGACCCGCGCCGCGGCCAGCTCGCTGGTGCTGCCGGGCGTCAAGGTGAGCGTCGCGACCGACGAGATCGAACACGACGGTCCTACCTACACGGTCGAGACGCTGCAGCGCTGGCGCGAACGCGAAGGCCCGCAGGCCTCGCTGTCGATGCTGATCGGCGCCGACCAGCTGGTGCGGCTCGATACGTGGCGCGACTGGCGCCGTTTGTTCGAGTTCGCGCATATCTGCGCGTCGACCCGCCCCGGCTTCGACCTCGCCTCGATCCCGCCGGTCGTCGCCGCGGAAATCGCCGCACGCGAAGCAAGCGCCGACGTATTGCAAGCAACACCCTGTGGTCATCTGCTGATCGATACCACGCTGGCCTACGACGTTTCGGCCACCGATATCCGCGCGAACCTGCGCGAACATCTCGCCCAGCACGCCGGCGGCCAGCAACAGAACGAGGCCGCGAGCCATGTCCCCACCGCGGTGTGGGACTATATTCTTCAACACCATCTGTACCACCGGTAACCCTATGGATATTCGCAAACTGCAACGCGTGATCGTCGACGCCCTCGAAGACGTGAAAGCGCAAGACATCAAGGTGTTCAACACGAGCCACCTGACCGGACTGTTCGACCGCGTGATCGTCGCCTCCGGCACCTCCAACCGTCAGACCAAGGCGCTCGCCTCCAGCGTGCGCGAGAAGGTCAAGGAGAATGGCGGCGAGGTCATCAGCACCGAAGGTGAAGACGTCGGCGAGTGGGTGCTGGTCGATTGCGGCGACGCGGTCGTGCACATCCTGCAACCGGCGCTGCGCCAGTACTACAACCTCGAAGAAATCTGGGGTGACAAGCCGGTGCGCGTCAAGCTGACGAGTTCGAGCCCGTTTGGCGGCGCCCGCGCCAGCGAGCCGCTCGACGACGACGAAGAGGACGACGAACCGGCTGCCAAGCCGGCCCGCAAGACGCCAGCACGGCGTCGTTAAGCACGCAACCGGTTTGCGACGCCTTACCCAACGTTGATCTGGCGTCCGCGATTACATCCGTGATGAAACTGCACATCCTCGCCGTCGGCCACAAAATGCCGGACTGGATCGCCACCGGCTTCGACGAGTACGCGAAACGCATGCCGCCCGAGTTGCGTATCGAGCTGCGCGAGATCAAGCCCGAGCAGCGTTCGTCGGGACGGCCAGCGGAGAGCGTGATGGCTGCGGAGCGGCAGAAGATCGAAGCCGCGTTACCGAAGAACGCGCGCATCGTCGCGCTCGATGAACGCGGCAAGGACTGGACCACCATGCAGCTCGCCGCCGCCCTGCCCGGCTGGCAACAGGACGGACGCGACGTCGCGTTCCTGATCGGCGGCGCGGACGGGCTCGATCCCGACCTTAAGGCACGGGCTGACATGCTGCTGCGCGTCTCCAGCCTGACGCTGCCGCACGCCATGGTCCGCGTGCTGCTCGCCGAACAGCTTTACCGCGCGTGGACCATCACGCAAAATCACCCCTATCACCGCGTGTGAGCGCGCGACGACGCTGAACGCCTAAGCGTAGCCGAAGCCTTAAACATCCACGGCCGCTGCTGGGCGTCGGAGTGCCTGGGACTGTCTGAGCGTCCGGGAGCGCCTCTTTTTAGCGCCTCGCATCATGCGTAGATCGCGCCTGCGATCGCGGCGCTCACACGCGATTTTCCAGAATGTGCCCTTGACGTGTGCCTTTCACGTACGTCATTCGCACGCCTCTTTCACGCAAAGCGCTTCACTGAGATCCTTTATGGCCACCCCCGCTGCCGCACTGCATCCGTTCGTGTACCTTGCATCTCAAAGCCCGCGCCGTCAGGAACTGCTGCGACAGCTCGGCGTGCGCTACGAGCTGCTGCTGCCGCGCCCCGATGAAGACGCCGAGGCGCTCGAAGCCGAGTTGCCCGGCGAGCGTGCGCACGATTACGTCGTGCGGGTGTGCAAGGCCAAAGCTATCGCGGCGCGCGCACGGCTCGTCGCCGGCGGCCATGTTCATGCGCCGATCCTGGTTGCGGATACAACCGTTACGATCGATGACGCGATCCTCGGCAAACCTGTCGACGCCGACGACGCAGTGGCCATGCTCACGCGCCTCGCCGGACGCGAGCACGAGGTGCTGACGGCGCTCGCCGTCGTCGATGTGGACGGGGCGCTGCTGCCTGCGGCGCTGTCGGTCTCGCGCGTGAGTTTTGCTGCAGTGCAAGCCGACGCGCTGCGACGCTATGTGGCAAGCGGCGAGCCGTTCGGCAAGGCAGGCGCCTACGGCGTGCAGGGACGTGCAGCGGAGTTTATCGAGCGTATAGCGGGATCCTATTCAGGTATCATGGGTTTGCCTCTTTTTGAAACCGCTGCACTCCTGCGTGCGGCGCGCATCGACTTCTAGAACAACACCATGAATGAAGAAATCCTGATCAATGTTACGCCGCAGGAAACGCGCGTCGCGCTGGTCCAGCAAGGCGCCGTCCAGGAACTTCACGTTGAACGCACACTGTCGCGCGGACGCGTCGGCAACGTCTATCTCGGCAAAGTGGTTCGCGTGTTGCCCGGGATGCAATCCGCTTTTATTGATATCGGCCTCGAACGCGCAGCGTTCTTACACGTGGCCGACATCTGGCATCCGCGCATCGCGGGAGAACCGCAGCATCAGGTCGCGCATCAGCCGATTGAAAAGATCGTCTTCGAAGGCCAGACGCTGATGGTCCAGGTGGTCAAAGATCCGATCGGTACCAAAGGCGCGCGCCTGTCCACTCAAGTCAGTATCGCCGGCCGCACGCTGGTCTATCTGCCGCAGGAACCGCATATCGGCATTTCGCAGAAGATCGAAAGCGAGGCCGAACGCGAAGCGATTCGCGCGCGCCTGACTGCCGTGCTGCCCGCTGACGAGAAAGGCGGCTACATCGTGCGCACGATTGCCGAAGACGCCACCAGCGAGGAGCTGGCCGGCGACGTGGCGTATCTGCGCAAGACCTGGGCGACGATACTTTCGCAAGGCCAGCGCATGCCGCCAACGAGCCTGCTGTATCAGGACCTGAACCTCGCCCAGCGGGTGCTGCGCGACTTCGTCAATGACGAGACCTCGCGCATCCAGGTCGATTCACGCGAAACCTTCCAGATGTTGTCCGATTTCGCGGCCGAGTTCACGCCAGCGGTGTCGTCGAAGCTGCATCACTACGCAGGCGAGCGGCCGCTCTTCGATCTGTACAACATCGAGGCGGAAATCCAGCGGGCGTTGTCGCGGCGCGTCGATCTGAAATCGGGTGGTTACCTCGTGATCGACCAGACCGAAGCGATGACGACGATCGACGTGAACACCGGCGGTTACGTTGGCGCACGCAACTTCGACGATACGATCTTCAAGACCAACCTCGAAGCGGCGCATACGATCGCGCGGCAATTGCGGCTGCGCAATCTGGGTGGCGTGATCATCATCGACTTCATCGACATGGAGAACATCGAGCATCGCGACCAGGTGCTCGGCGAGTTGAAGAAGGCGCTGTCACGCGATCGCACGCGGGTCACCGTCAATGGCTTCTCGCAGCTTGGGCTGGTGGAGATGACGCGCAAACGCACGCGCGAGTCGCTGGCGCACGTGCTGTGCGAACCTTGCCCGGTGTGCCAGGGCAAGGGGCAGGTGAAGACGCCCCGTACGGTTTGCTATGACGTGCTGCGCGAGATTCTGCGCGAGTCGCGCCAGTTCAATCCGCGCGAATTCCGCGTGGTGGCGTCGCAGCAGGTGATCGATCTGTTTCTCGAGGAAGAATCCCAGCATCTGGCGATGCTGATCGACTTTATCGGCAAGCCGGTGTCACTGCAGGTGGAGTCGAATTTGAGCCAGGAGCAATACGATATCGTGCTAATGTGATTCTTCATCCAGTTCAGCCCCAGCGACACCACTTCGTTTATCCCGCCCGCCGCACCGGACGGAAACGCTTTGTGCTCCGGGTGAACGTCACGCGCCGGAACCGCTCTTTCTTCTGTTCTTCTTCAAAATGCGCGAGAGACGGCTTGACCAGATCGCTACGCGAGACAATACCGATCAGACGCATGCTGTCCCGGTCGGCCACAACGGGCAGACGTTCGAGACCGTGAACCGCAAGCCGGGTGGCAACCAGCCGGCAGGTCTCGTCGGGTAGTGCCACAACCGGCGCGTTGCCGCGCAACACATCGGCGATACGCGCGTGGGGTGACTGGCTGGCCTTGACGTCACGAAAACGTTCGAGCGCGGTGCGATCGACCATGCCGGCCACTGCCCCATCGAGAACCGCAGGATAGGCGCGATGCGTTTGCGAGGCGCCGAAAAAGGTCGCCAACGCCTCTTGCACGAAGAGGTCTGCGTCGATGGTCTCGATAGAAGACGACATCACCTCATCGACAAAGTGGCGCTCCAGCGGATCGACACCATACTCGCGGTAAATGTGATATCCACGACGGGCGATCTTCTCCGTCATGATGGAGCGCCGCATGACGACCGTCGCAAAACCATGTGCCACCAGCGTGGCGGCAAGGAGCGGCAACAAGGCGTTGCTATCGTGCGTGAGTCCGAAAGCAAAGACGACGGCCGTGAGCGGCGCGCCAAGGGTCGCGCCAAGCGTTGCGGCCATGCAGACCAGCGGCCACAGCGCCGGTTCGCCGCCGGGCAGCATGTGACTAAGCACGGCTCCAAGTCCCGCCCCCAGCATGAGCAACGGCGCGAGCACGCCGCCCGAGGTGCCTGAGCCTAGCGCGACCACCCAGATAATGGCCTTCACAACGAGGATTGCGACGGCGATCTGCAGCACGATGTGCTGGTGCAGCAAGTCGCCAATGACGTCGTAGCCAACCCCGAGCGCACGCGGTTCAAAAAATCCGCCAATGCCGACCACAAGACCGCCGAGGGCCGGCCACCACATCCAGTGAATCGGCAGTTTGCCGAACAGATCTTCCGTCTTGTACAAAGCAGCTGATAGGCCTGAAGCCAGCGCTCCGCTCAACAGGCCGGCAATGACGCAGGACACAAGGGACAGCGCATCGGGAGTCGCCGTCACGAGTGGAAACATCGGGCCTGTGCCAAAGAACGCCGCGCGCGCAAACCCCGCGACCGCGCAGGCCAAGGCGACCGGCAGAAAGCTGCGCGGGCGCCATTCGAATAGCAACAGCTCCACGGCCAACAGCACGGCCGCCACGGGCGTACCGAACACGGCCGTCATGCCCGCTGCCGCCCCGGCGACCAGCAGGGTCTTGCGCTCGGCCGAGGTCACTTTCACGCACTGGGCAATCAGCGAGCCCAACGCGCCGCCGGTCACAATGATCGGGCCTTCTGCGCCAAATGGACCGCCGCTGCCGATCACGATGCCGGACGACAGCGGTTTAAGAACCGCGACTTTGGGCGACATGCGGCTCTTGCCGAACAGGATGGCTTCGATCGCTTCCGGGATACCGTGCCCGCGGATTTTTTCCGAACCGTAGCGCGCCATGGGGCCCACGATCAAGCCGCCCGCGACGGGTATCAGGATCACCCAGGCACCGAGCGTATTGTGTGCCGGCGACCGGTCCGCGAAAGAAAATGCACCGAAGAGAAACAGATTGGTGAACAGGTGAATCAAACCGAGCAGCACGAACGCCGCAAGCGTGCTGAGCGCGCCGATTCCGGCCGCGAGCACAGCAATACCGGGAAGCCGCGCGTTGGACGAGAAGTCACGCTTGTGGGTATCGTGGGTCATGGTTACTCAACATCAATCTGGGGAACGTTGAAGGCGCCTCTGAGCGATTTCAGTTCGGCACGGTGCATTTCAGCGAGGCGGGAAAGCACCTGCTCACCCGCTGTCAGCAGGTGAACCTCAACCTGACGGCGATCCGTCTCACTGATCTTGCGCCGGACCAGATCAAGCGCCTCGCAGCGGGATACGAGCGCGACTACGCCGTGGTGCTGCGCCTGAAGCCGTTCAGCGAGTTCGCCGATGGTCGCCCAGTCGCGTTCCGGATAACCCTTGATGTGCAGCAGCAACAGATACTGCAACGGCGTGATGCCCTCGCTCTGGGCGGCCTGTTCGGAAAAACGCTCGAAGCGCCGCATCTGATAGCGAAACTCGGATAGCTGCTCGAAGTTAGGTTTGGTCAGGCCACGAGCGAGGGTTTTCATCGGGACTCCGTCGAATGAGGTACCGGCAAATTGTATCACTTTGTGATACTTCTGCCTGTCTTCGACCTCGGCAACGGATTCGCTGAGGTGCGCTCGCGCGAATCGACCGACCCTGATTCACTTCTCGCTTTTATCCCGCGTGCCCATGACCCCGCTTCTCACTATCCAGATGCGCCATCTGCGCGGACGCATAACGATCGCCTGCCGCAGCACCATTCGGCACCGCCTCGGCAATCGCAGCAAGATCATCCTTGCTGAGCTGCACATCCGCAGCGCCCAGCGCCTCCGCGAGGCGCTCACGCCGGCGTGCGCCGACGAGCGGCACGATATCGCTGCCTTGCGCAGCGACCCACGCAATCGCGATCTGCGCGACCGTCACGCCTTTGGCCTCCGCCACCTTGCGAAGCGCATCGACAAGCGCGAGATTGTGGTCGACGTTTTCGCCCTGAAACCGCGGGCTCATCGCACGGAAATCGCCCTTCCCCGCTGACTCTTTGGTCCAGTGCCCGCTGATCAGACCGCGCGACAGCACCCCATACGCCGTCACGCCAATTCCAAGCTCACGGCAAGTCGGCAATATCTCATCTTCGATGCCACGCGAAATCAGTGAGTATTCAATCTGCAGGTCGCTTACCGGATGCACCGCTGCCGCACGACGGATCGTTCCCGCACCCACTTCGGACAGGCCCACGTGCCGCACGTAGCCGGCCTTGATCATGTCGGCGATCGCGCCCACTGTGTCCTCGATCGGTACGTTAGGATCCAGTCGCGCGGGGCGGTAGATATCGATGTGATCGACGCCCAGGCGCTGCAACGAATAGGCGAGAAAGTTTTTGACTGCCGCTGGACGCGCATCGTAAAGCGACCAGCCGCCCGCGGGATCGCGCATCGCGCCGAATTTCACGCTAATGATGGCCGAGTCGCGCCGCGACTGCGGCGCGCTTTTCAGCGCTTCGCCGATCAGGATTTCATTGTGACCCGAGCCGTAGAAATCACCGGTATCCAGCAGCGTAACGCCCGCTTCGAGCGCCGCGTGGATCGTCGCGATGCTTTCGGCGCGGTCGGCCGGACCGTACATGCCCGACATGCCCATACAGCCCAGACCCAGCGCCGAGCTTTGCGGGCCGGTCTTACCCAGTTGAAGTTGCTTCATCGTAGTCCTCGGTAGGTGCGCCATCCAGGAGGCGCTTGACCCGAAGTATCGGCCGATTTTCGGCGTGCGATAATCCCTCTCAATTCGAATGGCCTGTGCGGAAATGCGAACAATGCAGGAACCCGACCTGTCCGACCTGAAAGCCTTCGTCGCCGTCACGCAGGCACGCGGATTCCGGCACGCTGCCTCGACCGGCGGCGTTTCGGCGTCGTCGCTCAGCGAAGCGATTCGCCGGCTCGAGGCGCAACTGGGCGTCAGGTTGCTCAATCGCACGACACGCAGCGTCACGCCCACGGAGGCCGGGCAGCGGCTTTTCGAGCGCCTCGCGCCCGCGTTTGGCGAAATCGCCACCGCGCTCGACGCCGTCAACCTGTTCCGCGAGAGTCCCACTGGCACACTGCGGCTGAACGTGCCGTCGATCGCAGCACGCGAGATCCTGCCCGACCTGCTCTCGCGCTTCCTCGCCGCTCATCCGGGCATCACCGTGGATGTCGGCAGCAACGATACCTTCATCGATATCCTCGCGGCGGGCTTCGACGCCGGCATCCGCTACGACGAGCGCCTCGAGCGGGACATGATCGCCGTGCCGATCGGCCCGCGCGTGCAACGCTTCGTCGCTGCGGCCGCGCCGTCATACCTCGCGACGCGCGGCACGCCGCAGCATCCGCGCGAACTGGTGAATCACGCGTGCATTGGACACCGCTTCGACAGCGGCGTGCTGGCGACGTGGGAATTCAAACGCGGCGATGAAATCGTGCGGATCGAGGCGAACGGGCCGCTGATCGCCTCGGTGATCGAACTGGAAAGGGGCGCGGCCATTGCAGGACTTGGCGTCATCTATACGTTCGACGAGTTTCTGCGCCCGGCAATCGAAAGCGGCAAACTTGTGCCGGTGCTCGACAGGTGGTGGCAATCGTTCAGTGGACCGTTTTTGTACTATCCCAGCCGGACGCATATGCCCGGCCCGCTGCGCGCGTTTGTGGACTTCATCCTGCAGAAGAACGGTTCGGAGTCCAAATATACTGGCAAGTCTGGTGAAATGCCATAGAGGCCCGTGGTGCAATCCACGACCCGCAATAACGCAAGCGACTTCCACAGTTCGCAGCCAACGCGCAATCCTCCATGTGCAACCCGGGCCCGCAACAGAAAGGGTTTTGTCAGCAACATTCGATGCGCACGCTGACCCGTGACCGCCTGATCGAACTCCTGTACGGCCCGGAAGGCGAGCGCACCGATCGCAACATGCCACGCAACAACAACCTGTTTACAGCTAAAGGTATCGCCGAAGCCGCCGTTACCCTGACTAGAGGACGTTGGCCAACCTTACGATTGCTTCCTGGCAAAGCGCAACATGTTGTGAACGCAACGAAAAACCCGCGCAACGCCAGCGCATCAATGAAGCCGGTCGCCCGCCGCATTGCGCTGCGGCGCGCCGCGATAATGGTTCTCGAAGGTTTCGTGCATATGCTTGAGCAGCGCGAGGTAAGGGCTGCCCCGTTCCGTACCGACAAGTTGCGCGGCGACAGTATTGGTCTCATCCCAGAGCCGCTCGAATTTTTCGCGTGCTACGTTAACGGATAGCCTCGAGGCCATCAGGTCAGTGAAGTCGTTGTCGATTGCCTCCGGCGTACGCGCCGGCTTTGCCGTGGTATCTGGCATGTTGAGATCCCCGAACACGTTTCAGGATGTCTCCGACTGTTGCCCAACCACCGCACGCGTAGGAAACGTTCCAACTTGCGACAAGATCGGAAGGGCGGGAAAGCGCTTCGGTTGAACGACGGTCGAAGCGTATCTGAGCACCCAGATATTGTACTGTCACGTCAGTGCAAGACTGGATCGTCAGAATCCCGATCACAATGAAAATATAGGCAACGGGGCAAGAGCGTGACCAGTAAATATAAAGTGCTGTTTCTCTGTCGTGAGAACTCAGCGCGCAGCATCATTGCAGAGGCGCTCTTGCGGGAGCTGGCGGGACACCGCTTCGAGGTGTTCAGCGCGGGATCCGAGCCGGCCGCACGGGTTCATGCACTCGCCATCGCGCAACTGCGCCCCGGCATCTCCGACCTCGGCTTGCTGACTCCGAAAAGCTGGCTGGAATTCACGGGCGAATGGGCGCCGCGTATGGACCTGATCATCGCGCTCGATGGGCGCGTTGCCGAATATCATGCGCCGGACTTCCCGGGCAAACCCCTGTTCGTCCAATGGGATTTCGCCGATCCACTCGCGCAAGGCATGACGCCGGACGAGCGTGCCCGTTCGTTCGAGAAGGTCTTCTGGCAGATCGTGCGCCGGGTCACGCTGTTCATGGAGTTGCCCCGTTACACGTCGCCGGCGGTCTCGAATGCACCGGCCGCCGATCCGGCCACACGCGAGCGCAACATCATCTGTCCAGGCTGAACGACGGGCGTGTGATTCGCATCCATATCCGCGCCCGCGCCGCGGCCAGATCTTCGCGTCGCGCGGATGCCGATCCAGTCGTTACTTACTCCGTAGCCCCGTCTGCGCCGTCGCCGACGGGTCAAATGCACACTCCCGTCGCGCACTGCACAAATTCAATCGTTTCAGCCACTTGCGCCGTTTGCCCGCGAATTGTCCACAGCCTTGCGAACAGATTGTGTGGACAACTCCGAAGCCAAAACCGCAGGGTGGCACTGCTGATGCAGTGAGCAAAGCGCCGTTCCGACGGCTCAAGCTCGCCCGCGTTGAATGCGCCAAGGTGGTCAAAATTCAGCAAGCTCTGCACTGCCCGCGAGCAGCGAACGGACTATGCTACGGCCATTATGAAAGCCAACACCGAACGCGATTACCATCGACGGATCGCCCGCGTCATCGAGGCGATATTCGCAGAGCCAGGCGCGCCCCACACGGTGGATAGCCTCGCCTCGGTCGCTCATCTCTCGCCGTATCACTTCCACCGTATCTACCGCGCCATGACTGGCGAAAGCATTGCCGAAACCGTACAGCGCGTGCGGCTCGCTCAGGCCGCCTATCGTCTGACGGTCGCGGACGATTCGGTCACCACCGTCGCAAGCAATGTGGGCTACGACAGTCCGCAAGCCTTCTCAAGAGCCTTTCGCGGATTTTCGGGTGTCAGCCCAAGTGCCTTCCAGACGCGGCAGAAACGCCTCAGCGCGCCGTGCGCCGAGGGTCGTCAAGGCGCAGAGGACGACGTCAACGCCAGTGTCGACGCCAATACCGCCGGCGTGCAGGTGCCGTTCGTCGAACTCATTGAGCTCGCGCCACTCGACGTCCTGTGCCTTCGCCACGAAGGACCCACCGCCACCATCAGCCAGACGTTCAGGACGCTATGGCAGACGCTCGGCCACGGTGTGAAGTCCGCAAGGATCCAAGGCACGATCGGAATTATTTCGGGGGACCCCGAGGAAGAGCGAGGCAATTTCCGTTATCTCGCCGGCGTCATTCCGGCCGCACCGATCGAGGCGACGGGCCAGCTCGAGGCCGTGCGGGTCGAAGGCGGTCTGTACGCGGCCCACCGGCTCGTCGGTCCTTATGGGTTGATCGCACCCACGTTTGCGGCGCTATTTGTCGGCTGGCTGCCGCAGAGCGGCTACGAACCCGACGACCGGCCTGCACTCGAGTTCTATCGGAATCGGGCTGCACGCGACAGACAACACGAATGCATCACCGACCTCATGATTCCCATTCGAAAGGAGTGAATATGCTGCGTCGTTACATCGCCGCTGTTGCGGTCCTTGCTACGTGCTGCACCGGCGCCGCTCTTGCCACAGACAGCGACAGCGTGGCGCCCTATCACGTCGGCGTGGCTTCGCGCGTCATTCGCCCGCCGGTCGCCCGCAATTGGCGCGGTGCGCGGACCGAAGCGCTCGTGACAACGATCTGGTATCCGGTCGACCCCACTGTTCCAGAGGCGGCGCATGACATCGGCGGCCCCGCTCACCCCGAGTTTAAGGGGCACCCACGCGCCGTCAATGCGCCGCTGTCGCCCTCTCACGCAAAATATCCTCTGCTTCTGTTGTCGCACGGGACCGGCGGCAGCGCCGGGAGTCTCGACTGGTTGGCGTCCGCGCTCGCCGCGAATGGCTATATCG
>Ga0116109_1000210_pt1 | contig 12547 bp, 13 predicted proteins | sample June2015DPH_8_10_2_FD_89718 | JGI IMG/M metagenome (GOLD analysis project Ga0116109, IMG submission 89718) | Peatland microbial communities from SPRUCE experiment site at the Marcell Experimental Forest, Minnesota, USA - June2015DPH_8_10 | ecosystem: Environmental > Terrestrial > Soil > Wetlands... | reverse complement strand
TCATTGCGAACTGCTCGCGGATGCAGCGGACGAATTGATCGACTACGCACGTGATGTCCCGTTTCACGCGCCAAGTAGTGTCTATGTTGGCAATCGCGGCGGGCGGCCGTTGCATACCGCAGAGGCGATCCGCAACGACCTGGCGACGAACATGCGTCACACCGTTCGCTGGTTCGACGCGCTCACTGTCATGCTTGAAATGGGCGCTCAGCTAGTGGTTGAAGCGCCGCCGGGTCAGGTATTGACCGACATTGTCCGCGAGCAGTGGCCGCAGACCCCGGCGCTAGCCTTGAGCAGCATTGCGCCGGACCGATGGGTGGCGACCGTACGTCGCCGGCTCGCCGCAGAGCCCCCCGCCCGCTAGCGTCGCTGGATCGACTGGTGTCCCGTGGTCTGCGCCAGAGGCCAGCCCCGATTGTCCTGGGGGCTCCTCGCGCCCTGCAGTACCTCGTCGTGTCTTGCCTCTTATCGTCGCGCCTCGCCGCGCAGTTCCCCACGCCTCGTCAACGGCCTAGCGCCTTGGGTAGACCCTCCTGGGGTACGCGGCCAGCCGCGTGCGAATCCGTAGCGGCCGCGTCGTGACGTGAGCGCTCGCGTGATGGGGTTGCCACCACCGCACCAGCAGGACCGCCGGGCCGCCGCACCGAACGCGCATGACGTTCGATCAGGCGTTGCAGCAGGCAGAACGCGCACAGCAGCGCGCCGATCACAATGCGTGTCCACCACGAGCTCAGCGTCCCGTCGAACGTGATCAGCGTCTGGATCGTGCCGAGGATGCCGACGCCGAACAGCGAGCCAATGACGTAGCCGACGCCCCCCGTGAGCAAAGTGCCGCCGATCACGGTCGCCGCGATCGCGTCGAGCTCCATGCCCTGCCCCTGCAAGCCATAGCCAGACAGGACGTAGAACGTGAAGACCGCGCCACCGAGCGCAGAACAGAATCCGCTCAGCGCATAGACGCCGATTCGCGTATGCGCGACCGGCAGCCCCATCAGCAAGGCCGAACGCGGGTTGCCGCCAACCGCATACACATTGCGTCCGAAGCGCGTGAAATGTGCGACGAAAATCGCGGCGACCAGCGTCACCAGCGCGATCAGCACATTGGCACTCACCGAACCGGTGCCGACTGGTAGGCGGTACGACGAGATCGCCTTGAAGGTTGGATCGGTGATCGTGATCGACTGCGTGGTGATCAGGAAACACAGCCCGCGGGCGAAAAACATCCCCGCCAGCGTGACGATGAACGGCTGCAAACGGAAAAAGTGGATCAACGCCCCCTGCACCGCGCCGAATAGCGCGCCCATCACGAGCACGACCGGCAGGATGACCCAGACTGAGACATGCATCCGTTCAGACAGCACCGCCTCGACGATCGTTGTAAGTGCAACCACCGAACCCACCGAGAGGTCGATCCCTCCAGAGACGATCACGAACGTCATGCCGATCGCGACAATCAACAGAAACGCGTTATCGATCAGCAGATCCAACAGTACCTGTAACGAGAAAAAGCCGGTGTACATCACCGAGCCGAAGCCAAAGAGCGCACAGAACAGCAGAATGGTGACGGCGATCGGCAACGTGCGCGGATCGAAAATACGAGCCCAGATCTCGACCAGACGTTTCATCGCGCCACCCCACGCGAGCTGAACAGCGACATCGCCAGCGCACGGGCCGAGGGCGACTGGATCACGCTGACGATCAGCACCACCACCGCCTTGACGACGAGCGTCGCTTCGGGCGGCACGCCGATGGAATAGGTCGTGTAGGTCAGCGTCTGGATGATGAGCGCGCCGAGCACCGTACCCGCGAGACTAAAGCGGCCGCCGAGCAGCGAAGTGCCGCCCAGCGTCACAGCAAGAATAGCGTCGAGTTCCAGCAGCAGTCCGGCGTTGTTACCGTCGGCACTGCGGACGTTCGAGCTGATCAGGATGCCAGCAATCGCCGCCGTAAGTCCGGAGAAGCCATACACGGCAAACACGATGGCTTTCGAACGCAGACCCACCAGCCGCGTCGCCACCGGATTCACCCCAATCGCGCGGATAAAGAGTCCGAGCGCTGTACCTTCGATGAGCAGCGCCGTCAGCAACACCGCAGCTGTCGCAATCCACACGGAAAACGGCACCGCCAGCAGATAGCCGCCGCCGACGAACAGATAGCCCGGCGCGCCGATCGGAATGATCTGGCCGCCAGTCAGCAACTGCGCAACGCCACGGCCGGCCACCATCAGGATCAAGGTGGCGATGATCGGTTGCATGCCGACGTAACCCACCAGCATGCCGTTCCACATGCCGCTCAGGATCCCCACAATCAGCGCCGCACCGAGCGCCTGCCCAATCAGCCCGGCACTCGGAAACGGCTGCGTGGCCAGCATGGTGGCCGCTGCGGCACCGGCAATCGCCACTACGGCGCCGACCGAAATATCGATGCCGCGCGTGGCGATCACCAGCGTCATCCCCGTCGCGACCAGAACGAGCGGCGCCGCGCGATTGAGAATGTCGATTGGCGCCCCGAACAGATGGCCGTCAAGCATGCGTAGCGCCAGAAAATGCGGATTGACCCAGAGATCCAGCAGGAAAAGCAGCGCAAGCGTCACGCACGGCCAGACCAATGGACGCTCCGCGCCATCGCGCGCGAACCAGTTCGATAGCTTCATTCGGCGCTCCCCGCGATTAGTCGATAGATGTTGTCCTCGTTCGATGCGTTGCCCGCCACTTCAGCAATCTTGCGGCGATCGCGCAGCACCGCGACGCGGTGACTCACGCGCAACACCTCGCTGACCTCCGACGAGATGAACAGAATCGCCAGGCCACCGGCGCACAACGCGAGCATCCGGTCCATGATGTCGAACTTCGCGGCCACGTCGATGCCGCGAGTCGGCTCGTCGAGAATCAGTAGCCTGGGTTCGGTCGCGAGCCAGCGCGCGAGGAGCGCCTTTTGCTGGTTACCGCCGGAGAGCAGACCGATCGGCTGCTCAGCGTCCGAGGCCTTGATACCAAGCCGCTCGATCCACAGATCGGCCAGTTCGCGGGCACGGGAACGGCTGATCTTGCGCAGCCAGCCGCGCTGCGCCTGCAGCGCCAGTAGAATGTTTTCGCGGATCGACAGTTCGGCGACAATGCCCTCCTTCTTGCGGTCTTCCGGACAGTAGCCGATGCCAAGCGCCACAGCGTCGTGCGGGGAACGCAAGCGCACGGCTTTCCCGCCGACTGTGATCGTGCCGCTGTCGGCGCGGTCTGCGCCGAACAGCAAGCGTGCGGTCTCGGTACGTCCCGAGCCGAGCAGGCCCGCCAGACCGAGAATCTGCCCCGGCTGGACGTCGAGATCGACCGGCTGCATCATGCCGCGCCGCCCGACACCGCGCAGCTCCACGAACGGTTCCACAGCCTGCCGCTCTGCGGGCGTTTCGTGCTCAGCCTCCCGCAGTCGGGTGCTCATACGTTCGTGCCCGACCATCTTCGCGACCAGTTGATCCGCCGACAGATCGCGCGCCAGATATTCACCCTCGCACTCACCGTTGCGCATCACGGTGATGCGATCGGAAATGGCGTAGGTCTGCTCGAGAAAATGCGTCACAAACAGGATCGCAATACCAGATTGCTTAAGATGCCGAAGTATTTTGAAAAGCTGCGCCACCTCGCTGTCATCGAGGCTCGAGGTGGGCTCGTCGAGAATCAGCACGCGCGCGTCGACTGAAATCGCTCGCGCGATGGCCACCATCTGCTGCACGGCGATCGGATAGGCATCGAGCGATTTGGTGACATCCAGCGAGACGTCGAGCCGGGCGAGCGCCGCCTGCGCGCGACGCCGGATTTCGCGCCAATCGATGGCACCGAAACGTTTCGGTTGGCGGCCTGCAAAGACGTTTTCCGCCACTGACAGGTTGGGACACAGATTCACTTCCTGATACAGCGTCCGCACTCCGGCCGCTTCAGCCTCCTGTGGAGAACCGAAGGCCACCGGCTGACCAGCGAGCCGCACCACGCCACTATCGGGAGCGACGACCCCCGTCAGCACATTGATCAAGGTGGATTTGCCGGCGCCGTTCTGCCCCATCAGAGTATGCACCTCACCCGGGAACAGACGGAAGTCGACGTTTTGTAGCGCCTTCACGCCGGGAAACGTCTTGCTGACAGCAGCAGTTGCCAGTATCGGCTCAATTTCTCCCGTTTGCGCGCTCGAATCGGCATGCGACGGCGCCGCCGGGTCACGACCACGGACGGGGTTGGACGGATCAGGAGTCGGGTGGGCCATAGACCTCGCTCGATGGGTGGAAAAGAGGCCGCCCGCTGCAATCGCAGCCGGACGGCCAGGCACCGCTGGAGAAACTCGTTACGCCCTGTGCTTCAATTGACCGATTCTTTGATCGATTCAGCTCAGTATCAGTGCTTGCTCAGTACTTGCGCGTCGGCAAGGTCTGCGCCGCGACGCTTTCCGGGAAGACCGTCTCCTGGGTCAGAATCCGCTTCGGCAATTGCTTGCCGGCCACCACGTCCTTCACCGCCGACATCAGTTGCGGCCCCAGCAGCGGACTGCACTCCACGTCGACATTCATCTTGCCCGCGGCCATCGCCTGGAAGCCGCCCTTGGTTGCATCGAACGAGACGACAGTGATGTCCTTGCCGGGGTGCATGCCAGCCTCTTCCATCGCCTGGATGGCGCCGAGCGCCATATCGTCGTTATGCGCATAAACTACATTTATTTTATTTCCATAAGTTTTTATAAAAGCTTCCATGACCTGCTTGCCGCCGGCCAGCGTGAAGTCGCCGCTTTGGGAAGCAATGATCTTGAATTTAGGATCGTTCTTGATCACCTCCATCAGTCCGGAATGCCGGTCATTGGCTGGAGCCGAACCGACGGTCCCCTGCAATTCGGCGATGTTGATGGGTCCCTGGTCGTTTTTATAGTGATCTTCGAGCCAATGGCCGCCGCGCCGTCCCTCTTCCATAAAGTCCGAGCCGATCATCGTGACGTAGAGGGAGGTGTCCTTTACGTCGATGTTGCGGTCGGTCAGGATCACGGGGATCTTCGCAGCCTTCGCCTCGAGCAGGATCGGCTCCCAGCCCGACTCCACTACCGGTGAAAACGCGATCACATCGACTTTCTGCGCGATATACGAGCGGATTGCCTTGATCTGGTTTTCCTGCTTCTGCTGGGCATCCGAGAACTTGAGGTTGATCTTTGCATCGGCCGCGGCCGATTTGACCGATTCGGTATTGGCGGTACGCCATGCGCTCTCGGCGCCGACCTGCGCGAAACCGAGGGTGATGGGTTTGTCCTGGGCATATGCGCCGGACGCCGCAAGGCTGAGCACTCCGATACCCGCGGTGAGCGCGAGCGCGCCCAACGCACGGCATACCATGCGTCGTGAATTCGCCATGACTGTCTCCTGATCGTTGTTGTGTTGTCGATCCGTGACGGCCTTATGCAAGCCTTCAGCAAGGATCGTGATCAAGCGTAGTGTCTGGCGCCCCCACCGTCCAATCATATGATTCGCGCAACCCATACCAATTTTGGTATAGGGACCTGATGCTGGACACACAGTCGCGCATACCCGGTTCGCACGACGCCCCTGCCGATCGCCCTGCGCTCCGGCACGCCTTTTTAATGCGATTTTTATGCGCTTGCAGGCACTCTTTAGGCGGCGAGTACACGGCTCCGGCTACCCTGTAATCGATCCTGCTGCGCGCCTGCAGACAGATCCAACGGCCAACTGATGGACAACCGATCATGCTGAAACTGCTGGTTCCCGTAAGCCGCTCGGCGCGCTCGCTGCAAGCGGTCCGGCACGCGGCGTTCCTCTACACCGAGCGGTGCGCCTCTGAAGTCGTGCTGGTCAATGTGCAGCCGCCGCTCGAGTCAACGCGTCTCGAAGCCTTCTATTCGCTCTCGAGATTGCGCGCACTCGAAGATGGCTACGGCGAGGCAACACTCAGCCGCGCCAAACGCATCCTCGAGGATGCGGGCGTCAAGTACTCCGTAGAAGTCAGAGTGGGTCCGTTGGTGTCGACCATCGCGAACTGCGCAGAACAACACAACTGCGACGAGATTGTGGTTGCAGCGCCGCGCCGGGACCTGTTCCACACCGTGGCGCGCCTGGTGAATCGCAGCGTGCTGGACCGGTTGGTGAGCATTTCCCGCGTCCCGGTCACGGCGGTCAACTGAAGCGGCCGATCGCCGCCGCTAGCGCCCCGGCATTACCCAGCGAAACGTCAGATTGATCCGTTCGCCGCTCACACGCGGCTCTTTAGGCACCCGGTGGCGCCACTCCGCCTGCGTGTTGCCGCGCATGACGAGCAGGCTCCCGCCTTTGAGCTGATACGACTGCACCACCGCCGTCTTGTTGTGGCGCAGATCAAAGGTGCGGGCAACACCCAGACTCACGGACGCAATCACCGGCTGTGCCCCCAACTCACGTTCGTGATCGGCGTGCCAGCCCATGCTGTCGATCCCGCTGCGGTAGCGGTTAAGCAGCACACTGTTGAAGCGGCATCCGCAGGTCGTTTCGGCCGCCGTCTTCAGTTCCGCCACCGTCGGCGTCCAAGCTTGCGGCACGTTGCGAATTCCGGAATAGACGTAGATCGCGTCCGCTTCGCCTTGCCACGCCGTGAGACGAGGCAGCGCCACGCGCCCGGCCGGCGTGCCCATCGATTCCTGCTTCCACGCGACTTCGTCGATGAGTTGCAGCAACGCGCGCTCAGCCGTTGCGGGCGCAAGCCAGTCGGGATACCAGACAACGTCGGGCTTAGGAAGATCATCGAACAGATCGTTCATGAGATAGCATGTCACATGGGCACCACGGTGACTCTAGTGGAAAGTGGCCTGGTTATTATGGAACAAGTCGCCGCCGTGGGTCACATATCCGGCTTGCGCTCTCTTTCGCCCAACCTGCGCCACGCCGGCCGTGCCCCCGCGGGGCGCCACGATCCGATTTTTCTCTTCAGCTAACTGACCATCATGACGCTCTCCGACAACGTACCGCGTTTCGCAACGCGACGCTGCAAGGCGGCTATCTGATCATGGCCGCACGCGCGCTTGGGCTCGACACCGGTGCCATGTCAGGTTTCGATGCGGCCAAGGTCGACGCGGCGTTCTTCGCGGGCACTACCGTGAAGGCAAACTTCCTCATCAATCTCGGCTACGGCGACCCGTCGAAGCTGTTCGCGCGCAGCCCGCGCTTCACGTTCGACGAAGCCGCCCGGATCGTCTGAAGCACGACACGTGAACCGCGAGGCGTGTCGGGCTTCAAGTGAACAACGCCACGTAAAACACGACGGCGCCGATCAGCGCCCCGACAAAGCAAAAGCCCTCTTCGGCCTCATCGCCGCGCGAACGCAGCCACGCACCGACAACGCCGAAGAGCCCCGCAATGCCCAGCGCCACAAGACCATGACGACATCGAATAGCGCGTCGCGGCCTGGCTCCGACATGTCGAGGCTCCGTACTCCGTAGTAAACGCCGATAGCCATGAGCGACAACATCACCATCGGCAACATCACGTGACTCCCTTCATGGCCGACGTGATGCGGATGATGACCTGTTCTGATCAGTTTCATGATGCGTTTCCTACCTCTCGCTCTCAACGGGCGATAAAGCCGAACCGCGTCACGCAACCATCGTGCCTGACTGGCCGCGGACATCCAGACGGATACACGTCGCAGGAAAGGCCGGTTGCATCAGGGTTCTCTTCCAGAAGAGTCTACTCGTACGACCAATTCAAAACTCGTTTAATTCAATTTTCCAAGTCTCTTTTTACAGACCCGCCTCCGACCGTGCTGCCCCGTCCAGCGTGCCGCAACGCGAAAGCGCTGGCCGCCTGAATTCGCAGCCCTATGCTTAGCGGAAAAGTAAAATGGGCGGCGTCGGCAGGCGTGGCGACATGCCGGTAGAATGATCTGTCTTGCCGGCAAAACCTGCACAAAACGCGCCAAAGCATTGCGCGTTCGTCCGGCACCCCTTCCGCCTTCATCCCCTTCTATGCGCCGCTCATCGTTCTTTGTTCGCTTTATTTGCATTGGCGTCCTGTTCCACATTTACGTCGGTTTCCGGGTCATACCCGACTTGCCTATCGATACCACCGGCAGGTGGCTGGCAGCACTGTGGCTCGTGCTGTCGTGCCTGCTGATTCCGCTCGGTATGCTGGCGCGCAACATCAAGCGCCAGCCGCTCGCCGACAGGCTCGCCTGGATCGGCCTGCTGGCGCTGGGCTTCTTCTCGTCGTTGCTCGTGCTCACATTCGTGCGAGATCTGGTAATGGCTTCGCTGCTGACCGTCGATGCATTTTGGCCGCACGCCATCCCGCTAACCACCTGGCGCATGGACTCCGCTGCGGCGGTGCCGCTGCTCGCGTTGCTGTCCACAGCGGTCGGCCTCTTCAACGCGCGGCGCCGGGCCCGCGTTGTCACGATCGAGGTGCCGATAGACGATCTGCCGCCCGCACTCGACGGCTTCACGATCGTCCAGATCAGCGACATCCACGTTGGTCCGACCATCAAGCGCCGTTATGTCGACGCGATCGTCGATGCGGTCAACCGCCTCAAGCCCGATCTGATTGCGGTGACCGGCGACGTGGTCGACGGCAGCGTGCCGCAGCTGCGCGACCACACGCGGCCGCTGTCGCGCCTCAGCGCACGGCATGGTGCGTTCCTCGTCACTGGCAATCACGAATACTACGCGGGCGCCAACGCATGGATCGAGGAGTTTCGCCGACTCGGCTTGCATGTGTTGCTCAATGAGCACGTGGTGGTGGAACACGAAGGCGCACGTGCGGTGATCGCGGGTGTTACCGACTATTCGGCCGCCCATTTCGATCCGGCTCACCGCAGCGACCCTGCTGCGGCGCTTGCGGGCGCTCCGGGCGACGTGTTGATCAAGGTACTGCTGGCGCATCAGCCGCGTTCGGCCGAAGCCGCTGCCGAAGCGGGTTTCACGCTGCAGTTATCGGGGCATACGCATGGCGGCCAGTTCTTTCCCTGGAATTTCTTCGTGCGTTTGCAGCAGCCGTTCACGGCGGGGCTCGCGCGGCTAAACGGATTGTGGGTTTATACGAGTCGTGGAACCGGCTATTGGGGGCCACCGAAGCGGCTTGGCGCGCCTTCGGAGATTACCCGGTTGCGTTTGGTGCCAGGCGAAATGAGCTGAACCAGCAAGTGCGATGCAAGAACGCCGCACCACGCGTCGAGCAAATAGGCGCGATGAGGCCAACGATGAAAGCCGCGACGAGATGCGACGAGAAAAGATAACGATATAAAGCGGCCATAAAAAAGCAAAATGCGCGGAACGCCCTTAAAGGCGCTCCGCGCACGGAGTCACGCGAACCAGACCGCGGAAGCTTTACTGCGCCGCAGGCGCGACAGCGACGCTCACTTGCGAAGCATAGGCCACCTCGACGTGCATACCAGGCTGCAGGTTGCCGACCTTCACCGGATCACGCCCCTGGATATGGAACACAGCACCGTTGGGTCCCTTCAACTCGACCACGCCCGAGGCGCGATCGAGCGCCACGACTTCGGCGGTCACGTTCTGCGGTGACGACTGGACGCCGGCTGCGCCGTGCGTCGGGCTCACGAGTGCGCTACGCACCATACGAACGTGGACCTTGCTGCCTGGGTGGATCTGGGCAAGATTGCTGGCGTCGGTCACAGCAAACGATGCCTCGCCGCCATGCGCGTCGATCACGGTGACCGCGTGCTTTGCCTGGTCGACGCCCTTCACGATGCCGTCGGCCTGCAATACGCTGGCGCCTTCGAACGGTGCGGGCAGCGCATCAGCCGCCGACGAGACAAGCGGTGCTGCTGCGATCAGTGCGCCAGCAACGATGCCGAGAGCTTTCTTGTTCATACAATCCTCAATCAGGTAAAAACGAAAAGAGAATCAGGCCGCGGGCGGACGCACCAGGCGGCGCCCCCTATTGCCGGAAGCGCTCACGCTGGGTTATGTGGGAGGACACCAAAGTGCAGTCGCCACATGCGAAATGACGCATGGGCTGCACGACATGATTCAACGCATAGGTCAGTTTGTTTTCCAGGATGGACCTTGTCAAGCTTCGGAATCCGTATTTATTTTGAGATAAAATTGGATTTATTCGAGACGTCCTGCCGGCCAGACTCGCGCAGCGTTTGGGCAGCACGGCCTCCAACGTGGCCCGCGCCGACGAATGCCATGACACGAGCGGTTGTCAGCGCATCAGACCTCGATCAGGATGCGACCGGCTTCGATTCTGGCTGGATAAGTCTTGAGCTTCTCGCACACGGGTGCGCAAAGCGGGCGGCCATCACGAATGTCGAAGCGGCCATTGTGCTTCGGGCATTCGATCACATGGCCCATCACGAACCCATCGCTCAGGTGCGCCTGCTCATGCGTGCACAATCCGTCGCTCGCATAGACATTATCGCTGACGCGATAAATCGCATAGATGTGGTCCGCGTGATCGAAGCGCATCACGTCTTCATCTTCGATATCGTTCAGTGCAGCTACATCGATCCATTGTGACATGTAGGTCGTCTCCGGATTTTGTATGGGTTTCTCTCAGCTCTGCGTGACGGCTGGCACCGGACGAACGACGTGGTACGACGGATCACGCGTCTGGCGTACAAGCGCCGGAATGATCTCAGCATAGGCGGCAAGACTGCTGCGATACGGCGGCGGCATATCACCCTTCACCGTCTCGTGTAGCTGCGGCAACGAATGGAACGGAACCATCGGGAACATGTGGTGTTCAACGTGGTAATTCATGTTCCAGTACAGGAACCGGAAAACCGGATTCATCAAAATGGTCCGGCAGTTCTGACGGTGGTCCAGCACGTTTTCCGGCATCCCCGCATGCTGGGTGAGGCCAAAGTACAGATAGAGCCAACCGCCATACAGGCTCGGGAGTCCGATGTAGAGGAGCGGCAGGATTGTGCGGAAGCAGATGCTTGCACCAATCACAGCGACGTAAATGGCCAGAGAGATTCGCGCTTCGCGAAACACTTTCGGCCATTCCGAAGCCGGCACGAAAGTTTTGTCATCCTCATTGATCCGGTCAAAGGCAGCCGCGACCATCTTCGGCAGCTCGTTCCAGACATGCTTCAGGGCGAAGATATTCAGTATCAGGCCCAGCCAATCGGTCGGCCGGGGAACCGCGATCTCCGGGTCGCGGCCAATCACCAGGGTATCCGTATGATGACGGGCGTGACTCCACCGCCATACCGTCGCACGACGGAAGACCTGAAACGACGCCACCTGGTACAGCACATTGTTCATCCACCGCGTCTTGAAGGCGGTGCCGTGTCCCGCCTCATGCCAGCGCGAATCGGCCGGGCTGCAGTAGAGCGTGCCGTAAAGAAAAAAGGCCGGAATCGCCCACCATGAGTGGGCGTGCCACGCAAGCCCGGCAAGCAGGCCACTGACAATAATAGCGGCGTACCAGACGAACGTGTCGCGAATCGCGCGGGCGTCACTGCGCTGCACCAACTGCTTCATCACCGGGCGTGGCACCGCACATTTGTACCACTCTGCATTGACGAGACCGACAGCCTCTGCGCGCTCACCCGCTCCGCCGACAAGCCGATATGCCTTGTGCCGCGCGGACGAGGAGCTTTCGTGCGGGCGATCGTTTGTATTTGACACGTGTGTCTCCTTCACGCCTTCTGGAGGCTCCCCTGAAAGTGCAGAGCGCCTGCGGATCCAAAATAAGCGCTATTCGTGCGCCGCTCAATAGAAAGATTGACGATTTTTCGTCAATCTTCTAGCGTAGGAGCGTGGGAACAAAAATGGTGTACGGTACAAGGAGACAACCGTGGCGAATCCCGCGGTAACCCGTCGGCGTAAGCGCTCTGCGAGGTTCATCGAGATCGCGCAACTGGCCGGCGTCAGTGCGTCGACCGTTGACCGCGTCCTGAACGAGCGCGGTAGCGTATCGGATGCCGCACGCAAGCGCGTAGTGACGGCCGCCCGGGAGCTGGCCGTACCGCGCGTGTTACCGGAGACCCGCCACGGACTGATCCATGTCGACGTCATGCTGCCCGACAGCCAGGCGCCGTTCTTCAAGCGTCTGAATCAGGCGCTGCAACGCGCCATGCAGATGCTGGATCGCCGCGTTGTCGTGCATCGCATGGCGCTGTCGGCAGCCGACGACGACGCGATCACGACGGCGATTGCGCAGCCCCGTCGTCGACGCGCGGCGCTCATCATCACGACACACGATACTGCGCCGGTGCGCGAAGCGCTCAAATCGTCGATCGCGCGCGGGGAACAGGTGGTCACCATGGTCACGGACATTCCCGATACGGGAAGACTCCACTACGCCGGCATCGACAACCTGTGCGCGGGCCGCACCGCCGGCTATTACATTGGTCGACTGGCGAGGGATCCGGGCCGGGTGTTGTTGCTGTGCGGCCGTATGGACTACCGCGCGCATGCCGACCGCATTGGCGGCTGCCGTGCGCAGATCGACGAAACGTTTGTCCATCTGACATGTGACCACGAGCCGATTGAGACGCAAGACGAGGACGACCGATGTTATTACGCCGTGGTTAATGCGCTCGAACAGGGCGGTCTCAGCGCGATC
>Ga0116109_1000206_pt1 | contig 12645 bp, 9 predicted proteins | sample June2015DPH_8_10_2_FD_89718 | JGI IMG/M metagenome (GOLD analysis project Ga0116109, IMG submission 89718) | Peatland microbial communities from SPRUCE experiment site at the Marcell Experimental Forest, Minnesota, USA - June2015DPH_8_10 | ecosystem: Environmental > Terrestrial > Soil > Wetlands... | reverse complement strand
CAAACGTGCGGTCGATGCTGCCGGCTACGAACTGCCGTACAGCAACAAGACTGACTTTATCTATATGGGCGTGGGCCTGGTGCTCGGGCTGCTGATCGGCCTGATCGTGCTCGATGTGGGCGGGATTCCGCTCACGCTCGGCTCCGGCGGCGGCTGTCTGCTCGCCGGCCTGCTGTTCGGCTGGATGCGCGGCAAGCATCCGATGTACGGCGTATTGCCGTCGGCCGCCTCGCAGTTGCTGAAAGACTTCGGGCTTGCCGCGTTCGTCGCGGTGGTGGGCCTGAACTCCGGCTTGCAGGCGGTGGTAACGGTCAAGCAGAGCGGCATGACGATCTTCCTGCTCGGCGTGTTCGTCACCTTGTTCCCGCTGCTGCTGACGATGCTGTTCGGCCGCTATGTGCTTGGCTACAAGAACGCCGCGATTCTGGCCGGCGCGCTGTCCGGATCGCGCAGCGCAAATCCGGCTTTCGGCGGTGTGCTCGACAAGGCGGAAAGCGCAGTGCCCACCGTGCCGTTCGCCATTACCTATGCGATCGCGAACGTCGCGCTGACGCTGCTGGGACCGCTCGTCGTGGGCCTCGTCTGACGCGGGTCGACGCTAAAGACCTGACCCGCCACCCTCATTCCTTCACGCCGGCGCGACCGCAGGAGCGCGCCCACCGCCGGCGTATTTCACCTTGCAATGGAGAATGCATCATGGCAAAAGGCAAAAGCGAAACCGAACAGGACAAGCTGGCAGCACTCAGCCCGTTCGAACTGAAGGATGAACTGATCAAGGCCGCCGGCGGCGGTGCGGTGGAGCGTGCCGCCAACGTCTCGATGCTCAACGCCGGCCGCGGTAACCCGAACTTTCTGGCGACCATTCCGCGCCATGGCTTCTGGCAACTGGGTCTTTTCGCCATGCGCGAATCGGAGCGCTCATTCGCTTACATGCCCGAGGGCGTGGGCGGTTTCCCGCGCCGCGATGGGCTGACGGAACGCTTCGATCTGTTCCTGCGTGAAAACAAAGGTGTGCCAGGTATCGACTTCCTGCGCGGCGCGATTTCGTACGTGCGCGATCAGTTGGGTCTCTCGGCCGGCGACTTCCTGTACGAGATGTGCGAAGGCATCCTCGCCTCGAACTATCCGGTGCCGGACCGCATGCTGAAACTCTCGGAGATCATCGTCGGCCAGTACCTGCGCCGCGAGATGATCGGCAAGCATCCGTTTGTTGGCGAGTTCGACATTTTCGCGGTGGAAGGCGGCACCGCGGCGATGACCTACATTTTCAATACGATGCGCGAGAATCACCTGATCAAGGCGGGCGATACGATCGCGCTCGGCATGCCGATTTTCACGCCGTACATCGAGATTCCGCGTCTGAACGACTATCAGCTCAATGTGGTGAATCTCGAAGCCACAGTGGAAAGCAACTGGCAGTATTCGAAGAAGGAGCTCGACAAGCTGCGCGATCCGAAGGTGAAGGCGTTCTTCCTCGTCAATCCGAGCAATCCGCCGTCCGTGAAGATCAACGACGAGAGCCTCGAGTACATTGCCGAGATCGTCAAGGAACGCCCGGACCTGATCCTGCTCACCGACGACGTCTACGGCACTTTCGCCGACGACTTCGTTTCGCTGTTCGCGCTCGCGCCGAAGAACACCATTCTCGTGTACTCGTATTCGAAGTACTTCGGCGCGACTGGCTGGCGTCTCGGCACGATCGCGACGCATCGGGACAACGTGCTCGACAAGCTGCTCGCTGAGCTGCCGAAGGACGTGAAAAAGGAACTGCATACGCGCTACGAGTCGATCACCACGGAGCCGGACAAGCTGAAGTTTATCGACCGTCTGGTGGCGGACAGCCGCACCGTTGCGCTGAATCACACCGCGGGCCTGTCGACACCACAGCAGGTGCAGATGGTGCTGTTCTCGCTGTTCTCGTTGATGGATACGCCGGATGCGTACAAGAATGCCCTCAAGCGCTTGATTCGCAAGCGCAAGCAGGCGCTGTACGAGGAGGTGGGTATTTCCTTCGAGGACGACGATCCGAATCAGGTCGACTACTACACGATTCTCGACGTCGAGTTTCTCGGCGAGCGAATGTTCGGCCGCAAGTTCGTGGAATGGCTGCTCAAGAATACGGAACCGAGTGAGTTGCTGTTTCGCCTCGCGCGCGAGGCGCGGGTGGTGCTATTGCCCGGCAAGGGCTTCGGCACGCAACATCCGTCGGGCCGGGTGTCGCTCGCCAACCTCAACGAATCGGACTATCGGCAAATCGGCCGCGCGCTGCGCAAGCTGATCGAGGAGTATGTCGATCGCTACAACAAGGATACGGGCAGCAAACTCGACAGGCATGCAGTGAAGTGAGGGTCTGGTGGGCGGCAAGCCAGCCTGATACGCGAGCTGCCCGCAGATCAGACCGGACTCGACCTGACTGCACCCGACGGCCGTGGTCGGGCCGCTGCTGTCAAAAAACTTGCACAATCGGCCGGATCGGTGAATGATCGTCGAGCGGCCTCGCCAGCGTCACAGTTGGCGAGGCCGCTTGCACCTCTAGCAGCTTGACTTCCTCCGTACCGATCATGCCAACCACTACTTCCACACCCGTGCCTTGCCCGGACGTCGAATCGCTCGACGCCATCCTCCCCGAAGAACCGTTGCTGATGATGGGCGCAGGCCCGGTGCCGATTCCCGCTGCTGTCGCCAAGGCCAATACGGTGGTGATCAATCACCTTGGCAACACGATGGTGAAGGTGATCGGCCAGGTGAAGACGATGGCGCGCTACGTATTCCAGACCCGCTCCAGGTGGGTGCTGGGGGTGGCGGGTCCAGGTTCGGCCGCGATGGAAATGGCCATCTCCAATCTGGCCTGGACGGGCACGCGCGTGCTCAGCATCAAGAACGGCTTTTTCAGCGAACGCATGGCGGAAATGGGACGGCGCGTGGGCGCCGAGGTGGTGACGCTCGACGTGGCGGATCGCGCGGTGGCGACGCTCGACCAGGTGGCTGAGGCGATCCGCCGTGAGCGGCCGGAGATCGTCACGATCGTGCAGGGCGAGACCTCCAACACGGTGGTGAATCATCATCTGAAAGACATCGCGGCGCTCGCGAAAGCCGCCGGCGCGCTGGTGATCGTTGACGCCGTGTGCACGTTGAGCACGATGCCGCTCGAGATGGATGCATGGGGTATCGACGCGGTCATCACCGGCGGTCAGAAAGGGTTGTCGTCGATTCCCGGTGTCTCCCTGATCGCATTCTCAGACGCAGCATGGGCGCGGGTGAAAGGCCGCACGGCACCGAACGCGCACTGGTGTCTCGACGCCTCCCTCGCAGAAAACTTCTGGCACAACGCGGGCTATCACTACACGGCGCCCGTCTCGGGAGTGCTGGCCCTGCACGAGGCTTTGCGCCTCGTGTGCGCGGAGACGCTCGAGAAACGCTTTGCGCGGCATCTGAAATGTTCAGTGGCGCTTCAGGAAGGCATCACAGCGCTGGGTTTGCAACTCTATACGCCGCAGGAGTGCAGGCTGAACTCGGTGGTCGGCATCGAGGTCCCGCAGGGCCTGAGCCCTGGTGATATCTGCGGCCATATCTCGCGGCACCACCAGGTGGAAATTTCGGGTTCGTTCGGTCTGCCGATCGTGCGGATCGGGCAGATGGGCGAGCAATGCCGTGAGCACAACCTGTTCCGGACGCTACATGCGCTGGGCCGGACCGTGCTGGATCTGGGCGTGGCCGTCGATTTGCCGGCGGGTGTGGCGGCGTTGGAAAAGTCCCTGTCGAGTGGCGCGCGCGGCGTAACGGCGCGCTAATTTCGTGTGGCGTGCGACTCAGCAGCCGGCGAGACTCCCCGTTCACGCCGGGGCGACTGTGTGTGGCAGTTGGCGGTTTTGCGCCCTTTTGTGCGCTCGATTGCCGCAGATGCCGTCATTTTTTAGAGTAGAGCTTCAATCTGCGACCACAGGTCGCGTGCCAGGCCAGCCTTTCCTTACTATTATTACAACCGAACGATGATGCAAATCAAAGGCTGATAGGGCAACCGTGATTTCTCATGTGAGGTGTCACGCCCCGCCTGTAAAGGGGGTACGAAATGAGCAACACCATCCACGACGAACGTCTCCAATTACTGCGGACGATCTCCACCGACATCCTCGGTATTGATCAGCTTGAGCAGACCGGCAAGCTGACGAAGGACCTGCACATTATCCATATCGAGGACCTCGCCCATGCGCTCGAGGCTGCCTACGACGCGGGACTGACGGTGGCGCATCGCATGGCTCGCCGCGGCAATGACGATTCCCGGTCAGTCGACGAGGTTTTCTTTCCTTAAGCTGCGGCAGGCCGGGCGCAACGCCGGCCGAAGACGCTGTCAGGTCGCCGCCGGCGCGTTCGGCATGCGAGCGTTACGCAGATACAGCATGGTCGACAGCCCCACTGCGGCCGCGGCGGCCACCGCCGCAAACAGGAATACCGACCCGTAGCCGAACGCACCCGCGATATAGCCCGCAAGCGGTCCGGTAATCCCGAGCGACAGATCGAGAAACACCGAGTACGCCGACAACGCCGCGCCGCGGCTAGCCGGAGGCACGAGTCCGACCGCTTCGACGCCGAGCGCCGGAAACACCAGTGCAAAGCCGAAGCCGGTCAACGCGGCACCGGCGAGAGCAAAGTGAGGCTCGGGCGCGAGCCAGAGCATCAGCAAGCCTACGCATTCAAGGGAAAACGACGCAATTGCCACCCGAAAGCCGCCGTACGTCTTGATCGTATTGGCGAACAGCAGGCGCGCGCCGATAAACAACGTGCCGAACACGGTCAGCGACAGAGCTGCATTCGGCCAATGCCGCGCCGCGTAGAACAGCGTGATGAAGGTGGCGATCGAGCCGAAGCCGGCCGAGCCGAGCGCGAGTCCAATGCCGTGCGGCAGCACCCGCATGAAGACGCTGCGGTACGACATCCGCTCGCCGTGCACGACAGGCACCGGCGCGATGTGCCGCGCGAGATAGTAGCCGAGGGCCGCCAGTACGATCACCACGATGCCGAGCGTCGCATAGCCGACCATATGTGCAATGGCTACGCCGAGCGGCGCACCGATCGCCAGCGCGCCGTAGGTGGCAATGCCGTTCCACGAGATCACGCGCGCGTTGTGCGACACCCCCACGCGTCCGATCCCCCACAGAATCGCTCCAGTCCCGCACAGGCTCTCGCCAAAACCGAGTACCAGCCGGCTCACCACCAGCAGCGTCAGGCTGAGCGCCGGCCAGTGTCCGCATAGCACGGCGAGCAGCAGCATCACACCGCTCGTGCCGCAGCCGATCAGCCCGATTGCGACGGTCCTTTTCGGCCCGAGCGTGTCGGCTGAGCGACCGGCGAGGGCGCGTGAGGCGAGGGTCGCCAGGTACTGCACGCTGATTGCCGCCCCGGCGATGATCGCGCTGAAGCCGAGGTCGTCATGGACGTAGCCGGGAAGCACCGCCAACGGAATTCCGATGGTCAGATAACAGATAAACGTGAAAAAAACGACCGGAATGATCTGCAGGGTCGTCGCAAATTCGCTGCGCGGCGTGACGGTGTCGGCGGACATGGGGAAAACGATACTTGAAATCGGCGGGAAGTCGTGATTTTCCCATGGAACCGATTCCCTTGCAGAAATTGCTTAATATTTTTTGCGCCAAAAATACGCTGGCGGAGTGATATAGAGGGTGGATTTCGGCGTCGTTCCGGGCCTTCGGCCGTGCCGATATTCTGCGACAAATGGCCAAAATAACGTATTTGAAGCAAAAATGCCGTAATTTGACACGTCTGATATAAGCGACATACGCCCCAAGCGCATCTCTTTATCGTGCCAGCGATATGTCCCGCATGTGTCCCCCGCTATGGGTTGCAGATATTGACGGTGATAGCGTTCGAATCGTCACCGCAGCATGGTCCCCACGGACACAGAAACCCGAGAGTAAGAGACATGACCCAGCCGATTCGCTTCTACCACCGCAACGCAATCCGCGAGATCACGAACGCGCCCGTCACCCGCACCGTGCTGCAGTACCTGCGTGAAGACGCGCACTGCACCGGCACCAAGGAAGGGTGTGCCGAAGGCGACTGCGGCGCGTGCACGGTCGTGGTCGGCGAGCGCGACGAAGCGGGCGGCGTCAACTTCAAGGCAGTCAACGCCTGCATCCAGTTCCTGCCTACTCTGGACGCCAAGGCCCTCTTCACGGTCGAGGATCTGCGCCAGCCCGACGGCTCGCTGCATCCGGTGCAGGAAGCGATGGTTGAATGCCACGGCTCGCAGTGCGGGTTCTGCACGCCGGGCTTCGTGATGTCGATGTGGTCGCTGTACGAAAAGCATGGCCACGAACACAGCTGCGCCAAAAAGACGGTGCCCTCGCGCGACGACATCAGCAACGCGCTGACCGGCAACCTGTGTCGCTGCACCGGCTACCGGCCGATCGTTGACGCGGCCGTGCGGATGTTCGAAGCCCCGGGTCCGAAAGCGCCGGTCGACGTGGCCGCGCTGTCGGCGAAGCTTGCCACGCTCAGGCGCGGCGAGACCTTCCACTACGAATTCGCCGGCCAGCAATTCGATGCGCCCCGCACGGTCGAGGCGCTCGCGCAGATCAAGGCGGCCGAACCGGCCACGCGGATCCTCGCTGGCAGCACCGATATCGGCCTGTGGGTCACCAAGCAGATGCGCGAGCTGGGCAACATCGTCTATGTCGGCCAGATTGAAGCCTTGCAGCGCATCGAGGTGTCCAGCGACTGGATCGGGATCGGCGCGGGTGTGAGCGTCGAATCGGCCTATGAAGAGCTCGCGAAGCACTATCCGGAGCTCACCGAGATGTGGAAACGCTTCGCTTCATTGCCGATCCGCAACGCCGGCACGCTCGGCGGCAATATTGCGAACGGTTCGCCGATCGGCGATTCGATGCCCGGCCTGATCGCACTCGGCGCGCAAGTGGTGGTGCGTGGCGGCGAGATCGAACGTGAAATGCCGCTTGAAGACCTGTACCTCGCGTATCAGAAGAAGGACATGGCCGAGCATGAGTTCGTCGTCGGCCTGAAGGTGCCGACCCGCACCGGCGCGCGCAAGAACCTGCAGTTCCGCACCTACAAGCTTTCCAAGCGCTTCGATTCGGACATCTCGGCGGTGTGCGCGGCGTTCTCGTTCATTGCCGACGGCGACACGATCCGCGAACCGCGCATTGCCTTTGGCGGTATGGCCGCGACCTCCAGGCGAGCGACGCACACCGAAGCCGTGCTGCGTGATGCCGAATGGCACGAAGCCACCGCGCAGGCGGCGATGATCGCGCTCGGCAACGACTACGCGCCGTTGAGCGATATGCGCGCCACCAGCAACTACCGCCTCGACGCGGCGAAGAACACGCTGTATCGCTTCTGGCTCGAAACCCGTCCGCACAATCCGCTGCCCAGGTCCGCGCTCGACGTGCGCGCGGTGGAAGCCGCCGGCGCGAACGCCTGAACCAGTCACGGATACGGAGAACTACTCGAATGAATCAGCAAGCAGAACCGTTCCTGAAAGACGTTCAGGACTTCGACGATCGCATTGACAGTTTCACCCAGGTGCATATCTCGCGGCCGCATGAATCCGCGCATCTGCATGTGAGTGGCCGCGCCACGTATACCGACGATATTCCGGTGCTCGCCGGCACGCTGCATGCCGCGCTCGGCCTTTCGTCGAAAGCGCACGCGAAGATCGTCTCGATGTCGCTCGACAAGGTTCGAGCGACGCCTGGTGTGGTCGCCGTCTTCACGGCACAGGACATCCCCGGCGCGAACGACGTGGGCCCGATCATCCACGGCGACGATCCGATTCTCGCGGACGGCGTAGTGCAGTATGTCGGCCAACCGCTGTTCATCGTCGCGGCGATTTCGCATGAAGCGGCGCGGCTCGCTGCGCGTCGCGCCGAAATCGTCTACGAAGAACTGCCGGCGATTCTCACCGCGCAACAGGCTCGCGCCGCGAATCAGCACGTGCTGCCGCCCATGAAGCTCGCTCGCGGCGACGCCGGCGCGAAGATCGCGCGTGCGACGCATCATGACGCCGGCGAAATGCTGCTCGGCGGGCAGGAGCAGTTCTATCTGGAAGGCCAGATTTCGTATGCAGTGCCGAAGGACGACGACGGCATGCATGTCTACTGTTCGACCCAGCACCCGACCGAAATGCAGCACCTCGTGGCGCACGCATTGAACGTGCCGTCGCACAACGTACTGGTCGAATGTCGTCGGATGGGCGGCGGCTTCGGCGGCAAGGAATCGCAATCGGGCCTGTTCGCCTGCTGTGCCGCGATTGCCGCCTGGAAGCTGCTGTGTCCGGTGAAGCTGCGTCCGGACCGCGACGACGACATGATGGTCACCGGCAAGCGCCACGATTTCCACTACACGTACGAGGTCGGCTACGACGACAAAGGCGTGATCGACGGCGTGACGGTTGACATGACCTCGCGCTGCGGCTTCTCCGCCGACCTGTCCGGTCCCGTGATGACGCGTGCGCTGTGCCACTTCGACAATGCGTACTGGCTGTCGGACGTGACGATCGACGGCTTCTGCGGCAAGACCAACACGCAGTCGAATACCGCGTTCCGTGGCTTCGGCGGCCCGCAAGGCGCGTTCGCAATCGAATACATCATGGATAACATTGCGCGCTCGCTGGGCGAAGACTCGCTCGACGTGCGCCGCCGCAATCTGTATGGCAAGACCGAGCGGAATCAGACACCGTACGGCCAGGTTGTCGAAGACAACGTGATCCACGAACTGATCGACGAGCTGGAAGCGACTAGTGATTACCGCGCGCGCCGCGCTGAGATCCAGAAGTTCAACGCGAACAACGAAGTGCTGAAGAAGGGTCTGGCGCTCACGCCGGTGAAGTTCGGCATTGCGTTCAACGTGACCCACTTCAACCAGGCCGGCGCGCTGGTGCACATCTACACCGATGGCTCGGTGCTGGTGAATCACGGCGGCACGGAGATGGGCCAGGGGCTCAACACGAAGGTCGCGCAGGTCGTCGCCCATGAACTCGGGATCAGCTTCAATCGCGTGCGCGTCACGGCGACCGACACCAGCAAGGTGGCGAATACCTCGGCCACGGCGGCCTCAACAGGTTCCGATCTGAACGGCAAGGCTGCGCAGGACGCTGCACGCCAGTTGCGCGAGCGCTTGGCCGCCTTTGCCGCGGATCGTTACGGTGCGGGTGAGGTGAGCGCCGCGAGCGTGCGCTTTGGTCACGATCGCGTGGCAGTGGGCAACGCCGTGGTGCCGTTCGAAGAGATCATCGCGAAGGCGTATCTCGCCCGCGTGCAGTTGTGGTCGGACGGCTTCTACGCGACCCCGAAGCTGTACTGGGATCAGTCGAAGCTGCAGGGCCGTCCGTTTTACTACTACTCGTATGGCGCAGCCGTGTCTGAAGTCGTGATCGACACGCTGACCGGCGAAATGCGCGTGCTGCGCGCCGATGCGTTGCATGACGTGGGTGCGTCGCTGAATCCGGCACTCGATGTCGGCCAGGTGGAAGGGGCGTTTATCCAGGGCATGGGCTGGCTGACAACCGAAGAACTGTGGTGGAACCCCGGCGGCAAGCTGATGACGCATGCGCCGTCCACCTACAAGATTCCAACTGTGAACGACACGCCGCCGGTCTTCAATGTGCGACTGTTCAACAACAAGAATGCCGAGGACAGCATTCACCGTTCGAAGGCCACGGGCGAGCCGCCGCTGCTGCTGCCGTTCTCGGTGTTCTTCGCGATTCGTGACGCGGTGGCGAGCGTGGGTGACTACAAGGTCAATCCGCCGCTGAACGCGCCGGCGACGAGCGAAGAGATCCTGAAGGCGGTCGGGGCAGTGCGTGCCGTGACGGCCGCCTCGCGTCAATAGCTGAAGCGCTACCGGGACGCTCGCGATGGATATACCTTGTTTCGTTCAGATCGGCCGGCGTAGCAGCCATGCTGTGTCGCGCCTGGCACCGATGCACATCGTGCTGTTCGGCGCGGGCCACGTCGGGCATGCGCTCGTCACCTTGCTGGGATGCCTGCCATGCGTCGTGCAGTGGGTCGACGAGCGTGACGAACTGTTCCCCGACGAGGTCCCCGCCAACGTGCAGGTCGAGGCCACTGACACGCCCGAAGCGATCGTCGACACCGCACCGCCCGGCGCGTACTTCCTCGTGATGACACACAATCACGCGCTCGATTTCTCGCTCGCCGCGCGCATCATGCGGCGACGCGATTTCACCTATTTCGGCATGATCGGCTCGAAGACCAAGCGCGTGAAGTTCGAGCGGCGGCTGATCGAGCGCGGCGTGGACCCTAAACGGCTGGAGGAGATGACCTGTCCGATTGGCGTGGACGGCATCGTCGACAAGGCGCCGCAGTCCATCGCGGTGGCCGTGTGTGCCGAGTTGTTGCAGGTGCGCTCGCGGCAGACGTTGCGGCCTGTATCGGCGCTGATGTCGCATGAGGTTTGCGCGAGCGCTTGAATTGGCGTTTGAGCGGACGTCCTGGACGATCGTGTGGGCGTTTGCTTGACCGCCTGATCGGAGTTGACAAGCTGACGCGACTCCGTCCGCGGCGCGACTACGCCGTACCTTTCTCCACCGCGGTCACCCGTTTCATCCGCCGCGCCTTTTGCGCCACCAGCCGTTCCGACACCTGCGACATCAGCATCCGCAACCAGCCGACATCGCTCGGGCGGTCCGGTTGCGGATGCCAGAGCTGGTAGCACTTGATGCGCGGAAACGGAATCGGCACATCGACCACGGCGAGCGGCAGGATGTTCGCGTAGTGTGTCGCAAAGCGGCGCGTCGTCGTGAAGATCAGATCCGATTGCAGCAGCACCTGCGGCACGAGGCCGAAGTAGGGCAACGTCGTCACGATACGCCGCTCAGCGCGGGCCCGTGCAAAGCCGGTATCGATCGCTCCGCCGCTGGCACCGCTGTACGGCGTCGGCGCGAGATGCGGGGCGGCCAGATAGGTTTCCCGCGTCATCGGCGTTTGCGCGAGCGGATGATCCGCACGCATCAGACAGACCACCGTATCCGCGAACAGATCGCTTTTCTCGAAGCGCGTTTCGGGCTTCGGCCAGTTGCCGATCACGAGATCCAGTTCCCCTGCATCGAGTGCGGCCGCGTGGTCGAGCGTGGGGGTGAGCGAATCGATTTCCAGACGCGCGTGCGGTGCCGCCTCGCGGAACTGCGCGATTACAGTGGGCATGAAGAAATCGTTCAGATAGTCGGGCGCTGCGACCCGAAAGGTGCGGCGCGAGCGGCCCGGATCGAAGTCGCCGTGGGGTGTCGCGACAAAATCGACTTCACGCAGCACGCATTGCGCCGACGCCAGAAGCGATGCGCCGTATTCCGTGGGCACCATGCCCGATTTGCCGCGCACGAGGATCGGGTCGTTCAGCGTCTCGCGCAGCTTGCGCAGTGCTGTGCTGATTGCGGGCTGGGTCTGGTTCAGGCGCAGCGCCGTCTGTGTGACACTGCGCTCGACGAGCAGCGTACGCAGCACGCGCACGAGCCAGATATCGAGGGAAGCGGCAGTGTCGTCCATGGATCAGGTGCGCGGATCAGACTCAGGAGGTGCCTCGTTCGGAGCTTCCACCCGGGCGGCTCGTGAAGCGGGGCGCGAAGTCCATAACCTTAGGCCTGTTTGCCGTGCGCCCGCCATAGCGGGCGCGGTATGGCCGGAATCACACGCCGGGCAGGGGCGTGCGGGCTGCGAGCGGTGTGATGCCACCAAGCCACTTCGATGCACCGTGCGCGATCTGACATTCTGCTTTCAGTTCGCCGGGCGGTGCAGCCCTTTAGCCTTCAACCCTTCAGCCCTTCAGCCCCGATGGGAGCGAACTGATCCGTTTCACTTCCTTCGACTCCAGCCAGTTCGGCGTGCGCGCGCAGTACAACACCATCGGCAGCGCGTCTTCGCCCCAGAACAACTGATCGTTGAGCCAGAAGGTCGGCACACCGAACACGCCCAGCGCGATCGCATCGCCAGTGTTACGGCGCAATTGCGCCTTGACCTCTTCGCTCTGGATCAGCTCGGGGCCGTCCGGCAAACCGACCCGTTCGCACAACTCGGCAAAGCCATCATCGCTCGATGGATCGCGCCCTTCCCGCCAGATAAAGCGAAAAATCTCCCGCACGCAGTTGATGTCCGCCTTGGCCGCGACGGCGAGCAGCAATGGTTTGGTCGAATCGAACGGATGGGCCGGTGGCATCTTGAACGGAATGCCAAGCTGGTCCGCGCGAAACAGCGCATGACGGTACATGAACACGCGCTTGGCGGGCACGCCGTAAGAGGCGCGCTGGCCCCAATGCTGATACAGATCGCTCAGCACAACCGGCGTGACGCCGAACGGAAAGCCCGGCCATTTGTCATGTTGCTCGAGCAACAGATACGTAAACGGCGAGACGAAGTCGTAAAACCACAACGGTTGCGTGGCGTCGATGCCATCGGTCATAAATGTCTCCCGGATTGCTCGGAACTGGATGGTACGGCAGCTGATGCGTGGGACTGCCGCGGCCCTCAGGCGCGTCTGCTACACGTGTCTGCTACACCATCCAGTTTGTCGTGATCTTACGCGGAGCCGGAGCCCTGTGCAGTGCCGAATTGTCTTCAATGCTTGTTGAAATGTGCTGCTCACAACCCGCCTGAGCTT
>Ga0116109_1000205_pt1 | contig 12655 bp, 11 predicted proteins | sample June2015DPH_8_10_2_FD_89718 | JGI IMG/M metagenome (GOLD analysis project Ga0116109, IMG submission 89718) | Peatland microbial communities from SPRUCE experiment site at the Marcell Experimental Forest, Minnesota, USA - June2015DPH_8_10 | ecosystem: Environmental > Terrestrial > Soil > Wetlands... | reverse complement strand
TACGACAACGACAACCTCGACAACGACATGCGTCTGAACAACGCGGTCAAGTTCAGCAGCGTCTCGTACGGTGGCTTCAAGGCCGGCGCAATGTATGCATTCTCCGGCCAGGCGGGCGGCGCAGGCAACAACAACGCGTACAGCCTGGGTGCCAGCTATGGGAAGGGTCCGGTTAGCCTTGCGGCCGCGTACATCCAGATCAACCGCTCCACCGTCATAGCGAACGCGACCGGCGCGGTGAGCACGGGCGACGGCGACTATCTGACGGAGGGCGGCAAGCAGCAGATTTATGGCGCCGCAGCGCGCTATCAGTTCGGCGACAAGTCTTCCATCAGCGCCGTCTACACGCATTCCGTGACCTACAACATTACTGGGCTCGACCTCGCTTCCAGCGCCGTCACGGGTTCCTCCCTGAAGTTCGACAACTTCGAAATCAACGGTCGCTATTTCGTGCGACCCGACTTTAGCCTTGGTCTTGCCTATACGTACACCATGGGTTCGCTTGCAGGTGCGGGTGCCAAATCAGCCGATCCGCATTGGAACCAGTTTGTGGCGCAGGCCGATTACTCGTTTTCGGCGCGCACCGACGTGTACATCGAAACGGTCTATCAGCGTGTCGGCAGCACCAATGGCAACACAGTGTTTAACGCTCAGGACTACAACATGACGGGATCTGCGGGTAACTCACAGGTGGTCGCAGCGTTCGGCTTGCGTCATCGGTTCTGATACCGCATTTGAGCTGTACTTCGTAGGACTCTAGACCGCTCTTGAAGGGCGCCGCCAGGCGTCCTTCAAGTCCCGGAGACTAGGAACCAGCGCTGCGAACGTCTCTTATCGAGAAATCCCACCGGCCGCTCCGGGTCGGCTTATGCCTTTCGCATATCCGCCGAGATCAGAGATCGGTTGAGGCCTGTGTCGGACCGGGTTCGGCCAGAAGTAGCCGCTCGACACGAAAGCCTGAATCGCTGACAATTTGCCAACCATCCACTGGACGATTGGCGGCGACCCAATCTCCTATAACCACCTTGGTGCAACACCATGGATCGGACCTGACAATGGCACGCCCCCCGGATTTCATGCTCCGCCTTCGTGAAGCGCTAGCCGCTTCTTGGGACAAACGAACCGCTTATTTAGAGGTTGAGCAAACGGAAAATCCTGCGTTGGGCCAGTGCTATCCAACCTCCCGCGTGGTGCAGCACTACTACCCTGAAACCGAAATCATTAAGGGGAAGGTCTGGACTGGGGAAAAGGCAGACGTTCACTTCCGGAACGGGCTTCATGTCGGCGATGACTGGTACCACATTGATTTGAGCTGGCAGCAGTTCCCAGCTGGTTCAATTGTTCAGGAATTCGTAATCATCGAACGTCAGGAATTGCATGATAGTGAAGCGACCGTGCAGCGCTGCGCGTTATTGTTGAAGCGGGTTGATGACTATCTGGAAGCGCGCGACCACCGCTCCAAATCTCCATCGGTTTGACGGGATGTCCGGCGTTAGAGGTTCCGGTTCAATGGCCGTTGTGGAGCAAGGCCATCGATCGTTCAGGGTCGCGCGCTGCCGACGGCCGAAGGCGCCGAGGATGAGGCCGAGTATGCTGATACATGAGACCGCGGTCGGCCAGGTTCGGACGGTCGGGGTAGGTGTGTAGATCGTCGACACCCATTAGCGGGCCCGGTGTCAAGTGAGCAAACAACACCCTTGACTGCCTGAGCAGCCGATTTCGATTGCACTGACCGAATGCAGTAGCCGAGCGCACCCGTTTCTTCGATTCATGGCTGCGACGGATCGCGCCAGACACCCATCAGGCTCAAGCGATCGGCGTACATCGGTTGCCCGTCGCCCTGGTGGCTCTGCCACCCCAGAAGAACGTTGGTGCTGCAACACGTCCAATGAGTTCGCACAATATTCGTGGTTGCCAGACGTCCGGCACCAATCCAGGGCTGGCTCGTGTTGCAGGCGATCCGCTTTACTGCAAATCGGGGACAGCGGCACGGCATCCCATTCAATTGGGTGGCTTTTCGCCAGTCAACGATCAGGGCTTGCCGGTCGCCGTCGTAACGCTTATGCGAAGCAGCGGTTCACATCAAATGGTTTTCGCTCCTTCAGCATGTGGAAGCACGCACGGGCGAGCTTGTGGGCCAGTGCCTTGCGTGCGATCACTGAATTCGTCCTGGCTTTCTTGCGCTCGTAGAACGGCCTGGCTTCGGTGCTAAAGTGCATCGCGAAGTTGGCTGCTTCGATGAATGCCCAGCACAGGTATGGATTTCCGTTCCTGGTATTGCCTTCGCTTTTTTTCTTGCCATTGCTCATGCGCTGGCTGTCCACGCACCGCGCATAGGAGGCGAAGTTGCCAGCGCTGGCGAAACGTTCGATGGTCCCGGTTTCCAGTACGATCACAGTGGCAAGCGTCTGGCCGATGCCGGGTACCGTGGTCAGGAGGGCGTAGTCCGGACGTGGCGCGACCTTTTCCTGAAGACGCTTTTCCACGAGGGCGATCTGTGCGGACAGCGTCGCGATGACCGCGACGTTCGCTCGGACCGCCAGCGCCACGTCGTCTGGGAGATGCAGCTGGTCGACAGTGGTCTGGTCCAGTTGCTTGACCTGATTGCTCGTGATTCGCGTGCCGGACTGACGCGCCGTAATGTTCTCAACGGCGAGAATGTGGCTGGTGCGGCTGCGCACCAGTTGCATGCGCTTGCGGGCCAGGTCACGCACCTGGCGATGCTCAGCCGGCAATATGGTGCCAGTGGGAAGGATGCCCAGACGAAGCAGATGGGCGAGGTAGCGCGCGTCGGTCTCGTCGCCACTGTGCTTGAGCCCATCGTACTTTTTGATCGCCGTGGTGTTGGCCAGATGGACCACGAAGCCGGCCGCCTGCAGGCCGTCGACAAGCCAGTACCAGTTGTACGTGGATTCGACTACGACGCCGGCCAGTTCGGGCCGCCACGGGGCAAGAAGCGCCAGAATCCTTGCCAGGTCGTTCGGCAGCCGCCTTTCGGCGACCACGCGGTCGGTTTCGTCGATCACGCTCACCACGCTGTTGTTCGAATGCAGGTCAATGCCGCTATAGTTCATGATGACCTCCTGCCGGTTGAAGCGGTTTTGGCAAACTCACTTTAACCCCGTCGCCCGACAGGGCGGCGGCAGGAGGTCCGCTAGATGATTTTCAATTTGCCGAGGCATTGCTTCTATGAACGTGGCAGATGCGACCTTCCCCCAGCAGTAGACGCTTAGCCGCGAAACCATTTGATCAGCTTTGAGGAAAAAGCCTCGGTAACGGTCGGAGCGAGGCGTGCGTATGCCTCAGGCGATTTTTACCATGAGACCAACTCCAGGTCGTCCCTCAGCCGCGCGACGTTCGAAGCCGCGCGGCAACGAAAGTAGTTCAGAGTTACGGTTGTATCGGTAAGACGCTGTAGATACTTGCCCAACTTCTGCTCAATACGAACTTCCAGGCCGGTCTCCTCTTGTATCTCACCAGTGCGGCGAGGGTGGCATTGGTGAGTTCAAGCACTGATCACCTTTGCCCCAAGGATGCCCATAGTCTTTGTGTTGGTGGCCAGGAGCCCGCTCATCTCACCGAGCATATCGGCAGCATTGTTCGATTTTCAGAACCGCTCAAAATGCCTGCCAGTCCGCAGCACCGGTATTGGTCGCGACCAGAGTGTCCCTGTCTACGGTAACAACTGGTGTCGCCTTTGACTTTGTCAACGTTGCACGAGGGGCCGTGCGAACCGTTGGTACTGATCGACGCGGTTCGATCCGCTGGGCAACCACTCGTGACGCGGAGGACCCCGTCTCGGCGATCCTGAACACGGCCACCTCGTCTCGCAGTGCCTGAGCCTGTTCGGCCATCGACTGCGCGGCGGCCGACGCTTCTTCGACCAGCGCCGCGTTCTGCTGGGTAACCTGGTCCATCTGCGCGACGGCCTGGTTGACCTGCTCGATGCCGGTACGCTGTTCCTGCGAGGCCGACGAGATTTCGCCCATGATATCGGTCACACGGCGTACCGACTGGACGACTTCATTGATCGTGCTGCCTGCTTCCTCCACGAGCTTCGAGCCTGCCGCCACCCGATCCACCGACTCGCTGATCAGTACCTTGATTTCCTTGGCCGCGCTCGCACTACGCTGGGCGAGCGTGCGGACCTCGCTGGCTACGACCGCAAAGCCGCGCCCCTGTTCACCAGCGCGCGCGGCTTCGACCGCCGCATTGAGCGCAAGAATGTTGGTCTGGAACGCGATGCCTTCGATCACGGTGATGATCTCGCCCACCTTGGCGGAACTGTCGGAGATGCCGTGCATCGTGTCGACCATGCGTCCGACCACTTCCCCGCCACGCTGCGCGATGCCCGAGGCCGTGGTGGCGAGCGTGGTCGCATGCTGCGCGTTGTCCGCGTTCTGACGCACCGTCGCGGTCAATTCCTCCATGCTCGAGGCGGTTTCTTCGAGCGACGCGGCTTGTTCTTCGGTGCGTTGCGACAGATCGGTGTTACCCGCCGCCAGTTGCTGCGTCGCGCTCGAAATCGACTCACTGGCGTGCTTGACGCCACCTACGATCGTCGCCAGTTGGGTAATGGCCCTGTTCAGCGACTCTGCCACGACGCCGGCTTCATCGCGACGGAGCACGTCGATTTTTACCGACAGGTCCCCTCGCGCCAAAGCGTCAGCGCCTTCGACCACACGCTGCAACGGTCGGACAATCGAACGGGTCACGGTCACGCACAGGACGGTCGCAATGATCAAGGCCACCGTCGCCAATCCCCACAGCGCGGCGCGCGCCGTCGCATAAGCGCTGACGCTTTCCTGCACGGCAGCATCTTCCTGGCGCTGTTGAAGATTTGAGAAATCGTCGAGCGTGTTGAAGAGCGCTTGCCGCAACGGCGCTGCGCTCAGCAAGCTTATACGTGCCCGATCATTGTCATGTGCGGCCACTTGAGCAAAGGCTGGCCGCATAGCCGTTAAGGATGACTCGCGCGCCTGCAACACGCGATCGAAGGCAGTCCGCTCCGCGTCGGTATCAAGGTGGCTCTGCAAGCTGTTGTAGTGAGCTGTAACTCCTTTGACGAGGGCCTGGATTTCCTCCGCGTCGGCTTGTTGCGCTTCGGGAGTTCGTTCGTCGAGTCCCCTGTACGTCAACAGAAACTCCGTCGTCGTATCTTCCTTGATCTGACTCACCAGCCGTTGCTGCGCAACGAAAATATTGACAATGCTTTGGGTATCGCTATTCATGCGCGACATTTGCATGCTGATCGTCACGCAGATCACAAGTAACAAAACTAGTACCGCACCAAATGTGGCGGTAAGCCGCGCGCCGATTTTCATTGCCATGCTGAACCTCACGAAGAATAGTCTCCAATTATCCGTGAAAATTACCAATAGGTAAGTGTTTGTACTTAGGTATTTACTCTCTATTTCCGTATATTTACGCTATATTTACGTTAGACCCGTGGGCTGAATGGCCCAGAAAGCTGGGCCGGCGCTCTCGCGAACATCGCGACGAAAGCCAGATCTACGGTCTAGGGGTGGCCGCCAGGTTGACTTTACCCGCGCAAGACGATCATGGAAGCGTATGAGTATCCGTATGGCGAAGGCGCTTTCCTCGGCGCCGCACCGACCTCCGCCGATGACCACTATTGAGAAAATGGATTGGCTGCTCCGGATCGAGACCGTTTCGAAACTCCATTTCTACGGCTGAACGCGAGATCACAGGTCAGGTGGATCGAGATTGGTGATTTGCGCTAATCGAACCTCGCGAGTGCAACGAAGCTCCTTGGGGGCTTTACGCGCCCGATCGGTCGCTGTGCGATCACCCACAACACGTACGTGGTCATCCCGGTGGGTCCGGGCTCGTTATCCGTTAGAAAGGCATTTCAAAAAAATACCGTCCACGCTCTATTTTTTCCTGAGTCCACTGACGGGGGCGCATTCGGAACTGCTCCCCCGCACGACACCGAACATCTGGGACGTCCTCATTGCGCTGTTCGGCGGCCTCGCGGGCATGGGTGGGCGCTATATAACGGAAAGCCGTCTGCACCAGAAGATGCTTGCATTTGTCCGCCCGGGTACCTCTTTTCACGATCTGGATGAATTCGCCAATGAACAGATCCGCGAGGAAGGATTTGAGAACCTCGATTTTCTCGGCAACGTTGGTCGCAGCATCTGCCAACACAGAGACGATCGGTTGTATATCGAAGCTGGGAATCACCGCCGTCTGGGCGAGGTGGGATGCTTTACCTTTGAGCCTCATATAAGTCAGCACGGTAGCTGTTGGGGCCTCAAGCACGAAAACATCTACTACTTTGACGACTCGGGCGTTGTGACGGAACTTTAGGTTCGTGGCATGTCCGACCGGTGCGGCCAGATCCGGTCATTGGACAGGTGGCATAAAATTGCTGACAGTCCGCTTCGAGTTGCAAGGCGCGATTCTGCGCAATTCGCGAGGCATTGTAACTATCGTTGAACAAGCACTGGTTTTACGAGCGAAAATCCCTGCTAGGACCCGGCAGACATAGAAGATGAGCCAAATCAACTTACGCGCCGCATCTCAGGATGACGAGCCATTTCTCCTGCAACTCCGCAAGCTCACGATGACGGAACATCTGCGACGAGTCGCCATGCCCATCGACGATGCCACGCACTACCAGCGTATTAGATCTAACTTTGAGGACGCGCAGATTATTTGCAGAGGAGAGCGGAACATAGGGCTAATTAAGTTGAGCCGCATGTCGGAAGAGTGGCACGTGCACCAAATCCAGGTGTTACCTTCCCACCAGGGAAGAGGTATCGGCAAAACCGTATTGAAAGCGGTGTTGCAGGAAGCAAAGCGCGTAGGCGTACCGGTTTCTCTGAGTGTCCTCCATGGGAACCCGGCATCTCGCCTGTACGATCAGCTTGGCTTCGAATTCGCCGGAGTAACTCCAAAGAGCACGAAGCTATTGTGGCGCCCATAGCCGAGGGGACGGACTTCATTCGCAATCCGTCAGCGGGTTGACGGGAGCTTCCTTGGGTTGGCCGGACTCCATCATGTTCGGAACATAAGCACGGAATTAGGCATTTGGATTCGGGAAGACTTCCACACGCAACGCGTTGGCCGTGAAGCTGTGAGTCTTGTGGCGAGGTGGGCAAGCTTGGCACCTGGCATCGAGAGCTTCACCTACCCAGTTGCCGGAGAAAATTACCCGAGCCGCCGCATCGCCGAATCTCTGTGGCGGTGGCGAGCTTCGGCTATGACCGGCCATTCAAGGTCGCCTCAAGAATCCGCGACAATTAGACAGAAACCACCATACAGGGAGCATTGCGAATGCTGATTGCCTTCGGGGGACTACCGGGAACCGGAACGACAACGGTAGCGCAAACACTCGCACGCAGGCTCGCCGCAGTTTATCTGCGTATCGATAGGTTGGAACAGGCATTCATCGCGTCCGTGGACGGCCAGGCGGATATCGGACCTGCCAGCTACCTGGCCGCATATGCAGTCGCGGGCGATAACCTACGTCTTGGGTTGACCGTGGTCGCGGACTCGGTCAATTCGTTGCACATTACGCGTAGCGCCTGGAGAAGTGTGGCGCTCGATGCAGGTGTGCGGATCTTCGAGATTGAGTTGATTTGTTCTGATTCAGCGACGCACCGTCTGAGGGTCGAGGGGCGAAGGGCCGATATCCCGGGCTTTCAGCTGCCTACATGGAAGAGCGTGCTTGAACGTCAATATGATCCATGGGAATCAGAGCATCTTGTCGTCGACACAGCTAACGTGTCCGTTGAGCAGGCCGTCGACGCAATCACGCAACGCCTGTCGCTGGCGCCTCTGGCGACTCGAATACTTTAGCTTACGAAAGGATTCGTTTCCTTGGAACACCCCTAAGTAGCACGAGGGCCTCAGCGACCGCCTTGGAGCCGCGCAAGGGCAACGAAGCAGATTCACTATGGTTATACGCTCACGTGAAATCGCGATGCCATACCGGCCCGAACAGTGTCGTAAGGAAGCCCACCCAATCAGGATATGGCTTGGTGGTGCTGACCGGGCTAGTCAATGCGTGTGAGCGGGACAGGGGCAAGCAAAGCGGAAGCAAAGACGGCGCCCTTTGCAGGCATGATCCGACGTTGAGTTCGAGGTTGATCTGAAGTTCAGGAGTATGCGACGAAGTGGTTGCGGTCATACAATCACGAACGGCCCAACACGGCCTAACCTCTACTTCTGACTATAACCTGAAAGAAAACGTAATGATGACCGTAAATGAAAGACTCAAGTGGCGCTATGCAACGAAGAAGTTCGATGCGACGAAAAGCGTGCCTGTCGAAAAGCTCGAACGTATCGTTGAAGCTGTGCGGCTGGCACCTACCTCAAGCGGGCTCCAACCGTTTGAGTTGTTCGTGGTCAGCAATGCGGATATCCGCGCAAAGATTCGAACCGTGGCTTGGGACCAAGCTCAAGTAACCGACTGCTCGCATCTGCTGGTATTTGCTGCATGGGACGACATCACCGCTGATCGCGTTAATATGATGTTCGACCTTACCAACGACGTGCGAGGTTTCAAAAACGAGGGTTGGGAAAATTATCGGACAATGTTGCTGGGTATTGTCGCCGATCGCGGAACGGAGGCTAACTATCAGGCCGCGGCGCGGCAAGCCTATATCGGCCTCGGAGCAGCCTTGATTGCGGCCGCTTTCGAGGAGGTTGACGCCACGCCGATGGAAGGATTCGATCCGACAGCGGTCGATGAGATTCTCGATTTGAAAGCGAAGAACCTGCGTAGCGTCGTCATGCTGCCGCTTGGCTATCGAGCGGCCGATGGTGATTGGCTTGTGAACTTGAAAAAAGTCCGGCGCAGCCGCGAGAACTTCGTCACTGAAATAAAGTGAACTGTTCTGACCGGCTACTACCCGCCTATTGAACCTCGATGCCCGCGAGCCTTTGCACCGAACGCGATCCGTTGATATTGGGCTTCAGTGATTTCCATCACTCAACCATCCGCTCAACTGCAGTTAGTGCGAACACGCCCTAGTCCGCAACCGGCATTGGCATGTTCGAGACATTGACCGTGAGTCGCGCCAGAAGTCGGTCGGCGTCCTTGTTCTTAAGGCGCTGTGCGCCGGCGGCGACAGCTTTCGCTCGTACGTCGGGGCGAATCCAGTAGTGCGGCGCACCTTTCGGCGTGAAGGTGCCGTCGGCCGCGCGTGCGGGGATCCATGCGGCGGGATCAAGTCCGATTTGCAAGGCCATTGCAAACAGCGCATCGGGCGTCGGATCGTCCGAAAACAGCCGGCAATGTTGGGCTTTCGGACCGCGGGCGCTCCAGGCGCCGCTTTTCAATTCGTCTACGTAAATCATGATGATGGGCTAACGTAATATAGGTTTTGCGAGCGTCGGGCACACGCGGCCGACGCTCACCAAAATGCGGGCATGCGCTTCACCCGCCTCTTCGGCGACCACTCGCTTGCATCCGGATTGTTGAAGCAAGCCGCCGCAGAATCGTTGTGGTCCACCCGAAGGTCACGCCAAAGCGGTATTTTCACAGGCGATGGTGTGAGTTTGGCGGACCTTCAACTGCGTCCTTGCCCATCGTAGCAAAAGATAGCTCACTCGATGAGAATCTGAACGGGCGAATTCGGCGCACTCAACGTTGCTCTGTTCGTCGATTGCGTGTCGACTGAGGGACGACTGTGCAAACGCGGATGCTGCCGCCAAGGTTCCAGCAAATGCCATTGCGCTCGCCAAGTATTTCATTTGCAATATCCGCAAGTGTGCAGAGTGTACGACCGATTCCTCAAACGTTGGCTGTTTGCAGATCGGTCAAGCGAAAGCGTAGCCGCTTGCGCCTGGCGGGTCGATTGTGGAACCGTGAAAATAAATTCATCTCGAGGAACGCGGGAAGACTTCGTCTTTGAAAACGGAGATGCCTTGGAACACGGACCGAAGGGGGCTGGAGAACTCTCTCGTCGTCATCATTCACTGACTGCAAATTTCTTGATGTCAATTTGTCATACGTAAAGACTCATTGGAACTTTGGGACCCGTTTCTCTCGGCGACATACGATGTCGACCTGCTATCTCCAACCGGCCAGGAGAAACTTCGCGAACGCGTTTTAGCGCAATTGGCAGGGAACTTCGATAGTAGTGAAAATTTACGTGTCGTTATGGGCTTAGACTAATCATGGCACGGTCGATCCGAGGCAAAAGCCAAAGACGCCTCGATTTTCGTGCCCCCGCGTTGTCTCGGGCACGCTGCGAATGACCATTGTCGATATTGGCGACCGTCCGTTGTGGGTCCACATTCGGACAATGGCCGCCGCGTCGGCTTCATCTTTCGAACGTCTCGGGCGCTCAGGTACCGGACATTCAGATACGGACCCGATCCGGTAAGTCGTCGGCCAAAGCTGCGGTTCGCGCAGCTGCAAGTCTGGGTCTCTGAGAAAGTGGACGCTGGTTCCCGTGGCGCTTGACCTTCCAACAACGGGAAGGTTGACGATGGATATGCGGGTCTTCGATGAGGACAGTGGTCGCCATCCAAACGATCAAGTTACCCACCTTGAAAGCATATTCAGATGAAAGCCAACCGTTTACTAACCGTCCTCTCCATCCACGTCGGAATCTTGTTGTTTGGCACGGCACTCGACGCGAGCGCGCAGCAAGCCAGTGCCACGACAAATGGGCAGATGAGCATGTCCACCGCAAAGATGAAGACGCCTGCACATGCCGGCGGTCCATTGCCTGCATCAACACAGGCCTTCGAGAACAACGCAGCGAAGATGATGAAAAATATGAATGCCCCCGGATACACAGGAGATACAGACGCGGACTTTGTGGCGCACATGATCCCGCATCACCAGGGAGCGGTGGACCAGGCACAAGTCGAGCTCAAATACGGCGAGGATCCGCAAATGAGGGCGCTGGCGAAGAACATCATCAAGGCACAAAAGAAGGAAATTGCCTTTATGAAGCGATGGCAAACCAGGCATGACACGAACATCTGACGCGCGAGGCAGCATGGCACGCCTGGCGTGGTCGAAAAGGTTAGGAATCCTTTTGGAGTTTGCCATGCTAGTAGCCAACCAAGATCCCGCTATAGACCTCGCGGATGCATCAAGCGGGCTCTGGCGCGTGCATCGATCTCGCTCGAGCGCATCGGGGGGACGCGACAATGCTCGGGGTTGCTGCCTCAACAGCTCCGCCCTCTTAACGGAGTTTTCAAAATGAATTGAACCATCTGGCTGGCGAGCCATTTTTCTTCATCTAAGCATTCCGAAGCATTGATACTCCTATGTGAAAGAGCAGGTGTCGAATCAACCAGACCGGCTCGGATGAACGCGTACCACTCCCGACGACATAACGCTTCGGAAATTGACCGCGCGCCTCAATGCCCCCTCTCACTTTCACCTGATGCACCCCATCTGGGCCGGTTATATACACAAGCGCCGCGATCATTTCGCGCGTTCACGATATCTCTGTATATTTTATGCGCGGAATTTATAGTTTTCTTGCAATGGTCGTGGGTTGTTTTGTCTTAGTGGCGATCGCACAGGCTCAAGAGGCGGAAGATACGGGGAGCTCACCGGCCAGCGATAACGCAAGCGCCACCAATGCGTCAAACGACCCGCTCACGCCGAAGGTTACGGTGCAGATGCAAAATTTCGCGATGCCGCTGGTACAAGGGCGAGACAGCCACGGGTCTGACGAGGAACTGCTCCGTCTCTACGTGCCGTTCGAGATAGGCGGCGTTCAGAACATGTTCCGCGTCTACGCGCCGATCGACTCCGTTCCGGGGACGGGCGTCGGCTCGGGTGATTGGACTGTGTTCGACGTGGTCCTCCATAAGGTAGATCGATTTGAGTTCGGCGCGGGGCCGCTTGCTGTATTGCCCGTTGCTTCCACACCGATATGGGGACTGGAAAATTGCAAGCTGGCCTGGCCGGAATTGCGGTGGCTAAATGGAGCTGGGGGATGACTGGCGCGGTGCTCACCTATGCACATTCCGTCGCCGGGAACGACTCACTCCCCACCGTGCAGGCCGTGGGTGTGCAGCCGCTCATTCTATTCAATCTCAACCAGGGCTTCTAGACTCTGCCAATCGCTGACGATTCGCGAGAACGTGCCCGTCCTCGCGAACCGTGATTCTCCCGGCTCAAGCAATCGTTCTGCCGCCATTGGCTATGTGCAAGATCATCGACCATGGCGTGGACCTCATTGATCAGCGCAATCGGGAACTCGAAGCCGCCGCCATCGTCACAGCGGCGCTCACGTTCGAGAAAGCTGCTCGAGAGCTTCATGAAGAATTCAAACCAAGATGAAAGAACGAGGAACATGCCGCGCAATGGATCAGCACGCTCGAAACGTACGCTTTTCCGAAGCTGGGCAACCATACGCTTGACGCGATCAACCCCGGTGATTGCGCAGACGTGTTCCGCCCGATCTGGCTAACCAACTCCGAAACAGCCAGCTACGCCCGGCGGAGGATGCACGCTGTCATGCAGTGGGCGGGCGCACGGCCACATCACGGCAGATCTGGTTACTCAGTGCGCCGCTTCACAAGTTAGGGAAGGTCTGAACAAATCATTTTCAGCCTGACTGTTCGCCACATTCGAAATTGGCGGGTCTCGAAAGTCGTTTTTTTGTTGGGAACCGAACGAATACGGACCAGAAATTGATCTCGATGTTTG
>Ga0116109_1000204_pt1 | contig 12664 bp, 12 predicted proteins | sample June2015DPH_8_10_2_FD_89718 | JGI IMG/M metagenome (GOLD analysis project Ga0116109, IMG submission 89718) | Peatland microbial communities from SPRUCE experiment site at the Marcell Experimental Forest, Minnesota, USA - June2015DPH_8_10 | ecosystem: Environmental > Terrestrial > Soil > Wetlands... | reverse complement strand
GCTTCGTCCTAACTCGCCATACCCGATTCAACGTCGCCTGAAGCTGTGCAAATACCGCCGACGCCGTGAACAGCATGACGATTAAGCCGATAGCGCCGGCGACGTTTCCAATATGCGGACGACTCTTCGCGTTATCGATCACATCGGTAACTGCATCCGCAGCTCCCTTGCCGATAACGCCAGTTAGAGAATGAGTCAGATCGCGCCGCCATCCACTGTGCAGCACCGAGAGCAGCCATACCAGAAGAATCAGTAGGGGCGCGAAAGATAGCGCGCAATAGAAAGCCAACGCAGCCGCCCGCGTCATCAGCTCCCCGTCACTAAATCCGGATAACGCCGATGAAAAGGTCCGTCTGATGATTCCCAAGCGGCGTTTCATAGCGATGACCATGATGGCGGGCACCGCTAGTTTAACGGACTGCTTCGCGGGGCGCTTATCGCGTTTTCACAAGCCAGCTACAGACAAGTCGCCGACTCACTGCAGACATATCCTTTACAAATATGGCCTGAAGCTGAGGGGTCTCAGTACGATCAAACTCGTCTTTGAGTCTGAATGCAATCAACTGACTCGGAAGTAGGAAACACTTTCACATTCAGGGCATCGATACGACTTCAGCCCCGTATCCTCCGTACGGTCCGATACATCAGTGTGAGACACGTTGATCGCGTGTGCCTTCATCTCCACCGAGTTCCCTTTCGAAGCACAAGATTTGCAAATCACCGGACCATCAGGTCGTACTTCGTATTTTGTTCCCATGACAAATCTCCTATAGATCGACCGCAAAGGGCGCTAAAGGCACAACACACCCACGCTCGGCAGCCGCTAAGATCGCGGCACGCAGGGTCGGAGAGCCAAACCAAGCCAGCCAGGAGCGGATCCGGCACATGTGCTGCAAACGGGGCAGTGGCAGTCGCGCGGCACAGCTAGAGGAAGTGGCATTAAGCCATCGGTACCAACGTTGTCGCCTTATGCCACTGATTTGTAGCCAGCTGCACAGAACTAACACTCAGTTACTGACTGCCACCAGCGCTACTTGCGGGAACCACGCTCAGCGCGCTCGCATCAACGCTCTTGACACCCTTCACCAGCTTGGTGACGTGAATAACGTGAATCTTCTCCCGGGTAGAGGTAACCGTACCGGACAACGCGACCACACCTTCTGTCGTCGTCACAGAAATGTCGGTTGACTTGACGTTCTTGGTGTCCAGCAACTCGGATTTCACTTTGGTGGTAATCCAAGAGTCGTCGGTCTTATCGGAAACAGTCTCATTGCTCGAACTGCTGGAAGAAGATGGCGAAGAAGCCGTCGTGTCCTGTGCCATCACCTGAGGGAGGGGCAGGACGGCAAAGGTCATCACTATGCTAGCAATGAGCATGGACTTTCGGAAAAACAGTGTGTTACGCATGACATTCTCCAGGCAAACAAGGTTCGGAGCGCAGCGTGCCGTGTCAACTCCCTGCCGAGATGCTTTCCACTTCCAGCAGCCCTGCGCTCCGATGCGGGTCAGTTTGCATGACGGGCATCTCACCGTCGGTACGAAAGCGAACAGAGTCGAATCGAGGCAACGGCAACGATGTCACCATGGTCGCATCCAATGGCAGCACCGCGCTTAAGTCCACTATGCGGTAACCGGAGGACTGTACCGTGTGCAACAGCGGCCGATCGAATAACCTGTCGATGGCCTGCCGAAGGTTGTAGATATGCGAGCGCAACGTGTCTGAATCAGGCAACGCATCGCCCCATATCTCGCGCTCGATATCCCGTCGGCTGACCACACGCGGTGATTCGCGCATCAAGATCGCGAGTATTTTTATTCCGGTTGGCGTTACGCGGAGCTCCTTCCCGTCTCGGGTCACCCGTATCGCTTCCGGGTCGAGCGTCATGTTGCCGACAGTGAGTTTCTCATTGGAAACTTGACGCCGATTTCGACGAATCAATGCGTACAAACGAGCATCCAGCTCGCGAATCTCGAACGGCTTGACCATGTAGTCGTCCGCACCGGCGTCCAAGCCTTGCAGTTTGTCCCCCAGCGTGTCGCACGCGGTCAGCATTAGCACCGGATAGGCTTTTCTGGCCTCGCGACGCAACCTGCGACAGACTTCCAAACCACTTATACCGGCCAATCGCAGGTCCAGCACGATCGCGTCATAACTGTTGGAAACAGCCAGATTCAAGCCCGTCATGCCGTCGGCGGCATAGTCCACTGAGTAACCTCGTCGCTCAAGGAATACGCCCACCATTTCGGCGATTTGACGATCGTCTTCGACCAAAAGAATCAGGCCGGACTGTCGGTCTCGTAGAGTCATGGCTACCTCCTGACACGCGCATCAGCCACGCTCAGCAAATGTATTTCGACGTACCGTATGCGTCACGGCGATTGGAAATGGCGTCATATCCGCTGGATCGTAGGCGTAACGTCCGTGTTGTTCTGTACGGAGATGTACATAGAAGATGAGGCGCTTCACGGCGCCGCGGTAAAGAAGCCACGTGCCAATGGATTCAAGCAATCGCCTTTACTGGGAAATAGCAATCTTTCTTCAGTGGCGAGTTCCTGACATCCCCTGTACACACACCTGGCCGCGAAGAATCTATTTCAACTTCGCAATGGGAATCGTCGCCGCGATAATCGCGATGACAGGCTCGGCGATTTGCGTTGGGCGTATGGTGCGTAATGTTGTATTGAGGGATAGCTGCCGTTTTCATCACTAGATCTCCACGCCATCGATCATCCATGAAAATCCCGCACTAATCCCAACTACTCGTCCGTGGCGATCGCCTTCTCATTGGGAGTGTTGTGTGGCGCCAAGGAGGTCAATAAAAGCTCTCTTCAACGTCAACGTTCACATTACCTGCCATGAAGAAAGGTGGTCTGTTTGCTACCGCACCGTCGCCCCCTGCTTGCACGGCTATAAATGACCTGTCGACATTTCGCAGTATGAGAAGGTTATGGACATGAATCGTATTGAAGACAACAAAAAGAACGTCAAAGAAGAACCGGTTGGAAAATTGATCGGACCAGGTGGGACAGTCGTGTCCGGACACTTCGTAAAGAGAGTTGGAAGATTCCAAAAATACGTAGGCAAGGTCCCAACCGACAAGAAAAAGAACGACCACTGAACTCGTTATAGATAGCGATCCCGACACTTAGCGCCCGATGATCCCGCCCTGGCGCGACGTTGCATCGTCTCAGCGCGTAACGCAGGAAGAGCCTCCTTGCAGTACGCGCTGTCTACGATGCCAGTTAGAAGGGTGGTGTCGCGTAAGCGTTATCCCGGTTGCGGCGCCACCCTCACCATGTGAATTCGATTCAAATCATGTAGATCGACAGCACGTGCCTCGGCACAAGCATCTTGTTTCCGTCAACGGCCTTCTCTGAAGACGACATACGTCGTCACGCAGTGCGCGCCAGCGCACTGTGTTCGCAGCGATGAAGGCCTATACCTGATGCTCTCGGCCTAATGGGCACACGACGATGAAACGCATGAATTTAATGGCTGTGGCAGCCCTATCTCTTTTCACAAGCGCTTCGGCGTTCGCATCAGGCGGTTATGTGAGGGGTAATGTGCAGATGTACGCCGGCCCCGACTATGGCTATCCGGGTGTTTTCATGTTGAGCGCGGGGGCTCCAGTTGCCATCGAAGGCTGCATCGATGGTTGGTCATGGTGTGACGTTGAGGTCGGTGACAATCGAGGATGGGTGCCTGGCGGCTATCTACAGGAAGAGTATGGCGGCCAGCTCGTACTGATACCTAGCTACGGCGTCCAGATCGGCATACCGATAGTCACCTTCGTGTTTGGAACCTATTGGAACGACTATTACCGCAATCGGCCGTGGTACGGCCAGCGTGACCGCTGGAGCCACTTCGCACCCCAGTATCGATCTGAGTCGCCACGAAATGGCTCGTATGGTGTAAACCCGGGTCGCAGCGCAGCCGGCCAATCACGCGAGGCAAACTACGCCAGCCACGCCCAAGTCACGGGAAGTCCGCAACGAACGAACGTTGCATCGGTCCGCACCACACACTCGACGAGGTCTTCAGCGGCATCGGCTCCGCAGCACGCTCGCACGTCAGCGATTCACTCGCACTCCACGACCAACGTCGGTCACGGCCCTTCGGCACAACAACACGCCTCCACGCCCAGATCCACGCAAAGGGTGGCATCCGTCAAGACAGGGTCGAGGCAGAGTGGCGACCACGACGAGGCGAAGCATTGACCGCGACTGTTGCTGAAACATGCTCTTGCCGCAGCAGGACCTTCTGACCGCATTTAAAGGGCCTGTACAAGGTTTTTGCGTGGCTGCTGTGTACGTTCGCGTACCGACTAAAACACAAGCAAGCACCAATCTACCGGACAAGCAGGAAATAAGAGCAGACCCCCATGGCAAAGACCGAACCATGAGATATGCATTGAATGTTCGTAGGAGAACGCACCATGTTACGTAGCTTGCGAGATCTTGAGAAATACTCAATCCGCGCCACCGATGACGATATCGGCCACGTCAAAGATTTTTATTTCGACGACAGCACGTGGGTCATTCGATACCTCGTTGTCGATACCAGTGCATGGCTTCCCAATCGGAAGGTACTTATTTCCCCGATATCGATCGATCGTCCCGACTGGGGCCAAAAAATACTTCCGGTAAAGATCACCCAGCAACAGGTCAAGGACAGCCCGGATATCGACACCGACAAACCTGTCTCAAGACAGCATGAAATGAATTACCTCGGTTACTACGGCTACCCGTACTACTGGGGCGGGAGCGGCCTGTGGGGCGGTGGCGCCTATCCCTATAGCATGTTGAAGAAAATGGGCGACGATACCTCCGATGACTCCTACCGGTCGCTAAGCGCGAAGCGTGAGCAGGAACTATCTAGCTCAGACAAAGCCCAGCATGAAGATCCTCATCTGCGCAGCTGCAAAGAAGTGGCCGGTTACCACATCGAAGCAAAGGACGGCGATATCGGTCATGTCCATGACATGCTCGTCGATGAACGCACTTGGGCCATTCGATATATCGTGATAAACACCAGTAACTGGTTTGGCAGTCATCAAGTTCTCATCGTGCCGGAGTGGATTCGTCACATAAGCTGGTCCGATCACATGGTGGACGTGAACCTGACACGACAACAGGTGAAAGATGCGCCGCTTTACGATTCGGAAGTGGCATTCAGCCGTCAGGAAGAAGAGAGCATCTATCGGCACTATGGCCGTAACGGCTACTGGAATACTACGCCGGAGGATCAGGCGAGGCCGCCTCGCCAATAGCGCAGCGTGCCGCGCCGTCACACCTCCGTGGATGTATCCATAGAGAATGCCAACGGTCGTCTTTTCGAATCATTCCCGGAGGCGCGCCATGTCTACCATGCCCATTCCCTATCCGGCCTGCGATACCGAGATTCGCTCGTCAAAGGGCGACAACTGGATTGAAACGCTTGAGGATGGTGTCCAAGTGCAGATGCTTCCGATCTGCTTCCAAGACAGCGAGAGCGAAAACAGTTTCATAAGTCAGTTGTCTACGCCCACCCGCCATTTTCGCTTCCTTGGCGTGAAAGACGAAGCCAGCTTTGACCGATTCGATCAGCTGGCTACGGCCGAATACTACAAAGGCGTCGCATTCGTGGCACTGACTTGCGATGGCGGCGAACCTCGCAAAGTGGGAATGAGCCACTACAAAACGTCAGAAAGCAGCGATTGCTGCGAGTGCATTGCGACGGTTAGCGACGACTGGCATGCCCAGAGTTTGGCTTCGATGTTTATTCGTAATCTTATGGATCTGGCACGGAGCAATGGCTTCAAACGATTATTTTCTATCGCATTAACCGAAGACACTTGGATCTTCGATCTAGCCAAACACCTGGACTTCCAGAAAACCATCGACCCTTGCGATGATTCAAGACACCTCTACGTCGCTGATCTTTGAGCTATTAATGGAGGCCGCATGAAGACTAACTTTCGAGCGATCGTCTTTGAAGATAACGAAGCCCTTGCCAGCGAACTTCAAAAGACTCTTGGCGAACTGGGCTACGACTGCAGTTGCATTGGTGACTTAGGTGCGGCGGTGCCCAAGGCGAATGTTGGCAAATACGACATTGCCATTGTCGACGTCAACTTTTGCGACGAAATGGCTTATACGTTGCTGGATATACTCAAGCTTCGTCATATCGACATCATTCTTGCCAAAGGCCGTTCCCGCTGCATGGTTCGTCCGCCTTACGATCAGGAAATCACGATTCGTGAACCCTTCAATGTCAACGCCCTAAGTGCCGCAATACACGCCTTGACATTGTCACGTCGCACGTTGATCACGCCTTGAAGACGAAGCTATCTGATCAGAGACCTTTCGCGCCTGACTCTAGGAACCAGGCTCGCGATGACAGAGCTGCAATCCAGCCGGTTTAAGGAAGGTATCGGTCGCAGGGTACCTAACTGAGCCATTCGCACACATGCTTTGCTAGTCTACGACAAGCAAGGTGCCTAAATAACAGCGCTTGGCTACACGTACTTTGGCTCCCAAAGTGGCACAGACTTTGGCGTTTTTCCCTCGTGAGTAGCCAACTCCCTTTCCACAAACTGCTCGCTCCATCGCGCCTATCGGCGATGCCTAGCGCAATACCAAGAGATCTCCTAAAGCTGCAAGCGCATGCCGTCTTCGGCGAATACTATCGGCCCTCGGTAGTGCTTGCGAATGGATGCCTCCACGTTTGCCCTCTGTTGATCGATCGAGGGTGACAAATGGCTGAGCAGAAGTCTTTTTGTTCCGGTGTCGGCGGCTACCACGCCAATCGTCTTGGGCGGAGTGTGCAGGGTGTAGAGCACAGGCCGAGAACCCGGTGGATCAAGCACGACGCAATTGAACACCAACAGACTGCTGCGCTGTGCGATACGACGCAGATTGTCGATACCGTTGGCGTCGATATCACCGCTAAAGGTGATGCTTTGATTGCGGTAGTCGATGCGATAGATCACCGCGGGCGCATCGCCATGGTGACCGGCTATCGCGCTGATATTCAGGCCATTCTCTGAATAAATGACTTTCGGTATCTTAGGAGCCGTTGCGGATGCATCGACATTTGTCGCGTCGATCGTCAGCGGCTCAGCAAAATCGTGCAGATAGCTGTATGCGCCCTCGGGGCCGAACAATAGATCGATAAAGCGGCTGGTCGATGGGAAGGTGGCCTGGTCGCCGTTACCACGATGCCCTGTGGGGCCAAAGACCTGGACGTTGACCGGGCCATCACCTGAAACTGCACGCGCTTTGAAAAACCCGGGCAACTCGCCGGTATGATCGATATGCAAATGCGTTAGCAACACAACGTCGATCTTGGCCAACGACAGCTTTGCCTCGCCCAGCCGGACAAATGTCCCAGGCCCCGCATCAACCTCAATGCGAGGTTCGCCATCGACTAACACGATGTATCCGGCACCCGCTCTCCCTGTTGCACCGGGACCACCAGACCCTAGCACCAGCAGCTCCAGTGGCGATGCAACGGGAGCAGCGCCAATGCTCGTGACGGCGAACATCAACAGTACGGCACAAAGTGATCGCTTTGACATAAGGACTCCATGGGTGCTTACACACTATGCTCACTTTGGGAAGCGGACATCTAGTTGTTTGTAGATTTTTTACCCACTTTGCCTCGAAAGGCCTTGGACACTTCCTGTGCGATGTCAATAAATGACGTTTCCGATCGCGATACGCAGGTCGACCAGCAGGGACGCAGCACTTGGTGCGGGCCAAGTCGCGTCCTGGCTGTTCGCCAGTGGGCCCGTATCTCACCACCGGCGTAGACGGCATGAAGCTGGATGTTTGAACCAAACTCAACGGCAAGTATGAGCAACAGGGAAACACTAGCGATATGTTGTTTGCGATCAACGAAATGTTTGGGCTAAGGGGCCACACATCCAACACGCAGGTAATCTGTTCCTCTCTATTTCTACAACTGACGAAACTCGTAATCTACCGGTCGAATGTTGAGTGCACGGCTCCTGTAGATAAACGTGTAGCTCGGCCAGATCGATGCATTGCGCCCCGTCTTGTCCATATACCAACTACTACAGCCGACGCTCGCCCAGACCGTCCCGCGTAACTTTCGGTCCACCCATGTCACGAAACGCTTCTGCGCTTCCGCACTAGCTTCGACAATGGCACCGCCCAACTGCTCTGCACGCCCCATGAGGCGAAGCGCTTGCTCTACCTGAGTCTCCAGCATGTAGATCATGGACGTATGTCCAAGAACCGTATTCGGTCCGTGCAGCAGGAAGATATTAGGGAAGCCACTGACCATGGTGCCTGTAAGAGTACGAGGACTACCCTGCCAGACATCGGCCAGCGATTTGCCACCTCGCCCATAGATGTAGTGGGAGTACGGAAGATCCTGCACCTGAAAACCGGTAGCAAAAATGATCACATCGACCTTACGCTCGATGCCGTCACCGCCGACGACGCCATGCTCCGTGATGCGCTCCAATCCTGAAGGAACGACGCACACGTTCGGTTGCGCCAGCGCTGGATAGTAGTCATCTGAAACAAGAATGCGCTTGCAACCCATCGTGTAACGAGGCGTGAGTTTCTGTCGCAACGCCGGGTCTTTGATACTGGCGTGCATGTGCCTGATGGCTTGCATCTGAACCAATCGCATCACCCTCGGATGACGAAATCCGAACGCCAGCAACTCGCGTTGCACGTAGATGCTGAGGCGAGCCCATCGCTGCAGCCATGGAAATCGACGAAAACGCTTCCTGGCGTTCTGCGCGATCGCAAAGTCACCGCGCTTGACGACCCAGGCTGCAGTACGTTGAAAGAGATACAACTTCGAGACGATGGGTTGAATCTGCGGAATGAACTGAATGGCCGACGCCCCGGTCCCGACCACACAAACAGCCTTGCCTCCCAGGTTCACATCCCTTGGCCATTGGGCCGAATGAAAGATCTGCCCCTTGAAGTCACCCATCCCTTTCAATGCGGGGATCTTCGGATCGCTAAGCGCTCCCATACCTGCAAAAACGTAGCGGCCCCGGTATTCCCCATGCGAGGTATCGACAATCCATTCACCGTATTCTTCGCTCCAATGTAGACTTCGAACCGTCGTGTTGAACTGGATGTGCTCCAGGATCTGGAAGTTCTGCGCGCAGCGCCGCAGGTAATCAAGTATTTCTGGCTGTGGAGAAAACTGATAACTCCAACTCGCATTGGGCGCGAAGGAATAGGAATACAAATGCGACTGAACATCGCATGCACACCCAGGATATCGATTGTCGCGCCACACGCCCCCGACATCATCGGCACGCTCCAGCACTACAAAATCATGCTCCCCTTTCTGCTTCAGGCGAATAGCCGCCGCAAGCCCGCCAAAGCCGGCCCCAATGATTACTACCTTGAACGAGCGATCTTTTGGGCTATGAGCGCCGAACACGCTCCCTCCGCATCGTTGTGTTGCAGGGACCGAAATCAGACCGAAGCTTTAGAGGTTTCTATTACCTGAGTACAGCGAGTGCAAATGCTATTGCCGTAGCTTTCCCTCATTCACGGGTTTCGAGGCACAAATCCGGGCATTCCAGTCTCTACCACGGCGTTCAATCGGAGGTTCGTCGTGATGCCATGCTGTATTTCCGTCATGGCGTCTTCGGGCAACGGGGAAATATCGAAATTTTCTCGGATGTGCACAGGATTGGTTGACGTGGTGAGGAATGCCGTGCCGCGCTGCACGGCCCAAGCCAACGCGACTTGCGCCGGGGTCTTGCCGACACGTTGAGCGATGGCTTTGATCACCGGGTCGTTCGTTATTCTCGGTTCCATGCCATGGCCCAAGGGCGCGTAGGCGAGCAACACGATTCCGTGCTGCTGACAGAAGTCGAGCAATTCCTGTTCGGGAAGATAAGGATGGCTCTCGACCTGCACGACGGCAGGCTGGATGCGTGCAATCGCAACGATCTCTTTTACCTTGTCCAGTGTGACATCGGACAATCCAATGAACTTGCATTTTCCTTCATCGACGAGACGCTCCATCGCTTGCCATGTCTCGGCCAGCGTTACATCCTTATCATAGATTGGCTCGTCACGTTCGTTCATTGGATAGTGTTCGTCGCCTGCCTGGAACGCAAAGGGCGTATGCACCAAGTAGCAATCGAGGTAGTCGAGCTGAAGACGACGTAGACTTGCTTCGAACGCGAGCTTCACTCGATCGGGGCGATGATTGTTGTTCCATAGCTTCGTGGTCACGAAAATTTCTTCTCGCTTGACCGTTCCCGCTTCAAAGGCCTCGTGCATCGCTTCGCCGACCACATCTTCGTTGCGGTAGACCTCTGCCCCATCGATGTGCCGAAATCCAACTTCCAGCGCGACTTTGACGGCCTGCTTGGCCGCGACGGCATTGGGGATCAACGTACCGAACCCAACCGCTGGGATGGATCCCGCGCCATGGGCAAGCGAAATTCTTGTGCTATCGAAGGGATGCATGTTTGTGCCTCTTGAAGTAAGGCATCTGCGGCACGGGCGAGTGATGACTCAGCCCGCCGAGATGCTGGGTGAAAGGTATTCATCCGGGCAATTAGGGTTTCTCACGGTACGCCACTCTTTGCTCGAAAGCACCGTTGGAATGGCCGCCCAGGGCAACGGAAAGTTGCACCGTATCGAGGTAGCGCGCTGTCTTCGCCTGGATCTGGCCGATCAACGCGCGCTCGTAGGCGCGCTCAGCGTCCAGCACACCCAGCACACCGATTTCGCCGACTTGATAGCCTTTTCGATCCAGCAGCAGGCTTTGCTCGGCGGCGCTTAATGCGCGCTCCTGTGCTGTGTATTCGTCGCTGTCGTGGTTGATCGCTTGCAGTACGTCGGCCACCTGACCTAATGATTTGATAACAGTCTGCTGGTAGTCGGCGAAGGATGCCTTGTAGCCGTCGATAGAGCCGCGACGGTTCGCCTTGAGCGTTCCACCCTCGTAGATCGGCCCGGTCAAACCCGCTGCAACACCCCAAAGCGTCCCGATGCCAGGGCCTGCTTGGGTGAGCGAAGCGGAGAGCTGCAAGTGCGGATACATATCCGCCGTCGCCACGCCGATGGCGGCACTCGCTGCATGAAGTTGCGCTTCTGCTTCGAGAATATCCGGCCGGTCGCGCGCAAGATCGGAGGGCAAACTAACGGGAATATCCTCCGGCAGTGTGAAATCACTCAGATCGAAATCCGGTGCCACCCACTCACCGGGACTTTTTCCCACCAGGATCGACAGTGCGTGCCGCGCCACGTCCCGTTGTTGAGCAAGCGGCGGCAGCAAGGTCTCATCTTGTGCGAGCTGCGTGGTAGCCAGCGCGATATCCACTTGCGTAGTGCTGCCATGCTGATGCGCCGTGCGAACGAGTTCAAGGTTCTTCTGATCGTCAGCAATCAGGATTTGCACCGCGTCAATCTGCGCTCGTGCGGATGCAAGCTGGAGCGCCTCAGTGGCGACGTCGCCGGTGACGGTCAGATAGGCCGCGTCAAACCGATGTTGCTGAAGTTCGGCAAGCGCCGCCCGCTCCTCGACCAAGCGTTTTGTGCCGCCGAAAATATCGAAATCGAAACTCACTTGCGGCCCAACCGAGTAGAAGTTGGACGTAATGTTGTCGTAGCCATAGTTCGCCCGCTGACGACCACCCTGCGCGCCAAACCCAACCTGCGGACGCAGCCCGCCCGCGGCAGAAGGAACCGCTTCGTTCGCTTGGGCGATTGTCGCGTCGGCCGCTTCCAGATCGAGATTGCCGACGATGGCTTTGTGCATCACCGTGTCCAACTTCGCGGAGCCAAGCGCCAACCACCAATTGCCATCGACTCTCTTGCCGAGGTCGACATGCGGAACATCCGCACTCTTGTTGGGCGCATTGAGTTGCTGTTCGGCCCGCGCGTCGTAGTGTTGCGACGTAGGCGCAGCCGGTCTTTCAAAGTTAGGCCCCACCATGCACGCGGATAGAAGCACGGGCGTGGCGCAGGCAAGCATGAGCGTTCGAGCAATGCGCTCCAACAGACTCGGTCTAATCAGTTTCATGTGGCGACTCCAAGATTGTCAGTTGGCAGGACGCGGCTTGCGCAAGAGCAAAGCAAGCGGGCTCACGATCAGCAGCGCCACCAGCAGGATCTTGAATTGGTCGATGATCGCGATAATTGCCGCCTGGCCTGTGACCAGGTCGTTCATCATCGCGAGTCCCTGCACCGACATAGAGCTGGCCTCATCGCTACCGATGCGATAGGGCCGAAGGTTCTTGGCGAGGGCCAAATGCATGGCCTGAGTGTTGTTGAATAAGAAGATCTGCACGATCGCAATGCCGATCGTGCTGCCGTAGAGGCGCGACAAATTGAAGAACATTGTGCCTTCCGAGCGAAATTTCGGATTCAGCGTGCTGAAGGCAGACCTGGTGAGCGCAGGCATCAGCATGCCCAGGCCAGCACCTTGCGTGGCACCCGCCAAAACCACAGGCCACCCGTCCATCAACGGTGAGTAGCCGAGCATCTGCCAGTTGCCATAGATGCCGAGGCCCAAGCCAACGATCACAAACAACCGGTTATCGATACGTGCAGGCGGACTCCACGTCAGCAGCAAGGTACCCACCAATGCGACGCCTCGCGGAATCGTAATGTCCCCCGCAGTGTGCGCCGGATAGCCGAGCAACTCCTCAAGCATCGGCGAGGT
>Ga0116109_1000203_pt1 | contig 12872 bp, 14 predicted proteins | sample June2015DPH_8_10_2_FD_89718 | JGI IMG/M metagenome (GOLD analysis project Ga0116109, IMG submission 89718) | Peatland microbial communities from SPRUCE experiment site at the Marcell Experimental Forest, Minnesota, USA - June2015DPH_8_10 | ecosystem: Environmental > Terrestrial > Soil > Wetlands... | reverse complement strand
GGAATTTCGGTGCGATGTCGAAGCCGCGAAAGCTGCCGATCAACTGCCCCGCGGGCGGCGTGAAGGTGAGGCTCATCTGTGTGCCGACGATACTCACTGCCGCGAGTTCGGTCTGCGCGCGCAACACTGCGGGCGTGGGCGTTCCGCTGCGCTCGACCATCACCGCCCAACCACACGACCAGTCCGCCACCCCAACACGACAAGCCTGCCCCGAGACAAGACAGTGGCGCGCCGCATCGACGCGGCACACGGTCACGCGCACGCCTCGCCGGACCGCCTCGCTGCGCGCATAGGACAGCGTCGAAAGCAGCGCCCGGGCACGCGCATCGACCTGATCGCGCACATGCCACGCCACGAACGACGGCGTCGCCATTATCGCGATCATCGCCAGAATGGCAACTAGGACGAGCGTTTCGATCAACGTGAAACCGCGGCGGCGCACACGCGGCAAATCGGCATCCTGCTTCATCTGCATTCCTTAGCTTCAAAAGAATGCAAACAATTTACCCAGATGGAAGTGCGTCAACAATCGGCCGAATGGCCAGGTAGCGAGCGTGGGACGTCACCCGCAACAATGTCGGTGTGACGGATAAAGAAAGGGAATACCGATGCTATTGCGAGGACAATCAGCGCTTGCGGGGCGGCTTGGGAGGCGTGGCCGCCCGGCGAAATTCTTCGATGACGTCTTCGAATTCAGACACGTCTTCGAAACGGCGGTACACCGAGGCAAAGCGGACGTAGGCAATCGTGTCGAGCTCGCGCAGCTCGTTCATCACGAGTTCGCCGAGACGCTCGCTGCGCACTTCGCGCTCGCCACTACCCAGCAGTTGATATTCAATGCGGGCGACAGCCGCGTCGATCGCGTCGGCGGCAACCGGACGCTTTCTCAGCGCCAGTTGCATGCTCGCAACGATCTTGCGGCGATCAAATTCAGTGCGGCTGCCATCCTTCTTGACGACCGACGGCAACGCCAGCTCGACCCGCTCATACGTCGTAAAACGTTTGTCGCAGGCCGGGCAGCGGCGGCGCCGGCGAATCGCGGCGCCGTCCTCGGATACGCGGGAGTCCACGACCTGCGTATCTTCGTGCCGGCAGAAGGGGCAGCGCATCGTCGCTTACTTGTAGACCGGGAAGCGCTTGGTCAACTCGGCGACCTGCGTGCGAACCCGTTCGATCGCCGCAGCGTCTTCCGGGTTGTCCAGCACGTCGGCGATCAGGTTACCCACCTGCTCGGCTTCCCTCACGCCGAAACCGCGCGTGGTCATGGCCGGCGAGCCCAGCCGCACGCCGCTCGTGACGAACGGCTTTTCCGGATCGTTCGGAATCGCGTTCTTGTTGACCGTGATGTGCGCCGCGCCAAGCGCCGCTTCAGCTGCCTTGCCGGTGATGTGCTTCGCGCGCAGGTCGACCAGCATCACGTGGCTTTCGGTACGGCCCGAGACGATACGCAGACCGCGCTTGACGAGCGTTTCGGCCAGTACGCGAGCGTTCTCCGCGACCTTTTGCTGGTATTCCTTGAATTCCGGCGACAGCGCTTCCTTGAACGCAACGGCCTTGCCGGCAATCACGTGCATCAGCGGACCACCCTGGATGCCCGGGAAAATAGCCGAGTTGATCTGCTTCTCGAACTCGGCCTTCATCAGGATCACGCCGCCGCGCGGACCGCGCAGGCTCTTGTGGGTCGTAGTGGTCACGAAGTCGGAGTGCGGTACCGGGTTCGGATAAACACCGGCGGCAACAAGGCCTGCGTAGTGCGCCATGTCGACCATGAAGTAGGCACCGACCGACTTCGCGATCTTCGACAGACGCTCGAAGTCGATGCGCAGCGCGAAGGCCGACGCGCCCGCGACGATCAGCTTCGGCTTGTGTTCCTGAGCGAGCTTTTCAGCGGCTTCGTAATCGATGTCTTCCGCTTCGTTCAGGCCATAGCTGACGACGTTGAACCACTTGCCCGACATGTTCACGGGCGAGCCGTGCGTCAGGTGACCACCGTGGGCGAGGCTCATGCCCATGATCGTGTCGCCCGGCTTGAGCATGGCGAAGAACACGCCCTGGTTCGCCTGCGAGCCCGAGTTCGGCTGCACGTTTGCTGCCTCAGCGCCGAAGAGTTCCTTCACGCGGTCGATCGCGAGCTGTTCGACGATGTCTACGTACTCGCAGCCGCCGTAGTAACGCTTGCCCGGATAACCTTCGGCGTACTTGTTGGTAAGCTGCGAGCCTTGTGCGGCCATCACGGCCGGGCTCGTGTAGTTTTCCGACGCAATCAGTTCGATGTGGTCTTCCTGACGGCGGTTTTCCTGCTCGATCGCCTTCCAGAGTTCGGGATCGACGTTGGCGATGGTGCTTTGGGCTCTGTCAAACATACGGGTTCCGTTGAGTGTATTCAGGTTGACCGGATCGCGCGCCGAATTTCGTGCAGAAAGCGTAGTAGGTACGCGGCGCTGCTGGCGGCTGGGCCAGCCCTGACGTGGCGGATGAAGATAAGCCGCACACGCGAGGCAGGACAGCCACCAGCGGCGCAGATAAATGCGCGCGGATCACGGCTGCCCAGGCGAACGGCAAAACGGCACCCTGCGCTTCACGGTGGGTCGCTCCACCTTGAACCTGTTTGGTTCTATCGCCAGTCACGCAGGGATGAGCGCGTTAGTGTATTGGAAGCGCCTCGAATAGGCAACCGGATCTCCGCCCGGCGCGCCGTCCCGGCAAGAGCCGCAGCTACAGGCATCGATGCCCCTCGCCATGCCCTCGTCGCCGTGCTTTCATCAGACGTAACGGTAATGTCCACCCGCCGGCAAACGTCTGATGAAACAGGCGTGCAGACAGGGGCCGACGGCACACCAGCCGGCCATAGCGATACTTCCCATCAAACCACGATCCGCGCGCCAGCCACCCCCGGCAATTCCGCGCGCCTGAAGGTAGTCCGCTGGGTCGAAGGTGATTCTTGCCGCAGCGCCGCATTGGAAGTAGGCTTGGCAACTTTCCCCTCACCTCACCAGGAAACCGCAATGATCGTCTTCGTCACCGGAGCGTCCGCCGGATTCGGCGCCGCCATCGCCCGTACTTTCGTCAAGGGCGGCCATCGTGTCGTCGCCACCGCGCGCCGCAAGGATCGCTTGCAGGCGCTGGCCGACGAACTGGGCGAGGCCCTTCTGCCGTTCGAACTCGACGTGCGTGACCGCGCCGCCGTCGCGGCCGTGCCCGCCGCGCTGCCGGAAGCATTCGCCGCCATCGACGTGCTGGTCAACAACGCAGGCCTCGCGCTCGGCCTCGAGCCGGCGCAGCGGGCGAACCTCGACGACTGGCAAACCATGATCGACACCAACTGCACAGGACTCGTGCAGGTCACCCATGCGCTGCTGCCGGGCATGGTCGAGCGCCAGCGCGGCCATGTCTTCAATCTCAGCTCGGCGGCCGCCAATTGGCCTTACCCGGGCGGCAACGTGTACGGCGCCACCAAAGCATTCGTGCGCCAGTTCAGCCTGAACCTGCGCGCCGATCTGGCCGGCACGCCGCTGCGCGTGACCGACGTCGAGCCGGGCTTGTGTGGTGGCACGGAGTTTTCGAACGTGCGCTTTCGCGGTGACGATGAGAAGGCCGCGAACGTCTATCAGAACGTGCAGCCGCTGACGGCGGAGGACATCGCCGACGCGATCTACTGGACCGCAACGCGCCCGGCGCACGTCAACGTCAACACGATCGAGCTGATGCCCGTTGCGCAGTCGTTCGCTGGGCTGTCGGTGCATCGCGGTTGAACGTCCTGGCCCGGAGCGCTGCTCCTCAAAATACGTCGGTGCGTGCGTTCCGGGTAAAATGCGCCGCATGAATATGTCCCCCAGAGAATCCGGCGCCGAAATCGGCTTCACCTGGCCAATTCGCGTGTACTACGAAGATACCGATGCCGGCGGCATTGTGTTCTACGCGAACTATTTGAAGTTTTTCGAGCGGGCGCGCACCGAATGGCTCCGCGCGTGCGGCATCGAACAGGATCGTCTCGCGGTAGAGACGGGTGCGCTGTTCATCGTGCGCAGCACGGCAGTCGACTATCGTGCGCCTGCCCGGCTTGACGATCTCATCAAAATTGTCAGCCACCCTGAACGAATTGGCCGCGCGTCGGTCGATTTCTCGCAGGAGGCCTGGCGTGACGGCACGCTGCTTGCTACCGGGACCATTCGGGTCGGCTGTGTCGACCGGGTAGCGCTGCGTCCTGCCGCCATTCCGGCATCGGTTCTCGCCGCATTGCGACGCGGGCCGAAGGTTACTGCATCCCGCGTGTCAACGGACTAGGCCTGAACATCGTTGTTACGGGGCCAGTGAACTCGTATCGATCAAGCAACACAAAGCATGGTTCGGCCCGCGGTTTGCCGATGCTTCCGGTTTCCCCACGGCAAGCTTCGACGGACCTTGCAGCCGGACGCCCCCTTTCGGGACGTTACAGCGAACCTATATGAACACTACACAAGATCTATCGATCATTTCTCTCGTTCTTAATGCGAGCCTGCTGGCGCAGGCAGTCATGGCACTGTTGCTGCTGCTGTCGCTGCTGTCGTGGACGTTTATCTTCCGCAAGTGGTTTGCGATCCGCCGTGCACGCGCGCAAACTGAACGCTTCGAACGCGATTTCTGGTCCGGCGGCGACCTGCAGGCGCTTTATCAAAGCGCGGCGAACAACCGCCATACGATCGGCGCACTCGAACGGATCTTCGAATCCGGCATGCGCGAGTTCCTGAAGGGCAAGGAAAAGCGTCTCAACGACCCGGGCCTGATCCTCGACGGCGCACGCCGCGCCATGCGTGCAGCGTTCCAGCGCGAGATGGACGTGCTTGAGGCCAATCTTTCGTTCCTCGCCTCCGTGGGTTCGGTTAGCCCGTACATTGGTCTCTTCGGCACCGTGTGGGGGATCATGAACGCGTTCCGCGGCCTCGCTAACGTCCAGCAAGCCACGCTCGCCAACGTCGCGCCCGGCATCGCCGAAGCACTGACCGCGACGGCCATCGGCCTGTTCGCCGCCATCCCGGCAGTGGTCGCCTACAACCGTTACGCACACGATATCGACCGTCTGGCGATCCGCTTCGAGACCTTCATCGAAGAGTTCTCGAACATCCTGCAGCGTCAGGCGCATTAAGGAGTCCACGATGGCCGGTTCCTCAAGTCGCACCTCCAGTATGCGCGGCGGCCGTTCGCGCCGCGCGATGGCCGATATCAACGTCGTGCCGTATATCGACGTGATGCTCGTGCTGCTCGTGATCTTCATGGTGACCGCGCCGCTCGTCGCACCGTCGATCGTCAATCTGCCTACCGTCGGCGGAGCCTCACCACAACAGCAAACACCGCCGGTTGTTGTGAATATCCGCGCAGATGGCAACATGAACGTCAAATATAAAGACGACAATGGCGCCATGCAGCAGGAAAGCATGACGCGAGCGGATCTGGACAGTTTCGTCACCGACCGCGAGCAGTCGCATCCGGATCAACCGGTGGTGATCGCCGCCGACAAAACGGTGAAGTACGAAGCCGTGATGAACGTGATGTCCGACCTGAAGGCTCGCGGCGTCAAGCGCGTTGGCTTGCTCGTCAAATCGCAATGATCCGAAAGAATTCCGCCCGCCCACTCCAGCCACCGCGTGAACGCGGCACCTGGCGAGCGTTTGCGCTCGCGCTGGTGATGCACGTGCTGCTCGGATTCTTCCTGTACCACGGCATTCAATGGCAGAACAGCACGCCGGCAGGTGCAGAAGCCGAACTGTGGACGGACGTGCCCGATGTGACGACGCCGCAGCCCCCCCCGCCTCCCCCGGTGCCGGTGGCCCCTGCTCCGCCGCTGCCTGACGAGCAGGCGGATATTGCGCTGCAGGAAAAGAAGCGTCAGCAGCAGGAAGCCGCACGCCAGGCACAGCTCCTCGAGCAACAACGTCAGCAGCAGCTGCAAGCCCAGCAGGAAGCCGAGGCGAAGCGCCAGCAGCAACTTGCAGCCGACCAGGCCGCCCAACTGGCCGCCCAGAAAGCAGCGGCAGCCAAGCTGAAGCAGCAGCAGGCTGACAAGCTCAAGCAACAACAACTGGCTGAACAGCAACAGCAGGATCAGTTGAAGCAGCAACAACTGGAAGACCAGCAAAAGCAGGCCCAGGCTGACGCGCAGAAGAAGGCTGATGCGCAAAAGGCGAAGGCCGCGAAAGCAGCGGCAGATGCAGCGCAGGCGAAGAAGCTCGACCAGGAACGCCGCGCGCGCCTAACGCAGATGCAAGGTATGGCGGGCGGCGAAGGCTCCACGGGCGAGGGTCTTGCCAAGAGCGGCACAGGCACTGGCTCGGGCGGCACGGCGACCTCGCCCGGCTATGCGGACAAGGTCAGGCGGCGCGTGCGGCCCAACATCGTATGGGCGGGTGATACGCAGGGCCTGGAAACGGAAATTGCCGTACGCTGTTCGCCCACAGGCACGCTGCTGGACGTGTCGGTCACCCGTAGCAGCGGTAATCCCCAATGGGATGCTGCTGCAGAGCGGGCGGTCAGGGCGTCCGATCCGATGCCGGTCGATGTTGATGGAAAAACGCCGTCGAGCTTCAAGATTACTTTGCGACCAGCCGGTTGACAGCAGCCCCGGCGCCCCGTCCAGCGTGGCGCGCCCGGGAACGAATTAAAAGTTTCCGGGTCTGTCTGCTGTCATAGAGTGTTAGAAATCTGATTTTTTTGGGAATCCATACAGCATGAGTTTGATGACCAAGCTAGGCCTGCGGACTTTGGTGGCGTCGTGCCTGATTGCGGCTGGCGGCGCTGCGCACGCGCAACTCAACGTCCTCGTCACGGGCGTCGGGTCCACCCAGTTCCCCATCGCAACGGCGAATTTCGCCAATGAAGCGAACTCTCCGCAACAGGTCAGCACGATCGTGCGGCAGGATCTGCAGCGTAGCGGGAAATTCACCAATATCGACGCCGGCGGCACGCCCGTGTCGGAGACCGATTCGGTCGACCTCGGCAGCTGGAAGGCCAAAGGCGCCAATGCGTTCGTGGCCGGCAGCGTGAACCATCTGCCGAACGGCCAGTACGAAGTGCGCTTCAAGCTCTACGACACGGTCAAGGGCGAAAGCCTCGGCGGCCTCGTGCTGGTCAGCCCCGAAAGCGGCCTGCGGATGAGCGCACACAAGGTCGCGGATTACATCTACGCCAAGCTGCTGGGCGATCGCGGCGTGTTCGCCACCCGTCTGTCTTATGTCATCAAGACCGGCAACCGGTACCAGTTGCAGATTTCCGATTCGGACGGCCAGGACGCGCACATCGCGTTGTCGAGCCCCGAGCCGATCATCTCGCCGGCCTGGTCGCCTGACGGCACGAAGGTCGCCTACGTGTCGTTCGAAAAGAAGAAGCCCATCGTCTACATCCACGACCTGCCCACGGGCCGTCGCGTGGTCGTCTCGGACCAGAAGGGCAACAATAGCGCGCCGGCCTGGTCGCCGGATGGACGCACACTGGCAGTGGCGCTTTCGCGCACCGGCAACACGCAGATTTTCGCCGTCAACGCTGACGGCAGCGGTTTGCGCCGGCTGACTCAGGGCACCTCGATCGACACCGAACCCAACTACTCTCCTGACGGACAGTGGATCTATTTCACCAGCGACCGCGGCGGTCAACCGCAGATCTACAAGATGCCGGCGCAGGGCGAAAGTGCCGGCGCAGCTCAGCGCGTCACGTTCACGGGTAACTACAACACCAGCCCGCGCGTGAGCCCGGACGGCAAGGAACTGGCCTACATCTCGCGTGTGGGCGGTGCCTTCAAGCTGTATATCCAGGATTTGCAGTCCGGTTCTGCAACCGGCCTGACCGATACAACACATGACGAATCGCCGAGCTTCGCGGCGAATGGTCAGTACATTCTTTACGCCACACAGGTGAACGGCCGTGGCGTGTTGGCCGCAGTATCGACCGATGGTCGCACTCGGCAGGTCCTGTCCGTTCAGGGCGGCATCGTTCGCGAGCCGTCCTGGGGCCCATTTATGCAATAACACAAGGAGAGTAACAATGATGTCTAAACTTCGTATCGTATTTGCCGCATTGCTGGTCGGTGCACTCGCCGCATGTCACTCGGGCGTCAAGCTCGACGAAAATGCAAACAAGGGTGGTGCCGTCGCCACCCAACCGAACCCGAATGCAGTCGCACAGGTGAACGTGGACGAGCTGAACGATCCGAACAGCCCGCTCGCCAAGCGTAGCGTCTACTTCGACTTCGACAGCTATTCGGTCAAGGACGAATACCAGTCGCTGCTGGCACAACACGCACGCTACCTGAAGGCACATCCGGAACGTCACGTGCTGATCCAGGGCAACACCGACGAACGCGGCACGAGCGAGTACAACCTGGCACTCGGCCAGAAGCGTGCTGAAGCTGTGCGTCGCGCGCTGTCGCTGCTTGGCGTGCCGGATTCGCAAATGGAAGCCGTGAGCCTGGGCAAGGAAAAGCCGCTGGCCGACGGTCATGACGAAGCGTCGTGGGCACAAAACCGCCGCGCCGACCTCGTCTACCAACAGTAATAGGTGATGAGCCGTATGACGCAACGTTTCTCCTGGCTGCGCTTTGCCGCAGCCGCCTGCGTGGCGGGCTCGGCCTTAACGGCCGTGCCGGCACACGCAGGCATGTTCGACGATGACCAGGCCCGTCAGGCGATTCTCGATCTGCGTACCAAGACCGATAGCCTGTCGAGCCAACTGTCGGCCGCACAGCGGACCATCCTTGATCAATCCAGCCGCCTCGACCAGCTCAACCAGCAGGTCGCGACGCTGCGCGGGCAGAACGAGGACATGGCGAACCAGCTTGCCACGCTGCAAAAGCAGCAGAAGGACTACTACACGGACCTCGATACGCGGCTCAAGAAGTTCGAGCCGCAGCAGCAGACGGTCGATGGTGTAGAAGGCACGGTGCAGCCAGGCGAAACGGACGCGTTCAATGCGGCTTCAACGCAGTTCCGTAATGGCGACTTCAAGAACGCGGCGGCCTCGTTCCGCAGCTTCATCGCCAAGTACCCGCAGAGCCCCTATCAGCCGACCGCGCAGTACTGGCTCGGCAACGCGCTGTATGCACTGCGCGACTACAAGGGCTCGACGGCAACCTGGGAAGGCGTCGTGAAGAACTACCCGCAGCATCCGCGTGCGCCGGAAGCGATGCTCGCGATTGCCAACAATCAGCTCGAACAAGGTCAGAAGGCTGCGGCCAAGAAGACCCTCGAGCAGATCGTCGCGCAATACGGCAGCTCGGACGTCGCACAGTCGGCACAAAGCAAGTTGTCGCAAATCAAATAGTTTTGTTGGTTGCAGCAAACGCGTAGTGTCGGATGAAACGCCACGCGCGCCTCTCGCCGGAAAGCCCAGGGCAGTCGATGCCTTGGGCTTTTTGTTTTGCAGCGCATCAGGGAGTGGGTTGACACGTACCGCTGCTTATCGCTATAATCCCGCTTCTCTTTTGGGTCGTTAGCTCAGCTGGTAGAGCAGCGGACTTTTAATCCGTTGGTCACAGGTTCGAATCCCGTACGGCCTACCAAAATCTTCTCCGGAAGGAAAATCAAGCACTTGCGAGCAATCGCGGTGCTTTTTTTTCGTCCGTAGTGCAGGTTGCCCGACGGCAAAAACTGCCCTTTGCCGGAAATTTGCCGGAACGGAAAAATCCAGATCAAGCGAACTCAACCTTTCGCATGGAGTCTGGTATGGCATACATCAGTCAGCGTGGCGCTTACTGGCGAGCTGAAATACGTCGGCGCGGCCACAAGCCCATCTATCGCACATTCGACACGAAGCAGTTGGCGCAACAGTGGGCCGTTCGGACCGAAGCTGAGATCACTGCAGGCGTCTTCGTTGACCGCACCGAAGCGGAACGCACAATCCTGCGCGATGCGCTGGACAGGTATTGCCGAGAGGTGGTTCCCGCCAAGCGATTCCCCGAGCAGGAAAGAACGCGGATCGAGCGTTGGAAGAAAGACGAGCTCGCTTGGCGGCCATTGGCGAGCCTGCGCGGTGCCGATTTCGCCAAGTACCGCGATGCGCGCCGCGCATTAGGTCGAGCTGAGAACACGATCCGCCTGGAACTTCAAATCGTTAGCCATCTGTTCGAGATCGCCCGTAAAGAATGGGGATTTGAGACACTCACAAACCCGCTGAAAAATATCCGCAAGCCATCGGGTAGCAGGGCCAGAGATCGCCGCCTGAGCACTGGTGAATTCGAAGCCATTCGCGCGCGGCTTGCGGAGAGTCAAAACCCATGGGTGGCACCAGCGTTCGAACTGGCGATCGAAACCAGCCTTCGGCAAGGCACACTCTTTAGCCTGCGCTGGGAGTGGGTCAAGCTCGACGCTCGAATGATCGCATTCCCACGCGAAGCTCGAGGAGCTGACAACAAAGGGGTACCTGCCCAATTGCCGCTTTCGCGGCGCGCTGTGGATGTGTTAAGGGCCCTCGCAGCCCTCTGGCAACGCGATCTTCTCAATATGCCTGCGCGGGCCCGCTTTGGGCCCGTGAACGTCGAGCCCGGCCTATTAGCCGGCCCGGTTTTTGGGACATCGTCCAACGCCGCCCTGCTCGTTTGGAAGCGCATCGTGAAGGGAGAAAAGGGATTCCCAGACCTTCGCTGGCACGACCTGCGGCATGAAGCAGCTAGTCGCCTGTTCGAGAAGGGGCTTCATCCGCTTGAGGTCGCAAGCATTACCGGACATAGATCTATGCAGATGCTCAAACGGTACACCCATCTAAACCCTGCGGATCTCTTGGAAAAGCTCGGCTGACTCCTTTAAGCGGGAAGCTGTCTCAATCCATCGTCCTAAGCGCCAAACAGGCATAAGGCCGTCAACCTGTCTGCAGCTCAGTCAATCCAAGGAGGTATTTATGGCACGTTACGAACAAGATGTAATCGCATGGTCCGAGGAGCAAGCAGCGCTTTTGCGCTCCCGTCGTTTTGATGAACTTGATATTGAACGCATTATCTGGCTTATCGAAGATCAGGGACAAGCACAGGTCGGCCATTTTCACCACGCGTTGTCACTGGCCCTAAGACACGTGCTGACGTGGAAATATTCCCCTCAAGAACGGTCACGGAAGCTGCGATCATTGATCGTCGCTCGCCGAAGAGCGGTCTTCGACCTACTTGGCAAAACTCCGAGTCTCTCGAAATGGCTAATCAACGCAAACTTTTGGAATGAGATTTGGGAGGGCGAGCTAGTGAACCGGCTGGATGTCCCTAAAGAGCTTAGGTACGCTCAACCAAAATGGACACCAACGACGGTCATAGACGAAGCTTTCTTTCCAGACTGATAGACCGGACGCGCAACTAGACGGCTGGCCCGTACGGGGATTGATGGGTCTGACATGGAATGCGCGCGCTGGCTGATGAGGCGTACGCGTGCGCGACCCCGCCCTCCCCGCGGACCACAGAACACGCAGTCCGCTCCCCGGGGGCTACCGACGCAATGCTGACTAATCAGTCTTTGAACTTGATGCCCTCATCCGATAGCAAACGTCTCACGCCGTCGAGGAAGAGTGTGTTCAAGCTGATGTTCCGGTCCACGCAAAAATGCTTGAGTTGCGCCTTCGCCGCGCTGCTTAGTCGGACCGGCACCATGACGCGGTCCTCTGTCGACGGCTTTTCGAGGGGCGGCCGCTTTTTGGTCGGGGTCATGTAAACCTTGGTATTTTGATATCAAGATTGCATGATACCAAGAGCTCAGACGCGCTCACCAGGCTGCGACCGGCCGAGGATTCAGCAACTCATGTCGTGCCATGCCCAGCGGGTAGGAATGTGCCAGCTCCGATCCATGGCCATCAATTGCACTGACCTTTTCTCGAACTTCCTCAAGCCAGGTCTTCTGTTTGGCCACATACACAGGATCCAGTACATTGATTACAGCCCAATTGAAGGCCTTGATACGCATGGTCAGGAAGGTACCCGTTAGGGCCTCGGACTTCACGATGTGCCTGAACTCGTCTTGGACCGGCTGTCGGCTACCAGTTGGATAAGAACCATATCGGCTTACCGAACGGACAGAGCACATGCCCCGGATGTTGAAACCGAACACGCCGAAGCCTACCGCGCCCCAGAGCCGCGTTATAAAAGCCACTGTGTCTGGATCCATCTGAACTGATACGCTGATCCCGTAGAGATTTCCCTCGTCTTTAACGAAAGATACAAAGGCTTCCATCAGCTGCTGATGGAAGGGGCTGGCTATGCTTTCAGAATGAGGCCTTATCGCCGCAGTCAATCCCTCGGATATGCCGTAAATGACCTCAGGGCGCCCACCTGACAGAACATGGACGGGGTACACCTGAGCGCGCGAAATCGCCTTGGGCAGCTCATCGAAAAGCAGAATGGCCTGCTCGGACTGCTGCGGTTCCTGATGCTGGAAAAACGGCGATAGCGTACTTGTTCCCATAAAGCGAGCCCCCGTGGCCAATTTAATTTACTGAACTCATGATATCATGATATCAATTTGGAACAATATACAACCGCCCAGACCCTGTCTGGAATGGATAGGATGTCGGCATAACGGGCAAAAAATGAAGGCAAGGGAGTGACGCATGGCCGCTATTCTTGTTTTTGGCGTAATCGCCTACCTGATCATCCGACTCTGTCACAACGACAGCGAAGGTGGGGCGGTAGAGATGTACGTCGCAGATGACTGGGACGCCGCTCGCCCATATGAGCCGCCGATCATGGAGGGTCAATGGGTTCTGCCGCACTCCATCGCCGATGGATGCATCAATTCGACCGATCACAGCCAGTGGACGCCCTGATACGCGCGCATCCGCAACAGCGTGTTCATTGTTCGCCTCGAAACAAAGCCACCTAGACGGCGGCTTTGTGTTTTTAAATGCGGAGCTACTCAGCTTTTGTGCGACGGGTGAAG
>Ga0116109_1000202_pt1 | contig 12910 bp, 13 predicted proteins | sample June2015DPH_8_10_2_FD_89718 | JGI IMG/M metagenome (GOLD analysis project Ga0116109, IMG submission 89718) | Peatland microbial communities from SPRUCE experiment site at the Marcell Experimental Forest, Minnesota, USA - June2015DPH_8_10 | ecosystem: Environmental > Terrestrial > Soil > Wetlands... | reverse complement strand
TCGGCTCTGAGGGCCTTTTTCATTTTCAGCGTTTTTCCTCTTACTTTTCCCCGTACTCCCGGCGACGCTGGGTGGTCTGCTCAGGTCGTTGCGGTCACAACCGAACGCGTATCGTTCCCTAGGTGAGCCGACCAGGATGAGACGGAGGACTGACCGCACAAAAAACCCCCGCACGAGATCGCGGGCTGCGGAACAGTCATTCGCGGTTGCGGGCCGTACGCATGGCATTCGTAGCTATAGGCGTCGTGGCGTGCACGCCCTTCATTTGGGGCTGGCCGGTTCGCACGCACTCTGCACGGCGGCGTCATACGCACTGCTCGAATGATCAGCGACGTTGTAACTCACCACCTTTTCATTACGGATGAAAACCTCAGTGAGCAGGTTGCCAATATCGCCGGTGTAACTGTTTTTCGTATTGACTATCAGGCACACGCGATAACCGAACACAGCTCCGCTTGCGACTCGCGTCCATCCCGACGTTGGTCCATTCAGATATTGCACCACGGCGCTCGAAGGTTCCTTTAGCGTTGTCTGCTGATAGGTATCAATCAGGGCCTTGTAGTCGTTAGGGTATGTGCCGTAGGTCGCTGCCTCCGGCGTGCTCTTGGCAGGCCCATTGGCGCAACCGGTGAGCATGCCTGCGATCAATACCGCTGCACTCGCGGCCTTCAGCTTCGTTTTCATCATTTCACCTACGCGGACGGGTTTTTCAAACGGCTTCTTATCTCCTGTCTGTACTTTTTTGTGGCGACAGTATAGCCAGAGCAAAGGGGTGAGTGCCACTAATCGAATCAAGGCATCGCCCGCAACAGCCGTCTATGCGATCGGATCGAAGACAGGGGGCGATAAATTCGGCGCGCTTCTAATATGGCTCACAAACCGGTCGACGATTGGCGTCTCGCGGCTATTCCAGATCAGACTCGTTTCGATCGAAACCGGCATATCTTGTACGTGCCGGTACACCACGCCGGGGCGGGCAAAACGCGCGAAGACCTGGGGCACCCATGCAATGCCCATCCCCGCTGCCACGAGGCTCACGATAGTCTGCATCTCGATAGCCTCCTGCTCGATATGAGGGGTGATCCCCTTCAGGTGGTAGTACGACAGCAATGCATCGAAGAGCGACGGCATAATTTGGCGGGGAAAGATGACAACCGGGTCCGACGCGACGTCTGCGAACGAAATCGACTCGCGGTTTGCAAGCCGGTGATTGACCGGAAGCGCAACGAGAAACGGCTCGACCAGCAATGTTAGCGCCGAAAATCCGACCGGCGCAGCGCCCAGAGCGTGCAGGATAAAACCGGCGTCTACCTGGTCTGCGCCAAGCGCCTTGAGCTGTACATCGAGCGTTGCCTCGCGAAGCTCCAGCAGAACGTCGGGGTTCGCGTGTCGGAAACCACTGACCCAGCCCGGCATCCTGCCATAGGCCACCGTTGAGGCGAAGGCAACGCGCAGACGGCCGGTCTGTCCTTCCGCAGCCGCCTTGACGATCCTCGGCAGTTCGTCTGAAGCGCGAATCAGGTGCCGTGCGTAGGCAAGAAGTGCTTCGCCGCCCGGCGTCAACGTCACGCTTTTGCGGGTGCGATCAAACAACGTCACCTCGAGAGACGCCTCAAGGCTCTGCATTGCCTGTGTAAGTGGAGGTTGCGTCATGTGGAGCCGCTCGGCTGCACGTCGAAAATGCAATTCCTCCGCAACGGCGATGAACTGGCGTAGCTGTCGTATGTCGGTCACTGATATGTCCCGCGTATCAAATATGCGTGTGCAATATATTGGACCCTCCAATTTTGATTCTCAATACTTTTCTCTGCGAGCGGGATTCAGTGGACACCGATGTGTTGCCTGCGTCCTGTTGCTGCAGGTGATTTCAACTAGCTGTCCGTCCGTTCGCTAAACCGTTACCTCGCCTTTTGCCAACCTTTCAGGATCTGAAGATGACCAAGCTTTCAAAGGCCATAGCTGCCCGACGCCGCGCTCTCGCCGCCATGTTGCTTCCCCTGGTTGCGTGGGCAACCATCGGCACAGCGCACGCAGCGTCCCTCGAGGAAATCAAAAAGCGCGGCTACATTGTCGTCGCTACCGAAGACGACTACCGGCCCTTTGAATTCGTCAAGGACGGCAAGCCCACCGGCTTTGACAATGAAATGGTCGATGCACTGCAGAAGTACGCGCCTTTCCAGGTCCGTCACGAAATTTTGCCGTTCACTGGCATCCTCGCTGGCGTCGCGACGGGTAAATACGACATCGCGATCACAGGGGCAACGATGTCAAAGGACCGGATGCAATCGCTCGACTTTGCGAGCCCGATTGCGGACGCGACCGACTACTACGTCAAGCGAAAGAACGACGATTCGATCAAGTCGATCAAGGACCTGAGCGGCAAAACCGTTGGCGTTCAGGCCGGCAGCGCGCAACTCGCTCACCTGACTCAACTGCAGGCACTGATTGAGAAGAGCGGCGGCAAGATGGGCAAGATCGTGCAATACACCTCGTATCCCGAGGCATACCAGGACCTGGCACTGGGCCGCACTGATTACGTCGTGAATACGATCGTCAACCTCAACACACTCGTCAATCAGAAGCCTGGTGTCTTCGCGGTGGGACAACCTGTAGCCGCTCCGTCGATGGCAGCGTGGTCCGTGCAAAAGGGCAATGCCGATCTGCTCGCGTACGTCAACCAGTTCATCGCCAAGGAAAAGGCAAACGGTACGGTGTCGACCCTGCAGAAGAAATGGTTCGGTCAGTCATTCAACCTGCCGGTGACCTTCACACCTGAATACTGAGCACGAATGAGCTACTCCGACGTACTCTCGATTTTTAGCGGCGCGTTGACCACGCTCCTGCTATCGATCGCCGGCATTGCCCTCGGCCTGCCGATCGGACTCGGCATGGCCTTGCTCCGCTGGGGGCGTGTACCTGTCGTTGCACGCTTCGTTGCCGTTTACGTCAGTTTGCTGCGGGCGTCGCCGTTAGTCACGCTCCTGCTGTTGCTGTTCTACGGATTGCCCGATATGGGCATTGAAGTTGGGCCGATCACCGCCGGCGTGCTTGCGCTCACGCTGAATACGTCTGCCTTCTATTGCGAGATCTGGCGCTCGGCACTCCTTGCCTTTCCGCGGGAACAACTGGAGGCTGCGCGGGCAGTGGGCATGCGGCGGAGCATGTGTCTTCGCCGCATTGTGCTCCCGCAGATCGCACGCTCGAGTCTGCCCGCGCTGGTCAACGAGATGTCGCAATTGATCAAGGTCACGCCGGTGCTTGCCATTGTGGGTGTAGTCGATATCACACGGGCTGCAGTTCGCATCGGCGCGGACACCTATCAGCCATTGCCGCCGTTCTGCGTCGCCCTGGCGATTTACATACCGATCATCTTCGCGCTCGTCAGCGTCCAGCGCTGGATTGAGCGCAGACAGGCTCGCCTGGAGGCATCAGCGTGATCCACGATTTCGGCATTGTCTGGTTACACCGCGATCTGCTTTTGTCAGGCCTTGCGAACACCGTCATTTTGTCGGTGTCGGCGGCATTGAGTGCGCTCTTGATCGGCGCGCTGGTTTCAACGGTTCTCGTTCGCCGCGCGCGCGTCGCTGGCCATATTGTCCGCTTCCTGATCGACGTCGCACGCTGCACGCCGTTCCTTCTATTTGCCTACATTGTCTACTACGGCCTGCCTTCGCTCGGACTGCGTTTCGACAACTGGAGCGCCGGGGTGCTGGCATTGATTGTCTACCATTCCGCCTACATGGCCGAAATTATCGGGGCGGCCTGGCGCTCTCTGCCACGCGACACAATCGAAGCGGGCCATGCGTTCGGATATAGCGGCCTGCGCCTCTTTCACCGCATCGTGATGCCGCCGCTCGCCCTGAACGCGGCGCCGGTAATAGGCAATCAGATCATTCAGATCGTCAAGGACAGCGCGTTTCTGACGATCATTGCGCTACCGGAACTCACCAACGCGGCGAGCGCCATTCAGTCACAGTATTTCGTCCCATTTGCGGCCTTTATCACAGCCATGTTGCTGTATTGGGCGCTTTGCCTGGTAGTCGAAGCCTTGGTATCCGTGCTGGGCCGAATGGCGGAGGCGCGCCGATGAATATGATGCACCACTCTATGAAAATGGACGATTCTCAGCCAGTTCTGAACATTATTGGACTCTCGAAGAGCTTTGGATCCTTGCAGGTGCTCGACAACGTCAGTTTTAGCGTTGCCGCGGGAGAGACGGTCTGCCTCTTAGGACCATCCGGTTCGGGAAAATCGACGCTGCTGCGCTGCGTTAACTGGCTAGAGCGTCCAGACCAGGGGCGCATTCTGCTGAACGGAGAACAGGTCGGCATCTCAAATGCCGGCGTCGTCATGAGCGACCGCGATCTCGCGAGGATGCGCATGCGCATCGGCATGGTGTTTCAGCATTTCGCGCTGTGGCCTCATCTAACTGTTTTGCAAAATGTGATGGAGGCGCCGGTGCACGTGCAGCGCCGCGCTAAAGACGTGGTGCGCGAGGAAGCAGAAGCACTCTTGCGCCGCGTTGGAATGTATGAAAAGAGAGACGCGTTTCCGGCGCGTCTTTCGGGCGGTCAAAAGCAACGGATTGGAATCGCAAGAGCGCTGGCCATGAAACCGGAACTTCTGCTCTTCGATGAACCGACCAGTGCGCTCGATCCCGAACTCGTTGGCGAAGTGCTTGCCGTTATGCGGGATCTCGCAAGCGAGGGTATGACCATGGTTGTCGTTACCCACGAAATGGCTTTCGCAAGGGACGCCGCAAGCCGCATTGCCTTTATGGATCGAGGCGGGATTGTCGAAAGCGCGGCGCCTGACGTTTTCTTCTCCGCTCCGGCCACGGAGCGCGCACGCCAATTTCTGCAGCGCTATTCCGCTGCATCCGACCGTTCGTTGGCATCCAGTTGACCACGAGCACTGCTAAACCACCACGCTAGGTTTCCGAGCGATGACATCTACAGAACTGCTGGCATGACTATCCATTCGAATACCCCAATGGCCGAGCGCGAAGCGCATCGAGCCCGCTACGAGGCACTTCGTGCCGAAGGGCAAGGCGCGTCGGCGCAAGCGCTACCGTCGCTTACCTCACGCGATCAACCCGTGCATGACGATGCGATCCTGCACCGCGAACACGTGCCGGGCGGCTGGTACTGGACCACACGTGTGGCGCGTGGCGAAGCGCTGCGCATTGTGAACACGGCGGGCACCTCTGCTGTTTCGATGGTGGCGTGGTGCGAAACGGATCCCTCTGAGCGCCTGAATACCGCGGACACGATGAAAGTCCAGTGGAGCACCGGGCTGCGCAAGGGGCGCGTGATTTATACGGAAATGGGACGGGTAGCGTTCTCCATTGTCGAAGACACCTCCGGTGCCCACGACCCGCTCGTCGGGCCAACCACGAAAGAATCGATGGAGAAGGCGCTCGGGCCCACGGCCGCGAGGAACTCCCGCGATAACTTTTTCCTGGCCGCGGCAAAGCTTGGCTTGGCGCGTCGCGACGTGCCGGCCTGCATCAACTTTTTCGCACCCGTGGCGATCGCCGCCGACGGCCGGTTCCTATGGCATCCCGAGCGGCGGACACCAGGGGATTTTGTCGACGTTCGCGCGGAAATGGATCTCCTCGTCGTGGTGTCCAACGCCGGCCATCCGCTTGACCCGGCTGTGCAAGCTGTCCCTGCGCCGATTGATGTGATCCAGTTTGTCGCACCTCAAGCTGGCGCCGACGACCTCTGTCGCCATGCCTGCGGGGAAGTCGAACGGGCATTCGAACAAACTGAGCGGCACATTCGCCGCGGGAGCAGCTCATGATGGAAACGTCCGCTTTTACCGACCTCGTGCTCGACGTGGTCATACCCGCCCGCACGCCGTGGTCCCATGTGATGCGTCGCGGACAGAAGATGCGTCTTATCGACGTGGAAGGACAGCAGGCAGTCGATGCCCTGTTTTACAGCGCCGCGGACACTGCACAACGCTACAGCGCACAGGACACGGTGCGCGAGCAGGGATCGGCTTACATAGGACTCGGCACTCGGCTCGTATCCAACCAGGGGGTCGTGATGGCGCGGGTTGTCGAAGACAGTTCGGGCCGGCATGACACGCTGGCGGGTTGTTGTTCGTGCGAGAGCAACGTGGTCCGGTTCGGCGAAGCAACCCGCTACCAACACGCATGCAGGGAGAACTTTGTGCTGGAGCTCGGACGGTATGGGATGGGCAAGCGGGACATTGCACCCAACGTGAACTTCTTCATGAACGTGCCGATCGACGACGCTGGCAATTTCGCCGTGCTCGACGGCATATCGCCACCGGGAAGCTACATTGATCTGGTTGCAGAGATGGATCTGCTTTGTGTGTTCTCCAATTGTCCGCAGATCAACAACCCTAGCAATGACTTCAACCCGACGCCTGTACGCGTGATGATATGGGACGCCGCTGCCCAGCCGGCGTAGACGGCTAACATAATCTCACGGCCGTGCGGACGAGTTCGGCCAATCAGGTCAGCGGCCGGTCCGGACTCGTTTATCACTCGAATGACGAAATCGTAAGCTAAAATGATCTATCTGTACTGCTTAGCAAAAAGTAACCGGGGACAAGCCACGGCTTCGTTCACCATGTCTCACCGACGATCGCAGGCAAACGTGCGGGAACTTGAGGCATGAACTCTTCGAAACTCAATGAACTGGACGCATGGCAAGCTGCCCGCCTGATAGCGAAACGGGAACTTCGCGCGGTCGATCTGGTGCATGCATGCCTTGACCGGATTACGGAACGCGATTTCGAAGTACACGCCTTTACGCATCTCGATCGCGCTCACGCGATAGTGCAGGCAAACGCCCTCGATAAGGGCCCCGTGCGTGGGCTGCTGCACGGGCTGCCGATCGGTGTGAAGGACCTGTTCGACACCATTGATTTCCCTACCGGCTACGGCTCGCCGGTCTATGGCGCTCACCGCCCGCGGGCGGACGCGGCTTCCGTCGCTCTGTGCCGCGAGGCTGGCGCGTTGGTAATGGGAAAGACAGTCACGACCGAATTCGCCTATTTCTATCCCGGAGCCACCCGTAACCCACATGACTTGACGCGCACGCCAGGCGGATCGTCGAGCGGCTCGGCAGCGGCGGTTGCCGACAACATGCTGCCGTTGGCGCTGGGTACTCAGACAGCGGGTTCGGTCATCCGGCCCGCCGCGTATTGCGGCGTAGTCGGCTATAAGCCGAGTTCTGGGCGCGTTCCCCGTGCTGGCATCAAGAGCATCTCGGAGGCGCTCGATACGCCGGGAGGATTTGGACGTTGCGTGCGCGACGTGGCGCTGCTCGGTGCTGTGCTCACCGGTGACGCGCGGCTCAGTACCAGCCCGGATGAATCAGCCGCACCACGTATTGGCCTGTGCCGAACGCCTGATTGGCCCTATGCGGAAGCGGACACGCAACGTGCGTGGGACACGGCAACTGCCGCACTAACGCATGTTGCGCCAGTGCTCGCAGACGTCGCGCTACCAGACGATGTGCCGGATCTGGCGGCGTTGCAAAAGGAGGTCATGGCATTTGAAATGTTCCGTGCGCTAAGCGTTGAGCGGCTGCATCACCGGGATCAGCTTAGCCTTCAATTGCAGGCTCAACTGGACAGCGGCAGCGTGATTTCCGGTGGCGCACACGCGGCGAACCTCGTGCATACCGAACGTGCAAAACATCGCATTGACGCCTTGTTCGACCAGTTTGACGTGCTGCTCGCGCCCAGTGCAGCGGGTGAAGCGCCCGTTGGCGTCGACGCAACCGGCGATCCGCTGTTTTGCCGCGGCTGGACTTTGCTAGGACTGCCCTGCGTGCATTTGCCGTTCACGCGTGGCAGCAACGGGCTCCCAGTAGGACTGCAACTGGTCGGCCGCTGGGGTGAGGACCATCGTCTGCTTTCGAGCGCGCAGTGGATTTACGACAGACTGACGCAATGAGCGCGGCTCGTAACGCGCTTGCCTGTTCTCGCGGCCGCGCGCCGTCAACCAGGAAGGTTCATGGTGCGGACCACTCAATAGAAGGAACACGATAGATGCACGTCCACCTGGAAAATACGACCTCCAAGCCCCGCCCGTTCTGGCTCACGCCTGAACTCGTCGACGCCGCGCACTCAAGCAATGCCGCGCTGCCGGGCGAAGTGCGGTTCACCGTCGGTAGCGATCTGGAAGACTTCGCCGACAGCTTCTCGACTGCGACAGTGCTCGTTACATCGTCGGGCGTCATTTGCGATCCGCGGTTTCCGCGCGGTGATCTCGCCGCGGCTGCGCCCAATCTGCGATTCATTCACCTGATCGATGCAGGCGTGGAAGACGTCATGCCGTTGAACTGGCTGCCGGCGAACGTCCAGCTGGTCAACAACAGCGGGGTACACGTAGAGAAGGCACGCGAATTCACGATCATGTCGTTGCTCGCACTCAACGCGCGCCTCCCGGAAATAGTGTGGAACCAGCGGCTGGCGCAATGGGAGCAGGTTTTCACACCGCTCATTCGAGGAAAATCGCTCCTGGTCATTGGGCTTGGTGACATGGGACAGGCAGCAGTGGCGGCTGGCCACACACTCGGCATGAAAGTCTTTGGCGTACGGCGTTCGGGCGTGAGTGTAGCTGGCGTCGAGCGTGTTTATCTGCCGGATCAACTCCACGAGGCAGTCGAATTAGCTGACTTCATCGTGATCGCTACGCCCTTGACTTCCGGTACGCGGAACCTCGTTAGTCGCTCAGTTCTGGAAGCGGCGAAGCCATCGGCAGCATTGCTGAATATTGGACGAGCGGACGTTCTGGATCATGGTGCGCTCGTCGACTTGCTAAAGACTGGCCAACTGAGCGGTGCGATATTGGACGTGCTGCCGCAAGAGCCGCTGCCCCCATCGTCAGAGCTATGGTCCTGCCCGAACCTGATGATCAATCCCCATGTAGGTGCGGACGACCCGACCACTTACATGACAGAAACGATGCGATTGCTTTTTGCCAATTTGCAACAACACCTTACCGGTCGGCCGCTTCAAAATGTCGTGGATCGGATGAGGGAATACTAGGAGGCTGACCTGCTGCGACGGTTAGGCAGCAGGTCAGCCGCGATCTGGTGTGGCGGCGTGTGTGCCGTCCAGCTTGAACACGCTGACCACCTGCGCCAGATTGCCGGCCTGGCCCTGCAGGGATTCGGCCGCCGCCGCGGCTTCTTCCACCAGCGCCGCGTTTTGCTGCGTCACTTCGTCCATCTGGCTCATGGCTTTGTTGATCTGTTCAATCCCGACGCTCTGTTCCTCACTGGCGGCGGTGATCTCGCCCATGATGTCGGTGACGCGTTGCACGCCGGTCACGATCTCCTTCATCGTGGTCCCTGCCTGGGTCACCAGTTTGCTGCCCACATCGACCTTGTTCACCGAGTCGTCAATCAAAATTTTGACTTCCTTGGCCGATGCTGCGGAGCGTTGTGCCAGGTTTCTGACTTCGGCTGCGACCACCGCAAAGCCCCTGCCATGTTCCCCGGCACGAGCGGCTTCCACTGCCGCGTTCAACGCGAGGATATTGGTCTGAAAGGCGATGCCTTCGATCACGCTGATGATGTCGACAATCTTAGTGGCTGAGGCGTTGATCGAGCCCATCGTGTCGACGACCTGCAAGACGACTGCGCCACCCTTGAGCGCCACTTCGGAGGCCGATACGGCCAACTGGTTCGCCTGCCTGGCATTGTCGGCATTCTGCTTGACCGTACTGGTCAGCTGTTCCATCGCGGCGACGGTCTCTTCGAGCGAACTCGCCTGTTCTTCGGTGCGGGAGGACAGATCCTGGTTGCCGCTCGCAATCTGGCTCGATGCGGTCGCAATCGTTTCAGTGCCTACGCGCACTTCGCCAACGATCCGTTTCAGACTTTCATTCATCTCCTTGAGGGCTTGCAGGAGTTGGCCGGTCTCGTCCTTGGTCTGCACGACGATGCGACTGGTCAGATTACCGGACGCGACCGTCCGGGCGACGCGCACCGCTTCGTGCAAGGGGTGGGTGATCGAGCGTCCGATTACATAAGCGAAACCGATACCGATCAATACATCTGCCAACCCCAACCCGAGCATCAGATTGCGGGCCGACTCGACGTTTTGCCGGGTTTCCGCGCCGTCGGCATCTGTTAGCTTCTTCTGCAGATCCACGATGGCCGTAATGTGTCGCTCGAGTCCATCCAGAACTGGCAGGGTCTCGCCACTCATCATGCTGGCAGCCTCATCCCGCTTGCCCTCTGCCAGCAACTTCGCGACGTTGCTGAAGGAGGTCACATACGCCGCGCGGGTTGCCTTGATCTGCGCTAGCAGCGCTTTTTCTTCGGGCTCGTAAGCGAGCTTGTCAAGCGTGTCGAGCGCCTCGTCGATGGTCTTCTTGTTGGCGTCGATCGATTGATAAATCTCGCTGACCTTGTCCTTGTCGCTCGTGATAAACAGCTCCATGGTCCGCTGGGCATTGGCACGGGTCATGGCATTGATGGTTTGCGCCGCATCTGTCTCGACCCAGTCCGTGTCGATGATCCTGTCGTTGATTTCACCGATGCCGGCTAAACGGATGATGCCAACAACAATCAACGTCACCATCGGCAGCATGACAAGCCCGAAGCCAACGCCCAGGCGAGCACCAATTTTCATGTTCGTCAGACTCATTTCATTTTTCCCGGTTATTGCACGTTGTCGTCCACTTCAAGTGCCGTTTGTAACGTCAATTCGGTGCTGCAAATAAAAAAGCGCCACGTGGAACCCATCGGAAGAGACGGGTTCCACGTGGCTATTCAGGCATGGGACAACGCGCGGGGCCGTCCGCCTGCATGACCGCTCAGCAAAGCAGACAGGCCCCTGGCGTTTCAGGAGTGCGCCCAGTTATGCACCGATTTGTCGCTCACCGCGAGCTTCGATGCAGCTTAGAAGCGAGCACGCAAGCCTGCTGTGAGCGCGACCTGCTTGTCGTTGGCCGACGGTGCCAATCCGTTGATGTCAGCGGTAAATGTGGTGCCACCGCCACTCACGTGCTGGAACTGGCCTTCGACGTACACATCCGTACGCTTGGACAGCGAGTAGTCCAGCAGCAGGTTGGCCTGGTTCCACTTCGGGCTTGACGCGCCAGAGAGGCTGGAACCGCCGTCCGTGAACGTGTACGAACCAATCAAAACGAGCTCTGGTGTCAGGCTGTAATGCGCGCTGACTTCGTAGTTGTCAAAGCGCAGGCTCGAGCTCGCGAAATCGATCGACGTGCTGCTGGTGTTATTGATCCCCGTTGCATTTTCCAGTTTCGTTTCCGTGTATACGAAACCTACCCTCGCCGGACCGAACACATAGTTCAAACCGGCACCGAAGGTACGTTGCTGACCGGCGCTAAACGTCGAGTCGCTGGAGCTCACCTGGCCAGACGTCAGATAGGAGTCTGTCGCGCCAGTCAGATTGGTGGCAGTACCGCCATTGTTGATCTGCAGGTAAGACGCCGCGAAACGCAACGGGCCATTGTTATACGAAGTCCCGAAGCTATACGCCCGGTTGTTGGAGAAGCCGCCGGCCGCGTTTGAAAAGCCGTACAGGCTACCGAACTGCCAGCCTTTGTAGTTCGCGCTCGTGAACTTCACCGAATTGTTAATCCGCATCGTGTTCTCGAGATTGTCGTTATCGTACGGGTGCCCGAAGAACACGCCGCCGGTAGAGGTGGCGGCAGCGGCCAATGGCGCAAGGTAATCGATCATCGCATCATATTGGCGGCCGAGCGTCACCGTACCGAACTGGTCGCTCGACAGACCGGCGAACGCCTGCCGGCCGAACAGCAGACCGTGCTGGCCAAGGGCGCCGTTGGTGAGAGTGAAGCCGTTTTCCAACGTGAAGATAGCCTTGAGTCCGCCACCCAGATCTTCCGTACCACGCATCCCGAAACCGTCCGGGTTGATGCTGGCGTTTGTCATTGCAAAGTTGCTGTGCCCAGCGGTCGAACCCGCTACCTTTTGGTTCGACACATAAGTCAACCCCACATCGATGAAGCCGTACAACGTGACACTGCTTTGCGCATGCGCCGCGGTTGCAAACATGCACGTCAGGACCGCTGATAGAAGAGTCTTCTTCATTATGATTTCCACGAGGGTTAAAAATTCGATGGGTCTTTCGGAGGTCAGAAGACCGTGCAACTGCATGTGTTTCATCGAAAACAGCAGGCTTGAGCGGTCATCCGGTGCCGTCTTTCCCAAGGCATTCAGGTCGTTACTGGCTTCCATGCAACGCCGGCCCAGCCTCTCAATCCGCAGGCAGGACAAAGTGATGCAGGTGATGCTATTGGTGGCTCGCCGATTTCTGGCCCAGGGCGGGAGAATCGCATTGGTGCGTTCAAGCAGTGCCGAGTAATGTTCGGCGGGTATCCACCCCTTCCGTTGAATATGTGACGCGCAGGCGAATTGATGCCCGATCAGGACTCCTATGAGGGGTTCGACGCTGCCGCGGCGAGCAGCCAGTACTTGCTATCTATTCTTGCGACGTGAGATCGAAATCTTGTACCGCCTAATCACAGTCAGTACGCGAAATTCACTCTTCATACGTATATCGGCTCAGGCTGGACTGAGCGCAGAGCAAAAGATGAAAAACTATCTTTCCGATGGAGTAATTGCCAGTCTGTCTGCCGGCTGCGGCCTGACATTCCCGGCTTCGCCATTGGCGCTGCCGCGCCAGCGTGGCGACTAACGCGCTTTAGCATGAGGCAGGCCTCGCCAAGTTCCACGACAGGCCCGGCCAGGCAAACGGCTATTTCGATGAGAGCACTGTTCAGGAATCTCGTTGAGCAGTATCCGTCAGCGGAACCCGTCGGCGTAGTTCTCCGCGGCTAGATGTCGACGATTTTTCGCAGTAAGGCGTAGGAAACACGCCAGTGACCGTCGGTGTCATTGACGGCAATCGAGGCCGTCTT
>Ga0116109_1000199_pt1 | contig 13012 bp, 7 predicted proteins | sample June2015DPH_8_10_2_FD_89718 | JGI IMG/M metagenome (GOLD analysis project Ga0116109, IMG submission 89718) | Peatland microbial communities from SPRUCE experiment site at the Marcell Experimental Forest, Minnesota, USA - June2015DPH_8_10 | ecosystem: Environmental > Terrestrial > Soil > Wetlands... | reverse complement strand
GCCGTCGCCGTCGCCGTCTTTGGCCGTGACCACGAGGTCGATGTTGCCCGCATCGCGCAGCTTCGCGTCGCAGGTCAACAAGCCGTGGTCGTCGCTCTTGCCGCTGCATAGCGAGCCGAGGTCTTTGGTCTCGGTATGGTTGTCATAGGCATAGAAGCCGCCGACCATGCGCTTTCTCGAGCTCGTCGTGATACGCGCAAAGCCGTGCACGTCGAGTGCGACACCGGCGCGCGGCTTGCCTTGCAGGTCGACCGCAAGCGCCTTCACCGGCACCGTGTTGCCCACCGAAACCCATTGCCCCGATTTGATGCCCGCGACGACCGCGGCCGGCCACAGCGTCGCGCCGCCGGAGAGGGTTTGCACCTCGCCGTTTGGATCGGCGAAGGTGGCTTCCAGTGCGAGGCGTTTGGGCGCGTCGACGTGCGGCAAGTTCTTGAGGGTTAACGCGCCGGAGCCGTTGCGATCGAGCGTGACCGCTTCCTTGTCGGCGATCAGTTTGGCGCCGTCGTCGGCGGGCTGCTGGGAATCGCTGTCCTCGTCGTCCGAGGCCGAGGTGTCGTCGCCGGTTTGTGGCGTGTAGGGCGTGAAACTGAAGTCGGGGAAACTGTCGGTGAAGCCGGGCGTCGTGCTCTTGAGCAAGGCCGACACCTGCACCGGCAGGTTCGACGCCGCGCCACCCGACACATAGTCGATCTGCAGGGCAAGCGGCGCTTCTTTCGCGGCGACCAGCGGATGGGTCTTTTCGTCCCGTACGGCAATCGTGCCCTTGAACACCGGCAAGCGGAATTCCTCGACGCGGAAGCTGCCGGACTCATAGCTCATGGGCGGCGAGGCGCTGTTGTCACTGTCGTCGGAGGCGTCACTAGCGTCGCTGGAGCCGTTGTTATTGCCGCTACCGTTCGCCGCGCTGGAGGACGCGGTCGCATTCGGATCGCCATTATCGAGCGTGACGCTGTATTCGCCCAGTTTCGCCGCCACTGGAATCGTGAAGCTCGAATCGGCGCTATGGTCGGCCGCCCATTTGAGCGGCAGATGATAGGTCTGGCCACTGCCGAAATGGCGAATCGTCACCCGGGTCGGATACCTCTGCGGGTAAGCGAAGCCGTGCAAGGTTTCGACCCGGATCAGATGCTTCATCGAGACCGTCTCGCCGGCGCGCAACAACGTACGATCGAAGATGGTATGCGCTCGAACCGTCTGTTCAATGCTCGTGTCGGTGGGCACATTGAAGCGCCAGGACTCGATGCCGCGGTTCCAGTCCGAGCGCACGAACGCCATGTCGGGGCCGGTTTTCAGATCGTCGACACGTGCCGAGACGAAGAAGCCTTCGAACCTGCCGTCACCGCATTGCTTGACCGGTGAGAGCGACTTTTCGATGGTCAGCACGCCGTGCGAATCGGTCTTGCCGTCGGCGAGTGGCGCGCCGTTGCAGTCGCTCACCTGGATGGTGGCGTTCAGGACCGGTTGGCCCTTGTCGAGTGAGGTCACCCACACCACGCTGTTTTCTCGCCCTTGCTTGAAATGCACGCCCAGGTTTGTGACGAGCACGGCAGTGCGCACGTACATGGGCGCTTTCTTGCTCAACAGCGATGCGCCGAGGGCTGGTGACGCCAGTTCGATCACATAGAAGCCGGGTTTTGTCACCGGCACGCCGACCACTTCGAATGGCCGCAGTGCTTTCGGATCTTCCTTCGGCAAGGTGAGGGTTTCGACGCCGCGCTGTCCCGCGAGTAGCGACAGCGAGCGGATGTCGATTTCAGGGTCTTTCTTGCTGTCGTCGTTGGACTCGTCCGGCGAGCGCGGCACGTACACCGGATTTTTCGAGCGCTGCAGCAGGCCGGGCATCAGCGAGTCGATGGTCGAGCGGCTCATCGAATAGCCGTCGAAGCGGTCGACCAGACGCATCCAGTTGCGGATATCGGTGTCCGTGTCGACGCGCAGTTTGGTGAACTGCGCGTTGCCTGCATTGAGGCCCGCCACATGCAGATCCGCTTCGACGTTGCGCAACGTCACCGGCACGAGCGCGGGCATGTCCGGTTCCGCAAAGCGTTCGACGATGCCGAACGTCCCCGACGAGAACTTGGCGAGCGGCGGCATAGGCGCCGTGGTGGTCTTGAGCGGGAACAGGTCGGCGTTGGTGAGCGCGCGCCCGCTGACGTCTTTCAGGTTCGCGGGGATATCGAGAGTGAGTTCGGCGTGCTCGGGCAGCGGCGCCGCGAATTCGACCGTCGATGTTTCGGAATCCTTGTCGTCGGGTTTGAAGGTCGGCGAGATTGTGCCGCCGGGGGCCTTGAGCGTGAGCTGTTCGGCATCGGCACGGCTGATCGGCGCGTTGAAGCGCACTTGCACCGGACGCAGGGGTGTGCATGGCGCTTTGGCGTTCTCGCGCTCGCAGGAGAAGCTGGCGGCGAAGGGCTCACGTACGGTGTAATCGAAGCGGCGCTCGACGTCGTTGGCGAGGCCGCTCGGGCTCGCCAACCCTACGCCGTAGACCAGTTGCATCTTGGTGCCAGATGGCAGCGTTTGCTGGCACTGTAAAGTCAAGATGCGGGCGGCATCTTTTTTCAGGCGAAAGTGCTTGAGCAGCGCCGCGCGCGCAGTGTCATCGAGATTTTTGACGGGAATGCGATTGCCGAGGCCACTCGATTCGCACCAGACATGCTCGTGCACCGATGCATCCGTGGCCGGCCCGTTCAACTGCAAGACGAACGCCTGATCCTCCTCGATCTCGCCACTGTCCGGACGGATCTCCTGCACGAATGGCCCCCCGGTCTGGAACGCGTAGCGATGCGGACCCGCGACGGCATGGCCGGCAAACGACTTCAGCCCGTCGTTGAGATCGACGGTGCAGCTCACGCCCGGCGGCAGGTCCGCAGCAAAGTCCCACGCCCAGGTCTTGTCGTCGATCCAGTGCGCCTGACCGCTACTCGCGGCGGGGTCGTTGCAATGCACCTGTGCCGGAGCGGCAGCTGCGGGTGAGCCGAACGCGATCATTGCTTCGTCGAACTTGACGATAACTTGCCGAACCTGCGTGACCTTGCCTTGCGGTGTCACGCTGGTGATACGTGCTGCATCGACGCGCCACGAAACGGCTGCCAGCAGGCTGAGCGCAGCTATCATTGCCCACATCCACGCGCGTCTGAGGGTGCCGCTTCGCATCGACCACGCTCCTGTTCGCTTACAGAATGCTGGCGATTCTACCGGACGATAATCAGTATCCCAAACCTTGTTAAACGTCAGAAAATTCTGATCTCAATGACATCACAAGCCGCTTGACGTGGAGTGCACGCGAAGTCCTAACCTGAGTTCCGTCAAGTCAAAAGCACTCACCATTGGCCAGGTCGCCGCCACCAACGGTGTCTCCACTCGCACGCTGCGCTACTACGAACAGGCCGGCCTGATTCGGGCCGTCGGTCGCACGGAGGCGGGTCACGACGGAGCCACCAGCGAACAGGTGATCGCCGCGGAGGTGTTCGAGCGGCCTGCCCGGTGCAAACGAGCGGGGCGATGCGTGAGAGCGGTGCGAGGAGACGTTGAGCTTGGCGGCTTGAGGCAACGGCGCCTCCGACAACGGCCGGCGCGCTCGACCCGCCTACGCGGCCTTATCTGCCTGCGCTTGAAAATCAGTCTGCAGATACCGCTCGCTGACCGAGCGCAAGTAGATCAATAGCCCGGAACCGGCAATCGCGAGACTCGCCATATTGGCGAACCAGAACCCGCGTGCTCCGGTCAACCAGAGCGGTATTGCGCCGACGACATCGAAGCCGAGGAGATAACCGCCACCGAGGCCCACGCCCCACAGCGCGACTGCATAGATTACCGTAGGCACGACCGCCACCTTGTAGGCGCGCAACACGAAGGCGGTCGTCACCTGCAGCGAATCGAACACGTGATAGAACACCACGATCAAGACCAGCGGCATGGCCGCCGCCGCGACCTGTGCGTTCGGCGTGTACCCTTCGATGATAAGCGGCCGCAGCGCGAGCACGATAAACGCATAGCCGCACGCGATCATCACCGCCATGAGGATGCCGTGCCGCGACAGCGTACGTGCCGCTTCGTGGCGATGCGCGCCCAGTGCCTGGGCAACCAGGGTGGAGGTCGCAATGCCAATCGAGAGCGGCGTCATATACAACACTGCGCCGACGTTGCCGGCAATCTGATGCCCGGCGAGCGTCGTGGTGCCAAAGCGCGCGATGAACAGCGCCATGAAGGTGTACGACGTGACCTCGATCAGATACGAGAGCCCCATTGGAATGCCGAGGCGCAACTGCGCCACCTGACGGCGCCATACCGGCCAGCAGAAGTGCGAGAAGATCGCGAACGGCCGGAACAGATCGAGCCGGGCCATCAACAACATGCCGACGACGGCCAGCGTCCAGTTGATCGAGGTGCTGGCGAGCGCGCAGCCTGGGCCGCCAAGCGCCGGCATGCCCAGACCGCCAAAGATGAACCAGCGATTGAGCGGAAACTTCAGCAGGAGCGCGCCGACCTGCAGGATCATCACCAGCCGCGGCTGGCCGACCGCGTTGGTCAGCGAGCTGTAGATGCGGAATGTCAGACCGGCCGGCAAGCCGAACGCCAGGATCTGCAGATAGGCGACCGTGCGTTCGTGCAGCGCCGCCGGCACCCGGGCAAGGTGCAGGATCGGTTCGGGGAAATACAGGACCAGGAAACCAATCGTCATCAGCGCTAGAGCAAGCCAGAACGACTGACGGACTTCTTCGCCGATCTGACGATAGTGGCGCCCACCGTAAAGCTGGCCGGCAATCGGCTGCAGCGCGGTGAGGATGCCGGTCAGACCGATATAGACCGAGATGTAGATCGATGAACCGAGGCCGAGCGCCGCGAGGTCGACCGCCGAGTAGCGTCCGACCATCGCCGTATCGATCACGCCGAACGCAATGATCGCCAGTTGGCCGATCAATACCGGCCAGGCGAGCGCGGCGATTTTTCGCACGTCAGCGAACATGATCAGTCCGTGCTGGCGGGAGTGGCTTGCCTGGGACGCCAGGCGCGGTGTTTGGCGGGCGGCTTCGGACGGTCGATGCGGACGTACAGGCGGAAGCGCTCGTCGCGGTCGGCGACGCGGCGGCCTTCCCACACCAGCTTCCAGACGAAGTTCGACATCGAACTCGGTTCGCCGTAGTCCTGCGTGTCCTGGCGCAGGATGACATCGCAGTCCTGGTCGAAAGCAAAATGCATGTGGCCGAAATAGGCAAACGTCGCGATCTGCGCATTGCCGAGGCGCACCGGAGAAATGCAGCTATAGTCGTCCGGCAGATGGCTCGCAATCTGCTCGGCCACGTCCTTGTAAGTCCGGCTGTAGTTGATGATGGGCAGCCATAACGTCATCACGAGAACCCACATCAGCGTTGTACCGGCGCTGGAAAGCACCACGCTGCGCCACAGCACTTTCGGATGGCGCGCGAGCCGCCAACGGACCAGCACGAACCAGCATACCGTCACCGCAACCGCGCAGATGAACGACAGCATTTTGAACTGCGGCACGAACCCCGGTGCGTAACGGGCCATGTTGCGGGCGAGTGGTGCCGGGAAGCCGGTAAGGCCTGCGATCCAGAACAGCCAGACAGTGCTGCCGAGTATCGTAAAGCTGAGGAGCGCGAACCAGTCGATCGCGTTGATGGTGCCGCGATTGAGCGTGGGCAGCGCGAACGTGGCGAGTACCGCGAGCGCCGGCAGCAATAGCATGAAGAGCAGATTGGTCTGATGGCTCTGCAGCACAACGAGGATCAGCAACGGCGTGATCACCGACAGCGGAATGGCTACGTGCGGCGCGCGCCGCAGGCCCGACCAGCTGAACCACGACCAGATCGCCAGCGGCCATGCGGGCCATGTGAAAAGCGGCAGGTTTGTTAGCGCATAGCGGGCCACCGAGCCGGGCGGCCCGGCAAACGTGTTGATGCTGGTGCTCACCCACTGATTGAGATACCAGACGGCGTCGTCAGGGTAGGCGGAGAGGGCCGCAATTGGCCACGACATCGACACCACCAGCGCGACCGGCAAGCCGGCGAGCAGCAGCCAGCGCGTGCGCGCTGCGGGCACGACGATCGTCATGACGAGCGTGCCGACCAGCAACGCCGCCACCAGTACGGGGTTGCTCGCCAATGCCACGAGTCCTAGCGCGAGGCCCCAGACCAGCGCGCCTTGCACCGGCTTGTCGATGATCCGCACGAGCCCGTAGAGAAGCATCGCAATGCAGACGAACTGTGCGAGTTGCGGCGTGGTTTCGTGGCCGCGTTCGGCAAGGCCGAAGCATGCGAGCAGAATCAGCAGCGCGCCGTCTGCGAGCGTGCGGCCGTAGTCGCGCGGTTCCGGCTCGCCGCCGAACGCGTATTTGAACGGTTGGACCTCCGGGCGGCGGCCCAGAAGATAGGCGGTGTACCAGACGAATGCGCAGGCGCCGCAAAACAACAGACCGGTGAAGACACGCGAGGCATCGCTAGCATCGACCCAGGGCGACAGCGCGCGGATCGAACTGGCGCCGAGCCAGTAGCCAAGCGGGCCGTTGTCGGTCAGGTATTTGCCGACCAGGTTCGGCAACAGCCAGTCGTGCACGTTGCCCTTGGCCATCGTCCACATGACGCCGAAGCCGGCTGCATCTTCGTTCTTCCACGGGTCGCGGCCGAACAGGCCGAACGCGGCGTAGATAATACTGATGGCCAGCAACAGCGAGCGCGGCAAGGCGCTTGTGGCGGAGGCAGTGAGGCGAACGACTGGTCTCATGCGGATATGTTGATCTCGGATTAGCGCTTCGGCCAGCGCCGGGCAGGGTGCCCGGCAGCATGGCCGATTCGCAGCATCCGGCATTGTAGACGTGGCACACTGCGCGCGTCACGGCCAGTAACAGGCAGCAACGTTGCGCACAGGCCTGTAATGAGTCGTGAGTCTGGATACGGACTGGGGAGGGCCGGCGCCAGGCGACAAAAAAGGGCAGCTTACGCTGCCCTCTTGTGCTGGTGCTTGAACACCCGTCTGGCTTGCCGCCGGTGACGAGGCGGGTATTACTTGACTGCCTTGCCGGTAGCGCGCGTGCCGAACTTCTTGTTGAACTTCTCGACGCGGCCTGCCGTGTCCATGATCTTTTGTTGACCGGTGTAGAACGGATGCGATTCCGACGACACTTCGATCTTGGCGAGCGGGTAGGTCTTGCCTTCGAACTCGCCCGTTTCGCGGGTCTGGATGGTGGAACGGGTCACAAACTTGAAGTCGATCGACATATCGACGAACAGAACTTCGCGGTAATTCGGGTGAATGCCTTCTTTCATGGTCTTTCCTTTAGTCTGGCGGTAGCCAACCCGCGTGCAACCGCTGGAGCGGAAGCATCTTGGCGCGAGCCACTTGCCTAAGGTCGAAAAACGGCGATTATGCCAGAAAATCAGTCGGTTGACGACCTTAGCGGAGGTTTTTTCTCGGCGCGGGCGCCGCGCCGCTTGGCCCGGCTGGGCGCCGGCTACCCTTGCAGCGCGCCCACTCGCGCCGGATCCTGCCGGTAGTAGCGGGCGAGCAACCGGTATAACTCCGGGTATTCGGCTTCGAACGCGCGCGGCTGGACGAACAGCGCCTCGCTGCAAACGGCAAAAAATTCCGATGGATGGTCTGCCGCGTAAGGGTCGATCAGCGATTCCCGCTCGAAACGCGCCCAACGGCGGTCCGGCACCGCATCCACCCTGGCGCAGAAATGATCGTAGGCATGGTCGAACACCTGGCCCCAGGCGGTTGCATCGAGCGGCGCGTGCCAACGTCGAAACAGCGGCGGGTGGCCGTCGGCCTCGCCGCTCAGCATGTCGATCTTGTGCGCGAATTCGTGGATCACGACGTTATAGGCGTCGGTTCCATCCGTCATCTGCGCGTCTTCCCAGGACAGCACCACCGGCCCGCCTTCCCAGGCCTCGCCGCTGGCGTCGTGCTCGACTTCATGGACGACCCCGTCTTCATCCTCGACCGTTTTGCGGATCACGAATTCGCCAGGATAGACAATCACGCCGACCCAGCCGCGATACAGGTCCAACCCAAGGTTCAGCACCGGCAGGCAAGCCTGGGCGGCGATCGCGACGGTCATTGCGTCGGTCAGCTCGAGTTCGTGCGCGGTGGAGAATTCCTTTTGCGCGATAAAGAGGCTGCTCAGTTCGCGCAGCCGTGCGAGGTCCGCGGCTTCGAGGTGCTCTAGGAACGGCAGACCGGCAAGCGTCGCCTGCCAGAGCGGATCGTCGATCGGATGGTTGCGCAGCGCTCGCTCGCGGCGCCGCGCGTCGAACCAGTGGGTGAGTTTCGATAGCATTGCTCAGTCAATCGGTTGTTGCCGCGCGGCGAAAATGCCGCCCGCAATGTAGCTCGTGAAGAACGGGAAGATGGCGTTGTCGAAATGGTCGAGGCCGGTGACGACAGCCAGCACCCAAGGGAAGAAATCGCTGCGCCGTTTTCCGACGCTGAATGACTGCAAACGGGATGATGTCGCGCTCATGGCACCTCGCCCGGCTTTCGGCTGCGTTCGCCCCTGACGTATTGCCGCCTTTCGCGAGTGCGACGCGGCGCTGCTTGGGCGAGGCGTCGGCATTCTCGCCGGCGAGGCGTCGTTCTAGATCGTCAAGGTCGGTACTTCTGCGTGTGCGGCGTGACGCCGAGGCGCTCGGCGTCGTCACGCACGCTCAGTAGATCGGGTGAGTCCTTCGACATAAGACGTGGCAGGCAACTCGGACTAGCCACACTATAGTTGAACGTGTACGTTCACGTACATGTGAACGGGATAGGCCACATTTTCATCGGGGCGAAAAAAAGCCGCTCGTTTGCGGCGAGCGGCTTTTCTGTGCGATATGAACGGCTGGAACTGCGGCCTTTTAACTGCCGCCGCCGCGACGCATCATGTCGAAGAACTCCGAATTGCTCTTCGTCTGGCGGATCTTGTCGAGCAGGAATTCCATGGCTTCGACTTCGTCCATGTCGTGGATGAACTTGCGCAGCACCCAGATCTTTTGCAGGATCTCGGGCTTGATCAGCAGTTCTTCGCGACGCGTGCCAGACTTGTTCAGGTTGATCGAAGGGTAGACGCGCTTTTCAGCGAGACGGCGCTCAAGGTGCACTTCCATGTTGCCGGTGCCCTTGAATTCTTCGTAGATCACGTCGTCCATGCGGCTGCCGGTTTCGATCAGCGCCGTGCCGATGATGGTGAGCGAGCCGCCTTCCTCGATGTTACGGGCCGCACCGAAGAAACGCTTCGGACGTTGCAGCGCGTTAGCGTCGACACCACCCGTGAGCACCTTGCCCGAGGCCGGCACGACGGTGTTGTAGGCGCGGGCGAGCCGCGTGATCGAGTCCAGCAGAATCACCACGTCGTTCTTCATTTCGACGAGGCGCTTGGCCTTTTCGATCACCATTTCGGCGACCTGGACGTGACGCGCAGCCGGTTCGTCGAACGTGGAGGCGATCACTTCTCCGGCTACCGAGCGCTGCATTTCGGTCACTTCTTCCGGGCGTTCGTCGATCAGCAGCACGAACAGGATCACATCGGGATGGTTCTGCTTGATCGCGTGAGCGATGTGCTGAAGCATCACAGTCTTGCCCGACTTCGGCGAGGCGACCAGCAGGCCGCGCTGGCCCTTGCCGATTGGCGCGATCATGTCGATGATCCGGCCCGTAACGTTTTCCTCGCCACGCATTTCACGTTCGAGCAGCAGCACCTTGTTCGGGTGCAGCGGCGTCAGATTCTCGAACATGATCTTGTGTTTCGAGGCTTCCGGCGGCTGGCCGTTGACCTTATCTACCTTCACCAGCGCGAAATAGCGCTCGCCGTCTTTAGGCGTGCGGACTTCACCTTCGATCGTGTCGCCGGTATGCAGGTTGAAGCGGCGGATTTGCGACGGGCTGATATAAATATCGTCCGTGCTGGCCAGATACGAGGTTTCCGGCGAACGCAGGAAGCCGAAGCCGTCAGGCAGCACCTCGAGCGTGCCGTCGCCGAAGATCGTTTCGCCAGTCTTGGCGCGCTTTTTAAGTATGGCGAACATCAATTCCTGCTTGCGCAGGCGGTTCGCACTTTCGATCTCGAGGCCATTGGCCATTTCGATCAATTCGGAAACGTGCAGAGTCTTAAGCTCGGATAAATGCATACGGAGAACCCGCAGGAGAAGGTGCGACCTGAAATGAAATCTGGGAGGAGAGTGAGCGGAACCGCTCAGGGACTTAAGCGTCTTTTCGACGTTTTGCGGATTCTAGCATAGCACACGCCAATTTCAGCCAGCGTGGCGTCACAGCATCTTATTGTTGTGCGTGTTGTCGGCTGACAACACGCACAATGAGCGCGCAGGCGGCGCCTCGGCTACGGCGAATTACAGGTTGCCGTCGAGGAACGCGGTAAGTTGCGACTTCGACAGGGCGCCGACCTTCTGGGCCGCGACTGCGCCGTTCTTGAAGAGGATCAGCGTGGGGATGCCGCGCACGCCGAACTTCACCGGCGTGGACTGATGTTCGTCCACGTTGATCTTGGCGATCTGCAGGCGGTCAGCGTAGTCCTTCGCGACCTCGTCGAGGATCGGTGCAATCATCTTGCACGGACCGCACCATTCAGCCCAGAAGTCGAGCAGCACCGGTTTGTCGGATTTAACGACGTCCTGTTCGAACGATGCGTCGCTGATATGCTTGATTTGTTCGCTCATATATGAATACCTCTTTCGGATCGAGGCCGCCTGAATTGCTCGCCACGATACATCAAACTAAGAAAATTTCCGTTCGCGTTGCCGCAAAGGGAGCTGCACTGGAACATTCGCGGGCGATCCTCTCGAAGCGCTCCGGATTGCGCAGAATGCTCGGCTTTACGGGACATTCGTACGTCAGTTTAGCCTAAATTGCTATGCGTTGCCGGTGGTGATAGTACTCATACGGGCAGTAGGGACAAGGCCTGCCGGTAGGGGTGCCAGGTTCTGTTACACACCGTATCTGGTGGTTAGGAGCGTGAACACAAGTGGTCGCCTGGCAAACTTTGTTCGTATTAACAGTCGCGCGGCCTGTCGACCGATGGTAGAATCTTTCGTGACGGGCCTCCTCGCATGGAGGGGCGGTCAACCTGGTCAGGTCGGGAACGAAGCAGCCACAGCCGTTTTCCACCAGTGCCGAGGGTCGGGCTCGTCACCTTCCTTTTTTGTTGCTTGCCGCTTAGTTGGTTCGCGGTTGGCGCAACGGTCTCCCCAAGTATCTTTCAGTCGCTTCTTCGCGGTTCTTTCGCGTTTCGACTGTCCGTCGGACGGTTGTCGGTCTCCCGGTTCGTCGCATTCGCATCCGACTATTTTTTTCTATCGGTTCGCTAGCCATTTTCAATGAGCCGGCGACGTGTGTCCGCACCCGGTCGATTCGCCTTTGCGCGCTATCGTTACTGATACAATTTCCCGATGACCTATCAAGTTCTCGCACGCAAATGGCGACCGAAGGATTTCGCTTCGCTCGTCGGACAGGAGCACGTGGTGCGCGCGCTCACGCACGCGCTCGACGGCGGGCGTCTGCACCACGCCTATCTGTTTACCGGAACCCGCGGTGTCGGCAAGACGACGCTCTCGCGCATCTTCGCCAAGGCGCTCAATTGCGAAACCGGCGTGACCTCGACACCGTGCGGTGTGTGCCGCGCGTGTCGGGAGATCGACGAGGGGCGCTTTGTCGATTATGTGGAGATGGATGCGGCGAGTAATCGCGGCGTCGACGAAATGGCCGCACTGCTGGAGCGCGCGGTGTATGCGCCGGTCGATGCGCGCTTCAAGGTCTATGTGATCGACGAAGTGCACATGCTGACGAACCACGCCTTCAACGCCATGTTGAAGACGCTGGAAGAACCACCGTCGCACGTCAAGTTTATCCTTGCGACCACTGATCCGCAGAAGATTCCGGTCACGGTGCTATCACGCTGCCTGCAGTTCAATCTGAAGCAGATGCCGGCCGGCCATATCGTGTCGCACCTGGAGCATATCCTCGGCGAGGAGCACGTGCCGTACGACGCCCAGGCGTTGCGCTTGCTGGCGCGCTCGGCGGACGGTTCGATGCGCGATGCGCTGTCGCTCACGGATCAGGCGATTGCCTATTCGGCAAACCAGGTCACCGAAGAAGCGGTGCGCGGCATGCTCGGCGCGCTCGACCAGAGTTACCTGATCCGCCTGCTCGACGCGCTTGCCGACGGCGATGGCCCGGCGGTGCTGGCCGTGGCCGATGAGATGTCGCTGCGCAGCCTGTCGTTTTCGACCGCGTTGCAGGATCTGGCCAGCTTGCTGCACCGGATTGCCTGGGCACAGTTTGCACCGTCGTCGGTGCTCGACGAGTGGCCCGAGGCGACGGATCTGCGGCGCTTCGCCGAGGCGTTGAGCGCCGAGCAGGTGCAGTTGTTCTATCAGATTGCAACCATTGGCCGCAGCGAGCTCGGCCTCGCGCCCGACGAATATGCGGGCTTCACGATGACCCTGCTGCGCATGCTGGCGTTTGAGCCGGCACCGACCGGTGGTGGTGGGGCTGCGCCGACGACGGCGCGCTCTGTCGGAGCGTCGGGCTCGAGCGGGGCGAAGCGAAGTGGCACGCCTGCTGTCGCGGCGTCAGTGAAGACCGCGCCTGGCGGTGCCGCTATTGGCGAACCAGGACGGGCCCCGCAACCCGAGGCGCCTCGCGCGGAAACGGATCTGGTAGCACGACCTGCAGCTACTCAGGGAACGGCGCAAGTCGTAGGCCAGGCGGATATTCAAGACGCCGTCCCGGTTGCCGCTCGCGCGCATGCGGACAGTGTGCCGGCGCAAGCCGCGGCGGGCGCTGCCGCGGTGATATCCGCGGAAGAGGGTGGCGAGTCTATTGTGGCCGATCGCGACCTGAGTCCGGTTTCTGCCTCGGAGATCGCTGCGAACCCCTCTGCCAATCCGGATGCAAGTGCTGATGTGACTCCGGCGGTGAGCGCGGCCAAGGTCGCCGTCGATCCAGCGACAGAATTGCAAGAATGGGCCCCGGCAGCGACAGCGGCCCCGGCCCCGGC
>Ga0116109_1000198_pt1 | contig 13021 bp, 11 predicted proteins | sample June2015DPH_8_10_2_FD_89718 | JGI IMG/M metagenome (GOLD analysis project Ga0116109, IMG submission 89718) | Peatland microbial communities from SPRUCE experiment site at the Marcell Experimental Forest, Minnesota, USA - June2015DPH_8_10 | ecosystem: Environmental > Terrestrial > Soil > Wetlands... | reverse complement strand
CTCGCCGGGCGAGCCTTCGGACGAGAGACGCGCTGCGAGGTTGGCGAGACGCTTGCTAGACTGCTCCCAGTCGTCGAAGAGCTGCATCAGGCCGCGAGTGGATGCCGCGGGGAGCAGGTCTGCTGCCACCGTCGAAATCGGCCAATAGCGGCGACCGACCTCGATCACCGGGGTGGGCTTGCCTTCGTGACGGAAGGTGGCGAGTGTGTATGAAGTAGTCATGGGTATGGGTTTCCGAAGTGTCAAGAGGCGGCGGGGCATCCGACGTCACCCTATGAAAAAGAAAAGGTCAGTTCCAGGTTCGGCAATGCGCGTCAGCTGGTCATATTTCGCGAGGCGTTCCGAGTTGCGCACGGAGCCGATCTTGATTTGACCTGCACGGAAGGATGTATCAAGTCATCTCCATGGGTTAGTTAAACCACCGATTCGCGAACGTCATATCACCGCTCAGCAGTGTCTGAGCTACGCGTCGGATACCGCCGGTGTCGAGCTCGGGAACGTAATCGACAGGTGAATCACTATCGAGACGCGCCAGCAGCAGGCATCCAAGCAGCGGCAGAAGATGGGCGTCAAAGATCGCAGGACCCTCGACGAGATAGCCTTCGACGAACGAACGCTCAGCGGATAGGAGCTCGTCTACCTTTACGTCCCGGCGGTGCGCCTTGAGTATCAGGTGAGCGAGCACAAACGCCACGTCAAAACGGGGATCGCCCCAATGCGCGACCTCCCAGTCGACCACCGTCACAGTTGCGTTGTCGACCAGCAGGTTCTTCGGGCTGTAATCACCGTGAACCAGCGCCTGCCGTCGGGTGGTCACGCCTTCGATGACAGTCGAAACCGCATCGCGGTATTCAGGGTTGTGCTGCGCGACTCTTTCGAAGTACGGCGTCAACCGCAATTCGCGGAAGAATGTTTGGTCGGCAAACCGTTCGGCAATCGCCGGGCTTTGGGAGGAACGTTTGTGCAGCATGCCAAGCAGTTCACCAACTCTTCGTGCCGTCGCGAGATTGACCGTGCCCGCAAGGAGTTCCTGCTTCCAGTTTTTCTGCGTTGGTGGGACGAGCTCCATCGCGAACTGGTTGCGCACGCTATCGCTCCACAGGACACGCGGAACCGCCCCCGGTCCCAGTAGCTCGGTAGCGGCATTCAGCGCGGCGACTTCCGTCAACGACCGCGCCGGGTCCGACCGCCAGTCGGCGGCGACCTTCAGCTTGTCCAGCGCCTTCTTGACCACGATGGGACCCTGGATGGTCTGGACCACCTGGATATCACTCGCCACACCACCCGGCAGCAACTCACCGCTTTGCAGGCGATTGCACGCGTTGACCGGGTCTTTGCCGGAGAGCACCCGCACGACCTCTTCGCAAGCTCTCGTCCGTAGTTCAAGTACTGAGGTGTCCGACAGGAACGCCACATGCGGCGTAGCAGTGACATTCGCATGTCCGATGATATTGGCGGGTGGGCTCGGCTCGCCCTCGACAACATCCAGTCCTGCACCGGATAGCCGACCGTCTGCGAGTGCAGCCAAAACAGCCTCGTTGCTGACCAGTCCTCCCCGACAGACATTGACGAGCAGCGGCTTGCGTTTGCAGGCCGAGATAAAACTTTCGTCGACCAGATGATGCGTTTCGCTGGTGAGCGGCACGTGCAGGATGATGGCATCCGCGCTGTTCTGGATATCCTGAATGGTCGCCGACTGTACGCCCGCTTCCGCGGTCACGGGATAATCTCCGTTGGTCGCGAGCACCGTGCATCCGAAGGCAGCCAGCTTGCGGCCGGTAGCACGGCCGATTCGCCCGTAGCCGATAATGCCGACTGTCAGTTCAGCAATCCGCTTCAGCGGCCGCGATCCCGGCGCCCATCTCCCCTCTTTGACGTCGCGGTCATATCCGGCAATGGCTCTGCAATGGTTCAGCAGAAGTGCGAGAGCATGATCCGACACTTCTTCAACGCAATAATCCGGCACATTCGTGACCCATGCGCCGACAGCCGTCGCCGCACCGACGTCGATGTTGTCCAGCCCTACGCCCAGGCGGGCCACGATCTTGAGCCTCGCGGCGGACGTAATGGCGCGTGCGGACACGGGAGCCCAGCAGGTCAGAATGGCGTCCGGATCATGCTCTGCCACCAGGCGCTCAATGTCCTCTTCGCTCCCGGCGACGGCGGGACCTGCAACGAGTTCGAAACCCGCCGATTCAATCACGCCGGTTTCGACTTTCAGGTCGGGCCACGCATAATCTGTGATAAGTACTTTCATCGTATTTCAGAGCTGGTTACAAAAGGGTCGATTGTCGGCCCACGACCGTCAAACTTGCGGGACGCGCAGGAAGTCTTCCGGCATCTCCATGGTTCCCATTGCTCAAGGGATGCCTGGTTATGCGGATTCAATCTCGTCGGGAACGTATCATTGACGACGTCTCCATCGGTCACGTGCTCGACGCGAAAACCAGACGGGTCGTACCAATAGTCCGAAACCGCTCCACCGATCGAGTGACGCACAAGGCCCCAGGAGGCTTTGTACCCCTTTGAAATCAGGTATTGACGGCCCATGCCGATGTCATCGAGATCGATCGTTGTGGTGGTCGACATATTCCGCGCCCCGCGGAAACCGCATAAATGCGCCAAATGCTGTCTCATGCGTCGCCGATCACGTCCGAGGGAAATGCGCCGAGCTTTTCCGTAAATCATTTAATAACCGCTGGCGGATTCGGAGAGCTCATTACAACGTGCTTAAGTCCAATGACCCCCACCGGCGCTACGTCAAAAATCGGAAATCGCCCCAGACGACGGCGTTCGCCCCCCGAATTCCAGGCGACGGGGGGACGACTTAGCGGTATTGCCGCGACGCGGGCAGCCCCATAAACAAGCTCGATCCTCCGGCCATCCGGATCCGTGGTTGTCACCCGCTTGCCACCGCTCGGATAGTCAAGGTCTTCGACCGAAGCGCCAAGCCGGTCAGACAACGCCCGCAGATTCTCCTCTGAATCCACCTCGAACCCCGCACCGACAAACGCCGGCTCCTCTCCACGCTCTGCAACATAGAGATACGGCGCATCATTGCGCCCCCGGAAGAAGATGCGATCCGACGTTTCATGGGCGACTATCAGTCCAAAGTCCTCAAAAAACGTCCGAACGGCCGCAAGGTCTCGATGCCGGTATGTTGCATAGCTGATTGATCTGATCATCATGTCTCCGACTACTTGGTTTCACTGCACTCACTCAACAAAAAGTCTGCCGCTCGGCGGGGCCGGCAAAACTCGGGCCCCCTAGTCATGCGGCACCAATTCGCGTTTTTTGAGCAGCTGAAAAAACTGCCCACGAGCCTGATGGCTCGCCGCCGCCGGCGATGGCCATCCGACTCTCGATGCTGGGTCCCAGTATAGAAAAACAATTGAACACGTGTGCATTATGGTTTACCCCCGAATATATTCGCAATGCTTATTGACCGGTATTGTCAGGCTCGATCCAGCAACTTCTCCGGCCAACGTTGGCGACCCGTCACCGTGGAATGCTCTATTTTCAGCGATCGTTTACAGACGCCACTAATCAGACGCACGACAGGAATGACGTATCCGGGTCCACCTTAACAATACCAAAGAGTATCATTTTTATTAGGCACACGTATGCTTTGCGAACTATGTGGCCGATCTGTCGTGAGCCCTTGCAGATGTCGCTTTATACGATGCGGGTGTGAAGGCGCCGTCGATCTCTGCCCTTGAATACCTCAGCCCTCGCCGGCACCTCTCTCCGACTGGCGTCGCCGTTTTGCGAGCAGGCCAGCAGCTGCCGATCATTGACTTTCCGATCGTGAACGTCGAGCTCGCGTCGATATTACAGACGCTGAAGGTGACCCCAAACATCGCTTGAAATGGTGGTGGCTATCAACGGCATAGCGTTCGGCGTATGTCTCGCGATGGCCGGCCGTCCTGGCGACAACTTCGGCCGGCGCCAGCTGTTCGGTATCGGGCGTGGCGCTGTTCGCCGTTGCATCGCTACCGTGCGGACTGGCCGATTCGATCTGGGTGTTCTCGTGGCAAGAACGTCGCAAGAGGTTGGGGCGGCATGGGTCGTACTCACGTCCCGCGTAGGGGACCGGATCGGCCTGTCGGACGTTCCTGCATGGCAAACTGGTCGGGAAATGCAATGCTTGCTACGGTTCAGCAGGTCTCGTTTGGACTCGGACCCGCAGTTCGCAGCTGAATATGCCTCCGATGCGCACCCTGTGAGGTGGCATAGGAATAGACCGGGAAGGGCAAGCTGAGGCGGGGCGTGCTCCGCGCCCCTGTGCATACCGGCCGGTACGGTCAGCCCGTGTAGCACCGAGACTGGCGGCAGGACCAGCCGTCAGCCAAGGCGGATCCGGCACTTGTCCTCCAGTCAACGATAAATCGTGGCCGCCCTTCCCGCCTGACCGATCACTCACAACCGCCGGGTCGATCCTCGAAGCACCAACGACGGTTCAAACTGGACGGTGCCGGGCGAGCCCTCAGGTGCCCCATTCGTTTGACGCTTGTCGAGACGCGACAGCAGGACAGTAGTCGCAGTGGTGGCGATGTCTTCCACCGGCAACCGCACTGTTGTGATGCCCCCTTCGGCCAATTCGAACCACGCCGGGTCGTGATACCCGACCACGGAGATATCTCGCGGCCAGTCGAGTTTCAGCGCCCTCAGCGCCTGCAGCGCACCCAGGGTCAGCTCAGCGCTGCCGAGGATGATGCCTGTCGGGCGGTTCTTTGCCGACATCATGGAGGTGACAGCGTATCGCGCGAACTCCGGGCGCGGAGACCCAAGTGCGATAGCCGCAGCCTTCAGGCGACGTTCGGCTAGCGCGTCCTGGAAGCCGCCAAGCCTCTCCCGGCCCGTACTAAGCGTTTCGTCGCCCCCCACGAATGCGAGTCGTTTGTGGCCACTATCCAGCAGGTGCCGGGTCGCTGCCTTGATGCCTGCACGATCATCGATAACGACGGCGCTCCCAGCAAGATCCGCGTGTACACGCACGAGTTGCACCGTTTCGACGTTCTGCAACAACGCGTTGGTTTCCGGCCGGGGTAGCGCCGTCGGGACAATGATGATTCCGGCCGGGCGCGTCTCGAGAATCGCCCTCAGTTCGCGCAATTCGCGGTCAGGGTTATCATCGGTGACGGAAAGCAGAAGCTGCATCGAATGCGATGCGAGGGAGTCCGCTACGATCTTTGCGACGGTAGCGTAAAAGTCATTCTGGACATCGGGAATGATGAGGCCCACGAGCGAGCTGGGGCGACCACGCATCATTCTCGCTGAAGCGGATGGCACATAGCCCATCTGCGCAACCACCGCGCGAACGCGCAACTTGGTCTCATCGCTAATCTTCGGGCTGTCGGCCAACGCGCGTGAGACCGTTGTATGCGAGATATTCAGCGCTTTCGCTACATCGCGTATCGTGACTCCCGCGTCCCCTCGCAGGGGCAGGCGTGCTCCCGGCGTGTCGTTGGAACCCATATTTATAATCTCTCCGCTAGAAGCATATTAGGTTCAGCACAATTTTTTGCACGTGAACGCCGATCATGATGTGGGGTCAACCATCCCCAGTCGTGTCGATGCCGCATTTTACACCGCGCAATTTAGCCATCATCTAGTTTGGCAGGCCCGCATATCCGTTAGACCGACGCATTCAGTCAAACTGCCGCAATTGGCTGGTGGCAGCACCCAGAGGTGGCTCCGCGAATAGCTCCGCCGCGCAGTTTCCTCGAATTCTTGTGCCCAACACACCGTACGCGCGTCCATGCCCATCCGGCCCTGGCGGATGAAGAACTATACTATCGAACTGGTCGGATCGCGAATATCCGACGGTGCTAACGGTCAACTACAACCTTTCTTCGAACTCGAAACGCCATGACGGCAACAATTGCGAAGGCTCAAAAGCGTCACAAAGCCGATGTGTCACCCGACCGACCATCGACTCAGAAACGAAGCAATCTCCTGGCTGCCGCGTCTGAGCTATTTCTCGCGAAGGGCTACGACGGCGTCAGCCTTGACGAAATCATCGCCGCAGTCGGTGGATCGAAAACGACCATCTATTCGTATTTCAAGGGAAAGGAAGGTGTTTTCGTCGCCGCCATCGGCGCGCTGTGTGGCGAGATACTGGCAAAACTCTTCCGGACCAAGGCCTCCTCAATGCCGTTGCGCGAAGCGCTGCAGGCAATCGGCCAAACCTATCTTGACGCGGTGTTGTCGCCTCGGGCGATCGCCCTCCAGCGCCTCGTTACCGGCGAGGCATATCGTTTCCCGGAGGTGGGACGCATCTGGTTCGAAAGCGGTCCCGCCCAGACCTACCAATTCCTGACAGACTTTTTCGAAGAGCGGAGACGCGCCGGCGAAATCGGTTCTATCGATCCGCGCAAAACTGCAGTACTGTTTCACGACATGTTGACTTATGAGATACATCTGCAGATGTTGCTTGGGATAATGGCGAAGCCCAAACGGGCCGTCCTCGCCGACAAGGTTCGCTCTGCGATCGATGTCCTGTTGGACGGCTGCAAAGCCATCTGAAGTCTTCTATGCCACCTTCGCAACTCCCCGTCCTGAACGAAGGTCCGCGACCCCGTCTCCATCCTCTGCGTTAGGACGTGTGCGCAATGGAATAATTCAGCCGGCGTCTGCACCGACCGGCCACGGAAACAGGATTTCGCTACGCTTGCCGGTGTTCACATTGTCGAGACTGCTTACCGGGTCAACCGGGAACCCTGCTGCAAGCCAAGCCTCAATGCCACCATGTAGAGGGAGTGACTCGCGCAAGCCGAGCTTTCCGAGTGCTGTTGCTAGCAACGCCGCGGACACCTCGTTGGGACAGGAGCAGTAAATAACGGTCGTCTGCCCGGTGTCACAACTTGCAACGACCCCCGCAATATCCGTATCGTCGACAAACCTCGCGCCGGGAATCACAACGGGGTTGATCAACCGTTGGTGGAATGCCCGCACGTCCAGAATGTTGAGAGGTTGACCACTCTCGATCCTCGAGCGGAGCGCCTCTACGCTGATGCGCCGCTTTTCGAGTCGGGCCGCAAAGTTTCGCCGGCGAATCCACCGGTAACTCGCATAGCAGACGAGAAGGCCGATCACGATGAAGGCTGCCGCACTGCCAACCCGATGGACTGAGTCAAAGATCGCCTGCATCTGCGGTGCGAACACCATGCCCAATCCCAGGCCGACGGCTGACCATAGTGCCGTCGCCGCGCAGTCATAAAGAAGGAAGGTGGGCCAACTCACGCGCATCGCCCCTGCAAGCGGGATTAGCACGAGTGACAGACCCGGCAGGAACCGGGCTGCCAGCAGAATACGCGGGCCCCAGTAGATCCAGAACCGGTCAGCCCGCCTGACACAGATATCCTTGGACAGCGTCAGACAACAGATCATGCCCAATGCCCGGCTGCCGAAAACTCGCCCCGCAACAAACCAGGCGACATCAGCTATGGTTCCGCCCGCTACAGCTGCCGCCAGAGTGACTCCCAGCCTTAGCCACAGATGACCGGTATCGATGTACGACAGTTGAATCGCTGTCCCTGCCATGACGAGAACGGGGATTGCGGGAATCGGCAGGCCAACAGAGGCCGCAAGAACGCTCAGAAAAACTAGCGGCCACGCGCCACCGTGTATAAGTTCGCCCAAATTCATCATCGTTCTCTTCAAGGAGCGTAATTCTGGACGGCGACAGAGAATTTCGCAATTGTCTGCAGAAAAATACGCTAACGCCCAGCCACCAACAAGCTACGAATTTGCAACAGTGCTATTCGCTTATGTTTATAGCGATGTGGCCCAGATCTGATCTGAATTTTTTGCGCGAGCATCCGCGTTCAAAAAGGCGAGACATCTCCAGGAGACAGTCCGACCTGTTCCGGTTTGCGCCTCGTCGAGCCAATCGTTGCAAACAGCCGAAAGCCCTGCGGATGACGTTCGGAAATGCACAAATCATTGACCGGCGTTGCAAAAATCCCTTGGATACAATGCCTTCGCAATGATTGCTACAGCATCTAATTCATGAAAAGCCAAGACACTGTCGCGGTGTCTGACGTCCGCGAATACCAGTTTGATGAAAGCGTCGGCTATCTCCTCTCACGAGTGAAATCGACGATGTTGAACATGGTCACGCAGCGGACGATGGCCGAGTTCGGGATTACTAGCACGCAAGGCCGCATCCTGTTCATGGTCGCGAGCGGAAGGTGCGAACTTGCTGCGGAACTGGCCCGTGAATGTGGCGTAGACGCAAGCTCAGTCACGCGACTGGCTGACCGGCTGGAAAAGCGCGGACTTCTCACGCGGGTTCGTAGCAGCGAAGACCGGCGCGAGGTGCGCCTTGCCACGACACCGGAGGGCCAAAGCATAGCGACCAGGATGCCAGCGATCTTCAGCGGCGTATTAGAGAGCCTGCTATCAGGCTTCACGGCGGAAGAAGTTGGGTTCCTAAAAAGCATGCTACGCCGTGTCCTCGTCAATAGCGGGGAGCTAACCGGGGCAGACCGTGATATGGCAACCAGTTTTGGTCATATCCCTTAGTAAGTTAGCTGCCTTGTCCATTGTTATTTTTAGCCAAAGAAGAGTCGAGCAATGAAATCCCTTTCCCTGTCCGCGCCCGCGGTGTCGTGCTGGGCCGCTGTTACCGCGGCGGTGGCGGCGCTTGCCCTCACGGGATGCGCGAACTATAGCGGCATCAAAAGCGACAAACAGATGTCGTCGGCGGCACAGTACGAGTCCAATCAGAGCCTGCCGTCGCAGGGCAGCCAGTGGCCTTCGCTCGACTGGGCCGGCCAGTTCGGCGACCCGCAACTGCCGCAACTGATCGCGGAGGCGCTGGAAGGCAGCCCGTCGATCGCCCAGGCGCAGGCCCGCCTCGCGAAGGCTTCGTCGTACATCGAAAGCACGCGCTCGGCCCTTTACCCGAAGGTCAACGGCAGCTATTCGTGGAACCGCGAGATATTCTCGGCCAACTCGATCTAGCCGCCGCCCTACGGCGACACCTGGTTCAACGAGAACAGTGCGTTGGCGAGCGCCTCCTGGGATCTGGACCTGTGGGGCAAGAACCGTCAACGCCTTGGCCAGGCGGTGTCGCAGGAGAAAGCCGCCGAAGCCGACGTGCAGCAGGCGCGTGTGACACTCGCCGCGACAGTTGCCAGCACCTATAACCAGCTCGCGCAGTTGTACGCTTTGCGCGATATCGCCGCGCGCGAAATCGCCAATCGCCAGGATATCGGGCGGATCACCAACGGGCGCGTCGTCGCCGGCCTCGACACCAACGTCGAGCGCCAAACCGCTAATGGCAACATTGCCACGAGCCAGGCCAACCTGACTGATCTCGACGGCCAGATCACCACTGTGCGCTACCAGCTCGGTGCCCTGCTTGGCAAGGGACCGGATCGCGGGCTGCAGATCGCCAAGCCGGTGCTCACGCCTGGCGACGCGGTTGCGCTGCCAGACAATTTGCCTGCCGATCTGGTATCACGCCGCCCGGATATCGTAGCGGCAAGCTGGCAGGTCGAAGCCGAGATGCATGATGTGAAGGAAGCCAAGGCAGAGTTCTCCCCGGACATCAATCTATCTGCGGGTTTCGGCTTCGATGCATTTGGCTGGGGCAGATTCCTGACTGCGTCGAGCCGTAGTATGCAGTTCGGGCCGGCCATTCACCTGCCGATCTTCGACGCCGGTGCATTGCGCTCGCAACTGAAAGGCCGTTATGCCGACTTCGATCTCGATGTCGCCAACTACAACCAGACGCTGATCAACGCGCTCTCGGATGTCGCCACGCAAATCACTACGATCCACTCGATCGACCAGCAATCGAGTGACGCCCAGCTTGCGCTCGACGCCTCGACCAAGGCTTATCAGCTTGCCGTGATCCGCTACAAGGCCGGCCTGTCGGAGCAATTGCAGGTACTGACCGCCGACCAGAATCGCCTCGCCGCAGAACAGACGGTGACGAACCTGAAGATGAGACGACGTGACGTGCAGATCGGCCTGATCAAGGCACTTGGCGGCGGTTTCGATGCAACGCAGACGGGTCTGGTGGTACCCACCCATGCTCCGGCGTCGCCCTCGAGCAAGACCGCAGCCAGCTAACCCACAACCCAAACTTACCCGAATCAACGAAGCAGATTGAGAGAATACGGAGCATTTAAATTAGTATAACTAATCAAGAATCGGCTGACGGAAACTCAGGACGTGGCGGCAATCGCAAGCTCGGCATGACGTTGGTCGTGCTGGCGGTCCTGGTCGCCGCGGTTGCGTATGGCGTTTATTACTACCGCGTCGCACGTTTTTACGAGGACACCGACGACGCATATGTGAATGGCAATGTCGTGCAGATTACGCCGCAAGTCACCGGCACGGTCATCGCAGTCAACGCCGACGACACGCAAACCGTAAAGGCGGGTGATCCGATTGTTGTACTCGACGCAGCCGATGCGCGCGTCGCTTTGCAACAGGCCGAAGCTAATCTCGCGCAGACGGTGCGTCACGTACGTGGCCTCTTCGTCGACGACAACGAGTACCGCGCACAGGTCGCCGAGCGCGAAGCCGATCTTTCACGCGCACAGGACGACCTGCGCCGTCGGATGACGATCGCCGAAACGGGCGCTGTGTCGCTGGAGGAAATCTCGCACGCACGTGACGCCGTCAAGACCACACAGGCCGCCCTCGACGCCGCGCAGCAGCAGCTCGCATCGAACCGCGCGCTGACCGCCAACACCACGATTGCGAACCATCCGAACGTTCAGGCTGCCGCTGCCAAGGTACGCGATGCATACCTCGCCAACGCACGTAACACGCTTCCAGCGCCGGTCAGCGGCTATGTCGCGAGGCGCTCGGTGCAGGTCGGCCAGCGCGTCTCGCCGGGTAATCCATTGATGGCCATCGTGCCGCTGAATGCCGTATGGGTCGACGCCAACTTCAAAGAAGGGCAACTGAGGCATATTCGCATCGGCCAGCCGGCCGAACTGACGGCCGACGTGTACGGTTCGTCGGTCGTGTTTCATGGCAAGGTGGTCGGTTTTTCGGCGGGCACGGGCTCGGCGTTCTCGCTGCTGCCGGCGCAGAACGCAACCGGTAACTGGATCAAGGTCGTACAGCGTCTGCCGGTGCGGATCGCGCTCGACCCACAGGAGCTTGAAAAGCATCCGCTACGGATCGGCCTGTCGATGAACGTTGATGTCAACGTCAAGGAACAAACGGCGACCAACTGGCGGACGCGCAGAACACGGTCTACCAGACCAACGTCTTCAACCGGTATGGCGACGAAGCCGACGCTGAAATCGCCCACATCGTCGCGGCCAATGCGGGTTCCGACGCTGAAGGCGATGACGCACCGAAGGTGGCCGCAGATGGGCTGAAATCTATCGCCAGGCGGATGTAAGCCTTGCCAATCAACTCCGGGTTTGACACTTATGGCTACGGCACCACCTTCCCCCCCGCCGCCTCTGAAAGGGGGGCAGCTGTTTTTGGCGACCCTCGCAGTGGCGCTCGCCACCTTCATGAACGTGCTAGACACGTCGATCGCGAACGTTGCGATTCCCACCATCTCGGGCAACCTCGGTGTTTCCGTGGATGAAGGCACCTGGGTTATCACTGTATTCGCCGCAGCTAATGCTGTCTCGATTCCATTGACCGGATGGCTCACGCAGCGCATCGGCCAGATCAGGCTGTTTGTAGGCGCGATCCTGTTGTTCGTGCTGTCATCGTGGCTGTGCGGCGCTGCGCCCACCCTACCGGTACTGCTGGCTGAACGGGTCTTGCAGGGCGTCGTAGCGGGTCCGCTGATTCCCCTGTCACAAGCAATTCTGCTCAGCTCCTGGCCGAAGGCAAAGTCCTCGATAGCGCTCTCGCTGTGGGCCATGACCGCAACGGTCGGTCCGATTGCTGGACCTGCACTGGGAGGCTGGATCACCGACAGCTATTCATGGTCATGGATCTTCTACATCAATATTCCGGTCGGCATTTTCGCGGCCGGCATCACGTGGATGATTTATCGAACGCGTGAAACGCCGACACAAAAGCTTCCAATCGACGCCGTTGGTCTGGGGCTGCTTATCACATGGGTTGCATCGCTGCAGATCATGCTCGACAAAGGTAAGGACCTGGACTGGTTTTTGTCTCCCGTCATCGTTGTCCTGGCAATCACGGCGGCCATCAGTTTCGCGTTCTTTGTTGTCTGGGAACTGACTGAAAAGAATCCAATCGTCGATCTGCGACTCTTCTCGCAGCGTAATTTTCTGGGCGGAACAGCCGCGATTTCCGTTGCATACGGCGTGTTCTTCGGAAACCTGGTGCTGCTACCCCAGTGGATGCAGGAGTATCTGAACTATCGCTCGGTAGACGCGGGCCTCGTCACCGCACCGCTCGGCATCTTCGCCGTGCTGCTGGCGCCGGTGATGGGCCGCGTGCTGCCTCGCTCTGACGCACGTATCATCGCGACGCTCGCGTTCGTCGGTTTCGCGATTGTGTTCTATATGCGTTCGAAGTACGTGGTCGACATCGACACCTTCCATCTTGTTCTTCCCACGCTACTGCAGGGCATCCCGATGGCACTCTTCTTCGTGCCGCTCACCGCAATCATCCTGGGCGGTCAACCGCCGCACCGCATTCCGGCAGCGGCCGGGCTGTCGAGCTTCGCACGAATTTTCTGCGGGGCAGTGGGCACATCCGTGGCCAACACTGTGTGGAACAACCGCACGATTCTGCATCACGCGCAACTCACGGAGAGCGCCAGCATTAACAATCTGCTGTTCAATGCGCAGGTCGATTCCACCCAAACGCTCTTACACCTGAATCCTCAATCAGCGTACGCCCTGTTCGATTTCACGGTGAATACGCAAGCCGCGATGATGGGTCTGAACGACATTTTCTATGTCTCCGCGATCATTTTCATTGTGATTATTCCGCTCATCTGGCTCACCCGGCCGGCGAAGGGTGGTGGGGGCGGTGCAGATGCAGCCGGCGCACATTGAACATGTGTTGCAACATCTACCCCTGCCTTGTCAAGAACACGGCAGGGGCGACT
>Ga0116109_1000197_pt1 | contig 13030 bp, 5 predicted proteins | sample June2015DPH_8_10_2_FD_89718 | JGI IMG/M metagenome (GOLD analysis project Ga0116109, IMG submission 89718) | Peatland microbial communities from SPRUCE experiment site at the Marcell Experimental Forest, Minnesota, USA - June2015DPH_8_10 | ecosystem: Environmental > Terrestrial > Soil > Wetlands... | reverse complement strand
GTATAAACACAGCCATTGTGGACCAAGATATGAAGGCGTGTCTGAATCTAGCTGACCGGCTGATAGCACTGGCAAAGAAGAACCCACCAGCATGAAAGTATTCCCCGACCACCGAAAGGTAGTTCTTCCGTACCGGGCCGACGTTGAAAACCTACTCAACGGGGCTGCGCAGAGGTTCGAGACCAATGGAGCGCTGTGGCTAGCTGTGCCTCACGAGGAGAGCACGGTGAAGCTGCTGCGGAATCTCGGGCTGAATGTCGCGGGGCCGGTTCAGTACTACTACCAATGGGCCGGCGACACGCCGTTCGATAGCCAGCGTGTCACCGCTGATCTACTGACGACGAACCACCGCGCCTACGTGCTTTCGGAGATGGGCGTGGGGAAAACGAGAGCAGCCCTCTATGCTTACGACTGGCTCCGACAGATCGGCAAAGCAAAGAGGCTGCTCGTGGTGGCGCCGCTATCGACGCTGACCAAGGTCTGGGAGGATGAAGTCTTCCGGTACTTCTCACACTTAACAACGGCGGTTATCTATGGCGAAAAGAAAAGGAGGATCAAGCTCCTCGCGAACCCAGCAGACGTGTACATCATCAACCACGACGGCGTCGCCGTCGTCCACAACGAGCTATTTAGTAGGGCCGATATCGACACAATCATTGTTGACGAGCTTGCGGAATATCGAAACAGCCGCGCGAGACGCTGGAAATTCCTTCGACCAATCATTGCTCGATCTAGCTATGCATGGGGACTCACAGGAAGCCCAACACCTAATGAGCCAGTTGACGCGTATGGCCAGCTTAAGCTCATTACTCCTGAGCGCGTTGGATTTAGCGCGAAGGCATTTAGAGACCAAACGATGCGACAGGTTTCGCAATTCAAGTGGGTCGCTCGATCGGATGCTAACGATACTGTACTCCACGCTATGCAGCCCAGTATTCGATTCACCAGGGCGCAGTGCTTTGATCTCCCACCTACTACATACGGAACAAGAGAGGTTACACTTGATAAGCGGGCAGCCGCGGCCTACAAAAAGATGTTCGACGAGTTCGCCGTCCAGATCAAGTCCAAGCAAATCAGCGCAGCCAACGAAGGCGTCAAGCTCAGCAAGCTCCTCCAGATCGCGGCGGGGTTCGCGTATGACTCAGCAGGAACTGGATGCTTCATTGGCGGCACGGCGCGATTTCGAGAGATCATCTCGATCATTGACGCAGCAGAAGCCAAGGTCATCGTCTTCGCCCCATTCAGATACTTCGTGGAACTCACCAACGGAGTACTTTCGAAACAGTACGCAGGCCAGGTGGGGATGATCCACGGCGAAGTGCCGAAGGGTGAGCGCGACCGGATCTTCACTGAGTTTACGAAAGGTTCGATGCGCGTGCTGGTCGCCCACCCTGGCACGATGGCGCATGGGTTGACTCTAGTTGAGGCCAACACAGTTGTGTGGGCGGCGCCGACAACGAGCTACCGGATTTACGAGCAGGCCAATGCGCGGGTGACTCGCTCTGGGCAAACTCGTAATACGTTCATCATACATTTGCAGTCTACGAAAGCAGAGGATCGTGTATATTCCAGGTTGAAATCCAGAGAGAAGATGCAAGGGGCGTTGCTCGATATGTTCGAGCACGCATCGGCCTAGCTGGGGGGTTCGCGCTGGTTGGCGCGAGTAGCCCAGACGAGATTAGCCGGCGAGTGCTCGACATTAAAAACCCCGGCAGTTGCAGCGTGCTTACTATCTTCGGATGGGGTCCTCCGGCGACGTGATGCAGCCTTCGCGGCCTTCGGGCCGCGGAGTATTCCTACTACCATTAAGGAGTTGATATGAAGATTGATGCAGTGATCACGGGGGTCTTGGTTCTCCGCGATCAGATCGACGCCAAGAAACAAGAGCACAAAGCCGAGCTGGCTCCGCTCAACGAAAAGATGGCCAAGCTCGAAGCGTACCTGCTCTCTCAGTTGCAGTTGTCTGGGTCGACCAGCGTTGCTGCGAAGGGTGTGGGGACAGCTTATATCCAAAACGTAACAAGCGTGACGGTCGAAGACTGGCCTGCTACACTTGATTGGATCAAGACCACGGAAGCGTGGGAATTCCTAGAACGCCGGGTGTCTAAGACGGTCGTGCAAGAGTACATGGAATCGCAAGGGGAAGTGCCGCCGGGTGTGAAAGCATCGACCGAAGTCGAAGTGCGGGTGCGCCGTGGCTAGCTTCACACAGCCTGTACCGCAAGCGGTTACGACTACGATACCCGAGCAGTGGGTTGTGCTGGACGGCGGCTCCGTCGGCCCGAGTGGATGGATGTGGACTACAAATCCGCTAAACGGAAAGGGGCCGCATGGGCGCAACGCGTTCTCGGGATTCTGGCAGGTTGATACGATCTATCACACCATCGACCCAATGACAGCAATCATGCGTGGACTCGTCGAGCCTAACGAGTTCAAGTGCAGCGAAGGATTCAAGGCTTGGCTTAACATCATCAAAGGAAACTCATAATGTCTCAAGATATGGTTTTGTTTCAGGACGAGCAGGCGAATGCCAACATGGAAATTTCCACGTTGTTCGCCAACCAGGACGTTGACGGCAACGATGATCTCGCCGATGGCATCGGCGGTAGCTACGCTATCTTGTCGATGAAGGGCTCGCGGCTCCAGGTGAAGTACCAGGGGACCACGACCATAATCACCGGCCCGACGGGCGATCCGGTCGGCAGCCTCGAAGCGGTAATCGTCAAGGGCAACAAGAACATCACGAAGCAGTATTACTCCAAGGGTTACACCGAGGGTGATACGTCCGCGCCGGATTGCTTCTCGCTCGATGGCAAGGTGCCAGCCGAGTCTGTGCCGCAGCCGCAGCACACCAACTGCGCAGCCTGCAAGATGAACCAGTTCGGCAGCCGGATAAATCCAACGACCGGCGTCAAGTCGAAGGCGTGCGCGGACAACCGCAAGCTCGCCGTGGTGCCGCTCGCCGATCTGCGCAACGAGCTGCTGGGTGGCCCGATGTTGCTGCGTGTGCCGGCGACTGCCCTCAAGGATTTGGCCATGTTCGCCGACACCCTGAAGGCCCGCGGGTACCCGTACAACTCGGTCGCTGTGCGCATCGGGTTCGACCTGAGCGTGAGCTATCCCAAGCCGACGTTCAAGGCGATCCGCCCGCTCACCGACGAGGAGGCTCAGGTGGTTCTGGAATGGGTGAACTCCGAGCAGGTTGAGAAGGTGCTGGCCGACTTCGCACCGGCCGAAGCCGCCGAGGCTGCGCCGGTCGACAGCGTGTTCGAGCAGCCCCCGCCGCCCGCTGAGCCGCCCCAGGCCGCGAAGCCGAAGGTGGCTACTCAGCCCCCGCCCCCGGTCGCCAAGCCCGCTGCGCCCAAGGCGGCGGCTCCCGCGGCCATGAAACCGGCCGCGCCTGTGGCGACCCAGTCGAAGGCCCCCGCGGTCGCGCCCAAGCCGGCGCCGGCGAAGGCCGCTGCTCCTAAGCCTGTGGCAGCAAAGCCGGCGCCCGAGCCGACTGGGCCGGAGGATGAAGTAGTGGATAATACGACCGAGGTGGTACCAAGCAACCTGGAAAATGATATCGCGAGCATTCTGGCGGACCTGAACTCGATCCCGTCCGAGTAATCGTGGAGTCGTTCTTGCGGCGTGTGCTGCCCGTAACTGGTCAGTACATCGCTGTCTCGATCCAACCAGGGACTGGGGTCCGCGAGATCCGCGGGCTCCAGTCCATCACCGCGTTGGCTCATGCCTGTCAGCGGCTGAGCCAGTGCGCCACCAACGTTTTCTTTGCTGTGGGGGCTTATGCATCTGATCGCAAACATCCTACCAATAAGCGTGCTCTGTTTCTTGATCTGGACGCTAAATCGTTTGGATCAAAGGCTGGAGCTTTACAGGGACTTAGCGCCTGGCTGCGAACAACGGGCGTGGTGGCACCTTCCATATATGTTGATTCCGGTCGGGGAATTCATGTGTATTGGTGTCTGGATCGGGATATCAATTTGGATGCTTGGCGCGCCATCGCCGGAAAGCTCAAAGAGCGATGTGTGTCCGCGGGATTCAACGCCGACCCAACAGTCACCGCTGACGCAGCCCGGATACTCCGTGTCCCCGGCACGCTGAACCACAAAGAATCCCCTCCGATACCATGCCGAGTTCTCAAAGATACAGGAACAAGTTATGATCCTGCTGTACTGCTTCGCTCTCTTATACCTGTTGTCAGTTCTGCTGCTAGTTTACTGTCTGGGTCTGTTGGCGCTGATGATCTGGGATCTGCTCCTTCGTCCGCTAGTTATCCAGCGGTACCTTATTATGGCGCCGAGATCGCCCGCAAGTGCGGAGTCATGGGCGAAGCCGTTGCTACAGGAGGCAAAGACCACACCGAGCCAGCTTGGCGTCACTTACTCTCGCTGCTTACGTTTTGCGAAGATGGTAAGGAACTCATACACCCGATATCTAAAGGCCACGCGGGGTACACCGAAGCCTCAACGGAAGCGAAGTACGCCCAAGTCCTGAAGCTCAAGGAAGACGGCAAGCTGAAGCCGATCCTGTGTTCGACATTCGAGACCTACAAGGCGTCGATCTGCGCGCAGTGCGCGTTCAAGGGGAACATCAAGACCCCGATGGTGCTGGGCAAGCTGGAGACCACGCAGTTCCTGCCGTACAATTACCGGGCCGGTGATTACTCGATCGATAAGCTGATTAAGAAAGGCGACGCCGAAACCCCCGATGTGTGGGTACAGGCGTTTCCCTATAGGATCTCAGAGGTAGAGGTTTTCAATCACGGGCACACGCGGCAGATCCAGTTCACTGCATCGAGCAAGACGATCGTGAAGCGCGTCGACATTGAATCAGGGCTGCTGGTCAGCCAGGGCGACGGTCTGCCGCAGTCGCTCTCGAACCAGGGGCTCTGGCTCCAAGGCACACAAGTATCGGAGTTCAAAATAATCATGACCAGTTGGCTCAGACGAATGCAGGATGTAAAGTCCGAAGTGGTTCTCGAAATGAAGGGCCTCGGCTGGGGTAAGCGGAATGATAAAGACGTGTTCTCCGCGGGCGGCAAGGTATTCGCCGCGGACGGCAAGACCTGGGAGTTCTACCACCAGGATCAATCGCTGATCAAGACCTACACACCGAAAGGAGACCCGAACGTATGGAAATCTGTTGCCCAAGCTCTGGCATCGGACCCGCGCCAGGCAGCAGTAACCACCTTGCTTACGTCGTTCGCTGCGCCGTTAGTCAGCTTTGCCGGAGTGAAAGGGCTTACCTTCTCCTTGTACTCAGCGGACTCTGGGACTGGCAAGAGCAGCATTCTCCGATGTGCGCAGTCGGTGTGGGGGCAGCCCACCGCTGGGATGGCAATGGTCAACGATACCCAGCTATCTGTTATAAACAGGTTGGGGTTCTTGAACACGATCCCTGCTTACTGGGACGAATTAAGGTCCGGCGATACTTTAAAGAACTTTGTCCAGATGATATTCACCTTGGGACAAGGAAGGGAAAAATCGCGGCTCACATCGACTATCAAACAACAGGGTTCTGGTACCTGGGATACATTAGTCACAGTGGCTTCGAACGAGATGATTGCGGACCATATCGACACGTATATCAAGAATTCGGACAGTGGCAGGTTACGTCTGTTCGAGGTGAGCCTGCCTCCTCTACGGTCCCCCGATCCGTCTATTGGCAGCGCCATCGCGAGCCTGGAGAAAAACTACGGCCACGCCTCGCTGGAGTGGGGTGCGTACCTAGCAAAGAACCGCGAACTGGTAAGCGGCTCAGTTACACAATTGACCCAGCAGATACGCGAGTCGGTTGCCGGTGGATCTAACGAGCGATTCTGGATCGCGTTCGTCGCGGTGATCCTCGCCGCGGCCGAGCATGTGACAGCAGCAGGTATCCTCACGATTGATATCCCGAAGCTCAAGCAGTGGCTGCTCTCCGAGTACATGAAGCAGCAGGGCGGCGTGAAGAACAACTACGTGGCGCCGGAAGACGCCGCGACCCAGTCGATCTCCGGCTTCGTCGATGCCCACCGAGACGCGCTGCTGGTTGTTGACAAGATGTATCCAGCAAAAGGGCTCATGCGAAACATCATGATGCCCGCCAACCAGCTCCCGCGCGGCGAGATTGTTGTGATGAAGTCCACTGACGACAAGATTGTGCGGATAGATCGACAAGCCTGGCGGTCCTGGGTTGTCGAAGCAATGAAGCACTCGCCGAGCGCGCTAATGACCCACCTTACCAAACTGGGAGTCAAGGCATCAAAGGCCGCGTTGAGCGCCGGCCTGAACAGTGCATCGAATGCCAGAGTGATGTGCTTGGAAGTCGACCTGACCCAGCCGCCCTTTGATAAGCTGATCGATCAATAATCGTTCAGCTCGTTCTCCACAGGATCTCTGCTACCTTCCCCTTCAGCCTCCATCTGCGAGCGCTGGAACCCGCGCTGAGCCTTGATCAGATCTCCACGCGTGACTCGGAACTCCGGGTTCACGTTGGAGAACTGCTGCGCCTGGTTCCAAATCTCCCCCCTGTCAGCCGGATCAGCCTTCATATATCTGTCGATAAACGCCCGCTTTCGGTCCCCCGCCCAGTTCCTATACTCACTGTCGGTGTTCATCTTCTCCTGAGTATTCGCCTGCTCCGCAGTCTTGACGCCGAGCGCTGCCCATGCGGCCCCGCCATAGCTCGGTTCCGTCAGGTGAATCCCCCGCGCGTTCGTTGCACCCTCCGTCGCAACTGTGTATGCATTGATTACGTTCTGCACAGCTTTGATGGGGAGCAACTTCATCCAGTCCGACACCCTGCCAGTAGCGATGGCGTTCGACGCTGCGTGATACATATCAGCAGTTTCCTGGAACGCCGGTCCCAACAATCCCGCCGCAATCCTTCCCCACGCACTTGAGTCCAAGCTGGATATATCCGGCGGATCATGGAATAACAAATCCGACAACCCCAAGTGCGAACTCAAATCAAACCCGAACGCCCGCGGCAGACCGCCGTTAATCATGTCAGCTATCTTGTTTTCTCCCACCACTTGAGATACAAAGCGCTTCGACATATTGTCGAAACTGTAATACTCGTTGTTATCACCCGCGATCTTATGGTACGCCCAAGCGAATGCACGCACTGGTTCGAGCCCCATGCCTCTCTGCACGCCGGCAAACAGCGTCGCACCGAGCAGAAGCCCCGCCACCGTCGTCAGCGCCTGGGTCCTACCTCCTTCAGTCTCAAGAGCCGAATCGTAAACATGGGAGTAGAGAAGATGCGCCATACCCTGCAAGTAAGTCCTGAACATCGTGACGGAATTCCCGCCCCAGACCTTGTTGACCGCGCGGAACGCGCGAGGCTTTTCACTCTGGCTGTAGTCCATATGAGTTTCCCGGACAAAATCAGCGGCCCTGTATACATCCCCCTTGTGGAGTTCCAGAGCACTGAGGCCCGTCGAAACGCGATTGAACAAGTCCGCAACACTCGGCAGCAGACGAGCATACTCGAAGACACGATTCGAGACCTTGCTTCCACCCTTGGCCGCTTGTGCGAGCTGATTGCTGAGCGATGTGTGTATCGCCCCTCGATCGATGAGTTGCTGGAGTGGGGAATTGTCTCCCTGTGCCCACTTACCAAAGCGCTTGTCCTTGGCTACAGCCGCATAGACGGCTTTCAGCATGGAATCCGCGTCGCCCTTGAGCGCGAGCGCGCGGAACGTTTCGCGGAGAGCCGGGGACGATATGAGCCCCATGCTAGCCCGGAAGCTATCGAGCGCGCGGAGCTTACCGTGACGCGTCATCGCGATTGGGATCGCCGTTGAGAAGTTCTGCGTGAGCACGGTCATGACGTGCGCGAAGCTCGTGATGTAGTTCAGGAACCCCGCCTTGGCGACGAAGCTGTTCATCGGGGTGTGGGTTCCGAACTGCCGGCTTTCTTGCGCGAGCCGCAGCCGCAGCTCGTTGTAGGTGCGACCGCGAGCGGCTGCACGCGCCGCGGGCTGGTCGGAGTCTTTTACGGCATCGCGTAGGCGGCCGAGTGCATCCGCGGCCTTGAACATCGTCGTGAGGTTCCCGACGTGGTACGCCATCGACTGCGCGTGCTCCGCGAAGTTGCGCCCCATCTCGGCGCCCTTCACGCCGCCGACGTTCTGCCGGGTGAGCTTGCTCGCGGCATTGGCGGAGCGCTGAGCCAAGATCTCCGACAGCCCCTGGCGCAGCGCCGTGTGTAGCTGCTCGCGCGTGTCGGACTCCATATCGCGCGCCGCGAGTTTACGGTTCGCCGCTTCGATCAGGCTGTGCAGGCCGGCGGTGCTGGCGGTGTCGGCATCGCTCAGGATCTTCACCGTCGGCGAACCCACGTCGTACCCTAGCGCCCGCAGCCGCTCGACTTCCTTGTCGGCCGCCGCCGGCGACTCGTGCATGCTCACGTAATGCGCCTTGTAATCTACCTGCCACTGGCCGCCGACCATCTCCACTGTCGCCTTGGACTTCGGCGACAGCTCCTCGATCCTCGCCCCGAACGCACGCGCCGCGGCTTCCGTCGCGAACGTCCTCGTGCCCTCCGGCTTCACTTCCGCGACCCAGTTCCCGTGTCGCCCCAGGTGGAAGTAATCCCCCTCCCGTCCATACGTCGCCGCGAAATGCTCCAGGCTCCGCGTCAGCGCTTCGTTGCGCTCACCCACGTCCACTATGCCTTTCGGCCCGATCAAGCTCTTGAAGTCAGCGTGGTTGTCCACTGAATACAAGAGCCTGCGGGTAGCCTGCGGCACCTCTTTATCGCTGAAAACTTCGAGCGCTGCGTTCACCGCGGCCTTGCGGCCCGCCCGGAACAGCCGATCGTTCATGTCACGCTCGCGCCGATAGATATCCCGCTGCGCGTCGCTGAGCGCCTTCCAACGGTTTTGGAAGTCCGTCCAGCGGTTCTCGAACTTCGGATCGCCGGTCACACTGGCGGGGTGCAAGGTCTTGTCCAGCTCCGGCGAGATCCCATACAACTGCGCATCGCGCTGAAAGTCGCCGAGCTTATCGTCATCGGTAAAGCCCAGCTTCTGACGGTCGTTGACGATGTTCGCGATCTCGTGCGCGTGCTGGTTCACCAGCGAGTCACGGTCCATCATCGTCTCGTGGTACTGACGCAGCGGGTTCATCGCGTCGTTCGGGCCGAACTCCATCCGGCGCAAGCTGGTGCGGATCAATTGCGAGTAGGTGATCAGCCCGCGAACGTTCTGCCTGATAGTTTCGAGCGCACCGGAACGAACGGCTCGGCGGAACATGCTCGTTACTTGCGTCGCATGATCGCCCACCGCGGATCGAAATTCATCATCGTGCGGCAGAGGCGGCGCCGGCTCGTCCAAACTTTCGAGATCGTGCACCGTATGTTCAGGAGGTATGTGCCCATTTTCTCTTTCGAAGCGCTGTGACTCGATGATCCGATCGCGCACGTCGAGAATGTTGTGCAGCAACTGAGTGGTGCGCGGGTCCTTGATCCCGATCATAGCCGCGATCTTTCGACCAATCGATGTGACGATATCGCGCAGCCCTTCGAAGGCGCGGGCGTACTTACTGGAACTGGCAAGCATTGCCTGGTGATCCGGGTTCACGCCGACTTCGGCCAGCAGCTCATAAACGTTCTTGAGTCCGTAAAATGACCCCGTTGCTTGGCGGTCCCAGTCAACTTTGCGCGGCGCTCCTGCGTCATCGGACGAGAACAGCGGGAACCCATGCCCTGCGTCCGGCGAATAATTCTGGAGCCGGTTCTTGCCCGCGGCTTCGATCATCGCGTCGGCGCGCTCGCGCGCAATGGTGAGCAGCCGCGTGGCTTCGAGGGTGAGCGGGTGGTCCGGGTGAGCGCGCATGAAGCGCACCGTCGCTGCGTGCACCAGCTCATGCAGGATCGTGCGGGTGAATCTCGGGTCGGTCCTGATCTCCTCGGGATTTGCGCGGAGCTGGATCGAGTCCTTGTTCGTGCGCGGATCGTAGGTGTGCATCCCGCGCGCATTCGACTCGACGCCGAAGCGATCCTTCACAGCCGGCACAGCAGTGATCGTTACGTCAGTGCCGTTGTCGCGGAGCTTTTGAATCAGATCGTGGATCGCGCTGCCTGGCGTCGCGATCTTCAGCATGTGATCGAGCATCTTGTAAGACGACATACCTTGACCGCGATTGGTCAAGATTGAATCCCAGAATTTGCTGTTGATCAGCGCCTGGTGGAAGCCGGCCCACTCAGCGTGGCGGCTAATGCTAGAATCGCCATCCGTAGCGGCAGTGATCAAACCCTTCGGGCCTTCAGCTTCGTTCTCGACCGGCCCTTCTTCCTCGTCATGCCCTGCCTGCAACCGGCCGCGATCACCGCGGTCCATCGCACTGCCACGCAACTCGTCTTCGTCAACAGTCTCGCTCATCCTCTTGGGTGTGTACGCATCCTCGCGCATCGCGTCGCGTTGCTCCCGGATCAACTGGAGCATGTTCTGAACTTCGTGCGCGCGGTCGTCGCCGTAGATCTCGTGAAGCGTCTTCTCCAGGAGGTCATGCATCGCCGGCGCCTCGTGGTCGTCGGCCGTTACATACCTTCGAGCAGCGCCTTGAATATCTCGCTGCTCGCGCTGGGTGAGCTGGGCGGCGCGGGGTTTGCGGGCGTCTGGGATATCTTTGATCGCCGTCTGGACTTTTCCAGAAGCTGCATCCGCAGCTCGGCCCCCGTCTCCTTTCTTCGCGGCCTCTTTGGCTTTGAGTTCTCGGGCTTTGGGAGCCTCACTTGCGGGGGCTGGCTCAGTTGGCTTGGGTGTATCTGCGGCATTGGCTTTCTCCCGGCGCGCCTTCAAAGCGGCGGCCTTCACGTTGACAGGGGTCTCTGGAATCACAGCCTTCGCTGGGTCCATGATGTTGTGAGCAGCGCGGACCAGGTCTTCCCCATATGCATCGAGCATACGGTGGCCGACGCCTTGATTCTTGGCGATAGCCTCGTCGGACTTCTGATCCATTTTCGACACGCGGCGCGCGGCTTCGACCGCGTGCTTGCGCACCGCATCGGGCAGGCTCGTGTCTTTCGCCGCACTGATCACTGCGCGGGCGAGTTCGGCTACGCGCTGGGCGTGCTCTTTGACGGTGCCGGCGAACTTCTTGCCGGGCTCCGGGGTGTTCTGTTGGGTGAACAGTTCGGTCGCGTGACTGAGCTGAGCAGTTGAGGCGACACGTTCCCAAGCGGCAGCGGCTGCTGACTCGGCCGCCTTGGGGGCTTCTTCAGCGGGCTTGGGCTCGGAGGCGGGAGCTTCTTGGGCGGCCGCGGCCGCCGGTGCTTCTGGCGTCTCCCCGAACATATGCTCTGGAACCTGGCGCACTTCACGCGCGACGCGACCGTCTTCATCGACCATCCTCACCGGGACTTTCCCATTCACGCTCGGGCCATCGACCACTACTGGCACCTTTTCACCAGCAACCGTCACGAGCTTGCGCTGCCCCTTGGCAAATTTCGCTTCTGGCTCAGGCGCTTCCGCGGCTTTGCTCGGTTCAGGCGCAGGAGTCTTGACCGGCTCTGGCGTGGCCGCAGGAGCTTGCTCACTGGCGACGACTTCCGCGCGGCGCTGCTGCGCCTCGACCGGCGTCGTCACGACGGGGGTCTTACCCTCCTGAGACGTTGCCTGCACCGCGGCGGGTACTTCTTGGGGCGTAACCATCTGCTCTTTGGCGACGGCGCCTTCGGGCGTCTGGCCTTGAACCACGGCGGTCTGCTCGGGTGCCTTGCCGTCACCGGCGCCGGTGAGCTGGCCGAGAACCTTCTGCATGTCGGGCTCGGCCGCGCGCAAGGCGCGGGCGTCCTTAGCCGTCGCCGAGTCCGGTACGAGCATCAGGCCGCCCTTCTTGTCGAAGTTCGGGATCTGCACCATCCCTGATTTCAAATCTGTGAGTTGCTCTGGGGTGAGCGCGGCCTTGGCGTCTTTCGACAGGTACACTCCTTTGCGCGGCGTCGCCGGGTCCTGGGCGTCGGCCTTCTGGGCTTTCAGGTCGCTCAACGGCTCTGGTGATGGAACGTCAGGGACAGCCGGAACGGAGTTCACAGTAGGGGCCGGCGTAGGAGCCGCGGGCGGTTCAGCCGATGGCGCTGGCCCTGGAGGCGGGCCAGGGGGCGGCGGCTCCTGCCCGGCTTGTCCCGGAGGTGTTGCCAACAGGTCAGGCGGCTGCGCGGACGGGGCGGGGCCACCCTGGCTATTTTTGCGGGCCTGCTTGTACTGCTCGACCTTCTCGCCTATGTAATGCTGGATCGGGTGAATGGCGCCAAGCGGCGCACCTGTGACAATGCTAACGAGCAGATCTTGCGGATCGAACCCTTGGCGCTGCGCCATAACGGCGTTGGCTTTTTGGCGGTCCTGGTCGGACATGAGTCGCCGTTGGTAGTCCGTAGTCTCTGGGCCAAGCGCGGCGTTTTGTACCACGCGCTGGCCTTCGCTAACGGCGCCACTGGTTAGCCCCGCGGTGACGATCTTTGTTATTAAGCGCTTACCAACACCGAACGGAACAAGCCCGGCCAACACGTTTGCGATGTACGCTGTTGCTGCGCCCTTAGCAGCAATATCGCCGTCGCCGGTCGCTTGCAGCAGTTGGCGACCTTTGTCTACTGCCTCGATAGCTGCGGGGGCGCTCATGGTCACAGCGCCCACCGCCAACTTTTGCGGCAGTGTTCGCGCGAACGCAGATTCAACCGCAGCGCTGCGGCCACCGGAAGCGATAGCCTGGTCGATTAACATGAGCGTTGAGCCGACACCGTGCAAGATCTTGTCAGTAAGATCCGCCTTGTCGTCTAGCTCGAAGTCGCTCTGGTTAGCTACAGTGTTATCTATCGTGTGGTTAAAGTACCAGTCTTGCAGCTCGTGAGAGTCTTTGCCCGTGGCGGCCGAGTGAATCTTGTCAGCGAGCATCGCCGGCGTCGCACCGGCCATTTCGATGAGTTCGAGAGCGCGGTTTGATTGCCCAAGCGCGCCTTTGGTCAGCGCCCATGCGCGGTCGCCGATGGTCTTTTCGGCTGGCGGCTTTGCGTCCGGGCCAGGGCCGGGCATCTCGCC
>Ga0116109_1000196_pt1 | contig 13038 bp, 17 predicted proteins | sample June2015DPH_8_10_2_FD_89718 | JGI IMG/M metagenome (GOLD analysis project Ga0116109, IMG submission 89718) | Peatland microbial communities from SPRUCE experiment site at the Marcell Experimental Forest, Minnesota, USA - June2015DPH_8_10 | ecosystem: Environmental > Terrestrial > Soil > Wetlands... | reverse complement strand
GGCCCGGCGCGGCTTCGATCAACGGAGCCAGCCAGGGATCGGTGGCGAAATGCGCGCCGATGGCCTTCGGATCGGCGTGCAGGTCGAACATCCGCGCGATCGGAGCGGCGAGCGCCTCGGCGTGGCGGCCGGCGGGACCTTCGATGGTGGCGACGATGCAGCGCTTGCGCGGATGCGGGCGGACCGTCAGCGTGCCGCTGTCGCCGGCCCAGTCGATGGCGCGGCGGTACGCGCCATCCTCGACCGCTTCGACGCCGGGCGTGGCGCGCCCGGCGAAGAAGCGCAGGATGCGTGGCCAGTCGAATGGCGCTTTGTATGGCAGTTCAAGGATGGCGAGGTCGGTGGCAGTGCTCACGCGGCGTGATCCAGATTGGGGGTGGGCGTGACGGACGGCTTCGCTTTGCGTTCGCCGACTGCGGCGGCGTCCGCCTTAACCGCTGGCGCCGTATTCGCGATGCCCGCGTCCACGCCCGTGTGGTGCGCTTCGGCATCGAGCAGCGCGGCTTTGCGCGGCAGTCCCCAGCGATAGCCGGCGAGCGCCCCGCCCTTTTGCACCACGCGATGACACGGAATCGCCAGCGCGACCGGGTTCGTTGCGCAGGCACTCGCGACGGCCCGTACTGCCCGCGGCGAACCGACGGCTTCGGCGATGTCCGAATAGCTGCGGGTCTCGCCGTACGGAATGCGGCGCAGCGCGTCCCAGACGCGCTGGCGGAACGCCGTTGCGTCGATATCGAGCGGCAAGTCGAAGCGCTGGCGGGTGCCATGCAGGTAGGCGTCCACTTGCGCGATGAACGGTGCGAGCCGGGTGGCATCCTCGACCAGTTCGGCGTTGGCGAACTCGCCGCGCAACTCGGTTGCAAGCGCGCTAGCGTCGTCACCGAAGCCGATTTTGCAGATGCCCTTGGCGGTGGCCGCCACCAGCACGAAGCCGAGCGAGGTCGGCGCGCTGGCGTAATACACGGTCAGCCCGGCACCTTTACGCCGGTAGGCTGACGGCGCCATGCCCAGCTCAGTCGGCGCGCTTTCGTACATGCGCGACGGCGAACCGAAGCCGGCGTCGACGGTGGCGCGCGTCACGTCCGTGCCGCGGTGAAGCGCCTCGCGCAGCGCCGCTCCGCGCTGGGCCGCCTGATACTGGCGCGGCGACACGCCCACGACGCGTTTGAACAGCCGCTGCAGGTGAAACGGGCTGACGTGCACGGCGTCGCTCAACTGCGCGAGCGTGAGGCGCTGTTGCGGATCGGCGTCGAGCGCGGCGCAGGCCCGCTTCACGATCTCCAGTTCGCGCGGCAGGCCGCCGGGCTGGCAGCGCTTGCAATCGCGATAGCCCGCGGCGCGGGCTGCGTCGGTCGTGGCGAAGAAATCGACGTTTTCACGGCGCGGCTGGCGCGACGCGCACGATGGGCGGCAGAACACGCCGGTGGTTTTGACGCCGTAGAAAAAAGCGCCATCGGCGTGCGGATCGCGCTGGGTCAGGGCGTCCCAGCGTTCGGCGTCGGTGGTCCAGGCAGATGTCACGGTACGGTTCACGATGTCCTCGAAAAGATCGTTTCGATGGTCACCAATGTAGTTTGCATGCCGACACACTACGCTCCGGTTCTTGCTCTGTCATTGCGTGGCCCTTGCTGCGGCGGGGGCTTAGGGGCCAGTCCGGGGTCGGTTCAGGGCGGGCTGCGACAAAACGCCACCCCATCGGGTTTTCCCTTAAAAAGTTATTGCGTCGCACCAACCCCGTGTGTATAGTAGTTCTTGTCTCCTCCATGTCTCCTCCTGATATGGATTCAGCCTGCTCCCTAGGAGCGGGCTTTTTTTTGCCTATCGTTTCTGTCTGCCGTTTCTGTCCGCCGCCGGTTATCGGGCCCTGTATTTCTTCTTCTGCCCGCCTCGCTTTGAGGTCTCCTGGCGTCCTCCCTTTCTTCTACACTGCCATTGACCGGTAGAGAACCGTCCGAGAGGCGCCTTCCATGAAGATCCACATTCGCGAGATCGACCACGTTGTCATTCGGGTCGCCGATCTCGAATCCATCACCCGTTTTTATTGCGACGTGCTCGGCTGCAGCCTCGAAAAAGAGCAGCGCGATATTGGGCTGATCCAGTTACGCGCGGGGCGCTCACTGATCGATTTGCTGAAGGTGGGCGCGAAAATCGACCGGCCGGACAGCGGCACACCCGGTGAAGGTCGCAATATGGATCATCTGTGTCTGCGCGTCGAAGGCTTCGACGGCGAGGCGCTCAAGGCGTATCTGCAGGAGCGCGGCGTGCGCATCGGAGAACTGGGTGTGCGTTACGGCGCCGATGGCTTCGGGCCGTCGCTGTATCTGTTCGACCCCGAGGGCAATATGGTCGAGCTGAAGGGGCCACCGGAGGGAGCCGTCTGAGCGGGCTGTGTGCGACAGCGCGCGCGTCGTCGCAGTAGTGCCCTCTTCCCTGACTAGGCGTTTGCCGGCGCCTTCAGCACCGTCCATTCAATCGGTACCGGGTCTGCGTCGGCACTGCCGAGCCACGCTGCGCCGTCCTGCACCGTGCATTGCAGGCGCATGGTCCGTTCGGCCAGCTTGCCGAGCGCGGCGCCGACGTCTTCGCCGAGCGTCCAGACCGTGACGTTGCGTAGCCGGTCCACCTTGTTACGAATCCCCTGCCACCAGATCTCGGAGCCTCGGCCGCCGTAGGCGATCACCATGACCTCGTTAGAGCGGCCACTCGCTTTTGCGATGCGCCGGTCGTCCGGCTGGCCGACTTCGATCCAGGTTTCGATCGCGCCGGTCAGATCCTTTTGCCACAGATCGGGTTCGTCGGTGTCTGACAGACCTTTGCAGAACTCAAGTCGTTCCTGCGCGAACAGTGCGAACGCTGCCACGCGCACCATCATGCGTTCGTCGGTTTCCGACGGATGCCGTGCGATCGTCAACGCGTGATCGGCGTAGTAATGCCGGTCCATGTCTGCAATCTGCAGTTCTGCCTTGTAAATCGTCGATTTAAGAGCCATGCCAATCCAGGGGCCCGCGCCTGCGGACCGGACAGAGAAGGAATCATCGGCAGCTCGCTGCCGCTTACCATGTTGTTTGTACATCGCTCGCTCCTGCACTGGGCTGCGGGGGCCGGCAGGACGTTGCCGAAGAAAAATGGCAGCGAAACGGCGCCGGCCGGACTGCAGCCGTGAGGTAGCGAGATCGGATCATGCGCGATGGACGCTTGCCTTACCTTGGCTGCTTTCTGCAGCCACGTATTAGCATTTAACGTGCCATCGCTGGGTCGAAGGCCGCACCATACACTTCGGTGGCCGCTGAGCGCAAGGCTTCCAGCACCATCGACGCCGCCGGCGACAGCAATTGCGACTGGCGCGTGATGATACCGAATGTATCCATTCTGCATGGTAGATCGACCGGCATACGCCTCACCATGCCGTACTGCTGATACTGCCGCGCGACTTCGTCGGGCAGGACGGCGAGCATGTCGCTATGGAGCAGCAGGCTCGAAATGGCCAGAAAATTGTTCGTATTGACGACGTTTTGCGGCGGACTGAGGCCAATCTGCGAAAACATCAGATCAAAGCGATGGCGCAGCACGCTGCCTGGCGGATGCAGCACCCAGCTTGCGTTCACCACATCGTGCAACGTCAAACCTGTCTCGTTTTCGAGCGGATGTCCCGTACGGGCCACCACGCATAACGGTTCGTCGGCAAGCGGTTCGTAGCGGACTTCGGTTTTCAACGGATCCTGCCGCTCGAGCACGCGCCCGATCATGATATCGAGTTCGCCTTCCGCAACTTGCGCCAGCATCACGTCAGAGGTCTCGACGTGCAGCCAGATCTGCAATTGCGGGTAACGTTCCTTCACGCTGGCAATGGCACGCGGGACCATGGTCGCGGCCGCGGCGGCGATTACGCCGATGCGCACCTGGCCAGTTAAGCCTGCCCGCAGCGCCGATATTTCATCATGTGCGTGACTGAGGTTTGACAGCACCATGCGAGCGTGGCGAATCATCACCTCGCCGTAGAGGGTTGCGCGCATGCCGTGCGGGGTGCGGTCGAACAGGCTCACGCCCAGCATGTCTTCGAGTTCTTTGAGAAGGCGTGACGCGGCAGGCTGGGTGATGCCAAGCGAGTCGGCGGCGCGCCGTACGTTGCCCTCTTCCTCCATTGCCGCCAACAGCAGCAACTGGCGCGTCTTAAGCCGTGCGCGCACAAACCAGTTCGAGCTACTACGTGTCATGGCGTGTCCCCGATATCGCGGCTCAATGCCGTCCGCGTGCATGCATTCAAGGATGCCATACCGGAATTGATATTCGGAATAGAGGAAAACACGTTGGCGTGTTATCCCTACGGCCGAGTGGAATCGCGAGCGCGCGCTGGGGGCTGGGGCGCATCTCGCGTTGAGGAGGGGTGCTCCGGCGTGCAGGTAAGAAGGCGAAGCGGATTTAAAGCAGTCCGTATCAGCGGTTTCAGCGTTCTTGCGTTCGCCGAGTTGGGTAAAAATAAAACGGCTGGGCATTTGCCCAGCCGTTTTCAATTACGCCGATTGTCGACGTAGGCTTTTTAAACACGCGTATTCGTCACCGGCCTCTTTAAGAGGTCCAGCGCAGCGGTCAATCAGACGAGGTTTTAAAGCCTCGCCGTAGAATCGCTACTGCTTGATGAACCGATCGTTGGCCCAAAGGCCTTGCGTGTCGCTATTACCGGCATTGACGAATTCGACGTCATGGCCGACTACGCGCACGACGCGGAAACTCGAATTCTCCGGGGTCGAGAGGCATTGATAGCCAGAGAAAAATTCTTGCATCTGCTGCTGTTCGCCAGCCTGAGCGTGCTGATCGGCGGCGTCGAGCTTATCCTTCGACAGGCAGCCATAAGCGTTCGGCTTGAATTGAATGGTTTGCTGCGGCTTGATAACACTGTCTTGAGCCTGCACCGCAGACGCGGCAAGCAATCCCACGGCGAAAAGAATAGCGATTTGCTTTTGCATATTTGCCTCCGTGCGGGTTATTACTCAGGTTAGCTATGTATTTAACTTCGAGGTTGTACCCGCATCTTGCACTATAGAAGAAGTGAGGAGAACGACAAGCACATCTTGTGTGCGCTCGCAACAGTGGCGAATTGTCGCACCTTTGATTGCCTTGAATTAAAGGCAAAGGGCCAGTGGAACAGCTGCCCTTACGATGGATTCCTTAAAATCGGGGAGGAGGCTTCGCTTTAACTGTCAATGCTCTGCGGCATACATACGCGTAAACGAGCACATCTAATTAAGCGAGTTAATACGAACATAAAATCACTTGATGCGATGCACACAAAGTCATTCAACAGATAATTGAAAAATCGGCAGATATGGGGTTAGTTGCAGAATAAAAACGGTGCCAGGTCTTATACGAGGTTCCGGCGGGGCCGACCCATTGCACGAAAAAGCTGCTTGCAGTCGCCGGAAGTTCGTGGATAAATCGGACGTCTTTTGGAGACCTCCTCATGACTCTTGCCCATTGGCTTCCCTTTGCGATCGCTTCGGCGATTCTGGTTGCGATCCCCGGTCCGACCGTGCTGCTGGTCATCTCATACGCGTTGGGCCACGGCCGCCGCTTTGCGCTGGTGACGACCGCCGGCGTGGCGCTGGGCGACCTGACCTCGATGACGACATCAATGCTGGGTTTAGGCGTGATCCTCGCGGCATCCGCGGCGTTGTTTACGGCGCTTAAATGGGTCGGCGCCGCCTATCTGATCTATCTTGGCATCAAGCTGTGGCGTGCGCCCGCGCAGGCCCCGGACGCGCCCGATACAGCAGAGACGCGCACCAGCCGGATCTTCGCGCACGCATTCGCGGTGACCGCGCTCAATCCGAAAAGCATCATTTTCTTCGTGGCGTTCGTGCCGCAGTTCATCGATCCGCATATTGCGGCCGCATCGCAGATCGTCGTTTTCGAGGCGACGTTCGTGCTGCTCGGCACCCTGAACGCATTCTGCTACGCGATGCTTGCCTCGGCTGCGCGTTGTGCAATACGGAGTCCGCGCGTGCAGCGCGTCATTAATCGGACCGGGGGAAGTTTGCTGATCGGCGCGGGCATTTTCGCCGCGACCTGGAAGAAGGCGTCAGCCTGATCACCGCGCGCCCACGGTTTCGCGGAGGATTTTGGACAGCGTTGGCCAGGCGAATGTGACGTGGACGCCGTGACCCGGGCGTCGTGCGTCAGTCGCCACGCTTGTAGGTCGCGAAGAACTCCTGCTGGAACATGCACATGCGCAAGGCGTTGTGATACTTGCCGTTGCCGAAGAACTCCTCGATCAATTCCGCTTCATGTCTGAAGCCGCATTTCTCGTAGACGTGAATCGCGGCGGCGTTCGACGTGTCGACGATCAGATAGATCTTGCGCAGATTCAGCACTGAAAATGCGTAATCGATCGCGAGCCGCGTTGCCACGGTTGCATAACCACGGCCTTGCGCCTGCGGGGCGATGATGATCTGGAACTCACCGCGCCGGTGGATGTAGTCGAGCTCGATCAGCTCGGCCAGACCCACCGTTTCGCCATCGTTATCGACTGCGACAAAGCGGCGTTCGCGCTGATCGTGCACGTGCTGATCGTAGAGTTGCGATAGCTCTGAGAACGTTTCATAGGGTTCTTCAAACCAGTAACGCATGATCTTCGCGTCGTTGTTTACTTCGTGCACAAAGCGCAGATCGTGACGCTCCAGCGGTCTTAAGGTGAGCCTGGCATCGCGTTCAATCGTCATAAGATTACCCTCGAGACTTATTGATTTTAGATTGCGCCGGAATGGCCGTGTCGGGTCAAAAGCGGCAAGCGCCGCTGAATGGCCAATGATGTCCGGCGAGTCAGGGTTAGTCCCGGCACAGCGTTAGGAGTTCTTAGCGGGGCGTGCGGGGCAGCGGCGCAGGGCCCGTCGGACGCGGCATGGCAAGGGTTTTGCAGGGCCGGGACGTCGTGTTGTCGCGGATGGGGCTAGATGCCTGTGGGTGCGCGGGCGCACACTAGGCACATGAAGTGCGAATACAATGCAATCACGGACTTGGCAAAGGGAGGATGCTGTGATGGAGCACCTAATACTAGGCGCGTTTCTGGTCGTGCCGCTGCTGATAGTCGCGTTCCTGTTCTCCGATGAATTGTGGCAGGAACATCTTCAGCGCGCGCAGAAGGACCACCCGCGGCATATCGATTGGCATCATCCGTTGCGAAGTCTGCTGCATCGACATTGAGGCCTTTTCGCGTCACCGTGACAGAGAGGCAGTGCGCGAATTTTCCGCACTGCTTACCGTTGCCGCTGGATTTGAGGCGCGTCTCCTCAGCGCACGGCGTCGCCAAGCCGGGCACGGATCCGTTGCGCGAACGCTTCGAGCGTCGCCTGCGGGGCCATCTCGCGCGCATGCATGCGCAACGGCTGGCCTTCCCAGCGCGGAATGACGTGAAAATGCACATGCGCGACGGTCTGGCCCGCTGCGGCGCCGTTGAACTGGCCGATAAACACGCCATCTGGCTGCAGTGCCGCGCGTAGCGCGACGGCGATTTGCTGCGTCATCCGCATGCAGGCCACCGTCGCCGCATCGGAGAGCTCGAAGATTTCCGCGGCAGCCTCTTTTGGCACGACCAGCACATGCCCGTCCGCCTGCGGCATCAGATCCATGAAGGCCAGCGTGGCGTCCGTCTCAGCGACTTTGATGCACGGCAGTTCGCCGCGCAAAATTCTTGCGAAAGGGTTGCTCTCGTCGTACTTCATGGCGCTCCTCGAAATCGGATCTGGTTTGTCGATCTTTGTGTCGTTTGCCTTGTGTCGTTTGTATCAGCGCAAACGGCGGTTTTCACTGCCGCATCATGAGGCGGCTCCTCGCCACGCGCAAGCAGACCGGTGCGGTAGACTCGCCGCGCCCGGCGGAGCCACGCGCGGCCGCTTACGCCGGTAATACCTGGTTACCACTTGCAGCATCTGTTTCCGCCGTTCACGCTCACAATCCGCCGCATGTGCTTACATGACCCGATGGCGGAAAATAAAATGCGAAAAATTGCGGCAGCAGTGTTGATGGTCGGCGGTCTTGCCGTCGCGGGTCAGGCTTCAGCTCATGACGGCGCGGCCGTCGTCGGCGCGCTGCTCGGCGGGGCAGTCATTGGTGCGGTGGTCGGTTCGGCTTTGAACCCTGCGCCGCCGGTCGTGTATCAGGCACCGGCCTACGCGCCCGTGTATCAGGCGCCCGCTTATGCGCCGGTGTATCAACAGGCACCTGTATCTGTGTATGCAGGGTATCAACAGCCACCTGTGTATGCAGGGCCGCCGGGATACTGCTATGACCAGTACCGAGGGGGCTACGTCGCATGCGGCCCGGCGCCGGTTGGCCAATACGGCTATGCGCCGCCGCCACCGCCGCCGGGTTGGTAAATGACCGGGGCCGGCGAGGTCGGCGCTAGTAGGATCACTCTATGGGGTATGCCCTGGTTTACTGCTGCGGTCACTAAAGTTTGCGCGCAACAGGCCGACATCTCAGCAATGAACGACGAACATTCCAACCCCTTTGGGCCGGACCACGCGCAGTTTCTCGAGGCGCGAGCCCTCGCTCTGAGCATCGCGGCAATCCGCAAGGCTCAGGGCAAAAGGAATCCGGTCGATTATGCGGTCGGGTCGCCCGACTGGGAGACCGCGGACGAAGACTTCGCGCGCGATATTCTGCGCATACTCGGCGGCCAATAAGCCGCGTACCGTGTCGCATAGCGCGGCGTGTGGCGTCCGCTTTGCGCTCTCCATCAGTGCCGGTGGCGCATCCAGTCTACGTGATGCGTATCGAGCCAGCGCTCTCGACGCCCTTCGTGACCGCCGTCACGATGGTAGTGAGAGACGGCCCACAGCGCCACTCCCACCACCGCCATTACCAGCGGCCCCAGCAAATAAGCCATTACCGATTCAGTCATGAAATCCTCCGTCGAGGTCGCGACCGCCATCACAGAATATGGCTGTATTTTAGGCCATAGCTGAGGGAAAGCGCTTGCTTTAGCACAGAGGCATTCGCGCATTGCTGGACCCCTTTTCCAGCATCAAACCGCCAAAGTTAAGCAGATTCTTCGTTTGCTTGCGCACATTCGCATTCGTCAGATTGCGGGAGGATGCGTCTGCGCGAAGCCGGTCCCCGGATAGCGCGTGTGAGTGATTCGCAGAACCCTTGGCCCGCCTCGTGCGGGCTTTCTTTCGAGTGGTGAAGCGGGTGGAGTTGCCCTTGCTTCATGGGGCAGGTCGACATCCTGGTAATTGGACAGTCGCCTGTTAAAAGCGATGTCAGCAATCTAAGATGAATCTCAGGACGTACCGACGAGGAGCAGCCATGGACGAGACACTGGTGGGCGTCGCAATGGGTTTCTCCGTGCTAGTGATCGCAACGTTGCTGGTCGCGGGGCACTACCGGCGCGAGCATCTTCGGCAACGTATGATTCGTGCGATGCATGGGCACCATTTACGCGATTTCACTCGCCCGAGGCGGTGACGGTTTAGTCGGCCTTGGCCTGCCGAGCACGGGAGCGAGCGCAATCACCGGATGTTGTGCTTCTCGAACCACTTGATGAGCCGCTCCCGATTGAGATGGGTCACGCGTATCGCCGTGCCGAAGACGATCAGGATGGTCGCCATCGAAATTGCCAACATTGACTCGGTCATGGCCGCCTCCCAGAAGCATGTAACCTTGCTTGCAGTTTAGGCGTCCAGCAACCGACAAGAGAGGCGTGAGCCGTCAATTCGGTGCTGTTGTCAGGGTCAACGAACAGCAAACAAAAAGGCCGCCCAAATCGGCGGCCGGAAAATGGTACTACATGCGCGGGGGATCACGCACGGGAGAGACTCTAAGCCATACCTCATGAGGTGGCGGCCTGTGCGCCGCATCGGTCTGAGATTTGTCGGATTCCGACTGCATTGGTTTTGCGTGTCGAACCCTGAAACAGTGAAGGCGGTGTGCGGCAGATTATTTTGGATCGCTAATGGTTTCGCGAAAAACACGCCCCGTTTCGAACTGTCCGACGAAAACCGGCAGGGCATTTTCGTTGCCGGCTTCACTGATTGATCTACGCTGGCCTATGGCGGAACCCGCTCGCCATGAGTCCGCTTGGGAGCGGCCAGTTGACGTGCGGCTTCAGGCGCCGTTATGGATATAGGGTTTACTCCAAATTTTAAGAGGAATCCTTTGCCGGCCGAGTGCCTAATTCCATCGGATGCTCGGGCGGGATGCGAAAGGCGCATTGTGCCCGAGCACCTGCGTGAGATCTGGCGCGATATCAGTCCGCCCAGTAACCTCGCAAAAACGTCCTTCTCACCTTTTTTAAAAGGGTTCGCGGGCAATCATCAAATACCTGTGTACCAAAAGGCACTCCTTAACCGGCTTGTGATGCACTCAAGCAGCGTGCGAAGTGACGCATCTCCAAACGCTATGACAAGTGACGCATCTTCAAACGCTATGACGCCGCTTTGGCCTTATCAGTTACGCTCTGCGGGACCGCTTCGATCTGTGCGTCGACAAAATCCGCCCATCGCTGCAATATGCCCCGCTGCTCGTCGGCATAGTCTGCTTGCTCAGTCGCGCTCGTGATCTCTCTGCCGGTCCGTGCGAGGGCCGTTTCGATTGCTTCGGCTGCTTGACCCATTTCCAGCAGATGGGTTGCCGCGGTACGACGAAAGTCGTGCAGGACGAAGTGCTCGACTTCCAGCCCGAGCGCTTTGACCGCCTGGTTCAGCGTGCTCTTCGCGATAGGACGATCCTCGCCCCTGACTGTCGGAAACACAAAGGTCCGACTGCTCCTCGCCTCGCGTAATTCGCGCAGCATCGCGACCGCCTGCTGCGACAAATACACCCCATGCTCACGGCCGTTTTTCATCCGCGTTGCAGGGATCTTCCATAGCGCCGCCTTGAGGTCGAACTCGGCCCATGTCGCCTCGATCAGCTCGGACTTGCGGACCATTGTCAGCACGAGCAGATGCAAGGCCAGCTTAAGTGGCCGACGGATGCTCGAAGCGCTAATCGCGCGCAGCGTGGTACCCATTTCGCCAGGCGTGAGCACGCGAGTGCGGCTGTCCTGCGTCGCGATGAAGCGCGCCGGTACCACGGCCGCCGGGTTGCTCGCGGCGAGTTGCCGTGCAATCAGGAATGCGTAGAGTCGCTTGATGACGTTGCGCGTGTGCAGCGCCATCTTCGGGGAGCCGCGCTTCTTGATCCGCTCGCAGATCGCAACGATGTCGTCCGAGGTCACTGCGGCGATCGGCTTATTGCCGATTGCTCGCAGCACGTCCTTGTCGAATGCCCGCCGCGTGGTCCGTTGATACTCCTCGGACTTGTTCGCCATCGCCACCGTCATGTAGAGCTCTGCGGCGTCGCGCAGAAGGTCGACGCGTTTTTCCGCGCCGCGATCGCGCCGCGCAGTCGCCGCCGGCGACACGCCGGAGGCGACCATCTCGGCGTATTTCCGCGCCCGCTCACGCGCGACGCGCAGCGAAATCCGTTTGTAGTCGCCGATGGTGGTAAGCGGTTGCCGTTTGCCGTCGAGCGTATAGCGAAAGCGCCATACCTTGTTGCCGGTAGGCATGACCTCCAGCACCAGACCGCTGCCGTCGGCTATGGAGTAGCGGGTTGCGCGGGGCTCCATCGCGCGGATTTGTGCTTCGCTGAGCGGGGGAACGGTTTTTGGCATGCTTGGGTCGTTGGTACACAGGGTATGATGAATAGTGAAAATTCCACTCTGTGTACCAAACAGAAGACTTTGATCAAGCCTCGAAGTATAGCGAACGTTCGCCGTTTCGTGCCATGAACGAAGGCCTATGATCGATCTGCGCTGTAGGTGCTTCGCGGGCAGACATTTGCCTGAAATAGAAACTACTAAAAATCACTCCCAGAGATCGCGCCCCGAAAACAACTCGTAGAAACCGGGCTTATCAGGGTGCGGCCGGCGACATCCCTAAAAACGTTGGCTTTCCTAATCACTTAAGGGAGGTTGTGCCAACTGTGACGGCGGAGAAATCCGGAGGGATTTTTGGTACACAGAGCCTAACAAATTGGGAAGACTACCTTCTGTGTACCGAACACCGTAGTTTCGCCAAGCTTCGAAATATGGCCGCTATTCTTCGCTTTAAGCCAAAAAAACGGGGAATTTCTTGGCCTAGGCCGCGGAGCTTTCGCGCCCAGTCACTTGCCAATACAAAACCGACTAAAAATCACTCCCAAGAGATCGTCCGACGTAAACTCGCCGGTAATCGAGTTCAGCTGCTCCTGGGCAAGCCGCAATTCCTCCGCGAACAGATCGAGCGCCTGGGCATTCTGATCCGCGTGTTGCGCGGCCGTCGCGAGATGCTCCTGCGCTGCGCGCAGAGCAATCAGATGCCGCTCGCGTGCGAGATAAACGCTTTCCGCACCGGCCTGCCATCCGGCGATGCGCAGCAGTTCGGCACGCAGCAGGGCGATGCCATCGCCTTTTTTCGCCGACAGCCGCACTTCGCGCAGATCGACACCTTCGGTCTCATCCAACGCATGCACGGCGGGCGCGATGTCCGTCAAATCCGTCTTGTTCATGACGCGTACCACCGGCACGCCGGTCGGGAAACGCGCGGCGATCGCGTTGTCCTCGACGGTCATTCCTATACGGGCGTCGAGCAGATGCAGCACCACGTCCGCGCGTTCGATCTCGTTCCACGTGCGCTCGATGCCGATCTTTTCCACCTCGTCCTCGGTTTCGCGCAGGCCGGCGGTGTCGATCACATGCAGCGGGATGCCCTCGATCTGGATGGTCTGCGCGACCTTGTCGCGCGTCGTGCCGGCGATCGGCGTGACGATGGCCAGCTCGGCGCCCGCGAGCGCATTCAGGAGCGACGACTTGCCGACGTTCGGCTGTCCCGCCAGCACCACCGAGAGCCCCTCGCGCAGCAGCGCACCCTGACGCGCCTCGTTCAGGACGTGAGCGAGCTGCTGACGGATCCGTGCGAGCTTGCCGTGTGCATCGGCGGCTTCGAGGAAGTCGATTTCCTCTTCAGGGAAATCAAGCGTGGCTTCGACCAGCATCCGCAGCGTGATGACCTCTTCGACCAT
>Ga0116109_1000195_pt1 | contig 13240 bp, 11 predicted proteins | sample June2015DPH_8_10_2_FD_89718 | JGI IMG/M metagenome (GOLD analysis project Ga0116109, IMG submission 89718) | Peatland microbial communities from SPRUCE experiment site at the Marcell Experimental Forest, Minnesota, USA - June2015DPH_8_10 | ecosystem: Environmental > Terrestrial > Soil > Wetlands... | reverse complement strand
GGTTTCCGCGCACGCGCCGACGCACCAAGAGCCGGCCCTCTGGAGCGTGCTTTTCTTCAAACCCATAGACCTTGGCGAGTTTGAATCTACTGTAGGATTGCTGGTTTTGTCGCGACCGATGGAGGAGACGTTTCAGAATCCAGGAATACTGTCGGTGCTACGCATTGATACAAAAATAATGATGTTGCGGTCGGGCAATGGCTTAGCCTTGTCGTAAAAATTGTCGTTGCCACACATCGCGACTGCGGGACTTGGACACAGGCACAAAAAGGGCGGCTTCGCGCAGTTCGTGCCCTGCCTGCGAGGCCCGCTGAATGCTAACTACAGTTCGCGACGCCGGACCGGTCGGTGTCGACATTTCCATGACGGAGAAGACGAGTGCCGCATCGAGTTTCTTCCCTGCGCCGGCGGTTGCGAAAGGTACTCCGACATTACGGCGCGGTGTTCACACGTGCTATCGGGAACCATCCTTACCTTGCGGGCATCGCGGGCACGCTGGTGGCATCGGCGATGGCTTGCTTGACTTTTTTGACTCTGCTCGATGGACGTACCGATGCTCTCAATCATTCGCGTGAAACTTCTCAGAATCTGGTATCAATCATCTCTGGTGACCTGGCCCGTAACGTGGAAATCTATAATCTTTCGCTGAGATCCATGGTAGACAGCGCACAGGACCCTGTGACGTGGGCGTTGGCTGGGCGAGTCCGTAACGCGGTATTGTTCGACCGTGCGACGACAGCCGCATACCTGGGCGGTGCATACGTTGTCGACGACAGCGGACGCGTGCTCGCTTCACAAAACGGCGAAATGGATTCGTCGATATTGCTGAGTGACCGTGATTATTTCGTCGCGCAACAGCGCAGTCCGTCAACGGGATTGTATTTTTCACATCCGTTTCGGTCGCGGCTGCGTGGCGGGAATTTGTCGATAGGCTTGACGAGGCGTATCGACGCACCAGACGGCGCCTTTGCCGGCGTGGCGCTTCTGGCAATCCGAATCGAATATTTCCAACGATTGCTTGACCGAATCACCACAGGTAAATCAGGCTCTGTGTTTATAGTCATGGACGATGGAACGCTACTTGCCAGAAAGCCGTTTTCGGCACGCGACATCGGAACCAGCATCGCGAAATCCCCAATGTTTTTGATGATGGTGGCCCATCGGGAAGGTTCATACGTCGCAAAGTCGGCGGTAGATGGCGTGCCGCGTATCTTTACCTATGCCCGTGTACCCGATACACCTCTAATCGCCGTTGTAGCCCCCGCCGTCGAGGATGTACTTACCGAATGGCGACGGCGTAGCTTGCTCGTCGGAGCTCTGACTTCGGCTTTGGGCGCGGTTTTTGTTCTGGTTGCATGGCTGCTCGCGTTCGCTTTGCAAGACAGGGTCAGGGCTCAGGCTGAACTTATCAGGCTTGCAGCGACGGACCCCTTGACCGGCTTAAGCAATCGCCGCGTTCTTGATAGGCGTCTTGATGAAGAATGGGGAAGAGCCAAACGCAATGGAACTCCTATTTCGGTACTGTTCATCGACGTTGACCACTTCAAACTTTTCAACGATACATATGGCCATGCGGCGGGCGACGAGGTGCTGTCTGCGGTAGCTGAGTGCATCGCGTTAGCAGTGAGACGCCCTATCGATTTGGTTGCGCGATACGGAGGAGAGGAATTCGCTGTTGTGCTTCCCGACACTCCAGCGGAAGGAGCTTTAAAGATGGCGGAAAAGATTCGAAGAAGAGTGCAGGGCATGAAGCTGCTACACGCGCATAACGACCACGGAACGGTTACAGTCAGTGTTGGGTGCGCGACGTGTCTGCCGATAAGTGGCGGAAGTGCACTTGGACTGGTGGCGGCGGCAGACGAACAACTGTACGCTGCAAAAGCAGCGGGACGAAATCAGGTGAAGGCTAGTGTCTGATTCGTGCTGTAGAACGGATGCTCTCGCTGAGATTCTCGACCGAGACGTGAACGTGCATGCGCTTCATGAGGACCCTCCGCAACATTGGGTGCCGTCCGTTCCGGAACATGGGATGCGCCAAACTTGGCGCCGCCGCTTGGCGACGGCGCCGATGCAGAGCTTTTCCTGCAACTAGCCAGTTCGGAACATGGCCTAGCGATGTCTGCATTCCAGGGTTGTACCAGCCAATTGGATTGGATTTGCCGACAGTTCACCGATGCCTTTGAGCCTCCTCACCATTGGCTTGTCCGTTGCCCGAGCCTCGCTTGATTCCCGGCTGATCGTTTCTAACTGGAGCGCGAGTTCAGGGTGTCGGTTAGTCATCCATCTCGACACATTCTCATTGCCCATCAGCGTCGCTATGTACGCTGTCGACACTGTGAGATGCAGGTGCTCGATGCCGTAGCGTTCATCGGTTTGCGTTACGTTCGCTTGTAGAACGGCAAGTTCCCGTTCGAGCTTTCCCAACTGTGCGGTCAGTTCATTTCGGGAACTTCGTGACGCACCGGGCCGCTCCTCAAGTTGCGTTTGCGGTGTCGCAGCCAGAATAGCTCTTGCGAAGGCCGATGTGAAGTTTCCCTGACCGCACATCAGTTCTACCGCCTCAAGCTGCCGCATCGGGTTCATTAACTTCAGCGTGTTGAATGTAGTTGCGGGGCAGTTTTTATCGGCCAGCAAGCTGGCAGCTTCGCGCGATATGCCATCGAGCAACGATGCGCGACGTTTGACTGTGTTCAAGTCGATGCCGAGAACAGACGCGATTCTTCGCCGGCACTCTTGCGATTGGCGCTAAGGCCATCGGTCGACGGCTTGACCGCCGACATCGTGAAACGACGAGGACCCTCTCGCGCAGAGCCTCTATCGATTTCCCTTCAACCTACTCCCGTCCTGCTTTCCGAACATGCGCGTCTTTCTCGCCGCTCACTTGCCGAAGTTGCCACTCAAGCTATTCCGACCAAAGTCGTCGCTTGAGCCGGCTCACGGCGGTGCTGTACTCAGGAAAAGCGCTTCACCAACGGTTGGGGTGTCGGCGTGGTTGGCGGCTGGATTCAACAACTGGGGGACGACCACGGCGGACTGGCCGATCTCACCGGCGGCGCGAGTGGGCATTCGATCGGCGTAGGACCGGTCGTCACCTGGTCGGGAAAATGGAGCGGCACGCCCGTTTCAGCATCACTGCGATGGGTGAACGAGTTCGAAGCCTGCAATCGCCCGAAGGGCAATGCGGTCGAGTTGTCCGTTAACGCCAGTTTCAAATAAGTGGGAACGTGTCGATCAGCGAACGAAGCGGATGCTAATTCACTGATGAAGCTCAATTTCATGATTACCCACCCGTAAACCCGCCTTTTCCAACGATTAACAGCCGGCCGGGTGCCCGACAATCTGCAATTGCGCGACGTGGGTCGCGAGCGCGCCGACTGGCCGAACAACGTAATTGTATTCGCCCCCCTTTGATCGAGGCAGATATGTCTAGCAGCGTCACCGTAACGGACGAACTTGTAGCTGAAATTGCGAACCGGATGGCCGAGGAAGGCCAGAAAGTCTCTCCGCTGGCGATCTGGTCCGAAGTGCATACCGGTTCTGTGGTCTCCGTGGCTGCTGCATTGCGCAAGTGGCGCGAAGCGCGTTCCTCTGGGGTGCCCCAGGTCGCGGAGCGTCCTGCCCTGCCGGAAGCCGTCACCGACACGATGCGTGACGCACTCGACCGGTTGTGGACGTCGGCGCAGGACGAGGCTGAACGGGCGGTGGCGCGGCGCCTCGCGGGGATGCGCCAGCGGGCAGACGATGCGTGCAACGAGCGCGATGACGCGCTCGCTGAACTGCAAAACACAGTCCAGGAACTCGAGACGGTGCATGGTCAGCTAGATCACATGACTGACGCCTATCAGGCGAAAGCCGATGCAGGGGCGCGTCTGGAGGAAGACATCGCGCTCGCGATACAAAGGACTGACGAAGCCGAGACGCGCGCCCAGGAGCTTGCGGCGCGCATTTCGACGCTCGAAGCAGAACTGGAGCGCGCGACATCAGATCTCGCCGCGGAGCGTGAAGCGCGCTCCCAACAAGAGGCTAACGTCTCGAACGAGAGCGAGGCAGCGAGTCCGTCAGCAGTCGCAGACGACGGAACACCAGACGGGGAATCGACGGGCTCGGCGCTGAATGTTGAGCATTCGGAAGAAGTCGAGCGTCTTGAAAGCGAACTGGAAGCGATCCGTGTGGTGCTGCAGGCCGAACAGCAGGAGCACACCGCCCGCAGGGAAGAGGCCACTGCTGCACGTGCTGAACTGGATGCTGCCACGGTTGAACTGCAGGAGGCCCAGGCGCAGCTCGCCAGCCTCACCGAGGCGCGAAACGCAGACGCTTCAGAGATCGCCAGGCTGTCGGCAAGTTTGGCCGAGGCGGAAGAACGCGCCAACGCTGCACAGCAACATGTAGCCGAACTCGCTGAGCGTGCGACGGCAGTGAGCGAAAAGCCTGAAGGTACAGACCAGGCGTCGCCGGTGGGTGTCGACACGCAGGAGTTTGAAGCGTTGAAGCTCCAGATCTCGCGTGAGGCGGACGCCCACGCCGCTGCGATGTCCGAAGCCCGAGAGAACATGAAGAAATGGTCGGAGTACGCGAAAGGGCTGAAACAGCAGCTGGCACAGGCCAATGAAAAGATGATTGTCGTTCATGCCCGCGGCGCAGGCGAAGCATCGCTGAGCCGTCGGCTTGCCGCAGAGCTGAGCCAGCTCAAGCCGGAGCACGAATTGTTGCGCAAGGATCTCCAGCAAGAGGTGATCGTCGAATCGATCAGCTCGCAGCTCGAGCAGCAAGGCTACAGCTATGACGCGAAGACGGGCGTGGTGTCGAAGCAGAACGGCGAATGACGAAAATGCGCGCTCTAATCTAACAACCGCTTCCCGGATGCCTCGAGGTATCCAAACGTATAAGGGCGCTATGCCCACGTAGGACTGCAGCGACCGTTCGTAGAATGGTTTTCTTTGGCTCGTCGGTCTATCTTGATTCCATGGACTTAGCAATTTCATCTGAGTATCAGTGAGAGCCACGATGTGCACGAACGCAAGGGATTTGCTTGAGCTGCGGCGAGATGACCCGACGTCAGCAGAACTACGGAAGATGGCCGCGAACGTCATCGCCGTCGGCGTCGCAGATCAACGCGAGGGCTGCTGACATGAACGCACTCGAACAGTGGCGCCGCCGCCCGTTGCAGGTCCGTGTCCTGGATCGCTGTGATGAATGCGGCGAGTTGAAGCCAGATGTCCGGAAGCACGTGAGCTTTTGGCCGAGTATTACCGCCGTCTGCTGTACGAAGTGTTTCACCGAGATGACCGAGGAATGCAGCGGATTTGCAGCCTACTAGGAGCCAACGATGATCGGAATGATCGTGACCGCGGGCGTGTGCGCATGGGGCATTCTCGTGCTGTTCGCGTTCTCGCTATGCAGCGTTGCAGGTGATGCTGATCGTCGGATGAAATTGGAAACCGCCGCAGGCCACCAGCAGACGTCCTGTGCTTTAGAGCCGGATCGTACGCCGTAGCAGGAATGGGCAGTCGGCCGCTTAAGCTTAAGCGCCTGCTTGTAGAGAAGTCACGCGCCGTCGTCTGTGCAGAACCGGAATGATATGGACCGGCGCGGAGGCCTTGAACTCCTCCGCGACCTTCTGAACGCTCAAACGCCGGACTGCGCCCGACCGGGATCCGCCGCCACCCGAATACACGCCACCCTCCGATCCCCCGTCCCACGCGAGATCGACTGCGGCACTTCTTCCGCACACGCGCCGATGGCCTCCGGACATCGGGTGCGAAACGCACAGCCGGAAGGCAGATTCAACGGCGAGGGCGTCTCCCCGGTCAACACAGCATGCGTGCGCGTGCGTTCCGTCGCGGGATCGGGCCTCGGGACTGCCGACAACAAAGCCCGCGTATAAGGATGCTGCGCCGAGCCATACACCTCCTGCCGCGTCCCAAGCTCCATCACCCGTCCGAGATACATCACCAGCACGCGCTGACTGATCGCCTTAACGACGGCCAGATCATGCGCAACAAACAGCAGCGAAAGCTGCAACTCCCGCTGCAGATCACGCAGGAGGTTCACAATCTGCGCCTGAATCGAAACATCCAGTGCCGATACAGGCTCATCGCAAATCACCAGTTGCGGCTCGCCCACCAGCGCCCGCGCAATCCCGATCCGCTGGCACTGCCCCCCAGAAAACTCATGCGCGTACCGCGACAGATGATGTGCACCAAGCCCCACACGCTCAAGCATCGTCACCACCCGCGCATGCGTCTCATCACGCCCCAAGCCCGGCCGTTGCACCTTCAGCGGCTCGGTAACGATCTGTTCAATCGTCATCCGCGGATCAAGCGAAGCGAGCGGATCCTGAAACACCATTTGCACATCCTTGCGCAGCCGCTCCATCGCAACAGCGGGGCGCCGTCCCTCACTAACCGTCTCGGTATCGCGCCAACGCACACTACCTTCGGTCACCGGCGTCAGCCCAATAATCGCCCGTGCCAGCGTCGACTTTCCGCAGCCCGATTCACCCACGAGCCCCAGCGTCTCACCGCGCCGCACATCAAACGACACGCCGTCCACGGCGCGCAGCGTCGCTTTCGACGACCACGGATATGCGCCGCGCGGCACCCTGAAGTGCACCTTGAGATCGCGCACCGTCAGCACGGGCTCGCCCACTGCGCCAGAGCGAGCACGGCCACCCGCCGCGCCGCCGCCGAGCGGCTTTCCCGCCGACCCGTTATCCATACCCGCCGTCCTTTGTGTCGCCGTCTCGCTCACCGCACCACCTCCATCATCTCGTCGACCGGCCGCAAGCAAGCACGCCACCCGTCCTTCTCTCCAGCAATCGGTTCCAGTTCGGGCCGCGTGCTGCGGCATTGGTCCTTCGCCAGCGCGCAGCGCGGCGCAAACGCGCAGCCTTCGATCGCCTCGCCCGGCGCCGGCGGATTACCCGCGATCGTGCGCAGCGGCGCGTCTATGTCATGAGTCCCATCGCCGTCGTCGATGCGCGGCAGCGCGTCGAGCAGCCCGCGCGTATAGGGATGGGTCGGGTTCTCGAAGAGCGCCTGTGCAGTCGCGCGCTCCACGGTCCGGCCCGCGTACATGACCATCACGTCGTCGGCGAGTCCTGCTACCACGCCCATGTCGTGCGTGATCAGGATGATCGCCGTCCCCAGCTCGCGATTCAGTTCGCGCAGCAGTTCGATGATCTGCGCCTGCACCGTCACGTCGAGCGCCGTCGTCGGTTCGTCGGCAATCAGGATTTCCGGTTCGGTCAGGAGTGCAGTGGCAATCGTCACGCGCTGGCGCATCCCGCCGGAGAATTCATGCGGATAGCGATCGATGCGGCGTGCCGCGTCCGGAATCCACACCCGCTGCAGCGCCTCGATGGCCTTTTGGCGCGCATCGCGCCGCGATATGCCGCGGTGCAGTTGCAGTCCCTCGGTCATCTGCCGTTCGACCGTCAGAAACGGATTGAGCGAGGTCATCGGATCCTGAAACACCATGCCGATGCGATCGCCGCGAATCAGGTTCAGTTCACGCTGGCTCAGCGCCAGCAGGTTGCGTCCGCCGTAGAGCGCCTCGCCGGAGGCCTGTCCATTGCCGGGCAGCAGTCCGAGCAGCGCCATCACGGTCTGGCTCTTGCCCGAGCCCGACTCGCCGACAATCCCCAGCGTCTTGCCCTTTTCGAGCGTGAACGACACGCGTTGCACCGCATCCACGGGCGCGGCGTCGCGTCGTGCGAAGCGCACGCCCAGATCTTTTACTTCTAGCAACGCCATCTCAACGCTCCTTGGTATCGAGCGCGTCGCGCAGCCCGTCGCCGACAAAGTTCACGCAGTACAGCGTGACGCATAGCATCACCGCCGGGCACAGCAGCAGCCACGGCATCGACTCCAGTTTTTGCGCGCCGTCGTTGATCAGCACGCCCCAGCTCGTCATCGGTTCCTGCACGCCCAGGCCGAGAAACGACAGCACGGATTCGGTCAGTACGATGCCCGGCACCGTGACCGTCGCATACACCACCACCACGCCGAGCAGGTTCGGCACGATATGCCGCAGGATGATCCCCGGCGTGCTCACGCCGGTGGCGCGCGCCGCGTCGATGAATTCGCGGGTGCGCAGCGACAACGTCTGGCCACGTACCACCCGCGCCATGTCGAGCCATGAAAACGCACTGATCGTCAGCACCACCAGGTAGAACGCGCGGCCGAGCAGCGTCATCATCAGGATGGCGATCAGCATGTAGGGAATCGCATACATCATGTCGACGATACGCATCATCACCGCATCGGTACGTCCGCCGATGTAGCCGGCGGTGGCGCCCCACGCGACGCCGATCAAGCCCGACACCAGCGTGCCGAGCAGTCCGACCTCAAGCGACACGCGTCCACCGGCGAGTGTACGCACCAGCAAATCGCGGCCGAGCTCGTCGGTACCGAACCAGTGCTGGCCCGACAGCGTGGGTGGGATGCTGATCGCACCCCAGTCGTTGGCGGTGGGATCGTTGGACAGAAACAGCGGGCCGACAAAACAGGCAATGATGATCAGCCCGAGGATCACGAGGCTGACGAGCGCGGCGCGGTTGCGCAGAAAATGCCTGAAGGCAAGTTCGAGCGGACTGCGCGAGCGCCGCGGGGCGGCGGCAGCCGTGGGCGCAGTAGTGGAAGGGGAGGTGTTCATGGTGTCTTTATCGTAATTCGATGATCAAAACGGCATCCGTTCACGCAATCTCAGTAGCGGATGCGCGGGTCGAGCCACGCGTACGCCAGATCGACGAGCAGGTTGAACACGACGGCCGTGACGGTCGTAAGCACCACGAGCCCGAGCACCAGCGTGTAGTCGCGGTTAATGGCGCCGTCCACCACCAGTTGGCCGAGACCCGGCAGCGCGAACACCGACTCCGTGACCACGGCGGCGGTAATCGACGAAATGCAGATTGAGCCGAGCAGCGATACCACCGGCATCAAGGCGGGTTTAAGCGCATGCCGCAGCACGATCACGTGACCGGGCATGCCCTTCGCACGTGCGGTACGGATGAAGTTGCCCGACAGCACTTCGATCATGCTGCCGCGCATCACCCGCGCAATCGACGAAACGTTGATGATCACCAGCAGCGCCATCGGCAGCACGCGATAGCGCCATCCACCGTCGCCCCAGCCGCCCGCAGGCAGCCAGCCGTGACCATCGGATCGCTTGAGCAGAATCGCAAACACCCACACCAGTATCGGACCAAGCACGAACGGCGGAATCACATTGCCGACGTTGCCGAGCAGCATCACGATGCGATCAGTGATGCCGTCGCGGCGCACGGCGGCTGCGGTGCCGAGCAGCACGCCGATCACCAGCGCGATCGGCACCGAGAGGCCGCCCACGCCGAGACTCACCGGCAACGCCTTGCTCACCAGATCATTCACCGACCAGTCGACGTAGCGGACCGACGGCCCGAGGTCGCCATGCAGCAGCGCATTCAGATACAGCAGGTACTGCTTCCAGAGCGGCTGGTCGAGGTGATACTTCGCATTGAGATTTGCGAGGGTGGCCGCGGACAGGTGCTTTTCGGTGTCGAACGGACCGCCGGGCGTCGCGTGCAACATCAGATAGCACACCGTAATCACGGCAAGAACGGTTGGAATGACCCATAGGGTGCGGCGCAGCGCGTAGGCGAGCATGGCGGATTCCGTTACTTCAGCATTCAGAGGTCAGGGGCACGGTGGTCAGGGCTTAGTGCGCCAGCAGGTACATGTCCTGCGAGGCACGCTGATCGACATAGTTGGTCGGCTGGTAGCCACCCACATACGGCTTCACGAGCCGGTCCGCCGAGTACTGGAACAGGGCGATCAGCGGCGTTTCGCTCATGGCCAGATTATGGGCCTGCGTGAGCAACGCAGTGCGTTTCTGGTCGTCGAGTTGTGCGTTGGCCTGATCGACCAGGGCGTCGACCTTCGGGTCGCAGAAATGCAGGTCGTTCTGCACGCCACCGCAGCGGAGCTGATCGAAGTACGACATCGCGTCGTTGTAGTCGACGAACCAGCCGTCGCGCGAGGCTTGCACCTTGCCCGCATGGCGTTCGCTTAGCAGCACCTTGTATTCGACGTTCTCCAGCTTCGCATTCACGCCCAGCTTGGTGCGCCATTCCGAGGTGGAGAAGAGCGCTACTTTCTTGTGCAGGTCGTTCGTGTTGTAGGTCAGCGTGAAGGTGAGCGGGTGTGCATCCGAATAGCCGGCTGCTTTCAGCAGGCCGCGCGCATAATCCACCCGTTTGGCCATCGGCCAGCTCGCCCAGTCGGGAGTGTAGACGGCGGCACCCTTGGTGCCTTTGGCGATCAGCCCGTACATCGGCACTTCGCCCGCCTGAGTGAGTTTCGAGGTGAGCAGATCACGGTCGATCACCATCGAAAGCGCCTGTCTCACACGCGGGTCATGGAATGCAGGATCGCTGTTGTTCAGGCTATAGAAGTACGTCGCAAGCTGCACGCCGGTCTGGAGCTCCTTGCCGAACTGCTTGCTGACCTGGGCGTAGATGCCCGACGGGATCGAATAGGTGTAGTCGATCTGGCCGGACTGGTACATGCGCATCGCCGTCTCGTCGCTTTCTACCGGCACGTAGGTGACTTTCGTGATCACCACGTGTTGCGCGTTCCAGTAGTTGTTGTCCTTGACCATCACGATGCGGTTGTTCGGTTCCCAGTCGGTCAGCGTGTACGGACCGTTGCTCACGAGGTTCCCCGGGCGGGTCCAGCTATCCCCGAACTTGTCCACGGTTGCCTTGTTCACCGGTGCCATGGCCGGCATGGCGGTCAGTTCGGTGAAGAAAGCGGCCGGAACTTCAGTCTTGACCTCGAGCGTGTACGGGTCGACTGCCCGCGCGGCCAGCGACGTGAGCGGCGCCTTGCCTGCGAGGATCGCCTTTGCGCCCTTCACGAATTCCAGCAGGATCGTATATTTCGAGCCCGTCTTCGGATCGAGCACGCGCTGCCACGAGTAGATGAAATCTGCCGCGGTGACCGGCTGGCCATTGCTCCACTTCGCGTCATGACGCAGCTTGAACACCCAGGTGTCGGGCGCAGTACGCGTCCACGACTCCGCAACGCCCGGCACGACCGCGCCCGCGGCGCTGATGCGGGTGAGGCCTTCGAACAGGTCGAGGCCGATGGTGTCGCCTGTCCACGATTCGATATGCGCGGGATCGAGCGATTCGACTTCGGTTGGCACCTGTCGCGTCAATTCCTGCTTGGCGGCGAGAGAGGTGCCGGGCGGCACCGTGACCGCCGACGCTGCGCCGGCGAAGGTGAGCGTGATCGCTGAGAGCACCGCGGTAAGGGAATGCGACAGTTTCATGGCCTGTTTAGAAGAAGAGGTTCAGGAGCAAACCGCGCCCCGTGACACAGCACGAGGGAGCACGTAGAGGAAAGTCCGGCGTCGTAGCAGCACGACGAGGTTCACGGGAGATCGGACGGCGAACCGTCCCAGGCCGCAGGGGGCCGTGGGCGTTTGAAGGGGAATGAGATGTCAGGCGACAGAGGGTGGCGCGCAAGCTCGCGGGCCGATCGAACGTGTGCTGCAGTGCGCGTCGGCGGCTCGCTCGTATCTGAGTGCCGCGCTGCCATCGCAGTCATGGATGGCTGAAGGTCTTGCCACATCTTGATGGGGGTACCGCCGTTTGGTCGCCCGGCGGCCGATACCACTTGCATACGTTTCACTTACGATTCTTCCTGTCATTGAAGCCACAAGCATGGACGATCTGCGCATTCGACGCACGAGCCGTGCGCCAGCAGTCATGCGCGTTGTCCGGCAAGCGTTTTGCCGTTGGCGCGCAACATTCGTTATCGAAAGTCCCATCAGCACGCAAGGCCAATTGTGTCGGCAGCACGCTGGTTTGAGGCGACGGCACACTAAGCAGAAGGCGTGCCAAAGCGCGGCTCGATCCCCGTCGATCGGTCGGAGGCACCATTGAATCCGATGCAGCAGACGCATTGGACTGGAAACGCCGACGGTGCTCAGGCATCCATAGATACCTGCGCGGTCAAAAGGGTATCGCGCTTATATCACGCCGAAAGAATTTGCGTTTTTGTAAACACCAAAACTAGAGGAAATGGTCTACCGCATCCTGGTGCAGTGCGTGCACCGGTTCGGGCCGGCGGTTTCGCAATCCCTTCAAGGTCCTTACGGATCGACCGAAACGGATCGCTTCAGGCAGCGCAACGCAAAGATCGAGCGGCTGTTCTGAAAGCCCGGCAGCCGGTACAGCTTGCGGCGCAGGAACGACTCATACCCTTCGGTGCCCGCTACCGCCACCTTGATCAGATAGTCGTACTCGCCCGACACGAGGAAGGCTTCGACCACCTCCGGCAGATCCGCCAGCGCCTGACCGAAACGCTCCAGCGTGCGTTCGTCGTGCTTGTCGAGCGTCACCTCAATGATGACAGTGTCGGGCAAGCCCAGCGCTTTCTGATTGAGCAGCGCCGCATAGCCTTCGATCACGCCGGCGTCTTCGAGCGCGCGCACCCGGTTCCAGCACGGCGTCGCCGAGAGGCCGACGCGCTCGGCCAGTTTGGCGTTGGACAGGCGGCCGTCGCTGCGTAGTTCGCGCAGGATCCGCTGATCGATCGTGTCGAGCTTCATGTTGTCCTCCAATGGCTCACCCCGGGCGCGGCGTAGGGGAGACGAATCATCTGTAATTTGTAGATTCGATGGTCATTACTTCTGCCGCGGCTCGCATGATGCCAGATAAACAGAAGAAATCACCCGAATTGGCCGCATACACTCTTGCGGTCGAGGCGCACCCGCACCATGCACTCTGCGCCTCGCTCGTACTCCGCATGCTGCCGCGATCCGGACCGCATGCGGCCAGGCGCGAAGCCATCGCTTCGCGCGGACGTTGAATTCTCCGCCCACAAGGAAGGAATACTGATGGACCGACTGACGACCACCGCTGCCGGCACGCTTTTTGGACTGCATGGCGAACCTGCCCATGAGCGCATCGTGCTCGCCACTGACGCCGCTTCCGGATTGCAAGCCATCGTTGCCGTCTACAGCACGGCGCGCGGCCCCGCATTCGGCGGCTGCCGTTACTGGCAATACGCATCGGACCACGAGGCGTACAACGACGCGCTGCGTCTGTCGCAAGGCATGGCCTTCAAGAATGCGCTCGCCGATCTGCCGTTCGGCGGCGGTAAGGCCGTGATCCTGCGCCGCCCCGAAGCCCTAGACCGCGCAGCGCTGTTTAAGGCGTTCGGCCGGCTGGTGCAATCGCTGGAAGGCATTT
>Ga0116109_1000194_pt1 | contig 13267 bp, 9 predicted proteins | sample June2015DPH_8_10_2_FD_89718 | JGI IMG/M metagenome (GOLD analysis project Ga0116109, IMG submission 89718) | Peatland microbial communities from SPRUCE experiment site at the Marcell Experimental Forest, Minnesota, USA - June2015DPH_8_10 | ecosystem: Environmental > Terrestrial > Soil > Wetlands... | reverse complement strand
GTCTCGCGGGTGACATCGAAGCGGTTCGGCAAACCGTACGTGACCTAGAAGAGGACCTGCTCGTGTTTCAGGACCCCAAGGCACTCAAGAGCTGGCTGAAGAGCGTCAAACGTCAGCGTGCAGCACTTCAGTTCGACGAAATTCCGTTCTGAGGGACTTTGAGGTTAGTGGCCCGCCGCGTCAGTTCTCCAATTCATAGGACGTGCTCCGCCCACCCGCAGTGGACTTGCGCAATATCCCGAGCGCAATCAGTTCACTAATATCTCGCAGTGCGGTGTCAGGCGAACACTTCGCAATCGACGCCCACTTGCTGCTGGTCAATTTGCCTTCGAATCCATCAAGGAGACGATTCAGCAGTTTGGCCTGGCGCTCATTCAACGGCATGGTGGCCCAACGTTGCCAGAAACGCGTCTTGGCGAGCACGGCGTCGTGGGTATGTTGGGCGCTGTCCACTGCGCTGCGGAGCGCGCCGAGGAACCAGGCGAGCCAGGACGTCACGTCGAGCGTCCCTTTCTGCGTCTTTTCGAGGATGTCGTAGTAGCCCTTGCGCTCTCGTTGAATCTGCGCCGACAGGCTGTAGAAGCGGTGCGGACTTCCATCTGCGCGTGCGAGGAGCAAGTCGCCTAAGGCACGGGCGATTCGGCCGTTGCCGTCGTCAAAGGGATGCAATGTCACAAACCATAGATGGGCGAGCCCTGCCTTAAGGACTGGAGGTTCTCCGGAATCGCTATTGACCCAGTCTAGAAACCGCGCTGTCTCAGCGTCGAGTCGCTCCGCGGGCGGCGCCTCGAAGTGGACACGCTGGCGGCCGATAGGACCAGAAACGACCTGCATAGGGCCATTCGCATCGTCGCGCCAGGTACCGACCTGAACTCGTGACATGCCGCTGAATCCGGTGGGAAACAGCGCCGCGTGCCAAGCGAAGAGTCGATCGCTCGTTACCGCTGCGTCGCAACGGGTGGTGGCGTCGAGCACCATCTCGACCACGCCCTCGACATGCCGGTCAACCGGAGCAAGTGCGCCTATGTCCACGCCAAGTCTGCGGGCGATGGAAGATCGCACCGATGCGACGTTGAGTCGCTCGCCTTCGATCTCGCTGGTTTTGACGACGTCCTCGGTGAGGGCGGCGAGGCTTACCTGGTCGCGCACGGCCGGCCCTACGTCGGATAGCCGGCCGAAGAGCAGGTCTTGGGCGCGGGAAGCTTCGGCCAGCGGCGCGGCTAGGCGCGAGAAGTCGTAGCGCCAAGTGAGTCCGTCAGGGGCCTGCCAGATATAGGTTCTATCTCCGCTGTTCATACCGTAATTGTCAGGAGCAGTCGTCGCAAGGGTGACGCATTCATCGCATGAAGCTCGTTCTCATGCGACGTCCGTCAGGGCGCGTCGGTCTAAATCCAAGAACGAAATGTGTGCACTGTTTTGTTGCTCATCGAGCGTTGGATGCTGTTGCACAACCCACGACAATGCGAGAAAATAGATCGGATGCCTAACAACATAATCGACGGCCTAAACGCGTTACGTTTATAACGTATAACTGAGCGGTCAGCTCGTTGGAAGACAGTAGAGGACGCGAAAGCGCCGAGCCGAGCATCAAGGAGAAAGAGGAAGGAGATGAAGCGCGGGACGCATGGGCTGCCACCCACACGACCCGCTGACCACAACCAACTCGAACGAGGAGTTGATCATGGCTGATGCCAATCATAAAGCAGTTGCGCCTGTAACCCAACGCATCTTGACCATATCGTCACAAAGACGCCCACGGCCGATGAAGATATTCGCGCCGGCCCATATCGAGGGCGCGATCAAATTTGAAGTGCAACACCTTGCTCGTGTAAGGTGCGCACATGCAAAAAAGAAGAACGTATCAACAGCTTCAGCCTGAAGAGCGCATGACCATTGCAAGCATGAAGCAACAGGGTTCGAGTGTTCGGGCCATGGCCCGAACACTCGGCCGCTCGGCATCAACTGTGAGCCGCGAGCTGACCAGAAACACGTGTTCTGCCGTGGGCTATGCGTCTGCGCCGGCACAGTCGCTCAGCACGATCCGACGCGAGGTTGCGCGCCCATGTCCCAAGCTGCACCCTCAAAGCGTGTCGTGGCGCGTCGTACTCACCCTGCTGGAATGGAAGTGGTCGCCCCAGCAGATCTCAGGTACCCTCAAGCGCATGTGGCCCAACGATCCGACCCAGCACGTCTCGCACGAGACCATCTCTATGCGCAGCCACGCGGTGAGCTGCGCCGCCAGCTGATCGCCTGTCTGCGCCACGGCCACAGCACGCGTATGTCACGCAAGCGGGGCACTGACCGGCGCGGCCAGATCCCCGACATGGTGAGCATCCATGTGCGGCCGCCTGAGGTCGACGACCGGGTGATGCCAGGTCACTGGGAAGGCGACTTCATCAAGGGCGTCGGCAACCAGTCTTCGGTCGGCGTGCTGGTTGAGCGCACCAGTCGCCTGGTGCTGCTGGCGAAGATGGAAGACGCCACCGCCGCCTCGGCACTGGCGGGCTTCACTGCCAAACTGAATTCGATTGCCGCCCCACTGCGCCAGAGCTTCACCTACGACCAGGGTAAGGAAATGACCCGGCATCAGGAGCTCAGTGCCGCCACCGGTGTGCGCGTGTACTTTTGCGATCCGCACAGTCCATGGCAACGCGGCACCTGTGAGAACACCAACGGGCTGCTGCGGCAGTATCTGCCGAAGGGCACTGACCTCTCGATCTACAGTCAGGACGAACTCGATGCCATCGCCGACAGCCTCAACAGCCGACCTCGCGCTACCCATGCATTTCATTCACCATTCGAGGTCTTCGAACGTATGCTCGCAACCGCTTCGGTAACCTCAGCTTCCATTCATTAGCCCCCTGTTGCGCTTCACTCTTGAAACCGCCATAGAAAAGACCCATAAATTTCTCAACTTATGGGTCTTCGTTTCTCAGGTTATGACGTTATCTACAACTGGCCTCAAACATCAATATTCCCCGCCCTCAACGCATTCGACTCAATGAACGCCCTACGCGGCTCGACATCATCCCCCATCAGCGTAGTAAAGATCCCATCAGCCGCAATAGCATCCTCAATCTGCACACGAAGAAGACGTCGCACAGTCGGATCCATCGTCGTCTCCCAAAGCTGCCCAGGATTCATCTCACCGAGGCCTTTATAGCGCTGCTTGGTAACATTCCGCTCAGCATCCGCGATCAACCACTTCATAGCGTTCTTGAAGTCGTTAACCGCCATGCTGCGTTCACCGCGCTTGATTACAGCCCCAGGCCCAATGAGCCCCTTGAAGGTAAGCGCCGTAGTCACAAGCTGCTGGTAATCAGCGGTCAACTGAAACTCTTCATCCAGCACAGAAACCTTCTGATTCCCATGATGCGTCCGCGACACGCGCAATGACCTTAGCTCACGCACCTGGTCATACATAGTCGAAACGCGCACTTCAGGCTTCAACGGATCATCCCTGAGCTTAGCCTCGAACGCCTTAGCAGACGCCTCAGCAGCCTCTTCAGAAGACAGATCAAGCACAACCCCATCCATGACAGCCTCAAGCGCCCCAGCGTCATACAACCGGCTCAACCGATCAACAACCGCCTGCGCGAGCAAATACGAACGAGCGAGCTCACCCAAAGCATCCCCAGCGATGGGCGTCGCATTCTCACCCGGCACCAGCTCCGACCCATTAAGCGCGAGCTTCAGCATATGAGCATTCAACTCAGCCGCATCCTTCAGATACCGCTCATCCTTCCCAGCCTTGATCTTGTAAAGCGGCGGCTGCGCGATATAAATAAACCCACGCTCGATCATGTCCGGCATTTGCCGATAGAAGAACGTCAGCAGCAGCGTCCGGATGTGCGCACCGTCGACGTCAGCATCGGTCATGATGATGATGCGGTGATAACGCAGCTTCTCGAGGTTGTAGTCTTCCTTCCCGATCCCACAACCCAGCGCCGTGATCAAAGTAACAATCTGCTCCGAAGAAAGCAGCTTGTCATACCGAGCCTTCTCGACATTAAGCACCTTCCCACGCAGCGGCAAAATAGCCTGAAATTTCCGATCCCGTCCCTGCTTGGCCGACCCACCTGCCGAGTCACCCTCGACGATATAGATCTCAGACTTGGCCGGATCCTTCTCCTGGCAATCCGCCAGCTTCCCAGGCAGACCAACGCCGTCCAGAACACCCTTCCGCCGCGTCATCTCCCGCGCCTTCCGCGCCGCATCCCGCGCCCGAGCCGCATCAACCACCTTGCCGCAAATAATCTTCGCGTCGTTCGGCGTTTCCTGCAGAAACTCTTCAAGCGCCTTAGCAACAACTTCCTCAACCGGCGCCCGCACTTCAGAAGAAACCAGCTTGTCCTTGGTCTGCGCGGAGAACTTCGGCTCCGGCACCTTCACGGACAACACGCACGACAACCCTTCGCGCATGTCATCGCCCGAGGTCTCAACCTTCGCCTTCTTGGCAATCTCGTGATCGGCAATGTACTTGTTCATCACGCGCGTCATCGCCGCACGCAAACCGGTCAAGTGCGTCCCACCATCGCGCTGCGGAATGTTGTTCGTGAAGCACAGCACATTCTCGTTGTAGCTATCGTTCCACTGCATCGCCACTTCAACGCCCACGCCATCCTTCTCACCGCTAACGTAGAAAATGTTCGGGTGCAGCACGGCCTTGTTCTTGTTGATGTACTCAACAAAACCCTTCACGCCGCCCACAAAAGCGAAATCTTCTTCCTTGCCGCTGCGCTGATCCGTCAAACGAATCCGCACGCCGTTATTCAGGAACGACAGTTCGCGAATCCGCTTGGCCAGAATGTCGTAGTGATATTCGATGTCGCCAAAAATCGTTTGGTCAGCGAGGAAGTGCACTTCGGTGCCGCGGTTTTCGGTCTCGCCGGTCACGAGGATCGGCGAGACGGCCACGCCGTCAATCTCTTCGATGATGCGGTTCTGCGGCACGCCACGGTGGAATTCCATGAAGTGCTTCTTGCCGTCGCGGCGAATGGTCAGACGCAGCCATGCCGACAGCGCGTTCACGCACGACACGCCCACGCCGTGCAGGCCGCCCGACACCTTGTAGCTGTTCTGGTCGAACTTGCCGCCGGCGTGCAGCTCGGTCATCACGATTTCAGCGGCGCTGCGCTTCGGGTCGTGCTTGTCGTCCATCTTCAGACCGGTCGGCACACCACGGCCGTTGTCGGTGATGGAGATGGAGTTATCCGCGTGGATGATCACCTGAATATCGTTGCAGTGCCCGGCCAACGCTTCGTCGATGGAGTTGTCCAGCACCTCGAATACGAGGTGGTGCAAACCGGTGCCGTCCGATGTATCCCCGATGTACATACCCGGCCGCTTGCGCACTGCTTCCAGACCTTCGAGGATCTGAATCGAAGAGGCGCCGTAGCTGTTATCGGGTTGCGAATTGTTCGTGTCAGTCATGGATTTTTTCCGGTTCTGCGTTGCTGCTTGGTTGCTGCTCGGGACTTTTCAAAACACCATAAAAACGCCAAAGGGGCACTGCGCCCCTTGGTGTTCTTCTTGGTGTTGGACGCGTTAGATGCGCATCGGCATCACAACGTATTTGAATTCGTCGTTCTCGGGAATCGTGATCAACGCGCTGGAGCTGGCATCACCCAGGCTCACTTGCAACATGTCGACCTTCAGGTTTGCCAGCACGTCGAGCAGATACGTGACGTTAAACCCGATATCGACGCTGTCGCCGGAATACGCAATTTCCAGTTCTTCCTGCGCTTCTTCCTGGTCCGCGTTGGTGGACATGATCTTCAACTGGCCCGGTTCGATGATGCAGCGCACACCCTTGAATTTGTCCGAGGTCAGAATCGCCGCGCGTTGCAGCGAACGCTGCAATTCTTCGCGGCCAATCAGGAACTGGTTCTTGTGCGACTTCGGAATCACGCGCTGGAAGTCCGGGAATTTCCCTTCCACCAGCTTCGACACCAGTTCCACCTGACCGAAGGTGAACTTCACCTGGCTCGGCGCAATGTCGATCTTCAGCGTGTCGTCGATGTCTTCCAGCAAACGCTGCAGTTCCAGAATCGTCTTGCGCGGGATGATCACTTCCTGGCGCGGGAACGAGCCTTCAATCTTCATGGACGAGAACGCCAGACGGTGACCGTCCGTCGCCACCGCCATCAACTGGTCGCCGTCCACCACCAGCAGCATGCCGTTCAGGTAGTAGCGAATGTCCTGCTGGGCCATCGAGAAATGGACCATGCCGAGCAGTTGGCGGAAAGTCTTCTGGGGAACCACCAGGTTCGCGCCGAAGTCTTTAGCTTGAGCGACCGTGGGGAATTCGTCCGCGGCCAGCGTCTGCAGCGCAAAGCGGCTCTTGCCGGATTGGACCGTCAGGCGCTTGTCGTTCAGCGTCAGCGTGACCTGGCCGTCGGGCATGGCACGCAGAATGTCGAGCAGCTTACGCGCCGCTACCGTTGTCGCGACCGAATCGCCGCCCACGCCGAAGTCGCCGTGCGTGGTGATCTGAAGTTCGAGGTCGGTGGACAGGAACGACACGTCGGGGCCGTTCTTGGTAATCAGCAAGTTGGCGAGGATCGGCAACGTATGGCGGCGTTCGACGATGCCGCTCACGGTTTGCAGCGGCCTGAGGAGGTTATCGCGTTCGGTCTTGACCAGTTGCATAGAGTTCCTTCGTTGATGTGACGGCCTGCGCGCCCACTCGGCAATTCTTGCACGCGGCCCCGGCCCCCGCCGGCGCTACGCTGCGCCAGTCACGGCGTACATCCGCCCCAAGCCGCCGGGCGGTTAAACCTGTATTGTGCCTGAAAACAGAACCGCTCCCCTAAAATGGGGGCGAGTTCCGAAATAAACAGGTCGATTTTTCCTTCTTTTTGCCCAAACTTTAGGCAATACCAGCGCGATCGCGCGGGTACCTCATCCCTAGCCCACGGCTGCCCCGAATTTGCCTCGGGAATCACCGTCAGGTCAGCCCTGCATCAGCCCTTCAAGGTCTGCTCAAGCACGTGCAGTTCGTGGTTCAACTGCGCATCCGTGCTGCGCTCGGCAGCAATCTTACGCACTGCATGCAGCACGGTCGTGTGGTCGCGCCCCCCGAACAGCTCGCCAATTTCCGGCAAACTTTTCTGCGTCAGTTCTTTCGCCAGATACATCGCAATCTGACGCGGCCGCGCAATGTTCGCCGGCCGCTTCTTTGAATACATGTCAGCGACCTTGATGCTGTAGAAATCAGCCACCGTCTTCTGGATGTTTTCCACCGAAATCTGCCGGTTCTGTACCGTCAGCAGATCTTTCAGCGCTTCTTTCGTCAGTTCGATGGAAATCTCGCGGCCGTGGAACTTCGAATACGCGAGGATCTTGCGCAGCGCGCCTTCCAGTTCGCGCACGTTCGAGCGCAGGTGCTTGGCGACGAAGAACGCCACGTCCTCATTCAGGCTCACGCCTTCGGATTGCGCCTTGCGCATCAGAATCGCGACGCGCATTTCCAGTTCGGGAGGCTCGATCGCCACCGTCAGGCCGGAGTCGAAGCGCGAGATCAGCCGGTCGTCGATGCCCGAAATCTCCTTCGGGTACGTATCGCTCGTGATGATCACCTGCGCCTTGTTCGCCACCAGCGCTTCGAACGCGTAGAAGAACTCTTCCTGCGTACGGGACTTGCCGGAGAAGAACTGAATATCGTCGATCAGCAGCAGGTCGAGCGAGTGGTAGTAGCGCTTGAATTCGTCGAACGCCTTGCGCTGGTATGCCTTCACCACGTCGGACACATATTGTTCCGCGTGGATGTAGCGAATCCGCGCGCCGGCCTTGTCCATCAATAGCTGATTGCCGATTGCATGAATCAGGTGGGTCTTGCCGAGGCCCACGCCGCCGTACAGAAACAGCGGGTTGTACGAGATGCCGGGGTTGTCGGCCACCTGGATCGCGGCGGCGCGCGCCAGCTGGTTGGCCTTACCGGTCACGAAATTGTCGAAGGTCAGCACGGGGTTGAGCTTCGAGCGCTCGTACATCGAATCGCTCTCGGCGTTGCCCTGCTGCGCGGCGCTCTGGCCCGGCCGCCACGTGCGGCGCGCCGCAGCGGCTTCGTTCGCGTCGAGGCTGGGCAGATCGAGATCGGCGCCGTCGTAACTATTGTGCTGTTGCCCGCCATTCCCGGCGCTATTGCCGCCGTTGGTACGCGCTGCCTGGGCGGCCTGAACCGCGCCGACGGCCGCATCCACCGCAGCCGTGCCGCCGTTACCGGCGAATTGCGACGGACGTTGCGGTGCCGGAGCGGAAGTCGCCGCGCCGCGCATGCCAGCCTTGGGATCGAGGACAAACAGGACGTCGATGGGCGCGTGCCAAAAATCACGTGCCATATCGGCAATGCGGCCGGAAAACTGGCTCTTGACCCAGTCAAGCTTGAAGCGGTTCGGCGCAGCGATACTCAGCGTGTTCGCCGCCGCGTCGAAGGCAACCGGGGCCAACGGTTTGATCCACGTCACGTACTGCTGGGGCGTAAGCTCACGCTCTAGCAGTGCGGAACAGTGTTGCCAGAATTCGTTCATCGAGTTGCTGTCGTTATGGTTGCACGGCGTACCGCCGACGCTCCTGTTGCAGATACGCAACATGGCCCTGAGCAGCCAGGCGGAACGGCTCCAGGCGCTTGTGCCACAAGGGTTTGCGGGGCAAGCGGGCCGGAGCGGCGTGCAGGATTTTTGGGAAGTAGGACGAGATTCTACCGCCAAAACAACCAGGAAAGGGAGTTATCCACAGGGACCGATCAATCGTCCGCCACAAGCCCAGCCTGTGGAATACGTCGCTAAACTATTGACGACCAAAAGAAAACCGGTTTAAATAGCGGGTTCCGCGAAAACCAATTTTTGAACCACCGGCCATTGCACTTTCCGCGATGCTCGCGCGGTTAATTCTCTGCCAAGTGAGAGCAACATGAAACGTACTTACCAACCTTCCGTTACCCGTCGCAAGCGCACCCACGGCTTCCGCGTTCGCATGAAGACCGCTGGTGGCCGCAAGGTCATCAACGCACGTCGCGCGAAGGGCCGCAAGCGCCTCGCCATCTAAGGCTGGCGAGCGGATTGCGCGCTATGTCCGATGCCCGCGGCAGCGCGGGAACGGCAGGAGCGCCGCAACAGGGCTCGGTTCCGTTGCGAGCGCAAGCCGCCTTCCCCAAAGCCGCAAGGCTACTAAAAACGGATGAATTTTCATCCGTTTTTCGTTTGCGCCCGTGGCGCCGCACCGCACACTTCGTTGTGTACGCTCGGCCCACCGGCAATGACGCACGCTTGGGCCTCGTGATCGGCAAGAAGTATGCGCCGCGCGCGGTCACGCGTAATCTGGTGCGCCGTCTCGCGCGTGAAGCCTTCCGGCTGCGCCGCGCGGAGTTCGGCGGTTGGGACGTGCTGCTGCGTTTGCACACGCGCTTCGACAAGAAGGCTATGCCGGGCGCCTCGTCGCCGCCGTTAAAGGCGCTGTGCCGTAGCGAAATAGAGGAGCTGCTCAACAAGGCAGCGCGCGAAATTGCCCGTCGTGAGGCGCCACCCGCGGATGCGCCTGCGACGCAATGACGCTCATGGAGAGGCTCGTGCAACCGGTTAGGCGGTTCGGTTGCACAGGTCTCCCCCGGTATCCCTTCTTGGGCGGCGCCGGTTGGCCGCACTAGTCATGCAAACGGTACTTTTCGCTTTATTGCGTTTCTACAAGGTTGCCGTGAGCCCCCTGCTCGGCAGCCGGTGCCGTTTTTACCCTTCCTGCTCTGATTACGCGCGCGAAGCAATCCAGTATCATGGCGCCGCGCGCGGGACTTATCTCGCCGCCAGGCGTATTTGCCGCTGTCACCCGTTTTCGGCGGGCGGCATCGATCTTGTCCCGCCTCCCACTTCTGAAAAGCGCTGACGCGCCGTTCGATCGACACTGAGACAACGCATGGATATCAAACGCACCGTCCTATGGGTCATATTTTTCATGTCAGCGGTCATGCTGTTCGACAACTGGCAACGCGACCACGGACGCCCGTCGATGTTCTTCCCAAGCGCCACGCCGACGCAAACCGCGGCCAGCGCAGCACCGGGAACAACGACGCCGGGAACCCAGCCTGCTGACCTGCCGGCAACGAACACCACTCCTGCCGACAATTCTGCGCCGGCCGCGCAGGCCCAACTGATCCCGTTCACGACTGACGTCTACAGCGGCGAGATCGACACGCGCGGCGGTACGCTGTCGAAGCTGTCGCTGATCAACAAGGGCAACGGCAAGCAGCCGGATCTCGTCATCACCCTGTTCGACCACACCGCCGATCACACGTATCTGGCGCGCACGGGTCTGCTCGGCGGCGATTTCCCGAACCACACTGACATCTACACGCCGGTTCCCAACCAGCCGCACGATCTGACGGGCGACGCCAAGTCGTTCTCGCTCAGCTTCGAGTCGCCGGCCAAGGGTGGCGTGAAGGTCGTGAAGACGTATACGTTCACGCGCGGCAGCTACGTGATCGGCGTCGATACGAAGATCGTCAACGTAGGTTCGACCCCGGTTACGCCGACCGTCTATATGGAATTGGTGCGCGATAGCCAGCCGGTAGAAACGCCGCGCTTCTCGCACACGTTCATCGGACCGGCTGTCTACACGGATCAGCACCACTTCCAGAAGATGACGTTTAGCGACGTCGACAAGAACAAGCAGGACTACGTGACCTCGGCCGACAACGGCTGGATCGCCATGGTGCAGCATTACTTCGCGACGGCGTGGATTCCGCAGCAAGGCGTCAAGCGCGATATCTACGTCGAGAAGATCGATCCGGCGCTGTACCGCGTCGGCGTGAAGGAAGCGGTGCCGACCATTGCACCGGGTCAATCGGCTGACGTGTCGGCGCGCCTGTTCGCCGGTCCGGAAGAAGAGCGCATGCTGGAAGGCATCGCCCCGGGTCTGGAACTGGTGAAGGATTATGGCTGGGTGACGATCATCGCCAAGCCGCTGTTCTGGCTGCTCGATAAGATCCACAGCTATGTCGGCAACTGGGGCTGGTCGATCGTGCTGCTCACGCTGCTGATCAAGGCCGTGTTCTTCCCGCTGTCGGCGGCCAGCTACAAGTCAATGGCACGCATGAAGGCGATCACGCCGCGCATGCAAGCCCTGCGAGAACGCTTCAAGGGCGATCCGCAGAAGATGAACTCGGCGCTGATGGAGCTGTACAAGACCGAGAAGGTCAATCCGTTCGGCGGCTGTCTGCCGGTCGTGATTCAGATCCCGGTGTTCATCTCGCTGTACTGGGTGCTGCTGTCGTCGGTGGAAATGCGCGGCGCGCCGTGGATTCTGTGGATTCACGATCTGTCGCAGCAAGACCCGTTCTTCATCCTGCCGGTGCTGATGGCCGTCTCGATGTTCCTGCAGACGCGTCTGAACCCGACGCCGCCGGACCCGGTTCAAGCCAAGATGATGATGTTCATGCCGATCGCGTTCTCGGTCATGTTCTTCTTCTTCCCGGCCGGTCTGGTGCTGTACTACGTGGTCAATAACGTGCTGTCGATCGCCCAGCAGTACTACATCACGCGGATGATGGGCAAGCCGAAAACCAAGGCGGCCTGATCAGTCAGGTGGGCGGGGTTTGGAGTCACTCATTCGCCAACGCCTCCTCACTGCAGCAAGCTGTAAAAAAAGCCGCCCGGTTTGCGCCGGGCGGCTTTTTTAATGCACAGTGGAAGTCGTCGTCGATACGCGGAATTCACTCCTTACCGGTGTCGTACAAACGGTCGACAAACTCCTCGAGGAAATGACGATCCTTTGGGTCCAGCGCTTCGATCTTCGAAGCGAGTTCGATCGCTTCCGGCGTCAATGGATATTTCTCGCCCGGCGCCAACGGCTTGGCTTTGATGCTCACCGGCGGCGGCGGTCCATAATGAAGCCAGTGCATGCCCACGCCCAGCCAATCGGCGAGCGTCTGCAATTTGTCCGGCGTGGGTATGGTTCGGCCTGTCAGCCATTTGTGCGCGGTCTGCGGCGACACGGGCGCTTCGCCCCGATGCAGCAGATTGAATTCCTTGGCGAGTTGAGTCCCGCCCTTGACGTTCTTCCGGGCAATCTGGTCCTGCAGCCTTTTGGCGAACGCTAGTTTTTCTTTGGATGTCGGCATGGGCCGAATTGTGCGATCCGACGCCCAAACAGTGGACAACCGTTTAGGCGATAATTTGGCGTAGTTAAGATATTTTTAGCCCAAGATGAGCGCCAGATAAAGCGTTGGGCAATTTCAGAAATCTGCGCTTTTTTCCTTTTGGAGCGGGGCGTCTCGCACCTCGGATCCGCACCAGCAGCCGTACTCACCCTCAGAGTTATCTTATCGTAATTAAGATAAATCTTTATTTGTCTGATAAAGCAGCACGAAGTCCGATTTGGCAGGTAGGCTCGGAGTCACTCTGAGCGCTCGCGTTACAATGCCTCGCCCCCTACTGGGGCCTTCGGTTCTCTCCGTTCTCCGTTCTCGCGTCCAATCCCATGCTCGCCACCGATTCCGATCCCATCGTCGCCATTGCCACCGCGCCCGGTCGTGGCGGGATCGGAGTGGTCCGGATTTCGTTCGGGCGGACCGGCACGGCTGCGGCCGAGCCGTTGATGCAAGCCCTCACCGGTCAGACGCTGACGCCGCGTCACGCGAGCTATGTGCCTTTCCTCGATACGGCCGGTAACGCGCTCGACCGCGGCATCGCGCTGTACTTTCCGGCGCCGAACTCCTACACCGGCGAGCACGTGCTCGAGCTGCAGGGCCACGGTGGCCCGATCGTGCTGCAACTGGTTCTGCAGCGCTGCATCGACGCCGGCCGCGCGATTGGGTTGCGGCTCGCGGAGCCCGGCGAATTCACCCGCCGCGCATTCCTCAACGACAAGCTCGATCTGGCCCAAGCCGAGGCGGTTGCTGATCTGATCGAGGCGAGCACCGAGGCCGCGGCGCGCTCGGCCGGCCGCTCGCTGGATGGCGCGTTTTCGCGCGACATCCACGCGCTGGTCGAAGACGTGATTACGCTGCGCATGCTGGTCGAAGCCACGCTCGATTTTCCGGAAGAGGAAATCGACTTCCTCGAAGCCGCCGACGCCCGCGGCAAGCTCACCCGGATTCGCGAGCGCCTCGCGCACGTGCTGCGCGAAGCGCGCCAGGGCGCGCTGCTGCGCGAGGGCTTGTCGGTGGTCCTGGCGGGGCAGCCGAACGTCGGCAAATCGTCGTTGCTGAACGCGCTGGCCGGCGCGGAGCTGGCGATCGTCACGCCGATCGCCGGCACGACGCGCGACAAGGTCG
>Ga0116109_1000193_pt1 | contig 13269 bp, 10 predicted proteins | sample June2015DPH_8_10_2_FD_89718 | JGI IMG/M metagenome (GOLD analysis project Ga0116109, IMG submission 89718) | Peatland microbial communities from SPRUCE experiment site at the Marcell Experimental Forest, Minnesota, USA - June2015DPH_8_10 | ecosystem: Environmental > Terrestrial > Soil > Wetlands... | reverse complement strand
GGCCGAATCAAGCCAGTCCGGATTTGACTACCACCTCGTAAAACCGGTCGCACTGCCTATCCTTCTGGCTACGATAACGTCCAGCCGCGCGTGGAGAGCTTCCGACGCATGAGGGCTAGACCCGCATCCTGCTGCCGAACACACACACAAGCACGATCAAGGCGACTACCAATGCGCTCACGACTGACCTCTGTGGTTTGACTCGAAGTCGCTCTTCTACAACGGGTCTGGCGAAATGCAGGCAGTTTTACTGGATTCGCGCAGGCCCGACAAAAAAGGACGAATATCGGGTTCCCGACAAGTCCAGGTGTAGCCGTGCTTTCGCGGCAATAGGACTTTGATCTCATTCAACAACGGGCATGTATGCCCGCGACGCCACGGTATGCAACCGACACTCGGCGCTGCGGCGCCGAGTGTGATTCCATCGCATGCCGAACGAGGCAACGCACGGCGACATGCGGGGGAAGCCTTAGAACCGCTTGCGAATGCCTACCATCGCAGCCGTCGTGGCGACGCCCGGCGCAACGGGTTGCCCATATTCAAGCGACTGGTTCATGGTTCCCCTGTTATCGACGTACCCAACCTGCGCGTAGAGCGTGCTGCTCTTCGACAGACTGTAATCGGCTCCGACGACAAATTCCGTTGATTTGTTGGCCGACAGATTCTCATCCTTCAGGTAATAGACACCGCTCGTCATCTCGAATGCTGGAGAGAAGCGATAACCCAGGCCGCCCGAAATCATGTCGAAATTGGTCTTATTCGCGTGAGCAGGATTGCGGCCATTGCTAAACGACGCGCTTACCGAGAACCCATTGATCGAATACAGGGCTCCGGCATACATGAAACGATTGTTGTCCAGACCGGTAGGCACACTGGTTGCGGTTGGATTCGTGTCGTGCCCGTTGTAATAAGCGGCAGCGAGTTTCAGACCGTAGTTGTCATACTGCAGCACGGCGGATTCACGCGTATTGCCCTGCAAGCTGCCCGCGACACCTCCTGGCGCATATTCGAGGCTACCGGTTACCCCACCGAAGTTCGGCGACACGTAAATGATCGCGTTGTCGTCGAATACCGCGCCCAGTTGTGCATTGGTGCTGGTTCCCGGCCAACCCGCAGACGAGTTCATACTCACCAGCGCGGTGAAGATACTCCCGAAGTAGTCACCCTGGCGTACGTCCGTGTATGCCATCGCATAGGTCAACGGAATAATCTGACGGCCCAGGTTAATTGAGCCATATGGACCGGCCACGCCAACATCCGCGACCTGATTGAACTGCTCCCCCTGCCCCGCGGTCCCGCTTAGACCGAATTTGCCGGTGGTGCTGTCGAACGCGCCCTGCAACTTGAAATTCGCCTGCCAGCCGCCTCCCAGGTCTTCGGTACCCTTGAAGCCGAGGAAGCTGGTGTAGATACCGCCATCCTTCATGCGAAAGATGGATCCCGTATTCCTGGCGGCAGGGCTGTACGAGGCCGCCGAGGTGTTCTGGTACAACAAGCCTGAATCCACCTCGCCGTACAGCGTGACCGACGATTGTGCGTGTACGGTTCCGGCAAGCGCCGTCAATGTCAGCGCAGCGGCATATTTTATTCTCACTTCATCTCCTCGATTAGCTGATCCGGTGTCCGCGTGGCAACCAGAAGTCTCCGTAATGCATCACTTTTCTAACCATCAAACATCTGCGGGACTTTTGATCAGCAGATAACCAACCCTCTCGCGTTCATCGCTTAGAGGAACGCCGGAGTTTCATCTCAATGCGCAATCAGTTCCATGACTCCGTCTGCGTCTTTCCCCTCACCCAGCAGCCGCGCCATGATGTTCATGGCAGGTGTGATGTGGCGGAAATAGGTCTTGTAGCCAGCGCACAGGTAGTTGAGTCCAGGCTCGCCGTCCGAGCTTCTGATAAATCGATTCTTCGGGCACTCGCCGTTGCATGCGAACCTGAACTCACAGCGCACGCATTCGTCTGGAAGCGTCGTTTCTTTTGCACTACCAAACGCTTGTTGAGCGGGTGAATTGATCAAGGTAGCCAGGTCATCCGTCGCCAGGTTTCCCAGGCGATACTGCGGATACATGAAATGGTCGCAGGAGTAGACGCTACCGTCATGCTCCACAATCGCGGCCTTGCCACAGCGCGCACTGAAGATGCATGCGCCGGGAGCCAGCTGACACCATGAAGCGAGCGCCCACTCGAAGTTCATGACGTGAACGCTCCCAACGTCATTGCGCACCCATTCATCGAACACCGTGGTCAGGAACTCGCCGTATGCCTGGGCGCCCACGGTGTGAGGTGTCACGTCCTCTTCCGGTTCGACGACCGGATAGGCCTGTACCGCTTTGGACAAGCTCAACGCCGGCGGCGTCGCGAAATGCAGACCGATGACGGTCTCCTTCGGTTGCGCAACCCGTTCTACGACCGGATTGAACTGGATAAAATTTGCGCCAAGCCCCTTGAGGTGACGGTAGATCTCCAGCGGATGATTGACATTGGCGCTGGAGACGGTAACCAGCACGTTGAAGTCCACGCCATGTCGCGCCAACACTGCCAGACCACGCAAGGTGTCGTCATAGCTCGACTTGCCGTGCTTGTCAGGGCGGGCCACGTCGTTCAGGGCGCGCGGACCGTCCAGGCTCACACCCACGAGGAATTTTTCTCGTTTCAGAAAAGCCCCCCACGCGTCATCAAGCAGCGTGCCGTTGGTCTGCAACGTGTTGCGGATCTGCTTGCCATGGGCGAATTTCTGCTGCAAATCAACTGCACGCTCGAAAAACTCAAGCCCCATCAAGGTGGGTTCGCCACCTTGCCAGGTAAACTCGACCTCGGACGCGGGTTGGGCCTCGATGTAGCGCTGTACATACGTCGCGAGAATTTCATCGGACATCCGGAAGCGTTCGCGCGCAGGAAAGGCGTTCTGCTTCTCAAGGTAAAAGCAATAGCCACAATCCAGATTGCAGAGCGGACCAATCGGCTTTGCCATCAGGTGAATGCCGTTCAACGATTCCGAGGTGATGGTGTTCATGATTTCGCGAGGGCCGGTTATACCTGGTAGGCAGTCCCAGGCGCCGAAAGCGTGACGCCTGGTTCTGGATGTCTATGCGCCATGGTATGGGGGTCGCGGGCATGCCACCTGTCATTGCAGTTAAAAGGGTGGTCCCTGAAGCGGGCTTGCGGTCAGAGGGAGGCGCGCAGTCGCGTGGTGCAAGCTCGAGAGCGTCAGCAGCCGCCCTGGTTAGCGGCTCAAGGAGCTTGGGGGCCTTACTGCTTCCCGGCAATATCGGTTTCGTAGTAGCGCGACGCACAGAAAAACATTGCCGCGGCGGCGACCGATATGAGCGGCGCAATGATGAGCGCGGTCCGCATGTTCGTGGCGTCGGACAGCAGCCCGACCAGGTAAGGGCCCGGCGCAGTGCCCAGCAAGCTTGCCCCCAACACTGCGGTCGCCGTGACGGTAGCGTGAACCGCGGGATTCGTTACATCAATCAACATCGCGACGGCGCACCCACCGTGGGCCGCTGCGAACAGCGCACCCGCAATCAGCAACGCCAGGCCAAGCCGCCCTGGAGGCAGCGCAAACGCAGCCGAGAGCATCACAGCAGAGATCAACGCATAGGCCGCAGGCACCAGAGCTCGATACCTGGGCCGTGCTCGGCTCAACCGGTCGGCGAGTCCACCGCCGAAGAGCATGCCGATACCCAGCGCAAGTACGACGACCGCGGCCATCAATCCCGCCTTCTTCGGGTCAAATCCGTAGAAGCGGTTAAAGAAGGTGGGCACCCAGGCAATCAGGATTGCCGGCATCGCCATTTGCAGGCCGAACCCGACGACCGTAAAGTTGCCTGAACGGGTAGCGAACACCTGTTTGACGATCTGCGAAAAACTGAGCGACGGCGTGACGGCAGCGCCGGAATTCACGCCATCGCGGCGCGCGGGCACCTGATAGTCGCGGACAAAAAATGGGTAGAGGACGGCAAGGATCAACCCGGGCAGGCCTACCGCAAAAAATGCGTAGCGCCAGCCGAACTGGGTAGCGACCGCGCTCCCCAGAAGGACACCCAGAACCGCGCCGAAAACGCCGGCGGACTGAAACGCACCCAGCACTGCGGAACGCTTGCCAACCGGGAAGGTATGCGCAAGGAGTGCCGCGCCCGCTGCCGCGTAGGCAGCCTCGCCAAACCCCACCATGGCCCGGGCGATCAGCATTTCAGTGTAGTTGTTTGCGAGGCCACACGCGATGGTTGCGAGACACCACACGAAGGCCATGAGAGTAATGCTTTTGACCCGCCCCCATCGGTCGGCGATAAGCGAAAGCGGAATGGTCATTAGACCGACCACAAGCGCTACGATGCTGACGAGTGCGCCCAGTTGCGAATCCGACACCCCCCACGTCGCTTTCAGAAAGGGAAACACCGCGCCCATGACCTGACGAGACAGGTAGTCCGACAGCATCAACCCGAAAGTCAATGCGAATACGGTCCAGGCGTAGGCCTTTGATCCTTGATACCCCTCGGCGCCGCTCGTACCGGCGACTGGAAATAGGTTCATGGCTTTCATGCCGGTTTTCCTCCCTGTCTCTGTTGTAGTTTGACCGCGTCAGTCGACCTGAGGCGGATACCCACTCTGCAAGGACGGATCTGAGTACCCGAGAAGAATTCTCGATATCAGCCGCTGGATGCGCGTGCCATAGGGCGGGTGAAACAGATGGACCGGAAACCAGCGCCTCATGCCAAGCACCGATTTGCCGTGCGACAAGGCCCTGAATCCCTCTGGTCCGCGCCAGCTGCCCATGCCTGAATTACCGGTGCCTCCGAACGGCAAGTCACCCTGGAATACATGCCATGCCCAATCATTGATCGTCATGCCGCCGGCATGGACGTCCTGCTCCAGACGCTTTACCTCACGGCCATCCGCACCATAGTAGTACAGCGCCAAGGGACGAGGCCGCGCCGTCACATAGCGGATGGCTTCATCCAATGAGTCGCACGGCATCACGGGCAGGATAGGATTGAAGAGCTCCTCCTGCATGATGCGCATGTCTGGAGTCACACCGGTCACCACCTGCATGGTAAGAACGCGTGAGCCATCTCCTGGGCCACACGAGGTGACCTTCGCGCCCTTGGCGACGGCGTCGGCTAGCAATTCGCGGGCTCGATCCGCATGGCGCTGCGAGGCAAGCGTGGTGTAATTCGGATCAGCCACGGGGTCAGGGTACATACGCTCAAACGCGCTCACGGCGGCTGCAACAAACTCGTCGATGCGCTCGCGTGGCACCAGCGCGTAGTCAGGCGCGACACAAGCCTGGCCGGCATTAAAGGCCTTGCCATGCGCGATCGACTTCGCAGCGGCCGCCACTGACGCTGAACGGCTGATGATCGCCGGTGATTTCCCCCCCAGCTCCAACGTCACTGGCGTCAGGTTGGCCGCGGCGGCGCGCATGATTTCTTTGCCTACGGTTGGCGAGCCGGTAAACACAATGTGGTCAAAGGATAACCTCGAGAACGCTTGCGCGATCTCGATACCGCCGCCAAAAACCGCCACCCGATCCTCTGGAAATATTTCCGCCAGCATGTCGCGCAAGACCACTGTGCTGCGCGGCGAAAACTCGGACATCTTGATCATCACCCTATTGCCCGCCGCCAATGCCGTGATCATGGGACCCACCGCCTCGACGATCGGGAAGTTCCATGCGGCAATCACGCCCACCACACCTTTAGGCTGGTAGACCACCCTGGCGCGATTAGTGGTGAACAACCAGTCGGTGCGACGCCCTTGAGGCTTCATCCAGCGTCGCAGGTTCGCCAGGGCGTGATCGATCTGCAAGGCGGGAAACATCACGTCCAGCATCTTGCACTCGAACTCGGAACGGCGCCCAAAGTCGTCGCTCATGGCACTCGTCAGCCGATCCTGATACCGCTGCAAGGCGACGCGCACCGCTTTGAGATCGCGGCGGCGCTGCTCCAGATCGGGATACGGCGTGGTCAAGCAGGCATCACGCTGCAGTGCCAACGTAGCGTTGAGATAGTCAATGGTGTCTTTCATGTCCGCTTTCCTTTCACCGTCCTGCTGGACGCGGCGGCGACCCGGCGCCAGTCTCACAGTGCATTCGAGTTGCACCGGAGTGGTTTGCCGGGCGAGTTGACGCATTGATGCCTAGACCGACCGCCATTGGTTTCCCCAGTATTTCTCTCGAACATCTTTCTTGAGCAACTTGCCTACTGCGCTACGCGGCAGATCGACCCAGAATTCGACGCTCTTGGGGGTTTTGGTGCTGCCCAGATGTTCTTTGCATAGGGCCATGATCTCTTCTTCCGAAGCGCTCTGGTCTGGCTTCAGTTGAACCACCGCTTTCACCGCTTCGCCCCATTTGTCGTCCGGTACGCCGACCACGATGCAATCGAGGACGGCCGGGTGTCCCTGAATGATCTTTTCAATCTCAACCGGGAACACATTGAAACCGCCGCTGACGATCATGTCTTTCATGCGATCCACGATCGTGACGTAGCCGCGGGCATCGCGCACGCCGACATCCGTGGTGTGATGCCAACCAGAGGTTGAAACCGCTGCCGTGTCTTCAGGCTTCTTGTAGTATCCCTGCATCACCATCGACGAGCGAACGACGATTTCACCTCGTTCGCCAGCCGGCAACAGATTGCCTTCGGGATCCATGATCGCTACACACGCAACGTCGACAGCTTTGCCTGCAGCTCTCACCACCTCCTCATCAAAGCTGCCATCGCTCATCAGATAGTCGGCGGGTCCCTTGACCAGGATCGGCACCAGCGTCTCTGTCTGCCCGAAGCTTTCGTACATCACGGGTCCAAAGACGCGCACGGCTTCCTTGAACTTCTCGGGAGCAATCGGCGCCGCGCCGACAATGAAGGCCTGCAACGACGAGAAGTCGGTTTGCCTGGTCCTGGGATGCGCCAGCAGCGCGTACACGGCCGTCGGCGGCAAGTAAAGGTGCGTGACCCTTTCTTCTTCGATCAGGGTCAACACGGCTTCGGGATCGAAACCGGGCAGCAGGATGTTGACACCGCCCTTGATCGTGAAGCCAAGCGCGAGCAGCCCGGCAGCATGAGTCAACGGGGCCACGCACAGGTGGCGGGAATCGCACGTAATATCAAAGGCCGCGGTCAGCCCTAGGCCCATGAATTCGAGGCTGCGATGCGTGTGCACCGCACCTTTGGATGGACCCGTGGTGCCGCCGGTGGGTTGCAGGAACGCACGTGTGCTCGGGTCTTCCGGGTGATTTCGGAACGGCGTCCAACAGTCCTTCAGCCACTCATCCATCGAACAGCCATGCTCGGATGCCCGGTCGATACACACGTACAACCTGGCTTTCGTGAGCTTGTCTTTCAGCACCGGAATCGCGCTTTCGAAATAGCTATGGAACAACACGATGTCAGTCTCGAAGTACTCCAGCACCTCGGCATTGGTCTCGATCGAATTGCGAATGTGCACCGATAACCAGGCGCAGTCTGCCAGATTGATCCCCAGATGCAGCAGACTGACGCGATAGTCGTTCGGCGCATAAATGGCCACATGGGTGCCGTGGCCGCTCTGGTGCGCACGGAACAAAGCATTCGCCACGGCGTGAACGTATTTCTGCGCTTCGCCATTTGTGATGCGCGTAGCGCCATCGACAAAAGCCAGGCTGTCCGGACGCAACGCTGCGACAGCATCAAAGTAGTCAGCTAATCTCATTCTTTATCTCCTCCTGCCCTAAGCTCAAAGCGTCCGAAAAACGCTTCGCCTTTATTTCGCACGCATCCGCGATGCCGCATCCAGACGAATGGTTTCGCCATTGACGTAGGCGTTTTCAATGATGAACGCGCAGCAGTGCGCAAACTCGCGCATATCGCCGAGACGCTTGGGCGCTTCCATCTGTTCTTTAAGCATGCTGAGGACCTTCTCATCGAGATTCGCGACCATCGCGGTCAGGAACAGACCCGGGGCGATCGCATTGACGCGAACCCCAACCGAACCCAACTCTCGCGCCGCCGGCATGTTCATGCCGATAATCCCGGCCTTGGTCGCAGCATAAGCGCTCTGCCCAATCTGTCCTTCGTAAGCGGCGCCGGACGAGACGTTAATCACCACGCCACGCTCCTCGCCCGCTTCGGCGTCATTCTTCGCCATCTGCTCGGCACATTTGGACATGACGTTAAACACGCCATTCAGATTGACGGCGGTGGTCTGGGCGAACTTCGCCAGCGGCGCGGCCTTGCCCTCCTTGCCGAGAACCTTGAACGCGGTGGGAACTGCGGCGCCGTTGATACAGACGTGGATTGCGCCGAAGTGGGCCACGACAGCGTTGACCGCTTGTTGCACCGATTCCTCGCTACTGACGTCGGTTTGCACGAACATCGCGTGCTCGGCACCGATATCGGCGACGGCATTCCGACCCGCTTCGATGTTCAGATCGAAAATCGCGACGCGTGCGCCCTTCTCCTGCACCAGGTAGACGGCCGTAGCCAGGCCGAGCCCTGAGGCGCCGCCGGTAATGACAATGACTTTGTCTTGAATACGCATGGGATATCCGTGTGGTAATTGACCAGATTGAATGAAGTCCTGGGGATCGGACGCGGGCTCAGGGTCCGATCAGAACGCATTGACGCCGGTGAGCGCCCGGCCAATGATCAGTTGCTGAATCTGGGTCGTGCCTTCAGGGATCGGTGCGACAATGGCTTCGCGGGCCAGCTTCTCCACCAGGAACTCTTTGGTCACCCCGTTGCCACCATGAATCTGCACCGCCTGACGGGCGATCTTGACCGCGGCCTCGCAAGCGAAATACTTGGCCATGGCCGCCTCCATCTCGGCCGGCACGCCAGCTTCAATCATCGCTGCGGCGCGTTGCGTCAGCAGGCGGGCAGCATCCACGTTGGTGGCCATTTCAGCCAGCATCGCGGAGATCAATTGATGACCCGCGATTACCTTGCCGTGCTGTTTGCGTTCCGTCGCATAGCGCGTCGCTTCCTCCAGCGCGCGTCGGCCAATACCTAGCCCCTGTGCCGCAACGAACACCCGCGAACGTTCGAACATCGACAGCGTGTTCTTGAGCGCGTCACCTTCATTGCCCAGCATGTTGCTGGCTGGTACGCGCACGTCGGTCAGGAAGATCTGGGTGGTCGACTGGCTGTTCCAGGCGATCTTATGAATGTCCCGCACCTCATACGGATGCTCTTTGCGGTCCAGCAGGAAATGCGTCAAGCCACGGCGCGGGTCGTCACCGGTCCGGCAGGTGCAAATCAGAAAGTCTGAATACGCGCCGTTACTGATCCAGGTCTTCTCGCCGTTGATGATGTAGTGATCGCCATCTCGCCGCGCACGGGTTTTGATTTCGAGCACGTTGGACCCGACGTCCGGTTCCGAAATGGCGGCGCTGCAAAACAATTCACCGCTTAGCAGGCCCGGCAGATAGCGTTCGCGTAGATGCGCCGGGGCCAGCCTGGCGATCATCTGAGCGCAGAAGCTATTGATGAGCACCGGAACCGACGCGTCGATCGAGGTAGCCGCCACTTCCTCGAACAGCATGATCATGGTCAGCCAATCCAGACCCAGGCCACCCTGCTCTTCACTGACTACACCCGAGATCAATCCAAACTGACTGAGCTCGCGAACGATTTCGCCCATTTTCTCTTTAGGCACAAACGTGTCGCGATACTCCTTGTTAAAAAGCGGATCCACCTTAGCTGCCAGATAGCGCCGCAAGCCGTCCACGGCGCCTTGCTGTTCTTCAGTCCTGAATACGTATCCCATGTCGATTTCCTTGAATGGCTTATTGTTTGGCCAGGATCGTGACGGCCACCACGGCCGCTTCAATCCCGTAGAGACCGCCGCCGTTTTCCTGAATCGCCACGCGGGCGTTGCGCACCTGGCGTTTGCCGGCCTCGCCGCGCAATTGCGTCACCAGTTCATGGATCTGCCCGAGACCGGTTGCGCCAATCGGGTGTCCCTTTGACTCGAGGCCGCCAGAAGGGTTAATCGGCATACGGCCGCCGACCGTGAAATCGCCGCGCTCGGCAGCCGGACCGCCTTCGCCAAACGGAACTAACATCAAGGACTCGGCGTTGAGAATTTCGCCAATCGCCGAGGCGTCGTGCACTTCGGCCAGGTCGACGTCAGCGGGTGCTACGCCCGCCTGTTCATAGGCTTTTTTCGCGGCGAGATGGGCAACGATCTTGAACGGCTCATCGAGACTGCGCGAACTGCCGGTTTGAATGACGCTCGCCAGCACACGCACAGCACGTCTGCCAGCACCATTGAGACGCTTCAGCCCCGCGGCGTTGCACAGCACCACAGCCGCGGCGCCGTCGCTAATCGGCGAACACATCAAGGTGGTCAGCGGGTAAGCGATGGGCGGCGACGCCAGGACTTCTTCGATAGTGAAGGGTTGCTGAAACTGGGCAAGCGGGTTGTGCACCGAATGCTGATGGTTTTTCGCCGCCACCGCCGCGATCTGCCGCTGGGTGGTGCCATAGCGCAGCATGTGGTTGCGGCAAATGGCTGCGTAGACATCCATGAAGACGCTATAGGGACGCCCGGATGTGGTGCCGGGCGGCGGAACCATGCCGTTCCCCATCGCCAGCAGCGTGGCTTTGTTCTGCTCCACGGTGGAGACGTCCCAGCCCCCATCGAAGGCGCTAAACATCTTGGCCTTGTCGGGGATATTCATCTTTTCCGCGCCCACGGCTAACGCGATGTCACAGCTTCCGGCACGCAACGCCTGGGTCGCCAGATTGAAGGCGGATGAACCGGTAGCGCAGGCGTTTTCCACCGTCACAACCGGCACACCTTCGATGCCAAGGCGACGCATGGCAATGGGTCCGGGGATCGCTGTTTGCCCCTGAAATTGGCCGTTGGTCATGGTGCCGTAAAACACCGAGCCGATGTCGGCCGTCTCGCAACCCGCATCCTTGAGCGCCAGGCCAACGGCTTCGCCGACCATGTCGTACACAGACTTTTCAAGCAGGCGTCCAAAGGCAGTCATGCCTACGCCAACCACATAGATATCGCTCATCTCGCGTTTCTCTTATCGAACTGGATTTTTAGCGGCCCTGAAACTGGGGCGCGCGTTTTTCAGCGAAGGCCTGCAGGCCTTCGTGAAAGTCGAACGTGCGCATGTGCTGACGCAGCATCACCTGCTCGTGCAGCAAGGCGTCGTCACGCGTCTTGTCGGCGGATTGGCGGGCCACTTCTTTCATGCGGCGCAGGGCAATGGGACTCTTGCGGGCGATATGCTTCGCCAGCGTTTGCACGGCCTCGGGGAAGGCATCATCCGCATGCACTTCGCAGACGAGGCCGTATGCCTTCATTTCGGCAGCCGACAACGACTTGCCTGTCAGCAGCAGATACATGGCGGCGTTGAGCGGAATCAGACGCGGCAGAACCGCTGCACCGCCTGCTCCCGGATAGACGCCAAAATTGGCATGCGCGTCAGCGAGCGTGGCGCTCTCGGCGGCCACAACCAGGTCGGCACACATGGCCAACTCCAGACCGCCCGCCATGGTGACGCCGTTCAACGCTGCAATCACCGGCTTAGGGAAGTTGCGCAAGCGGCCGAACACCTGGTTGGCCCGATCAAGAAAGTCCGCTTCGCCGGGCTCGGGCGTGCGGCTTGCCAGCACTTCCTTCAGGTCCGCACCCGCGCAGAAGGCCGCACCTGAACCCGTGAGCACCAGCACGCGAATTTCATCGTCGACCGCCAGTTCCGTCAGACGACGATCGAGCTCGGCGAGGATCGCCAGATTCAGCGAGTTCATGGCCTTCGGCCGATTCAGCGTCAAGCGGGCCACGGACTCGGCGACGTCGCACAACAGAACGTCTTCACTCATGACATCTCCACACATTGATATTGATCAGTACCCGCGAGGGACTTGCTCATCTCGAGCGATAGGCGAATGCATTGATCGTAGTGAAGATCGTCATTCACAACAGGTCATTCGGGTGAAGGCGCAGGTCCGGCGGATAGGTCGGGCAAAAAAGTCGCGTCACTGACTGGACAGCAACTGCCCGATCGCTTCCTCGCTTAAGCCCGCGTTCTGGAGAATCGCAACGCTGTGCTCACCGCGTTTGGGCACAGCCCCTGTGGGGCCTGCCGGCGTCGCCGAAAAGCGTGGGGCCGGCGCTGCCTGCAGTACGCCATCGCGCTCGCTATAGATGCCACGTGCAGCCATGTGCGGATGACTTAATGCCTCGGCCGGCGTCAGCACTGGCGCAAAGCACGCGTCGCTGCCTTCGAGAAGGCTGACCCAATGCTCGCGTGTCTGCGTGGCGAACACCGCCGCCATCCGCGCGCGCAGCGCGCCCCAACGGTGAGGGTCATATGGATTCCTAAAATCAGGATCGTCGCCCAACCCAAGTTTGCTAAACAACGTCGCATTGAACTGCGGTTCGAGTGCCTGCACACTGACGAAATGGCCGTCAGCACAGCGGTAAGTGCCGCTCCAGTGGGGACCGTCGAGCAGGCCGCGACCGCGCTCAAAGGGCTGTTGACCCGCGGCGTGCACCGAGAGCAGCAGATTCATCAGGTTGGCGCTGCCGTCGACGATGGCCGCGTCCACCACCTGCCCCATACCCGTGCGGCGAGCATTTAAAATACCTGCCAGGACGCCTATGGCGAGATAGAGCGCGCCGCCACCCAGATCTCCTACCAGCGTAGGCGGCGCCATCGGAGGCCCGCCTGGTTCGCCTGAAAACCAAAGTGCGCCGGAGAGTGCGATGTAGTTGAGGTCGTGACCCGCAGCGTGCGCTAACGGTCCATCCTGTCCCCAGCCGGTCATCCGGCCATACACCAGGCGCGGATTGCGTGCCGAACAGATCTGCGGGCCGAGGCCAAGACGCTCGAGCACGCCGGGACGCATGCCTTCAATCAAGGCGTCGGCGTCGTCTACAAGTCGCAGCACGGCATCGATCGCGTGCGGATCCTTCAGGTTCAATGCGAGCGAACGTTTGCCGCGATTGACAATGGCGTGCTTGCCCAGATCGAGCAGGTCGCCGGCTTTGGTGTCGGCGCGCTCGACCAGGACGACCTCGGCTCCCATATCGGCCAGCAGCATCCCGCAAAATGGCCCAGGGCCGATTCCGGCAATTTCAACAATACGGACTCCGTCCAGAACGCCCATGGTTCTGCTCCTTGGCAAATTGATAGTGGAATGCGAAGTGAGCCGCCCCAGGAAAAAATGGGCCGGTGGTAGACATGCAGAGTCATCAGCCGGCAGCGCGTCAACGACCACGCCCTGCTAGCCTTTCAAGGTTCCCGCGCTTGTGCTTT
>Ga0116109_1000191_pt1 | contig 13432 bp, 13 predicted proteins | sample June2015DPH_8_10_2_FD_89718 | JGI IMG/M metagenome (GOLD analysis project Ga0116109, IMG submission 89718) | Peatland microbial communities from SPRUCE experiment site at the Marcell Experimental Forest, Minnesota, USA - June2015DPH_8_10 | ecosystem: Environmental > Terrestrial > Soil > Wetlands... | reverse complement strand
GCCTCCTTCAGATGCCGCAGCGCGCTGCAACTGTTGTGGAGTCCTACCCGGTGCGGAAACTCGGCCCACGGAAACTCACGCGCGCCCACCACGTCGTGCAAAAACTCGACCAGCTCGTACGCGCCGGCCCGCACTTTCTTCACTTCGTCCGTCTGCTCGATCGCGGTCAGATGCTCGCGCACGTGATGAATGCAGCTTGCCGACGGCCCGACAATGTAGTCATACCCGGCAAAGTTGCGCGCAAACACCTTCTCCGTGCCGGATGCTTCGGTTTGCGCACCGCTATTCGCCATCGGCTGTCCGCAGCAGGTTTGCTCCTGCGGATAGTCGACCTCGATGCCGAAGCGCTCGAGCAGTTCGAGGGTCGCGATCCCCACTTCCGGGTAGAACGCGTCGATAAAGCACGGTATGAAGAGTGCGACTTTCATGAATTCAAAGGCCAGTCTATTGAGGGGACGAGGCGTTGCGGCTCGGTGGCGGACGCATGTGCTTACTCTACTGCGGATTCCCGCCTATTGAGCAATTTGCCACACACTTCCTCAACCAGTAAGACTGGTCTTGTTGGTCTGACCAAGAATATAAGGAAGTTGGAAAAGCCTGTCAATTGGGTTAATTGGGGGTCTTGAGGCATCAGGGCCGCTCAGGTCGGCTTCGCCCCTTCTTCCTCATACAAATCGCGCACAAACGTCAGATGACGTTCGGCCGCCTTGCGCGCCTTTTGCGCGTCGCGCGCCATCACCGCATCGAAGATCGCCTGATGCTGGGTCAACAGTTGGCGCTCTTTCGCATCGTCGTAATCGATCAGGCGATGGTATTGCCGCATCCCTTCACGAATCAGCGTATGGATGCCGTGCATCACGTGGGCGAGCGCGATGTTGTGGGTCGAATCGGCAATCGCCAGGTGAAAGGCTGCGTCCAGTTCAGCCAGATTCGTGCGGTCGCCGGACAGCGAACCGGCCTTCAGTTCTTCGAACGCGCTACGGATCTTCTCGAGATCGCCGGCGGTGGCGCGTTCCGCGGCGTAGACCGTCGAGATCGACTCCAGCCCCTGACGCAACTCGAGAATATCGGCGCTGGTGCGCGGATTCTGCAGCAGCAGTTCCGCCAGTGGCTTCGAGATGATCGGCGCGGTGACGTCCACCACGGTGAAGCCGCCCCGCCCCGAGGTTTCGATGTAGCCATCCGCCTCCAGCCGGATCAGCGCCTCCCTCAGCGAGGGCCGCGATACGCCCAGTTGGGTCGCCAGATCGCGTTCCGCGGGTAGACGATCGCCCGGCATCAACGTGCCGTCGGAGATCAGGCGTTTGATCTGGTCGGACACGACATCGGACAGACGTTTGCGCGTGAAGGACTGAATCGGGTCGAATTGCATGGGCTGGGTTGGCGTAACGGTAGAGGGCCAGGCGGGCGGCGGGAGTGGCCGCCATGCCGCCAATGCGCGTGACGTTTCTGCTGGATAAAGCGTTGCGCAACAACGGACTGGCGCAATTATAGCGTCCGCCTCCAGCCGCGCAGGACGGCCAAAGCGACACACCTATCCGCATGACGGAGATGTATCCGACAGATTTTAGGCGGGTTCGCGCCCATCGTGGGGCTAGCATCTGACGACGCGATGACTTTGGCCCGTGACGCATCCGCTGCGTCGCAGCAAACCAATGCGCGATTTCGCCGGGCACTATTTCAGGTTATTCCATCGTTTGAATCATCGAATAAGGAGTGTCGACATGGCCTCATCTGCTGTCAGTCTGAAGAACGACGTATCCCCTGCCGAATGGGAAGCGCGAGTCAACCTCGCAGCGGCGTACCGCCTCACCGCGCTGTTTGGCTGGGATGACCTGGTGTTTACCCATATCTCGACGCGTGTGCCCGGCCCCGAACACCATTTCCTGATCAACCCGTACGGCATGATGTTCGACGAAATCACCGCGTCTTCGCTGGTCAAGATCGACCTCGACGGCCGCAAGGTTTCCGATTCGCCGTATGACGTCAATCCGGCGGGTTTCACGATCCACAGTGCCATCCATGCAGCACGCGAAGACGCGCTTTGCGTGATGCACACGCACTCGGTGAACGGCGTTGCCGTGTCGGCTCAGGAAAAGGGGCTACTGCCGCTCTCACAGCAGTCGCTCGGGGTGCTGGCGTCGCTCGGCTATCACGACTACGAAGGCATCGCACTCAACGAAGCCGAGAAACCTCGCCTCGTTCAGGACCTCGGACGCAACACCTACCTGATGCTGCGCAACCACGGCCTGCTGACGGTGGGCGCGACGCCGGCAGATGCCTTCGTCGCCATGTACTTCTTCGAAGCAAGCTGCATGATTCAGGTGCGTGCCCAGGCAGGCGGCGGAAAGCTGACGCCCATCGCACCGCCGATTCTCGACGGCATCAAGGACCAGATCCGGATCGCAACGAGGGGCGTCAGTCCAGGCGCGCTGGTGTGGCCGGGGCTGCTGCGTCGGCTCGATCGCCGTAACCCCGGATTTGCTGACTAACGCACGTGAGAACCTGTGTGGCAAAGATCTTTATCTACGGCGCCGGCTCAATTGGTTGCTACGTCGGCGGACGGCTTCTTGCCGGGGGTAGCGACGTCAGTTTCATCGGGCGTGCACGCGTAGCCGACCAGTTGCGCAAGCAAGGCATCACGCTGTCGCGGCACGACGATAGCCGCTGGTATGTGCCGCGGGAGCGGATCGACGTATCGACCGACGCGGCCAGCGCCGCCGCAGCCGATCTCGTGCTCGTCACCGTCAAGTCTGCGGCGACACCCACGGCTGCGGCAGAACTGGCGAACGTACTGCGCCCCGGTACGATCGTCGTGAGCTTCCAGAACGGCGTTGGCAATGCGGACGTGCTGCGCGCCGCGCTGCCGCAGCACACGGTGCTGGAAGGGATGGTGCCATTCAACGTCATCGAACGCGGCCCGGGTGGATTTCATCAAGGCTCAGCGGGTGAACTGGAGATCAGGCATACGCCGGCCATGCAACCGTTCGTCGACGCGTTCAGGCAAGCGGGTCTGCCGCTAATCCAGCACGCCGATATGTTGCCGGTGCAGTGGGCGAAGCTGCTGCTCAATCTCAACAATGCTATTAACGCGCTCTCGAACCGGCCTTTGAAGGAGGAACTCTCGCAACACGCTTACCGGCTCTGCCTCGCCATGGCGCAGAAAGAAGCGCTCGCGCTTCTGAAGCGGGCCGGCATACGGCCAGCCAAAGTGACACTGCTTCCGGCCAGCTGGATACCGCGTGTTCTCGGCGTACCCGATGTCTTGTTCGAGCGGTTCGGCCGCACGATGCTGACGATCGATCCGCTCGCGCGCTCGTCGATGTCCGACGACCTCGCGATGGGTCGCACCACGGAAATCGACTGGATCAACGGCGAGGTCGTGCGCCTCGCCCAACGCCTTGAGCAAACGGCGCCGGTCAACGAACGGCTATGCGAACTCGTGCGGGAAGCCGAGCGAAGCGAGGTGCGGCCATCGTGGTCGGGCGCAGCATTGATGGCTGAGTTGCGGGCTGCGGCGGAGCGCTGAAGATCGACAGGACCGTGACTCCTGACGCGGTGTCAAAACCTGGGTAGCCGCAGACAGGCAGGGCAAGTAAAGCGTAGCCCCAGTCACATTTTGACCGTCAGATCACTGGGCTCGCAGCCTTCGCGTACACGCCTGTTTTGCGAACGACCGGGCCCGTTTTCGGGGCTACAACTAGCGTAAGTGACATTTTTTCGTCCGGGAAAAAACGCGAGAATTGCTGCATATGCAGCGCTACGCGCCGCGCATAGCCTTTGCCACCGCCGCTATAACGTGACAATGCCGAGTTGACGTCGCCGCCTGCCGCGTCCAGATAGCCGCGCAAAATCGACGAGCCGATGGCCACGTTGACGGCCGGATCGGAGAGGTCCTTGCCTCCCGAGACCAGTTGCGGGTGAGCCGAAGGCAACACCTGCATCAGCCCTTTCGCACCCATCGAGCTGACCGCTCGCCGGTTGAAGCCCGATTCGGTGGCGATCACGCCAAGCAGCAACACCGGCGACATCGCAAAGCGATTCGCGGCATCGAGCACCGCATGCGCGATGGCGGTCGACTCCCCACTCGCGACACGGAATTGTCCCGACAAGATGGTTGCGATCTCAACGAGTGTCGACGCGTTGCCGGCGTTGCCGGCGCTGCCCGCCTGGCTGGCCATGATCGGCGCAGCCACGGCCGTCGGATGGCCGCCCGGCGTGTCGACGCCCGACGTATCTGTGATCAACGGCGCTTCGGCGGCCTGCATTGCACTCGTAAATGAGAGTGCCAACACGCCCAGCGCCAGGCCCACCAGGCGTGTGGCCTGGGTGGCGCGGCCTTGCTTTCCCCTGTTTGTCCGGCTGTTCTGCATATCGCCCGCGTGTCATTAGCGTGCGATGAACAGTAACTGGAACGGCATATCGGGCGAACAAAAAGCTGTCCGCCCGACGTAAACGCCGCATCAAGATCGCATCGTCAGAACCACCGTGTGAAAAGCGCCTTACCGCGCGTTCAACGCCGGCGCCGGCGCGCGCACCTGCAGGCCGGCGACGAATGCGGCGATGCGCTCGCATGCTTCGGCGAGCCGGGCCTCATCGACCACGAAGCCGAGCCGCACGAAACCGTTGGCGGTCTCGCCGAAGGCACTCGCATCGAGCAGCGAGACGCCTTGCGCCCGGAACAGTTGCCACGTGAAGTCGACGGTATCGAGACCGCAGCCGCTGACATCCACCATCATGAACATGCCCGCTTCGGGCAACAGGCAGCGCAGGCCCTTTACCTTGCTCAAGCGCTCGTACACGACGTCGCGGCGGCGCCGGTAGACTTCGCGCATTTCGGCCACGATCTGCGCCTTATGCTCGAACGCGGTGAGTGCAGCCTCCTGGATGAATCCTGGCAATCCGTACAACATGCACAGCGCGAGCCGGCCGAGATGGCCGATCAGCTCCGTGGGTCCGATGGCCCACCCCACCCGCCAGCCCGCCATCGCATGCGATTTCGACAGGCTGGCGACCGTCACGGTCCGCTCGGCCATGCCCTCGAGCGATGCAATGCTGACATGCTCGCGTTCGAACGTCAGGTCGGCATAGACCTCGTCGGATAGCACCCACAGGTCGTGCTGGCGAGCCAGTTGAGCGATGCGCTCCAGATCGGCAAGCGGCATCACGACGCCGGTCGGGTTGCACGGCGTGGCGAAGAAAATTGCTTTGGTACGCGGCGTGATCGCCGCTTCGAGCGCGTCGCAATCCACGTGAAAACCACGTGCCGGATCGACCGGCACGGGCACCAACGTGGCGCCCGAAGCTCGCACGCAGGCTTCATAGGTCAGATACAGCGGCTCCGGCACGATGACTTCGTCACCGGCCTCGCACAGGCAAAGCGAAGTGGCAAAGATGCCGTTCTGCGCACCTGCGCACAGCATCACGTTTGCCGGGCCCACCGCACGGCCCGTGGTGCGCGTATGCTCACGTGCGATCGCGGCACGCAACGGCTCACGCCCTACCACCGCGGTGTAGTGAGTATCGCCACCGCGCAATGCGTCAACCGCCCGCTCGACGATCGCCTCCGGCGTCGCGAAGTCGGGATCGCCCACGCTCAGCACGATCACATCCTCGCCTCTTGCCCGCGCCTGTTGCGCGGCATGATGAATCTCCCACGCAGACGTGCGCTTGCCCTGCAGGCGCTCGACCAGACTTGAATACTTCATCCACACACTCCTCCCGGTGCGGACAGTTGGACCCGAGCCCCCTGTCCTCCCCCGTCGTTGCAGTGTACCGGGCATGCCGGCACACGAAGTTCGAGACATCCCCCGTAGACTCTTGCAGCACCGGCAAGAACGGACCCGCTATGGGCCGCGCATGCACGCGCCGCAACCGCGCGTCGGCGACGCGCTGTCCGGCCATCAATGTAATGGGGAGCGGGCGAAACGTCCATCTTTACGACGGACGTTCGGCGGATGAACCTGCGGGAGGGGTGGGAGGTTGAATGCAGGCGGGAGGCTGAATGCAGGCGGGAGGTTGAATGCAGGCGGGAGGTTGAATGCGGGCGGCAAGCGCCGCCCGCGCGGGTTGCGGATTGCCGCTTAAACCTGCCGGCGCAACTCAGCCGGCGGCACCTTCATCAAGTGCCGGTACTTTGCCACGGTGCGCCGCGCGACCAACACACCCTGCTCGGCCAGCATGCGCGCCAGCGAGACATCCGAGAGCGGATCGCTCGCATTTTCCGCAGCAATCATTTCCTTGAGCAGCGCGCGCACGGCCGCAGCCGAACAGGTGCCGCCGCTTTCGGTGCCCAGTTCGCGCGGGAAGAAGTGCTTGAATTCGAAAATGCCGCGCGGCGTCGCCATGTACTTGTTGCCCGTGGCGCGGGAGATGGTCGATTCGTGCAGGCCCAGCTCTTCGGCCACGTCACGCAGCACCATGGGCTTGAGCGCGATCTCGCCGTACTGAAAGAACGCCTTTTGATGCGCGACGATGCATTCAGCCACGCGCTGGATGGTGTCGAAACGCTGTTGTGCATTGCGGATCAGCCAGCGGGCCTCCTGCAGTTGCTGCGCGAGCGGCGAACGGCTCGCGCCAGCGGACTGCGCAAACAGCTCTGCGTACATGCGATGAATGCGCGCACGCGGCTGGACGGCCGGGTTGATATTGACGATCCATTTGTTGCGCACCTGGCGCACGATCACGTCCGGCACGACGTAGTTGTCTTCCGTGCGGCCATAGAAATTGCCAGGCTTCGGATCGAGCTTGCGCACCAGCGCGCAAGCCACGCGCAATTCTTCTGCCGAGCAGCCAATCTGCTTTTGCAGTTCCGCCTGCTCGCGGCGTGCCAGACGCTCAAGGTGATGCTCGACGATCTGCAGCGCCACCTCGCGGCCCGGCACATCGTCGGGCATTGCATGGAGTTGCAGCGCCAGGCACTCGGAGAGCGTGCGTGCGCCGACCCCGGGACGGTCCAGCGCCTGCACGAGGCGCAGCGCCACCAGCAGTTCGTCTTCCGTCAAGGTGGGCTCGAGATCGACGATCGCGGCCAGATCGGCCAGATCCTGGCGCAGGTAGCCATCGTCGTCGAGCGCCTCGATCACGAAGCGTGCAACCTCGCGGTCGCGCTGGTCGAGCCGGTAAAGCCGTAATGCGTCATGCAGCTGTTCACGCAGCGTGGGCTGCGCACGGGCCCAGTCGGCCGGGTCGCTGCTTTCGGAATCGCCGCTCTGGCGCGACGAACTGCGGCTAAACGAATCTCCCGAATATTCGCTGCTGGAATAATCGCTAGAGTCGCTGGCGAAGTCGCCGGAGGATTCATCCTGGGCCACGCTTTCGCGCGAGTCGGCCACGGCGGCGTCCAGCATCGTCTCAGGCTCGCTCGCAATGGCGGTTTCACCGGCCACTGCCTGGATGCCGTCGGCGCCCGTGGAAGAAGTTGCGAGCGCAACATCCTCGGTGTCGGTGGCGTCGTATTCGAGAAACGGATTCGTGTCGAGGGCAGTACGCAACTCCTGCTGGAACTCGAGGGACGACAACTGCAACAGCCGCACTGACTGCTGCAACCGCGGTGTCAGTGCAAGCGACTGCCTCGTGCGTAGTTCAATTGAAGGCGGCATTGTAGTGAGGTCCTGTGAACAGTTCTAAAAAGTCATGTGGCACAAGTAGAGCAACTGCCGTACCAGCTCTCGCAAACTGCTGTTTTTTCTCAGCTTTATACGTTTCGCCCAGTTCGCGCACGTCTTTTGCGGGGGATTCGCGCGCCAGTTTTTACAATCGGCCGGAAAAATGCGGACGGGCTGCAAGGGCCGCCCCACGGAGCATTGCGCCTCCCTTGCGAGGGCGAATCAGGCCGGTCGCATCCGTCGCGCTCAACGGCTCGCAGCCCACGCACGCCGGCCTCTCGCCGCGTCGGGAACGCTCCTTGCGGATCAAGCCGTGTGGACGGATAAACCTCAGACATGTGGTTCATGCGCAAGCAGGTGCCATGTGGGAACGAGTCGTCTATCCGGTGTCGATAACGGGCCAGACGGAACCGTAGCGGCAACGATCCCACGCGTGTCATCGGCGACGGGCTTCAGTCGTGATCGACCGCCCAGGTAACAAGACCGCCTCTCTTATCAACAACACGAAGGAGCACCTATGAAGACCCTCCATTTCATCAAGGCAGCGGGCAGTATTGCCTGCGTCGCTTTCGCCCTGAACGCCACCGCTCAAACGAACAACTCCGCGCCGCCCCCCGCCTCCGAAACTATGGGCGAGCACATCGACGACGGCACGATAACGACGAAAGTCAAAGCCGATCTGCTCAAAGCCAGCAACGTGAAATCGACCCATATTCACGTGAAGACCCGCAATGGTGTGGTATGGCTCACGGGCACTGTGCCGAGTTCGGATGACAAGGCGGCGGCTGCAGAAGTTACGCAGAACGTGAACGGCGTACAAAGCGTCAAGAACCGCCTGAAAGTGGTTGCCGACTAAGCCGCAGCCAGGTTTCGCGGCATCGGCGCAGCCGCTGCCCGCATGAACAAGGGGCCGTCCGCATTGCGGACGGCCCCTTATCTTTGGCTACCTCAGTTAAAACGGTTGCCAGGCAGCGCTCATTGAGCCGCCGTTACTAGCCCCCGTTACTTCCTCGCAGCAGCAAACTGGTCGCGCAGGTCGCGAATCCGGTCGTGGTTTTGCAGAACGCCCTGAAACTGTTTTTCGACCACGATGCGCACGTCGGCCGGCAGTTCCTTCTCGAGTGCGTCGTGATAGTGTTTCTTCGCCACGTCCTCGCCTTTTTCGCAGTCGGCGAGAATCGCATAGTCGGTGCGTCCGGCCACGGCCGATTTGACGTCGGTCCAGCCGCGGTGCAGCGCGCCGCTTACCGAGCCACCGGTTTCCGGCTTGCCGCCGAGTCTTTGGACGACATCCTGCAGTTCACGCGCGCCCCGTGAGCAGTCCTCTGCGCGCGACACAAAGAGCGTCTTGAGTTGCGCATCGTGTGCATCTTCGGCCGCCTTGCGAAAGCCACGCTCACCGTCCTTCGATGTTTCAACCAGTTCGTTCAATACACTCGTCACGTTGGTAGACATTTGCATTCCTCCGGGTTTTGTCGTTCATCAGATCCGCTGCCGGCGGCAGCGACCGTCCTTTGATCACGCATGACGCGTGCCTGGAAAACCCCAAGCCTTGGCGCATCGGCTAGCAGAAATACGCGCCCGTACCTGCACGCGCGGCCTTGGCACGTGGCTTTGGCAAAGTTACCCGGCGGGCGTAAATGTTTGCCAGGTCACCAGCATGCCCGAATACCCCGAAGCCTCATCCGACCGACGTGGCGTGCGCCTCAGAAGGCCTTCGGGCAGAGTGCGGGCCACTGGCATGGATGTTGCTGAGCTACTGGTGCCCTCCACGGTGCGGACGGTCGGCTACCGGCTGGACGCACTCACATCGAAAAGCAATGGGCACGCAACAGCGACAGAGGGAATTCATATGAAGAAGCTCAGGAGAGCAGAGTTTTTGCTGGCCGTGGCGATTGTCACGTCCGCTGCGGTCATGCAGGTCCGCGAATACATGTTGAACGCCGCGCCGCACGATACAGTTCAGGCGCGGTCTTGCGATGCCCCGCATCAGGGTCTCGCACCAGCTGCTTGTACAGCCATGCGCGGCGAGCGTCCTGCGGAGGGTGCGACTCATCCGCAACAGTCCGTCCCGCGTATCTGGGTTTAACGCGGGAAGAGGCGAATTCAAGGTTTGGCGCGCGGCGGCCGCATCGATGGGCCGCCGCATTTTTTATGCGTCGATCTCTGGCAAATCGACGCCGCGCCCAGACAATCGCGCCTCCGCTCAGGCGCGCTTTTCGTTTAGCTCAGGGATGGTATCGGGCGGGCGGGTCGGATCAAAGTCGGCCCAACGGCCCTGCTGCCAGCGGCCTGTAGCGCGTTCGATGGCGGTGCCGCCCGCATCGCGCAAGATCCGGCCGGCGTCGTACTGGCTTGCCGGCGAGACATGAACCGCCAGCAACACGCCCGAGTCGCGTGTCTCGCCATCCTGCGCGGCCTGCCGTCCGAATCGGCCACCCTCACGCGTGTGAGACATGGCGCCGACCAGTGAACCGACATACGCGCCCACCGCCGCTGCGATGATCGACACCAGCAAGGGCGCGGAAAACAGCGTAAAAATGCCGACACCTACCGCCGCTCCCACCACGGCGCCGATCGTCACGCCCTTGCCGGCGCCTTTGGGTGCCTGGGCGGCGCCGGCATCCGTGCCCGTATCGCCGCCAATCGGATAGCGTGCATGTTGTCCGGTTGGATTGACAAAGAACAGCGTGACGTCCTCTTCGACGAAGCCGCTGTTGAAAAGTTGTTGTGCGGCGGCTTCAGCCGTCGGAAAAGTCGTAAAACGCGCAGCGACGATGAGTGACATAAAACCTCCTTCATCGCAGAAAATGGTTGTGGGCACATCCATGACTAGCGGCGACCAGGCTCCATCCCTTCAACCCGGAACAGTCCGCTGTGCAGCACGACGCCGCCGCCGTCGTTCCGGTCGAGTTCTTCGGCACATACCGAACGGATCCGGCCCAGGCCCTGTTCGAATGCCTTGAGCAGCACTTCTTCCAGTGCAGACTGCGCGCCGAAGTGATCCTCGAGCGCCTCGGCCGTGATCGCACAGACCACTGGCTCGCCGTCGACCTGGGCCATGAACTGCACAGTCAGGCTCGAGCCGTTGAAGTCCGGATTGTCGTCAGGGAAAGTAATGCGCATGGTGGCGTCCTCATAGGCCGGGCGCGGCAGAATCGCGTTCATGATGCAGCCGGCCCGAATGTCTTCAGTTGCAGATCGACCAGTGCCATCGCTGCGACCATCGCTTGTACGGAATACCGGAATCTCATGCACTTTCTCCCAGGTCAACAGACCCGCTATCGGCCGGGCATTCCGCCCGGCCTCAGGCAAGCCCCTCAGGCCCCCGCGGGCTCATTCATGCCCGCGGGCCCTTGCGCCATGTACTGCGCTTATGCAGCCTTGCGCTTCGTCAGTTGCGCGATCAAGGTCTTATTGAAGGCGGGCAGATCGTCAGGCTTACGGCTAGTGATGAAGTTGTCATCTTCGACCACTTCCTGATCGACCCACGTGCCGCCAGCATTACGAATGTCGTCCTGCAGGCTGGGCCAGCTCGTGACGGTACGGCCCTTCATAATGCCGGCCGACACCGGCAGCCACGCGCCGTGGCAGATCACCGCGATCGGCTTATGCGCCTGATTGGCGGCCTTCACGAAGGCCTGTGCCTGCGGCAGCAGGCGAATCGCGTCGCCGTTCACGACGCCACCGGGCAATACGACCGCGTCATATTCGGCTGCGGTTGCCTTGTCGAACGTCGCGTCGACCTCGACTGCATCGCCTTTGTCGACGTGCTTGAAGCCCTGGATTTTCCCAGGCTTTGCCGAGATCACGTGGACCGTCGCGCCTTCCGCGGACAGCGCACGCTTCGGTTCAACCAGTTCTGCCTGTTCGAAACCGTCGAGTGCGAGGACCGCGATCTTGCAGCCCTGTAGTGACTTAGCCATACGTATTTCTCCTTTTTGAGCATAAAAGTGGATTCAACCGGCGCTGCGGCGGCCATCGCCTCGAACTCGCTTTCGACACCGCTCAAGAAGCTAGCGAGCAAGAGCTATGCCCATGCAACGTCAGGCGGTGTCTGCGTCCGGGTCATTGGGCGCAAACGGCTCGTCGACGCGGTCCGGTTCAATATCCGCGTCGACTGAGAGATTGGCGTCGCCGTCGGCGGACGCCCGTTCGCCGGTGCCGTGGCGGTCCGTGTCGCTGGCCAATTCGGCGTCGCCCGTTTCCAGCGCGTGATTGTCGAGTTCCGAGTCGACATCGAAGGTGTGGCGCCGCGCGCCAGCCGTGTCGCTGCCGCTGTCGGAGGAATCGCTCGGGCCCAATGCGCCAGTAGTGCTGGCGGTCTCGCGGACCTGGTGTTGCGGTTCGTCGTCGGGATTCAATGTGCTCATTTCAACCTCCGTGAGTTTTCAACGCTTGCAGTGGAGCGCCGCAAGGAGCGTTCCGCGTGTCGGCAGACATGCGCTGAAATGCGTCGGGGCACGTCCTGGCGCCGTGGCTGCCCGACATCGCCACTGATCACCAGGTATCACCCTTGCTAGGTGTTCACTGCGATGACCAGTAAGCCACTGCCGACAACTGCGGCTGCCTGCGCGCCCTTTCCTCACAGAGACCAGCATCGATTACCGGCAACCATGACCGCCTCGCTCCGATCTACAAGACGCCCATCTGCCACCGCACCTGCGGCAGTGGCGCATGCCGCCATGCCGGGCGGTTTGCGCCACGCCGACGACACGCGCCCCGGCTACACGCGCAAGCCGCTTAAAGACGGTTTCGCGTACTTCGATGTGGCGGGTGCACGCATCGACGATGCCGATGAAATTGCCCGCATTAACGCCCTTGCGATTCCGCCCGCCTACGCCGAGGTCTGGATCTGCCCGGACTCACGTGGGCATTTGCAGGCAACCGGCCGCGATGCACGCGGGCGCAAGCAATACCGCTACCACCCGCGCTGGCGCGATACCCGTGACGCCGACAAGTTCGAGCGCCTCGCCGCGTTCGGCCGGGCGCTGCCAAAAATCCGCGCCCGGGTGACACGAGACCTGAAGCTCCATGGCATGCCATGCGACAAGGTGATCGCCGCGATCGTACAGTTGCTCGACTCGACGCTCATCAGGATCGGCAGCGTCGAATACGCGCGCGACAACCAGTCGTACGGCCTCACCACGTTGCGCAAAAAACATCTGAAGGTCGAAGCGGGCCGGGTACGCTTCCGCTTTCGCGGCAAGAGCGGCATCGAGCACGACGTGACCATCGACCAACCGCGCGTGAAGCGCATCGTCCTGCGCTGCGCTGAGTTGCCGGGACACGACCTGTTCCAGTACCTCGACGACGACGGCACACGCCATACAGTCGGCTCAGCGGATATCAACGACTATCTGAAACGCGCGAGCGACGCCGATTTCACTGCCAAGGACTACCGAACGTGGGCCGGCAGCGTCTACGCGTTCGCCGCGTTGCGAAGGCTGCTTTGCAGTAGCGCGGCGGAGGCACGGCGGCACATCGTCGCGACGGTCAAGGAAGTGGCTGCGTTGTTGCGCAATACGCCTGCTGTCTGCCGACGCTGCTATATCCACCCGGCGGTGATCGCCGCATTCGAGGCAGATGAGTTGCAAGGCATCGCCGATTGCAGGCCGCGTCGTGGCCTGCGGGTCGACGAAGCGGCCTTTGCCAGCCTGCTCGCCAGCACCGCGAAACAGGCGGCAAGGCAAGCGGCCAATGAACCACGCAGGCGTCGACAGTCCGGCCGCCCCACTCGCTCCAGCGCGACCGGCAGCGCAGCACCCGCGCGCGGCACCACCGTTGCCACGGAACCTGCAAGTGACGAGCAACTCACGGCACTC
>Ga0116109_1000189_pt1 | contig 13665 bp, 12 predicted proteins | sample June2015DPH_8_10_2_FD_89718 | JGI IMG/M metagenome (GOLD analysis project Ga0116109, IMG submission 89718) | Peatland microbial communities from SPRUCE experiment site at the Marcell Experimental Forest, Minnesota, USA - June2015DPH_8_10 | ecosystem: Environmental > Terrestrial > Soil > Wetlands... | reverse complement strand
GCGTGTGCGTGTGCTCGCCGCAGTGGCAAAAAAGGCGGCCACACCATAAGGCAAGCACTGCCGCGGCACATCAGCATGGGTCATTGGTCTGGCGGTACACGGTCTATTCGGCCGGGCGACGAACGTGTACTCGTCGTATGCGTTGCCGCCGATATAAATCCAGTCGTGCAGAACGGTTGGCATCGCTGCCACCCAAATGAAATCGCAAAGTCCATGGAAGCAAGATAGACGGACGATCTGAAGAGAACCATTATGCGAACGGTAGCTGCTGTGCTCCGCAAGCATAGCGCGCTGATACGGTTGGATACCTCGAGCATCCAGGCAGTGAGTTGCTTACGCATGCACGGCAAGACGAAAAGCAGCTTCCATCTGCTGCTGTTCTCTGTGGGAGATTGAAAGAGAATCGGCGATCGTCTGCCACTGCGAAATAACATGAATCTGGTTCGAAATAATTTCTTCGGCCTGCGCAACAGAAACCCTGAAGTAAGGCGCAACGGACTGTGCCAACTCCAGATCCATCGCGTTGTCCGACTCGCTGATATTGAGCTTCAGCCCGTGGGCGCGCGGTACCGGGTTCATATCGAATGCTGGAGAAAGTGCCCACCCCTGTCCCGGTTCCAGCAAGAAACCGTGGTTGCGCAGATGGTCATCGGTATTGGAAACGAGCAGATTGAAGACAATGCGCGACCACAGCTCTCGCAGATCGGCATCGGTGCTCGCGCCGTCGGTCATCAACACCTGCGCGATTTCCAGGTAACTGGCGCCTGTCGAGGCGTCATCACCATCCTGATGGCCGGTCAGGTTCATCGCGGAAGCAAAGTGCCGCCGCCGACCCCGCGACGTACGATCGAACCGTTTAACCAGGAAGGTGTGGTGAGCACTGCCGAACCGCCGGACCAGCGCATCGGGTACAGCAAGCCCACACGCCTTGGCCAGGGTGTACACCACCATTTCCCAAGCTCCGACGTCATGGTCGTCCCGCACACTGGGAAACTTGGCGATCCAAAGGTGCCCCGTTGGATCGATCACGCTGGCCTTGGGACGTGCGCCCCCTAATGAACCGCCGGGTGCGATCAGCATGCGCAGCCATTCGTCGGCTTCGCTTGCCGTATTGTTTTCATCGCGCTCGAGGGCCAGGCTTGCGGCCTCTAGCGCGCGCAATTGCACAAACGGAGGCGCCGCAATGTCGTGCTGATCGTCCAGGAACGGGCCTTCGTCGTCACGCCGAAAGCGCAGCGCACCGACGCGATACGCGTCATGAACGCCCATCAGGTAGTCCGATTCATAAAGTCGAGCCTTGGGGTCGGCCCGGCCGGCGCGCTGCGCCCGCTCCAGCCGCCGGCACATCAACAGGCGCCCCCATCGATCCGGGCTGGCGTCGCTGAATGCACCAAACGTCTCCTGCCCCTGTGGCGGATACTGTCGGCCCGCGAACCAACCGAGCCGCGGGTCGAGTTTGAGACCGGCCATATCTGGCCGATTCAGCACTTGATCGTCGAATTCGAATTCGAAGACTTCCTGGGCGGCAACGGGGTGCGTGTAAAGCCTGCCTAACCTCAGAGGCTCGGCAAGGCCGTCCCAATCTCCATAGACGGCAATAAGCCCGTTGTTCATCTCGCCGGCCCCTTCTTGTCCGGCTTGGGAATCTTGATGAGAGCGGCTAGGTTGTCTGCACTGACGAACGAGTCATCTGCCGTCCAATTGCTCGTGACAGAGGGCTCTGTCTTTTCGGAGGGAGCAGACGTAGCGGCACGACGCTTTGGCGCCAGGGGGGCAATTTGCTTTGTAGCGCGTGACCGCCTTGGCAGTGCTGCATCCTGCAGGTTTCGGCCGAGGGGGTCGTCCTTCAGCAGGAGATCCAGGTCTTTGTCCGCGCCCAATACCTGCATGACGGCCAAATAGGCGCCCATGGTGACCCCGGAACTGCCCTTCTCCAAACTCCGCAATGTGACTGGCGTCATTCCCGCCCGTTCCGCGACCTGCTTGCCGGTCAGGCGCCGACGCAGGCGTCCCAAGCGCAAACGCTCCCCGAGCTGCTGCAAGCGCAGCTCGGTACTCGGTAGCAGGGGAGCGGTTTTTTTAGCCATAAGAGCAATATTACTACTCTAATCGGCCAAAATGGAAAGAATATTATGCTTTCATTCCCATTCGATCGTCGCCGGCGGCTTCCCCGAGATGTCATAAACAACCCGGTTGATCCCGCGCACTTCGTTGATAATCCGGTTCGACACATGCCCAAGCAGCTCATGCGGCAGATGTGCCCAATGCGCGGTCATGAAGTCCTGCGTCTGCACGGCACGCAGCGCAACCACATACTCATACGTGCGCCCATCACCCATCACGCCCACGCTCTTCACCGGCAGAAACACTGCAAACGCCTGGCTCGTCAGGTCGTACCACGACTTGCCGGTTTCCTTGTCGATGGTCGTACGCAGCGTCTCGATGAAGATCGCATCCGCACGGCGCAGCAAGTCTGCAAAGTCACGCTTCACTTCGCCGAGAATCCGCACACCCAGACCCGGGCCCGGGAACGGATGGCGATAGACCATCGCTGGCGGCAAACCGAGCTTCACGCCCAGCTCGCGCACTTCATCCTTGAACAGCTCGCGCAGCGGCTCGAGCAGCTTCAGATTCAACGTCTCCGGCAGACCGCCCACGTTGTGGTGGCTCTTGATGGTCTGCGTGGCCTTCTTGCCCTTGCCGGCTGACTCGATCACGTCCGGATAAATCGTGCCTTGCGCCAGCCACTTCGCATCCGTCAGCCTGGCGGCTTCGGCCTGGAACACTTCGACAAACTCTGCGCCGATGATCTTGCGCTTCGCTTCCGGATCGGTCACGCCAGCGAGCTTCGAGAGAAATACTTCGCTCGCGTCGACGTGGATCACCTTCACGCCGAGGTGGTCGGCGAAGGTCGCCATCACCTGCTCGGCTTCGTTCAGACGCAGCAGACCGTGGTCGACGAACACGCAGGTCAGTTGATCGCCAATTGCCCGATGCAGTAGCGCTGCCGCGACCGACGAATCCACCCCGCCCGACAGACCCAGGATGACGTGCTCATTGCCCACCTGCTCGCGAATCTTCGCAACGGCTTCGTCGACGTAATGGCCCATTTCCCAATCAGGCTGCGCGCCGCAAATCTTCAGCACGAAGCGTTCGAGCATGGCGCGCCCTTGCACCGTATGCGTCACTTCCGGGTGCCATTGCAGGCCGTAGAAATGGCGTGCCTCGTCGGCCATTGCCGCGATCGGGCACGATTCGGTGGACGCCATCAACTGGAAGCCCGGCGGCATTTCCAGCACCTTGTCACCGTGGCTCATCCAGACCTTCAGCATGCCGTGACCTTCCGGCGTGGTGAAGTCGCTAATGCCTTCGAGCAGGCTCGTATGATTGCGCGCGCGCACCTCGGCGTAACCGAATTCGCGCAGGTGACCATTGTCGACCTTGCCGCCAAGTTGCTCGGCCATCGCCTGCATGCCGTAGCAGATGCCGAGCACCGGCACGCCGAGTTCGAACACTGCTTGCGGCACGCGCGGCGTATCGGTCTCCGTGACCGAGCTCGGACCGCCCGAGAGGATCACGCCCTTCGGCGCGAAGTCGCGAATGAAGGCCGCATCGACGTCGTACGGATGGATCTCCGAGTACACGTTCGCCTCGCGGACGCGACGTGCAATCAGTTGGGTGACTTGCGAACCGAAGTCGAGAATCAGGATCTTGTCATGCATGGCAGCGGACGGCATCAAAAGTGAACGGATAAGGAAAGCCGCGCACGAAGCGCGGCATTGAATTCAAAACAGCCCTGGCCGAGAGGCCATGTTGGGCGGCGCGGTATCTGACATCGCGCGGACGCACCATGAAGCACGCGCGCAGACGGAATCCGGAAGCTTCGGCAGGTGGCCTGGCGGGAACGCCGCGTCAGCCGTTCAGCCATGGAACGGCGGTCTTGGCGCGCCCGGCGCATCCGCAGCCGCGCTACGCGCTTCCGCGTCGCTTGCCGAGAGCGTTCCCGGCCGGTTGGCAGCGGCGAAGTCTGGCTCGACCGGATGGCCGGTTGCGGGACTGATCGGACGGGCAGGATGCGTGACCGGCGGCACCACGGGCTCAACAACGGGTTCCACGACCGGTTCGGCCCGATAGCCCACCGCGTCGCGCCCTCGTGCAGCATCTTTCGCAGCCTGCTTGTCGGCCCGTTCCGCGGCAGCGACCTCGGCGAGGCGCAACCGCTCACGGCGCCGTACTGCGCCCGAGAGCCGCACGCCACCCAACCCGATCACGACCAGCACCACCGCCGCCAGCACCGCGACAAGCTGACCGAAGCCGGTCAACTCCGGGCGATGCATGCCGATCAGCCACACCAGCATCAGCAGGCCCGTCAGCCAGTTCACATGCCCGACGACCTTGGCGACCGTCGAAGTCAGCGCACCGTCGATCGACGCATGAAAGGCCAGCCACGCGAGCCCGATCAGCGCGATGCCAAGCCCCTGTCCAACGAGCGTCGGCTCGGTCTGCACCAGTTGCAGCGCGTTGTACAGCGAAGTCCAGGGCGTCAGCAGGAACAGCACGCCGAACGCCAGCAACAGCAAGGCATCGATGATCAGTACAGCACGCAGCAATGGCTTCATGGGCGATTAGTCCACGTGATAGTTAGGCGCTTCCTTGGTGATCTGCACGTCGTGAACGTGCGACTCGCGCAACCCGGCGCCGGTGATCTGCACGAATTCAGCCTTGTCGTTCATCTCGGCGATGGTGCGGCAACCGCAATAGCCCATGCTGGCGCGCACGCCACCGATCAGCTGGAACAGGATCGCAGTGACCGAGCCCTTGTAGGCGACGCGGCCCTCGATGCCTTCCGGCACCAGCTTGTCGATGTTCGCGGAGTTGTCCTGGAAGTAGCGGTCTGCTGCGCCGTCCTTCATCGCGCCGACCGAACCCATGCCGCGGTACGACTTGTACTGGCGGCCCTGATACAGGAACACGTCGCCCGGCGCTTCTTCGGTGCCGGCGAACATGCTGCCCATCATCACGGCGCTCGCGCCGGCGGCCAGCGCCTTGCTGACGTCACCCGAGAAACGCACGCCGCCGTCACCGACGACCGGCACGCCCGTGCCCTTCAGCGCTTCCGACACATTGGCGATAGCCGTGACCTGCGGCACGCCGACGCCAGCGACGATACGCGTGGTGCAGATCGAGCCCGGCCCGATACCGACCTTCACGCCATCTGCGCCGTATTCGACCAGCGCCTTGGCGGCGGCAGCGGTTGCGATGTTGCCGCCGATCACTTCCACGTGCGGGAAGTTCTTCTTGACCCACCGCACGCGCTCGAGAACGCCCTTGCTGTGCCCGTGGGCGGTATCAACGACGATCACGTCCACCCCGGCTTGCACCAGCAGTTCCACGCGCTCTTCGTTGTCCTCGCCGACGCCGACCGCCGCGCCTGCACGCAGCTTGCCGTGTTCGTCTTTACAGGCGTCCGGGTGCTCGGTCTGCTTGGTAATGTCCTTTACCGTCATCAGGCCGCGCAGTTCGAACGCGTCATTGATGACCAGTACGCGCTCGAGGCGGTGGCTGTGCATCAGCGCCTTGGCTTGCGCCAGCGGCGTGCCTTCCTTGACCGTCACGAGACGCTCACGCGGCGTCATGATGTTGCGAACCGGTTCGTCAAGACGCTCTTCGAAGCGCAGGTCACGGTTGGTTACGATGCCGATCAACTGCGCACCTTCCACCACCGGGAAGCCCGAAATGCCATGCTGCTGCGACAGCGCAATGACGTCGCGCACCTTCATTTGCGGCGGCACGGTGATCGGATCGCGCACCACCCCCGATTCGAAACGCTTCACCTTGGCCACTTCACGGGCCTGCTCAGCCGGCGTGAAATTCTTGTGGATGATGCCGACGCCACCCATTTGTGCCATCGCAATGGCGAGGCGAGCTTCGGTGACCGTATCCATGGCGGCGGACACGAGCGGCATGTTCAGGGAAATGTTGCGGGTCAGCCTGGTCTTGAGGCTGGTGTCGCGCGGCAGAACATCGGAGAAGGCCGGGACGAGGAGCACGTCATCGAACGTGAGTGCTGTTTGGATCAGACGCATGGCAAATCCTATAGGCGCAAAAGCGAATTATACGCGATACCTTCCCCTTTTTCACTGCACGAACAGCAGGTTAGCGAATTTCCGGTGATATTCCAGGGTCTTTTTGCGGGGGAATTTCGCTTCGCCGTTCGGGTCGGGTTCGAACCGGTTTCGTTTCTCCAGAGGAGTGCAGGATCGAACAAGACAGCTCCTGAGTGGGCAGGTAAGCTGCGCACCTGTTCAGTTTTATGTCGGAGTAGTCGATGCAGCGTGGTGTAGCGTACGGCGTCATGGCCGGGGCATTATGGGGCATGGTGTTTCTGGTGCCGCGGATGTTGCCCGATTTTTCCCCGCTGCTTCTGAGCGCGGGCCGCTACGCGATGTATGGCATCGTCTCGCTCGCCGCCGCCCTGCCGATGGCGCGCTCACTCGTCACCCGGCTGACCCGCCATGACCTGAACGCGCTCGTCAAGCTGGCGCTGGCCGGCAATCTGCTCTACTACATTCTTCTGGCCAGCGCCGTGCACCTGATCGGAATTGCGCCGTCGTCGCTGATCGTCGGCGTATTGCCGGTCACCATCACCTTGCTGGGCCGGCGCGACCATGGCGCCGTGCCGCTCACCCGCCTTGCGTGGCCGCTGGCCATGGTGGTGGCGGGGATTGCCTGCATCAACGTCGATGTGTTCACAGTCGCCGACGGCGCGCCGGGTACGCCCACCGGCATCCTGATCAAACTTGCCGGGCTCGCCTGTGCGGTGGGGGCGCTGGCCTGCTGGACGTGGTTTGCGGTCCAAAACGCCCGCTACCTGCAGCGTCAGACCCATTTCAGCGGCAACGAGTGGTCGGTCTTGTGGGGTGTGGTGACCGGTGCACTTGGCGCGGCCTTGTGGCTCGTGATCGCCCTGCTGCCGTCCGGCAACCTGCAGACGACGCTCACGAGCGAGCGCTGGCACAGCTTCTGGCTGCTCAATCTGGGCCTCGCGATCGGCGCGTCGTGGCTCGGCAACGGCCTGTGGAACGCCGCCTCGAAGCGCCTGCCGCTGACTCTCTCAGGTCAGATGATCGTGTTTGAAACGCTGTTTGCACTGCTTTATGCGTTCATTTACGAACACCGGTTGCCGCGCCCGCTCGAAGTGGCCGCTATCGCGCTGCTGGTGGCGGGCGTGAGCTGGTCGGTGCGGCAACACGCGGATGACGGCGCCGGCACGGTGTCGATCGAGGAAAAGGCGCAGGCGTCGGCGCATTGACGCGCCTGCATCGCAGGCGAGCGAATCAACCACGTGCACGGCCGGCGGGACGCACGCAGCTCGGACCAGCCGTGGGACACCTACGAAAGGCCGCGCAAACGGCCCTCTCAACGACAGACGGCAAATCAGCGGGATCGACCTGGCACAGACGGCAAGTCAGCAGGGTCGACCTAGCGCGAATCCCGGTTCTGCCACTTGCGCCCTTCAATCGAGCCTTCCTTGCGGGTTTTTTCGACGCGCCGCTGGCGCGCCGCCTTCGGATCGACGATCAGGGGGCGATAAATTTCCACCCGGTCATGGTCGGCGAGCACCGTATCGAGCGGTTTGAGCTTGCCGAACACCCCTACCTTCTGCTTGTCCAGGTCGATCTGCGGATAACGCTTCAGGATGCCGCTGGCGTCGAGCGCCTGCTGCACCGTCGCGCCTCCCGGCAGTTCAACAGGGATCAGCGCCTGCTCATTGGGCAGCGCATAGCAGACTTCGATCGACAGCATCGCGCTCATGCCTTACCGTAACGCTGGTCGGCGCGCTTCACGAACGATTCGACGAAGGTGTTGGCAATATGACTGAACACCGGGCCGATGATCTTTTCGAGGATGATGTTGGTGAATTCGTAGTGCAGGGCGAACTCGATCTTGCAGGCATCCTCACGCAGCGCCGTGAAGCGCCAGTAGCCGGTGAACTTGCGAAACGGGCCGTCCGCGAACTCCATGTCGATGCGCCCGGGCCGCTGCATGCTATTGCGGGTGGCGAAGTGCTGCTTGATGCCCTTGAAGTTGATGTGGATCTTCGCCTCCATGCCATTTTCGTCCTGGCGACGGAGCTCGACCCCGCCGCACCAGGGGAGGAAGTTGGGGTAATCGGCGACATCGGTAACGAGGTCGAACATCTGTTCCGCCGAATGGCGTATTAACACGGTTTTCTGGACATCTGCCATAAATTGGACAGCACGTGGCAAGGGTGGACAAGCGCCGCGGGCTTTCCTTGCCCCGCTTTGCTAAAATCGTGATTTTAAACGAGTTGGGCACTTTCCATTCATGAGCATCATAGACAACAGAAAAGCCTTCTACGACTATTCGGTCGAAGAACGCTACGAAGCAGGGCTCGTGCTCGAAGGATGGGAGGTCAAGGCGCTGCGCGCCGGCCGCGGGCAGATCAAGGAAGGCTATGTGGTCATCAAGAATAACGAACTGTTCCTGATCGGCACGCACATCAGCCCGTTGCCCGAGGCCTCGACCCATATCACGCCGGACCCTGTGCGCACCCGCAAGCTGCTCCTGCATAGCGAGGAGATCAGCAAGCTGATCGGCAAGGTCGAGCAACGTGGTTATACGCTTGTACCGCTAAACTTTCATTACAAGGGCGGCCGCGTCAAATGCGAAATCGGCCTCGCGAAGGGCAAGAAGCAGCACGACAAGCGCGAGACCGAGAAGAAACGCGACTGGGAACGTGAGAAGGCCCGGTTGATGCGCAACCCGACCTGAGCGTCGAGCGCAGCCACCATACCGTGGCCGGCAACCGGCATTCCGGCAACGAAAATGGCCCGCATACCTCGCGGGCCATTCTGTTTCGAACGCGCCGGGTGGGGTTCCCGCCAGCTTCCCAGCGAAGCAGCGCCCCTGCGCGCTTTTACCGCACCTCGGTCGCGCCCTTCCCCTTGTTCACAATGGTCAGCGCCGACGCGATCATCGAGCTCATGTTCGACAGATCGCCCGGCACGATCAGCGTGGTGCCCTGCTTGGCCAGGTTGGCGAACGCGTTCACATACTGTTCGGCCACCTTCAGGTTCACCGCTTCCATGCCGCCCGTGGACTGGATCGCCGCGGCGATCTTCTGGATGGCCTGTGCATTGGCTTCAGCCACCGCCAGAATCGCCGCGGCCTGCCCCTGCGCCTGATTGATCGCCGCCTGGCGCTCGCCTTCGGACCTCTGGATCGAGGCCTCGCGCCCACCCGAGGCAATATTGATCTGCTCCTGCTTGCGCCCTTCTGACGCCGCGATGAGCGCGCGCTTTTCACGCTCGGCGGTAATCTGTGCCTGCATGGCGTGCAGAATCTCTTTCGGCGGCGTCAGATCCTTGATTTCGTAGCGCAGCACCTTCACGCCCCAGTTCGACGCCGCTTCATCGAGCGACGACACGATACTGTGATTGATGAAAGCGCGTTCCTCGAAAGTCTTGTCCAGTTCGAGCTTGCCGATCACCGAACGCAATGTGGTCTGCGACAACTGCGTAATCGCGAACACAAAGTTGCTCGAACCGTACGACGCCTTCATCGGGTCGGTGACCTGAAAGTACAGCACGCCATCCACCTGCAACTGCGTGTTGTCGCGCGTGATACAGACCTGGCTCGGCACATCCAGAGGAATTTCCTTGAGGACGTGCTTGTAGGCGATGCGGTCCACGAACGGCACCACGAAGCTCAAGCCCGGCGTGAGCGTGGCGTGATAACGGCCGAGCCGCTCCATCACCCACGCGTGCTGTTGCGGCACAATCTTGATGGTCTGCGCCGCGATTACGAACACGATAATGAGTAACACTACCGCGACAATAGTTGAATCCATAGTTGCTCCATTCTTTGGTTTGAGTTGTTATATGCCGTGCGCGGGGTTGCCATTTCAGGCAGCCACCTCAGCACTCGCCCGAGACACCCGCTCAGACGTCTGCCACCCGCTTGCTGGCCACGACGATAAGACGGCTGCCGTCCAATGCGCTGATCTCATAGACCTTCGCATCCTCAGGCTCGCCCGGCGCGAGTTCGATGTCCCACGCCGCCCCGCGATAATTGGCGCGCGCCCGCCGGTCACGCCAGCCCGTCACGGCCAAGGTCTGGCCGATATCCAGATTGACGTCGGGATTATCCGCAGCCGCCTTGCGTGGCCTGCGGCCGAAGCGCGAGCGCCGCAGCAGCAGCACCGCGGCCAACGCCACCAGCGCCGCCAACGCGAACTGCACGTCGGCATTCGCGCCCGAGAGGCGCGCCAAGGCGGCCGCCACGAAACCCAACGCGATCATCAACAGATAGAACGTGCCGCTCATCAATTCCAGCACGATAAGCACGCCCGCCCCGATCCACCAGAACAGTCCACCTGGCGCCACGTCGACCTCCACTGCGTTGCATGGGGCCGGGGTAAGTGCTAAAGCACTAACTCCGGCCGACAAAACAAAACACCCCGGATCTACCGGGGTGTTTATAGCACGAAGCGGGTGCCATTTACCGTGCAATACGGTCCACTTTGATGAACCGCACCGGCACCGCAACCAGCAACGATGCGCGTTGCTTATTTGCGTTGCTTACTTCTTCGCCGACGACTTAGCCAACGCCTGCCACGTCTCGATGATCGTGTCCGGGTTCAACGAGATCGATGCAATGCCTTCGTCCGTCAGCCATTGCGCGAAATCCGGATGATCCGACGGACCCTGGCCGCAGATACCGACATACTTGTTCAGCCGCAGACACGTTTCTATCGCGCGCTTCAGCATAAACTTGACCGCTGGATCGCGCTCGTCGAAATCGACCGCGAGCAGTTCCATACCGGAGTCGCGATCGAGACCGAGCGTCAACTGCGTCAGATCGTTCGAGCCAATCGAGAAGCCGTCGAAGAACTGCAGGAACTCTTCGGCGAGGATCGCGTTAGACGGCACTTCGCACATCATGATCAGGCGCAGGCCCTTCTCGCCGCGCTTCAGGCCGAACTTCCCGAGCAGCCCGACCACCTTTTCAGCCTGCTTGAGCGTACGCACGAACGGCACCATGATCTCGACGTTGTCGAGGCCCATCTCTTCGCGCACCTTCTTCAGCGCGATACATTCCATCTGGAATGCTTCGGCGAAGTCTTCCGCGATGTAGCGCGAAGCGCCACGGAAACCCAGCATCGGATTTTCTTCATCCGGCTCGTAACGCGAACCGCCGATCAGCTTCTTGTACTCGTTGGACTTGAAGTCCGACAGACGCACGATGACGGGCTTCGGATAGAACGCCGCTGCGATCGTCGCGATACCTTCGGTCAGCTTGTCGACATAGAACGCGCGCGGCGATGCGTGACCGCGGGCAACGCTTTCGACCGCTTTCTTCAGGTCCTGATCGACGTTCGGATATTCGAGAATCGCCTTCGGATGCACGCCGATGTTGTTGTTGATGATGAACTCGAGTCGCGCCAGCCCCACGCCTGCGTTCGGCAATTGCGAGAAGTCGAACGCAAGCTGCGGGTTGCCGACGTTCATCATGATCTTCACCGGAATCGCCGGCAGTTCGCCGCGCTGGACTTCGGTGATTTCGGTTTCGAGCAGGCCGTCGTAGATCTTGCCTTCGTCGCCTTCCGCGCACGAGACGGTCACGAGCGCGCCTTCCTTCAGCAGGTCGGTTGCGTCGCCGCAGCCCACCACCGCCGGCACACCCAGCTCACGCGCGATGATGGCCGCGTGGCAAGTCCGGCCGCCGCGGTTCGTCACGATGGCCGAAGCGCGCTTCATCACCGGTTCCCAATTCGGGTCGGTCATGTCGGCCACCAGCACGTCGCCCGGTTGCACACGGTCCATCTCCGACGGATCGTGAATCACCCGCACCGGACCCGCGCCGATCTTCTGGCCGATTGCACGGCCCGTGACGATCACCTGCGACTGGCCCTTCAGCTTGAAGCGCTGCTCGGCCTTGCCGGCAGCCTGACTCTTCACCGTTTCCGGACGCGCCTGCAGGATGAAGATCTTGCCGTCACGGCCATCTTTGCCCCACTCGATGTCCATCGGACGCTGGTAGTGCTTCTCGATGATCACGGCGTACTTCGCCAGTTCGATCACGTCGTTGTCGGTGATCGAGAAGCGGTTGCGTTGCTCATGCGCCACATCCACGGTCTTCACGCGGCCAGCTTCGCCCGGCTTGGTGAATTCCATCTTGATCAGCTTCGAGCCGATGGAGCGGCGGATGATCGGGTACTTGCCTTGCGCGAGCGTGGTCTTGAAGACGTAGAACTCGTCCGGATTCACGGCGCCCTGCACGACGGTTTCGCCCAGGCCGTAGCTCGAGGTGATGAACACCGCGTCCTTGAAGCCGGATTCGGTGTCGAGCGTGAACATCACACCGGCCGCGCCGACGTCCGAGCGCACCATGCGCTGCACACCGGCTGACAACGCGACCTCAGCGTGGGTGAAGCCCTTGTGGACTCGATAGGAGATCGCGCGATCGTTGTACAGCGACGCGAACACGTGCTTCATGCGATCGAGCACGTCGTCGATGCCGACCACGTTCAGGTAGCTTTCCTGTTGACCCGCGAACGACGCATCCGGCAAATCTTCTGCCGTAGCCGACGAGCGGACTGCAAACGAAAGCTCTTCAGGCGAACTGTTCTGGAGCGTGTCGAAGCCCGCGCGGATGTCAGCCTCGAGCTTCGGCTGCAGCGGCGCGTCAACAATCCATTGACGGATTTCCTTACCCGCTTCGGCGAGCGCCTTCACGTCGTCGACGTCGAGCGTCTCGAGACGTTTGGCAATGCGTTCGGTGAGGTTGTTGTGATGGAGGAAATCGCGGAAGGCGAGTGCCGTCGTGGCGAAGCCGGTCGGTACACGAACGCCTGCCTGGGCGAGTTGACTGATCATCTCGCCCAGGGACGCGTTCTTGCCGCCCACAATCTCCACATCGGTCATCCGCAACTGCTCGAACGGAACTACATACGCCTGATCCTTTGCGACGTTAACTGCGTTAGTCATACAAGCCCCTAAGTGTGGAAGAAATACACGGCTGTGCAAGTGGGCTTGGACGCGAGCGCTCGTAAGAAGCGCACTTTGAAACGATGAATTCGCGTCTCGCACAACCTGTTAGATAAGCAATCGTTTAACTCGCAGCTTGCCGAACCTTGCAATCCGCCAGCGAAGCGCGCATAAAGCACGACGAAGCCGACGGTTTGACGAAATTATTCAAATTCGTTGCAGGTTACCGGCAAAAAGCGGGGCGTTGGCCGAGCGATAAATGCGAGTTAAGCGCGGTTCGCCTGCAATTGCTTATCCAACAGGTTGCCGCTATTCTACCGTGCCGACTCTCAAAATGTGACTGTCGGCCGAGAATTGCGCCGCGAACCGCGCCCCGGACTAGCCGTCGGGCTCATTGCGAAGCCAAGGCTGTCAGGAGTGCGCAAGCGGCGCCCACGGCGCGCCGCGCCGACGCCTCTGTAATCTCCGGTTAGCCACGGTACAGCGGGCGTCGACGCGACGATGTTAGATTCGAGCGTAATGTCCCGCTCATGTTCCCTGCCCCACTGATGCCGCCCACCGTATTCATCGTCTCCGACGGTACCGGGATCACTGCCGAAACCTTCGCGCATTCGATCCTCTCCCAGTTCGACCAGAAATTTCGCCTGGTCCG
>Ga0116109_1000188_pt1 | contig 13666 bp, 10 predicted proteins | sample June2015DPH_8_10_2_FD_89718 | JGI IMG/M metagenome (GOLD analysis project Ga0116109, IMG submission 89718) | Peatland microbial communities from SPRUCE experiment site at the Marcell Experimental Forest, Minnesota, USA - June2015DPH_8_10 | ecosystem: Environmental > Terrestrial > Soil > Wetlands... | reverse complement strand
TTACCGATTGAACGTAGAATTTTACGTAGGGATGGGTTTGTATTAGATCATATTAGTTATTACAGCAATATTTTATCTGTTTTTATTCATAAAAAAAGCAGTATTCAAGAAGAATTTGTGATCCGCAGGGATCCTAGAGATTTAAGTAAGATCTATTTTTTAGATCCTCAAAGTAATAGTTATTTTGAGATCCCGTATCGGCATTTAGCTAGACCTACTATTAGTTTGTGGGAACATAGACAGGCGATCAAACATTTAAGAGCAACTGGCAGAAAACAACTTAATGAAGAGTTGATTTTTACTGCGATCCGAGAATTACGTGATTTAACTAAAGAGGCAGCAACTAAAAGTAAACAGGCACGTAGAAATCAAGAACGTATTAATAATAATCGGTTAGTTTCAGGTAAGAAAATAGAGGGATTGGTAGAGGCATTAGAGGTAGAAGAACCATCAGGTCCAATTGAAGCATTTCCGGTGGAAATATGGCGATAGATGTAGAATTATGTTACCAAGCAGAAATGGATCGGCAACGGCAGCTGCCCAATGAGATGCGCATTAATTTTATTAATAGCGAACATTGGATCAATTATACTCAGGCGCAACAGGTTTTAACCAAATTAGGGGATTTAATAAATTTTCCTAAAAGAAGTAGGATGCCTAATTTATTGGTTTTAAGCCCAACAAACAACGGTAAAACCATGCTGATCAAACGATTTATGGGTTTATATCCGGCTACATATAAGTCCAAGGGATTTTTAGATCGTATGGATCCCCATGATTATTACGATGAACTGCCAGTTTTATATGTCCCAATGTCATCAAATCCTGATTTAACCAGATTTTATGGTTTAATTTTACATAATTTAGGTGTTTTTATGGCTAATTCGGCAAGAATTGTGGTGTTGGAATCTATGGTATTGAAGTTTTTAACAGCATTAAAAACTAGAATGTTGATCATTGATGAATTCCATAATGCTTTATCTGGCAGGTTAGATCGGCAAAGGGAATTTTTAAATGTGTTAAGGTTTTTAGGCAATCAACTAGAAATCCCAATAATAGCGGTAGGGATCAAAGAATCATATTTATTGATCCGGTTAGACGAACAATTAGCCAATCGTTTTGAACCATATATTTTGCCGGAATGGCAATATGATCAAGGTTATTTATCGTTATTAGCTACTTACAATAAGATTTTGCCATTGAAATATGGTTTTGATTTAACTGAGTCTGGGTTAGCGAAAAAAATTTTTAGCAAGTGTGATGGTAAAATTGGCGAGATTGATACGGTGATCAGGTTGGCAGCAATTAAAGGGATCAACTCTTTTCAGGATACCATTACGGCAGAGACTTTGGAGTGCATTGAGTATAAGAGTCCGGTTGAGCGGCGGCAGCAAATAGAGCGGCTTTTACATAAAACCGTCAGCACGCATTAGGTTATTTTTATAACTGTACTATTAATTTTAAGAAACATTGATTTAAGAACAAGGTTAGGATGGTGAAGATCATGAAGGTGAACCGTTATAACTGCTTGATTTATAAGGCAAAAAATTGCACTAACTTCTGAAAAATTGCAATCTTCTTCTGTAAATGACAATTTTAATTTTTTTTGCTGATAATGTAGATTATCAGCGGTTTTTATTTAATCTAGGTAGTTTAGTATGTGCTTTATAGCGTAATGAACAAAATTATGGTATTCTTTATAATAGTGTAGAACAGTAACAACAAGAGTTACAATACCGACTAAAACGGTAAAATGTGCCTTGGGTAGACAGCTGAAAGAGACTATTATTTTGAGCAAGAAGAACCTAACTAAACAACAAATAGTTGCTGCCGCCAACACGATAGCTAGTAGTGGTAATATTCCTACCTTAAGCAAAGTTAGAGAACATTTAGGAATTGGCAGCAAAGTAACTATTCATAAATATTTTCAGCAATGGAAAAGAGAGTGCTTTAAGAATTTTAGTAATTTAAACAAAATCATTGCCATTGATAACGGCAACTTATTAGAAGAGCACCGCATTTTAAAATTAGACTTACAAAAACAGCTTAACCAAAACGAGTATTATGCCCAAGAATTAATTGCTGCCGAAAAAGCTAATATTGCTTTAAAAGAGGAAAATCGCCAATTACAAACGGCAAACCAAGAATCACAGCTAAGGTTAACAGCAGCAACAGCTACCAATAATGCTTTAGAACAAGTAACGCAAGAAATTAACCATAGGTTAGATGCTAACGATCATAAAACTATTACCAACCTGCAACAAACTATTGCTGATTTAAGAGCAGAGCTTAAAACTCTAAATGAAACCAGCCTATCGGCATTAAGAGACGCCAGTAATAAAGGTCACGAAGCATTAATGCAGGAAAAAGTAACCGGTATTAATCTACAAGCTAAAATTGATGGTTTAACCAAAGAACTCTTAGAGAATAAAAAACAATTAAATGAAGCTATCACTAGCGCTCAACTGCAAACTAGATCACTATTAAGGCAAAATGGGCAGTTGCAAAAAATAATCCAGGAACATGGTTTAGACAAATTACCTCTATTAGAAGAGGAATTAAGATTAAACTTTAATACCAAAGAGGCAGCGGCTTATGGAAAGTAGCTGGATTGTCGCCAAACCAACGGCTTTAGTCTCTTGGCAGCCGAAAATCGATTTAATGGTAGCAAGTAAACCACAAAATGAAGATTGTTATATTTTAGCTGAGAATGATGTAGCGGCAGTTAAAGTTTGGGTACAGCAATTTAAAGATACGCCAACTACAGAGCGGGCTTATCAAAAAGAAGCCGAGCGGTTACTGTTATGGTGTACCTTTGAAAAGGGGTTAGCACTTAGCGAGTTAAAAGCTGAGCATTTTGAAGAATATTTTAACTTTTTACAAAATCCGCCTAGTAGTTGGGTGGGTTCTAAAAAAGAATTAAGATCTGAAAGGTATACTATTAGTTGGCGACCATTAGTAGCTCCCTTAAAAAAAGCTTCATTATTATTTGCAGTCAGAGTAATTAGTTGTTTAATGAATTATTTAGTAGATGCTAAATATTTAAAATCCAACCCGATTAAATTAATTAAAAAGTACCGTGATTTATCCCTCGATCCTGAAGAGCAAAAATATAAAGTCTGGGCACGGATGTTAGAAGCTGATGAATGGGAAGCATTACAAGAGGCTTTACAAAATTTACCGGAAAGTACCCCTAAGAGCCAGCGCTACAAAACCAGAACCCAGTTATTGTTTGGATTGTTATATTTATTAGGTTTAAGAATTCATGAAGTGGCGAATGCTACTTGGGGTTCATTTAGAAAATTAAACGGCAATTGGTGGTTTTTTGTGAAAGGAAAGGGTGGCAAATTAGGACATGTTCCGGTTAATGATCAACTATTATCTATTATTAAAATTTATCGGCTATCGCTAAATAAAACTCCATTGCCGGAGGAAGACGATCTAGAGGCAGTATTAGCTTTACCAAAAACTAAAAAATCATTAAGTGTTAGGCAGTTATTTACCAATGTTAAGGAGATCGGCAAATTAGCAGCTAAAAAATTTAAAAGACATCCCCAAAAAAGGCAAAAATTAGAAAGTTTATCGCCACATTGGTTAAGGCATTTATCGGCTAGCCACCAGGATTTAGTAGGAATTTCAGGGACGATGATTCAAGCGAACCATCGGCATGAATCATATAGTACTACTCAAATTTATTTACATGCACCGGATCAGTTGCGGGCAGAAGAGATGCAAAAGTTGCATATGATCATTAACCCAAAATTATACCATAAGAAAGAAGCTACATTTAATACTAAAATTCAGCTATCATTAGTTGGCGGTTCGTTAGGAGGAATAGACAGTTTAACCAGGTTAATTGTAGCAGTCGAAAATAATGTGCTAAGTGACTTTGAATGGAGCAGGGTAGGCGAGTTAACCGAAATGACAGCTATTATTAATAAGTATGAAAGGATTAAAAGTTTTAAACAGCCTTTAGAAATTTTGTACGAATTAGAGGGATTAGTAGCAAGCGAAAAATTAAAATATTTAAAGACTGCTATTTTAAGAGAAGCAGAAATTAGGTTGTTTACTTGTGATCTACGAGTTACCCAAATAGAACAATAAATTTTGTAGGTGCTTTTGGTAGTGGTGGTATTTAAGTAGTTTGGATTTAAAAATGAATAATCAAAATAAATATGTTATTTACAACGTAAGTGATGCACTTTCTTCAGGTGCAGTAGAGTATATAGGTTCTAAGCGCAAAGGCTGGTTAACATATATGTTTAAAGGAAAAGATGCTCGCATTCTTTTTAAGCAAGGAAGAGCTGGAAGTGGGGAAAACTGGGCAGAAAAAGTAACTTGCGAATTAGCCGAACTATTGGATCTACCGCACGCTCATTATGAATTAGCATATTTAAGTCAAGATGATCCTTGCGTAATTTCCTTAAATTTTCTTGCAGAAGGTGATGCACTGAAATTGGGAAACGAACTTATTGAAGGATTTGATAAAGATCAGAGATTTAAAAACACTAGACATACGCTAGATGCTATGTTAACTGCAATGCAACAAAACAACGTGCAGTTACCTTGGAATACTTTAGAGCGAGATCGTATAGTTACCAAAGCGAGTGATTTACTTATTGGTTATTTATGTTTTGATGCTTGGATTGGCAATACGGATCGTCATGCTGAAAATTGGGGAATAATTATTCAAAATAACAAAATCAATATCTTAGCTCCAACCTTTGATCATGCATCATCGCTAGGGCGAAACGAATCTGATGAAAGAAGGCGGGAAAGATTAGCAACTAAAGATACTGGTCGTAATGTACAAAAATATGTACAAAATGCTATGGTGCCAATTTATAACCAATATGGGGATCAATTAAATACCATATCTTTAATAAAAGAGTGCAGGCACCATAATTGCCAGGTAACTGATTATTGGATCGGAGAAATAGTAAAAATTACCAATGAAGATCACAAAATTAAAAAAATTTTAGAGTGGATGCCAAAAGAATTTATGTCAGATCCTGCAAAAGACTTTGCAATGGCAATTTTAAAAGAAAGTACCAAACAACTTAGGAGGCTACAAGATGACTAAGCAAATTTATCTTGCTTGGCAAGATCAAAACACCAAACGGTGGCATGTCATTGGACAGCTATTACAAACCAGTGAAGAGTATGAATTTCGTTATACTCAAGGGGTTAAAAGAATTCCTTCTTTTTCAGCACTACCTAATATGCCAGAACATGACAAGGTGTATCGTTCCCCTAGCTTATTTTCATTGTTTAAAAATAGATTAATGCCCAAATCTCGGCCGGAGTATCATGATTATATGGGCTGGTTAGGGTTTAATGGTAAAAATACTACGGCAAATGATTTAGATGTATTAGCTATTAGTAGTGGAGAAAGAGAAACAGATTTTTTTAGGATCATTCCTGTGCCTACAATTAACCCGACAGGAGATTATGCATTTAAATTTTTTGTAGATGGGTTAAATCTTTTAGATCATAACTCTAAAGAAAGGATTTTAAGTTTGAAAACAGGAGATCGACTTTACCTAAGCCATGATTTTCAAAATAAAGCAGATCGATTAGCTCTTTTATTGCGAACTGAAGATCCTCCTTGCTTAGTTGGATATACTCCAGGATATTTTACCAAAGTCATCCATCAAATTAAAAATGAAAATGAAGATCTATTGGAAACTATCAAGATTAATGTATTGCAAGTAAACAAAGATGCTCCAATCCAAATGCGATTACTTTGTGAATTATCGTCTCCTCTTTTGAATAAACCTTGGGAAGAATATGAAGATGAATTTAAGCTTATTTCTGTGCAAACATAATATAGCCATAAGCATTATTATTGCGACATATATGGATGCCACCCTATTTGCAAGTTTATTTCATCGTAATATTATATGTAAAAGTTTAAACCTAATCTGACACTCACTTATACCATAACAAATTTAATTACAGACTTTCTTTTTTTAGTATCATGATCTTTATTACCATGATCTGACATATACAATCTATTCTCTCTTCCTTTTCGTTTTTTATTTGTATTAGCATAAGTTATTGTTTCAGGGGTTTTATTACTAGACATCTTTTTTAAATTATTGTCTGCAACTGTTGATTTAAATCTTTCGAAATAATAATCTCCTTTATCACTAAAAGCATCGTATACTGTTCTACCTAAATTATCTTTTTCCTGCTGTAAATCTTTTTCTGGAATAACATCAAGAAGAAACGAAACTAACTCTTCATTATAACCATTGTCATTTAAAGAATCAGCAACTCCATGCAGTGGTGTTCCTCCGAAAGGAGGTTTGCCAAAAAAATGATCTACCTCATATAACAATAATACTGCTGGTAAATTTGATTGTTCAATAGCAAGCTGAATAGGGGTTAATCCTATATCAGTTGTTAATTTTGTAGACGCATTGCGTTGTAATAACATGCGAATCATTTCTAAATCTTTATGTAATGTTGCTGTTAACAATGGAGTGTGATTAAAATCATTTTGAGCGTTTACATTAGCATGGTACTTATCAATTAATATTTTAGCTAAAGGAAGATTTTTATTAGCAACTGCAAGGTGCAAAATAGTGTTCCCTTGCTTATCTTTTGTGTCAATATAATGCTTTTCTAACTCTAAGAATAATTGATCTGTATTGCCAGATTTTAACAGCTCAAATATTAACATTATACATGCTCCTTAGATAAAAATTTTTTTGTTTATTATGTTAACATCCTTAAATAACTATTGCAATTGGTTTTAGTAAGCATGTTTTAGTAAGCATTGTTTTAGTAAGCATGAGTTCTACATTAATCTGGAGGCCTACCAGTCGATGGGCTACGATTAGCCCTTGGGAGCTCTTTATTATTGGTGCTTTTAATGTAATCTTTACTAATTTCTCTACCTCTTGCCATTTCTTTCAGATTTCTTTTTAATTCTTCTAAAAATTTTTCATTATGGGTAACGTACGATGGAGCTGGGTTACTATACTTGTATCCATGTCCACCTCTTACTGCAAAAGAAATGCGTTTCTCACCGCCCTCCTCATTACTAAAATCAAAATTACATGCAGATACAACAGCATTTTCACAATCAACACAACATAACTTAGATACACCAATGTATATATACTGTTTTCCCTGTTCTTCTTTTCCTATTAAACGATCAATAAAATATGCCATAATGTTAGCTTCTGCATGTATTCCTCTATTAGATAAAACCTCTTTGTATTGGCCCTGCTCAACAGAGTTCGCCCAATCAGCTCGATTTAGTGGATCTAATAAAGCTCTTGCAACTTTATGCAAGTCTTCTATTGGACCTCTAAAATCGTCAATTATTTCCCGTAATTCTGATGGAATATTATCTCCAGATTGTTCTTCTTTTTCTATAATTTTTCTTATGCTATCACACGCATCTTTACACATATTATAAAGTTCGAAGGCAGAGTTATTAGAGTTCCTGTTGTTACGCAGTTTCTCTTGTAATTCTTTTATGGCCTTATAAAAATTTTCAATATTATTTTGCAATTCTTTATCTTGTGTTGCTATTATCATATTTTCTATATTTGTAATACGTTTGGCTGTAACAGATGTGATTGAATTTCTCAAAAGCTTTGCAATATTAGTGTTATTATTTACACATAACCCTTGTATGATACTAGTAAATTTTTCCTCTGATGATTCTTCTTTTGACTCTGTAATATGTTTTAATGTTAGCAAAACCTTCTCAACAGTGTGTTCTGGATCTTTACCGTTAGTAGAAAATAGTAATTTTTTTTCTTGTGGATCATATGCTATAGCACTACATACTCCAGCATGAGTCTCTACTAATCTTGCTAATGAATCTAAAGCTCTATCTTGTCTTGTAGGCAAAGGATTTGCAATTTTCACTGTACACACAGGAATACCAATGCTTAAATTTCTAGTGCACCCATATTGTTTTGCCTGTCCTTCTAAATCTTGAGTAACTAATTGCCATCTGCTATTAATTTCTTTTTCATCACCATCGCTATCTTTTTTATCTCTTTTTCGGCTATCTTTATCTCCGTATTTATATCCACCTATATCCTCTCTACCTCTTTTTCTATCTCCATACATATACAACAACACCTTATGTTTTTATAGTTATTTATGTATAATTATATCTTATATACGCTATGCAAAACGTGTATGTGTGACGTAGATAACGATTACACATATATCTCTGTGCACATAGTGTATATACTGCTTTAGCAATTAAAATCGGAATTAGTGGTTTTAAGAAATTGACCAGTGACTAGTGCCAAATTGTTCCAAACAATCTTGTATTCAGCTACCACATCGATAATCGACATAAGCTGAATTAGCTCATCTTTGTTTACTATGCGAAACTCAGTCCAACCATCCAAGCGGGAATAATCAGATGTTAAACGCAAGCCAATCTGGCTAGCTGTTTGCTCGATCAATGTGGCAAGCTCAAGAGTTTTTACCATAGCGAGCACGTTCGGAGTAGCTTTCCAACTGTTGGACACTTCCCTTATCCGATCATTTTTCAAACGTTCACTGGTGGTGCCATATTTTATTAGAAATTCTCCAGATTGAAGATTAACTAGCCGCTGACTATTTGCCACCCACAAGTAAAACACATCATTATCAGAGGTTCGCGGAGCACACTCCGGACAACCTCTTCCATTAAGGATGTTATTAGGTTTGGCTTTCCATATATGACCTTCACTGCATTGGAACCGGACTTTTACGTGATTAGTTATGAATTCGTCCAGAAGTACATAGCCTCGATCTTTAATACGATCGTTTATAATAGCTGTTGATAAAGGAGCCTTTTTAGAGCAGTACGGGCAGCCAGTTGGCCTAGATTTCCTCGTTACATGATACGGAGTCGTTTCCCAGGTATGATCCTCACTGCATTTAAACTGGGCTTTGGTATCTACATTTTTGTATTCACCAAGCATGATGATACCTCGACTCGCTAATCTCTCATTTATGATCTCTTTTGATAGAGGAGCCTGTCCATCACAATGTGGACAACCTGTTCCATAAATTACACCGCTAGCTGTTGTTTTCCACATATGACCACCTTTGCACTGAAACAAGGTTTTTGCATTGGCTCCCATGTAGTTGCCCAGCAGAGTAATGCCGCGATTCGCTATTCGCTCGTTTACCATCTCCTTTGTTAAAGAAACTCGCCCTGCACAATGCGGACAATTGTTACCGGACATTACACTACCAGGAGTAGCTTTCCATGTGTGGCCTTCTCTGCAACGGAACATGGTTTTAGCATTGGCGTGCAAATATTCACCGATAAGTTCAATATATCGACCAGCCAATCGTTCGCATATGGTGGTCTTAGTTAATCTTTTTTTGTTTGCCCTTTTTATCGTCCCACATTTTGGACATCCATTTGCGTAAAGCACATTACTGGGCGCTGTCTCCCAAGTGTGGCCTTCGCTACACTTGAACAGTGCTTTTTTCTTTTGGTGTATGTACTCACCAAGCATCACGAGGCCTCGATCTGCTATTCGTTCATTTACGATCTGTTTTGTTAGAGGAACATTTCCAGAACAATGAGGGCAGCCAAAGCCATAAAGTATATTTGCGGGAGTTGCGCTCCATTTATGCCCCTTGTCGCACTGAAAAATAGTTTTCAAATGGTATTTTAAATACTCACCTAACAGAACAATTCCTCGGCCTGACAACCGATTGTTTACATCATCTTTAGTTATTTTTTTATGACCAATCTGCTTGTTATTCATCTTAGTAGTGGTTTATAATCTCGATTGTCCGATAAAACCCAGTTTTCTCTCCGAAGCTGTCTAGTCAGATCTAAACTTTTACATTTAATGTTACAATTATTTCATACTGTTTTTTGTGCGAGTTTTACCAGTTACAATACTATCATCCCTTTTTGCATAGTCTTGTACTGAATCACGACCAACTTTTGATTTTAATTTTTTGCCTCGTTCACTGATCCTTTTTTCTATCTCTGCTTGCTTTTCTTGATCTTTTATTCTTTCTGTTTCTGTTCTATGTTGTTCTTTCCAGGAAGTACTTAGTTGGAAATGAAGAGATCTATTATACATACTTGGACTAGAATCATTTGGTTTGTCGCATACTGTTAGTTTTTTAAACTTATCTTCTAATACCATGTTAATCTTATCCTGCAAGCTCTCTTCAGTTAAATATCCTATAGAATCCACTATGAATATTTCCTTACTACTGGTTCCTTCTCTAGCTATACATTTATATTTGTTATCTTTATCCTTTGTTTTTTGAACGTTTAATTCAAATGTTTCAACTTTATCTGGAAATATCTCAGACAAACCTAGAATAATTTTACAACCAGTTAACTCTTTTTCTAAACGAGTAATAACTGGTAATAATCCATGTATGTGAGTTTGGTCTATAGTTACAGTTCTTATACTATCTATCCCAGCAAGCTCTATGCTATCATCAGTGGATGCTTTTGAAACTTTTTGCTTTTCAATAGATCCTGTTATTGGAGCTTTGTTTCCTTGAATTTCTGATATACCGCTACTTGTTGAACCGAGATCAATGCGCGATTGATCTTCTTGACTAGTACTCAATTGAGCTTCAGATTGTTGTTGCTTAGCCAATAGTCTGCGTTCTTTATTACTTAATGGTCGCTCTGGCGTTTGTTGTGGGGCTTGTACTGTAAACCCTTCATATTGTTTTCTAGCAGCTTCAGCGCGTGCCTTATTTTCTTGTTCACGCTCTATTTTTTCTTGTTCTAAACGAAGTTCATGATTTTTACGTTTTTCTGCTTGAGGTATAGTTTTACTACTGTTTTTCATAAATTATAGTCTCCATATTAAAATGATAATTAAATTCATTGTAATTACCATAACAATCTAAATAGACCTACCAGCGCTATATTAAAATGAATTATTAGTACTTTTTTTAAAAAAATTCTCCAAGAATCTATAAAATATCAAAAACATATAATGTATGTCAATGTCAAACCAATAACGTGTCAAACCAATAACGTGTTTATTAAATACAGTGTATTAAAAGTTGCATTACTTATAAGTTCAATTAAATATAATTTTTTAGTATGAATTAAATTATTGATTAGCCTAAAATGAATATTAAAGTTAATTTTTAAATGTTTAACCTCTGAACAACTATGGAAAATAAAAATCTAACAAAATCTCTTGCTATGATAGGATTACAATGTCCTAGGAAGCTTTATTATCATACTCATCCAGAAATATATCAAAATGAATTGGCCGAAGATCCTTTTATTAAGGCATTAGCTGAAGGTGGATTCCAGGTGGGATCTTTAGCTAAAATTTACCATCCAGAAGGCGTTGATCTGTCTGATTTTTATCCAAATGATGCTCTAATTAAAACTAACGAACTTCTTAAACAAACGAATGTTACGATCTTTGAGGCAACCTTTATTCATAATAATCTATTAGTACGTGTTGATATCTTAAGAAAAGATGGTAATAACATAGATCTTTTAGAAGTCAAAGCTAAGTCTTACGATTTAAGTAAAGATAGTTTTTTCGACAAAAGAACTCAAACTAAATTGCTTAGCAACTGGGAAAAATATTTATATGATATTGCTTATCAAACTTATGTTTGCAAAAAATCACGACCAGATCTCTCGTTTAAACCTTTTTTGTATTTAATTGATAAAAACTCTATAGCAACTGTTGATGGTTTAAATCAAAAGTTTATGTTGAACTATAAAAACGAAAAAATAAAAATTACAACAATGTCTAACACTAATATAAATACAGTTGGACGAAAAATTCTTATCGAAGTTGAGGCGTTGAAAGCAGTTAATTTCATAATTGGAAACAATTTTGAAGATACCAAAAAAATCAACTGGTGGGATAAATTACCATTCGAGAAAAAAATATTAGAGCTAGTAAAAGGATTAGATAATGATCAAAAATTAGATCCTAGACTAGATTCAAAATGTAAAAAATGTGAATTTAGATGTACAGCTACTCTTCCGCTTAAAAGTGGTTTTAAAGAGTGTTGGCGCATAAAAGTTCCAAATGATGAATTAGATGAACCATTTGTTTTTGATGTATGGTATTATTCTGCAAAATCCAATGCTGTTTTAAGCACTGGTAGAATATTAATGAAGGAACTAACGAAAGATGATTTTAAAATCAAAGAAAAAATTAAGATCGGCCTTATCAGATCGCAAAGACAATGGTTACAAGTAGAGCTATATTCGGAAAATAAAAAATATTTTGATAAAATCAATATTGCTAAAGAAATAGAAAATTGGATATATCCACTCCATTTTATTGATTTTGAAACTTCCAGGGTGGCACTTCCATTTAATGTCGGAAGAAAACCCTATGAGCAGATCGCCTTTCAATTTTCTCATCATATGGTTTACGAGAATGGCAAAATTGAACATGCAGGGCAATACCTTGATGATGCACCAGGAAGTTTTCCTAATTTTAATTTTGTACGTAACCTTAAAGATCAGCTAGAACAAGACAATGGAACTATTTTTAGATATTCTAATCATGAAAATACTGTATTATGTGATATCTTAAAGCAATTACAATCTTCACATGAACCAGATAAAGATAGTTTAATCAAATGGATCAAAACAATAACTAAACAAGACGAGCAGTGGCTCGGAGAGCGTAACATGGTAGATTTATATGCTTTAGTAATTAATTACTTCTATCACTCACTCATGAAAGATTCTAATAGTTTAAAATGCGTATTGCCTACTATACTTTATGATTCTAAAAATCTTCAGGATAAATATAAGCTACCTATTTATGGTTCAAATAACGGTATTAAAAGTTTAAATTTTCAAAATTGGGCTTTAATTCAATATGATCAAAATGGCAATGTCCAAGATCCTTACCAATTATTACCAAAGTTATTTGATGATATTTCAGCAGAAAAATTAGATCTCCTGTTCGACGAAGACGAAATTTCTGAAGGGGGTGCAGCCATGACCGCCTATGCTAAACTACAATTCACAGAAATGTCTGATTTAGAACGACAACAACTTCGTGTAGGGCTGCTAAAATACTGTGAACTTGATACGTTTGCTATGGTTTTACTTTATGAATATTTTTTAGAACAACTATCATAACGTTTATTAGTGTAACTGCGCGCACATAATACTTTTTTTAGATAATCTTTAAAATATAGCCTCAATATTGTTCGACGCTCTATTAACTGTATGCTCATTCAAAAATACTTAACGCCGATAAAAATAACAACTAACAACTAACAGTATGGTGCGTGCATGTACAACCTTATCGGCTTAGATGAATTGTCTCATCGAAGTAAAAATCGTATTAAAATTTTAGGAGAAGTATTTACTCCAGAATCCTATGTTGAAGATATGTTAAATATTCTCAGTAAAGATAATAAAAATATTTGGTCTGATGAAAATATAATTTTTTTTGAACCAAATTGTGGCCATGGAAATATTGTAATTCAAATTTATAAAAAAAGATTAGAGGCTATTTATAAAAAATCACTTTACTTAGGAATTAGAAAAGCTACATTCAATGCGATTGCTAATGCGATTAATACGTTATGGGCAATTGACATTGATTCTAACAATATTATTCAGTGCCAATCACGAGTTATAAAAGCCACGTTTGAATTTTTAAAGAAAAAACTTGGTATTGAAAATGAACTTAGAATTATA